>LFCJ01001585.1_pt1 | contig 16028 bp, 18 predicted proteins | sample 643141 | NCBI WGS metagenome assembly LFCJ01 (sample SAMN03766243, study PRJNA286221) | soda lake metagenome | biome: soda lake; feature: Kulunda steppe; material: water; isolation source: sample B1-Br-g2 brine of Lake Bitter-1 | place: Russia: Kulunda steppe | collected 2010-07 | reverse complement strand
GTCAACTCCATCCCCATGGCCTTCATGTGAGCTCCCTGTGTGTATGCGTGCTGCCTCTCTCCTCTGCACTCCTGTGTGTTTGTCTGCCTGCTGCTGGGCCTCGTCAACTCCATCCCCATGGCCTTCATGTGAGCTCCCTGTGTGTATGCGTACTGCCTCTCTCCTCTGCACTCCTGTGTGTTTGTCTGCCTGCTGCTGAGCCTTGTCGACTCCATCCCCATGGTCTCAACGACCTCGAGTGTGTCAAAAGTGTACGTGTGTGTGTTGCATGCTGAGCTCCTTGCTGTTGAGTGTTTTGGAGCCCCTGCAGGCTTTGATGCTTCCCGGCTGATCTGCTCACCTTGTGCACACCTATAGTGCACACTTAGTGCACACTTAGTGCACACTTAGTGCTCACCTTGTGCACACCTAGTGCACACTTAGTGCACACTTAGTGCACACTTAGTGCTCACCTTGTGCACACCTAGTGCACACTTAGTGCACACTTAGTGCACACTTAGTGCACACTTAGTGCTCACCTTGTGCACACCTATAGTGCACACTTAGTGCGCCTTGCCCTTGTTTGTGCACACAAGGCCCACACACCTTGCATGCTCGTCATGCACATCCTTATACTGCATCCTTACACTGCATCCTTACACTGCATCCTTACACTGCATCCTTACACTGCATCCTTGCATGCTCGTCATGCACATCCTTACACTGCATCCTTGCGCTGTTTGCACCAGCACCAGCACTGCCACACACTTTGCCCACAGTGCCAAGGGCCCGACCCTGTGCACGCTGTCTCGGCCTACTCCTGTGCAGGGCCCCTGCGTATCAGGGCCATAGTGCATGAGGAATGTTGTGTGTGAGGGCCATTGTGTATGCCGGGCCTTCATGCATTAGGGCCTGCTACTGCACACAACGTTCAGGCCTACAGAAAAGAGAAAAGCTTGCCCCCATGCTGCTGCCTTTCCTGGCTTCAAGCCCTGTCCGTGTTTGCCCACGCCTTCCGCTTACGTCGCATGTGTAGCCTGACAGGATGTCCTGCTGCTGCCGCTCCACTGACGTCACATGTATAGCCTGACAGGCTGACAGTCTGGCTGTAGCCTGACAGTCCGCCCTGCTGCTGCCGCCTTCCGCGTTTGTTGTATGTGTAGCCTGACAGTTGCCCTGCTGCTGCCGCTTGACGAGCAGTGGTGTTACTTGGCACAGCAGCCACGCAACCCTTGCCTTGCCTTCACCGGCTTGGCTTGGCAAAGCTGCGCTAGTGACAGGAGGCAGGCACAGCATTGTGCGCTATGTGTCCTCCGTCCCTGCAGGATCCTGTACCACGTTGCGCGTGTGCTGACCGGGGCCACCGTTCGCATGGTCGAGAACGTGGATCCCAATGAGGCGCGTGCACAGCAGTCCAGGCCTGCCTCATCCACCACCACCAGCCAGCAGCAAGGGCAGGGGCAGCAGCAGGGGCCGGACAGCCTGCGGCAGCCGCGGCGGCTGTGGGATGCAGTGCCGGTTGCATTCTGAGACCGTGCAAGCGTGTGGCAACTGTTGCCGCTGTTTCTGAGTGTCGTGTGGCGGTGGGCGAAGCTGGATCCATGCCAAAGGATGTCTTGAGGGACGAATTGTCCTTTTCCGAGCTTGTGCTGAGGCAGAGGGATAACTGATCGCTGTTGTATTTTTAGGCCGGAGGTTTTGGCAAATGCACTTTGCCCTCGTTGAGATGCGCACGGCAGTGTGGATCGTTTTGGGCTCCAGGTTTATCTAGAAGGGGATTTGAAGAGACGTGGAGACGCGCCAGAGGTAAAGTGAGGGAGTGCTCTCTCATTGCAGTCTCCACGTGTGGTGGGATGCTTAATTGCTGGATTCTTTGATTGTACAAGGACGTCACAGCTCAATTGCTTTGTTTAGGCCTGTCTACTGTGATCACAGTGGATGGCCCCCTCAGGTTGGGCGTGCAGCCTTCTCTTCCTGTACTACACTCCTGCAATGTTGCCATTTCTTTTTGTTGAGGGCTCTTAGATTGTAACATGTGTTGTTCTGCTTTACATGCTGGGGCATGCTACTCCTGTTTGTGCCCATCCTTTCTCTATAGGCAAGGCAGCCACTGGCAAAATATGTGCTAACAGGATTAAGCATTGTGTAGTGATCTGTGTATGAATACAAGAAACTTCTCTCCCTTTTTTCTCAGCTGGCCATATGTGGGGTCAGATGGCTGTTGAACTTGGCGGCCTGTTGAAATCCGTCTACGATCTGAGAGGGGGATTTGACTCAGGCTGCAGCAGCACTGAGTGCTTACTTCCTGGCTTGTCACTGTCGTTATTGGTGTATACATAATTGGCCCTTTTAAACGGGGTTGGCAAAGGGAAGTATTGAATAAACAACCAGACTTACGAGCAGCATGCAGCTAGTACTACAAGGATAATGGGGATAGAGCCTCCCATTAAGAAGTCACACGGTGTGACTGCTAGCCTGCTCAAAGTTAAATTAAGTTACTATGGGATGTCCAGGACGAAAAGCACGTCCTTTTTTTGTGCCCTTGCTTGGAAATGTGCTATCTAAGAAGGAGATTCGAAGAACAATTTGCTGATTTTGCTGCCAGCGGTAAGACTTACATTGGAGACACAGGCGCTTTTTATTTTGACAACATCGGAGCTGAGGATGTGAAATTGTTTCTTGTGAAGCAGACATACAAAACATTCCTTTTTATCTCTAAGACTATGGATGTTTTTTGTCGAGCTGGCAATGTCCAGCAAGCCCAGCAGTCAACCCATCTGGCTGAAGGTCTAACCCCATTGTAACTTAACTAGCCTGCTCAAAGAAAGCAAGTAATTCATCGAGGTGATGATGAAGTTAAGTTGCAAGTAACAATGGGTTTAGACCTTCAGCCAGGTGGGTCGACTACGTAGCATACTGGGCTTGCTGAGTGCCAGCCAGATGAAAAAATATCCATAGTCTCAGAAAGGTTACAAGGTTACAAGAATAAGGCCTCAGTCAAATAGTTCGAACGTTGGCCTGCTTTAAAAACAGTAAAAATGAAATCGAGTCTTAACCAGTAGCACCACGAAAGGTTACCTTGAAATGAACCCTTGAAACAAGGGGGAAAAAGGGCTGTGTCACAGCCGCTGTGAATTTTAGAACCTTGCAGCACTGAAGAAAAATCAGTCAAGGAATATGTCAGGACCGACTGACCGTATCAAATAGTCTCAGAAAGGAAAAGAATTGATTTGTACGTCTGCTTCAAGATAAATAATTTCGCATCCTCAGCACTGATATTGACAAACTTTTACTTGAAGTAATAGGCTCATGTGTCACCAATATAAATCCCTTAAAATCAGCAAATTGCTCTGCGAATTTCCTTCTCAAATAGCATATTTGCAAGCAAGTGCTTAAAAAAGACATGTTTTTCATCCTGGACTTGCAGTGCAAGTCACATTTGTCACAGTGCATGTTCTGGATTTGCCATCATCCACTGGCAGTCTCAGCTCTCAGGGGATGGGCGCGCAAACAAAAACAGGCAGTGTTACGAAGCACATGCCTACTCAGTTCCAGCTGTAGGCATCAAGGCAGCCAATGGGCAGGCGGCAGTCCACGTATGATAAGCAGCCAGTTTGTGAGCGGGTGTCCTAGGGTCTGCGCCATCCAATTCCCTCCATACCCCGAATAGGTATAGATTGAAACTCCTACAACAAGAAGGATGATGTGGATTGTAACCATTACGCTGGTGACTTTTTCGGATTTTAAGCGCCAGCATATAGTCTCGTGTTGTTTGCTAGAGGCCTCCAGCTGGCTTCCAGGCCTGGTCACCAGACACGGTGTCTTCAAGTATTTAACTGCTATCAGGTGTACCTCCTTCATATTAGCTTAAGGTCGTAAGCTCTGTGCAATTCCTCATGAGATCTAGCGAGCTGCACCGTGCAGGTGACCTGCTGTAAGTGAGGAGTGGAAAGTGGTTTGGATTTAATGAAAACGGGAGTTACCAGAATGGCATCAGGGTGACTTGAGATTCGTCTGTCTCTGATGGATAAACAGGCATCAAAAAGCCAGCTGGGTAATGTGCTATCATTAGCGTGCTTAGGAATTTGAAGGCTCTGTTGGGTCAAACAGACTGGTGCAGTGCTGTTAGTATCCAAATACACCAAGCATCCTTCTAGAGAGCCTTTGCTGATGGCAGGCATGATGAGCCTGCCGCAGGCAATATTATGGCATTCGGTAATCATTCCAGAAATCATATTGTCACACGGTGTTGACAACCTGAAAGGATCTAAAGAGCACTATCTGCTTGCTGACAGAGTGGACATTGAAGACTACTAGTCCGCTAGGAGTGGACTTTTTAAAGCGGACAGCGTATCTCTGATTGAAAAGGATGCCACCGTAGTGCATATGCAGTAAACAGGCTGTTTTGATTTAAAAGCAGACACATCAAGAGAAGAGTTGCCAACTTCTCGTTGCCAACTTGGCAGAAGTTACCCAGTGGAGATTGTGCAAGAGTATGCTTTTGCGGAGGGAGACCATTTGTGTGTGTTTTATGAAAGTATATTGGTTTATTTTAAATTCAAGTCGCTACACATGGATGAGACCATTTTAAGGCTCTATATTACTTCTTTTCTTTCATGAATGTATTATGTATGTATGGATTATTCTCAACAGCTCAACAAACTTTGCTTTATAATCTCAGACATTTTTGATTACCTTTTACTAGTAGCTGGCAAGCAGCCACAAACCAATCAGCCTGACCACCAGGCTGGCAATTAACCCTACCTTGTAACCTTTACAAGTAAGGTGACCTTCCCTTTAATGGCCTGGATTTTTGAGAGTAGTAGGGGGAATCCTGGTGTTTGCACCCACAACTTATGCACCCATAACTGATAACTTATCATTGAATGATCCCTTTCCTCGACCGATTTTCCTCCCCAGCAGTGCTTGGAGTGCTTACACCCAGCACTGAAGCGAGCTGCTTGCATTGCTTATCCTTTTCCTTTTGGCCTGGTCTGCGGTGTGGTCTGCAGATTCTTAGCTACATCAGCTCTCCGTAATGCGCGTTTCCAGTTATACATGATAAGAATGGTTCATAACAAAAAATGATCGCCTTATTGATTGCAAGTCAAGCGCACTTCATGAGGCTGCCTCGACGCGCAAACTGCCACAAATTCACCGCGCTGACGCAGCCTTTCACATCCCCGACACAGCGAACGCATGTTACTGCCAGCAAGATCATTGCGGGCACGACCCTTGCCAAAAGGTGAGCGCTTGTGGATCTGCATAGTGCTCAGGATGCTGTCTGGAACACCTCTCAGGCATGCGTTTCTGCAAATGCTCAGTTTAAAAGCTACAACCTTAGGAAAGTTGCAGCATCATGTGTTACTATGGCAAGATCACAATGGCACCAGCTCAAAATCCTCAATGGCACTAAGAGACAAAGTGAAGTGACCGGATCTGCCTGGACTATAGGTGCAGGGGATGATTACGTAGGGAGTGCCACCCTGCAAAATGAGCGTGCACACATAAGATATTCCTCAAACACAGCTCCAAGGACAGGTGAGGAGAACAGGCATGGACGCTTCAAAGCACAAACATAGGTCATGCCCAGACAAGCAGCTCTCATGCTACCTTTTACCCACAATAGGTCTGGAAAACGCATGTGTGCAGCCTTTCATGCTTACCTTCAAGCTGTACTCGGTGCTGTTTGAGTGGGATGTTACAAATGTTGATTCAGCCACAATAGCTCTGCAAAAAAGGGTGTGTGGACACTCATTTGTGTGTGATGTATACACACATATGTACATATAGGGAGGCAGGCAGGCAGGCCGGCAGATGGATAAAGGGGGTGCATGCTTATGTTGGTGTGTACGTGAGCGAGCGCAAGGGCATATCAGCTGTACAAACTGGAGGGGTGAAAAAGGGTGATGTCTCTCTTGGCATGGGTTAAGACCTGAGCGAGTCATGCTCCTGGCAAACATGACAGCGCGGCAACTCAAGGTGCCTGTTGTAGGCCATCCGAGGTAATTGAGGGCAGATAAGGAGAATGCGTCTTGGTCTACATGACAAGCCAAGGCATTTGTGGGCATACTTGCGCTGACACAGCTGCTCACTGCTGTTTGTACGCGCTTGGCACATTAGAGGAAAAAACAGCCCTCAAACCTACTGCTGCCAGTGGTGTGCACATGGATGCACTGGGCATGGCGCTGGGGCATGCATCCCTCGCCCTCACTCAACACACGCACGCATGAGCAGTCCACACAAGGGTAAGCCTGTGCATGACACACAAAAATCCCCCCCGCACTTGCGCAGGTCGCCCCGGATTGCGCCCGACGCGTCGCTGGCTTGCAGGATGTAGAAGCCCAGCATGTCGTCCACGCCGCAGCTGGCCTTCTTAGGGTTTGGCCGCGCGCCTGCAGAGGCAGAGCTGGCACCGTTGGTGGCTGCAAAGCTGGTGGTCATGGGCTCGGCAGGCTTGGACGTGCCCAGGCGCGAGGCGGACGTGCCCGGGCGGGAGGCGGATATGGAAGTGGTCCGGGATGGGGCGAAGGTAAGGCCGCGCTGGCGCGACAGCGTCACCCTGTGCACGCCCAAAACATAAAGCAGCCACATACGTGTGCGTGTGTGTGTGTGTCTATGCGCGTGTTCTTGTGTGTGTGTTGTGTGTGCAAACGCACGCGTGCGTACACTCGTTCATGGACTTGTGTGCATACATGCGCGCGTGTGTATGCATGGTGCGCGCGCACATTTGTATACACTTAAGTGCACGTGTGTCTGAGCACTGGTCTACAACGCTGTGGGTGCTCCCAGCAGGACCCGTTTTGTTCGTGTGCGTCAAGACCAGTGGGGGTGGAGAGGTGCAGAGGAGGTGTACCCAATTCCATTTGGGGGCAGCTGCTGGGAGGGGGCGCGTTGCATTTTTGATGCGGACCCCCTCAGGGTGGCCTTGGGTCATGGACAGAGGGCAAAGGACCCTTTTGCTGAGTGGCCAAGCGGAGACGGAGCAGCTAACAGTGGGCCCACCGCGCCAGTGCGGCCTTGTGTTGTCATGGACAGAGGGCAAAGGGCCCATTTGCTGAATGGCGGAGACAGAGCAGCCATGGGCACACCGCGCCGGTGTGATCTTTTGTTGTCATGGATCTCCTGGCATGCACAGGCTCGCTCGCCGGCCTGCACAAGCTGCTATGGACGCAAACACGTGCACGCGCAAGCAAGCCACCGCATCGCAGAGGCACAGGCGCACACCTGACGTCGCAGGGCTGCTGCAAGGCAAGCAGGAAGCGCGGGTTCTTGCGCCAGGTGGGATGCAAGTCGCAGCCGCCCGCTGTCTCGGCTTTCCACATGCCCTGTGTACACCACCACAGATGCGCGAGGCATACGCCTTGTGTGCAGCAGTGTCGAGCGCATGAGCGCTGTGCCGGCACAGGCGCGTGTGTCAAGGAGATGATGCGGCAGCAGCCCACATGCACGTTGCAGGCCTGATAGAGGCTTCAGCTGAGCCACGCTAGACCAGCAGGTACGGCTGTGCAACCCCCTTCCCTCACACGCACCTCTATAAGCAATCTGCAAAGCATTGCGATGGCCTCAAGTGAGGATGCCTGGCTATGAACAGCTTCTTTGGAAGCAGGCATGCGTGCCCCCACTCCCTACCTGCTGAGGGCCAGGCACCTGTCGTGTCACAGCCCTGTAACTGCCGTGTGACAGCCTTGCACACCCGGGCACACCTGCAACACAATGCTTTTCAGCTCCGGCAGGGGCACCAGCTCCACGGGCACACCACTCAGTATGGACAGCTCAAAGGGCGCTTCCAGGCCCGCCTGGGCCAGCGCAGGCACCTGCAGGGACAACAGGCGCAACATCCAGTGCAAGCAAAATTTTGCACGCGTGTGTGATTTACCCCCACCTTGCGCATTCACACCCACCTCGCAAGCGCAGGCACCAGCACCAGCACCAGCACCAGCACCAGCACTAGCATGCATGCGCGAGCACACACACGCACACGCACACGCATACACACACATTGCACCAGCTGCCTGTGCCCAGCCAACTCACATGAATGCTAGGTCAAGAGCTTGCCTAAAAGCTCACAGTTTACACGCCTTGATGGCCCCCTAATGCCCATATCAAGGGCCAAGCATGTGTGGGCAGTCCTGCTACAGGTTGTGGGCAGCAGCCTTGTGACTTGCAACACAGGGAGACATGCGCTCATTCCAGGAATTGATGCTCTGAATGTCTGTTTGTAGGCCAGGCAAAAATATGTATGTGTGAGCACCACCTGAGGCCTCTCTCTGAACAAAAGCCAAGCCCATAAGTACCGCTAGTTACTATCTGTCATGAAAGCAGGCCTACTCCAACCCCTGAGGAATTCAAGGAGAAGACGCAAAACGCGGGGCTGTGGCAGTGTGACACAGCCAAGCCATGCTGCAGCCACAGCTATACAGCCACGCCATGCTGCAGCCACAGCTGCGCTGCAGTGCACGTCTACCCCCACACCAGCAGCGGCGCAGGCCCTATGCTGGTTATGCGCAGGTCAGGCACACTGACGCCGACTCCTCCCACTCAACAGAGAGCAGAAGAAAAGGCCCGGCACTCTCTTCAGCAACGCAGAGCAGAAGACAAGCAAGGCCGCCTCCACGACACCACTAGACAGTGCGCCCTGTGCTTCATTTACCAGGACGTAGGGTGTCCCTGGTTCTAAGGTCACGGTCAAGACGGCATCGTCCATAGACAGGAAGCCGGACTCCGCCACGATCTGTGGGCACGCGGCGTGCGCGCATGTATGTTTGAATTGTGTGTGTATGTGTGTGTGCACCAAACAAGGCAGCGCACCACAAAGGCAGCAGCAGACTGCAGAGCGGCAGGAAGAGTAAAGGTGGGCAGAAAGCCAGACGCAGCCTTGATCTGTGGGCACGCATTGTGCGTATATCTGTGTGTAAGTGTGTACCACAGGGGTAGCGCTCCCAAAGCACCTGTCACGGCAACAGTGTGGCCGCACTGCAGCAGAAATAGCTCAGACTTGTGGCACAAAAGCAGCTGCAGCATGAGAGCTTAGAGTGGCTGTAGACAAAGCCCTGTGGAGACAGCAGAGCAGCTGCACAGTGAGGTGGGTTGGAAGCCTGGTCCAGCCTTTTTATCTACAGGAGGAAGAGCTCATGTGAATCACACACATGAGAGATGAAAGCAGCAGGGCTGTAAAGGTTTCAAAGGCTGGACCCATCCAGAATCTGCCTTAAGGTTGGTGGCAGCATGAAAAAGGGTCACCTGATAAGGCAGTGCTTTTGCTGCAGGAGCAGCAAAGTGAGTGAATAAAGCAAAGGAAGACGCTGCTGTAACCATCAAGCAGGAACTGGGCCAAGAGAGTTGCTGATGCAAAAGGAATGCATCAGGACTGTAGAGAGGCACCGAGGAACAGGCTATAGAGTTGTCAAGAGTTGTGAACCGATGCAAAGAGGGACCGTTGCAGAGAGGGAACTTTTGGCAGAGAGGCCCCAACGAGGCTAATGGAGAGGTGACGAAGTTGGGGATGTGGAGAGAAGGTTCCAACGTTCAATAAAGGTTGGGAAAAGGATGCGCGTGTGCGTGCCTGTTAAGGTTTTGAGAGGCCTGGCAATTTTGGGCATGCCTGAATCGAAACCGGCACATCAAATGTGCTTCATGTAGAAGCAAGACGGCAGCTAGTTGGGCGGTGCAGCTTGTGACAGCACGCACATCCCCACCCCTTACTCGCAAGTATGCACATGCACGCAGACATGCAAACATATTCAGCTACATTCACACAAACACATTCACCTAAATTGACAAAAACATTTTCAAACTCATTTAATTTTAAATATAAAAAGAAAGAATAAGATATTAACTTTAATAAAAAAATAGTCAAATATTTTTGCAAAAAATTTAATTATGGGAATTCATTTATACATGTAGTAATTATGTGACTTGCCACATGCTCACAAACGCATTCACACACAGATGCACGTATCCCACGTATTCATACCTGCATCCACAAACACACACCTCTTCTCTCTTGAAGATGCCTGTCCGCCGCCCAATGGTGCCGTCTGCGCCCGTCTCTGGCTGGCACAGGTAGATACCCACGCACTGGACAATGCAGAGAGTGACAAGCGTGCACAGCCACATGTCCAAGTGCCAGCCTGGGGTCTGCTCATTCACGAGGAAGGTCATTGTGCCTGGCAACTTGTATTTGCCTTGATCCAGGCTGCTGTGCTTGTGCTCCCATGACAAATGCTACCTCAGCTGGCAGGACAGGCTGCGAAGCTCAAGGATGTGTTTGTCCCCTGATGCACCTGCAGCGGTTGAGGAAAAATGCTTGGCTGCATGTCCTCCCCGCCAATGGCACCCTTGTCCCTGGTAGCCGCTGCTCATACATGCGTGCATGTGCATGTACATGAACAGAAACACATGTGTGCATGTATACATGCATGCACACACTGAGGAGACGCATGGCATGCTTTGGCACCAGCTCAGATGATCAAATGACTGGCGTCACAGCTGGGGTGAGGTCGTCCCCACAGAAGATCCCCAAATCCAGCAGAGTTTGACTTTAGCACTGAGAGGGATTAATGTTTGTTTGGAAAGCCCAGACACTTACCCAGTCGCAATATGTGCATGCAGATGGGCTCTACGACGTCAACAGGAACAACATCGCCAATACGACAGTTGAGTACATTTTTGATGGACCATATGCCTTTTTCCAATTTGGATCCATTTCTTTCCATTTGCAGGCCGCCCACCTGCTCTGGCGAGATCAGGGGCTTGAGGACGGCGTAGCGCACGTCCAGCCGGGACACTGCAATCACCACCTGCGCAGAGGAGCCAAACCACAGGGATTCCACAGATTGAGGGCCAGAGCATAAAGCACCATTTAGGTCAGAATGTAAGATCGGGAGTTGCAAAAGTCAAGGGCCTTTTGGTCACAGCCGAGACACAGCGAGCACAGCTCATGCCGGAAAGCAAGAACCGGGGTTGCGGAGGTCAGAGCTTCAATCACAGGTTGTGGCAAAGTGGCAAAGTCGAAGGCCTGTGCGGGGCTCATTGGTCACTGAATTGCACCTCCAGGGCCTCCTTAGGCCTCAGCAAGGTTTCTGACCAGGATAGGCACAGCGGCAGATTCTGCTGCAGCCGTAGCTAAGAAGCGCAGCAGCGCACCACAGCCCTTGAGCCGCGGTGCGCAGACACCCTCTTTCTCCAGGCTCAAACAATTCACCTTCAAAGCCGGCAGCGAGTGATTTGATGGGAAGAAGTGGCTGCTGGACTGAACATTGTGCAAGCTGGGGCACCTTATCAATGGCCAGTGAGGGGACGCAAGGCACGCCCTGGACCTCATTCCCAGACAACCAAGTGATCATTCCCAGACAACAAAGTGCTCATTCCCAGTGGGGTTTGATTGCCATGCTGTGAAATGTCTCAGAGCTAGAAACGCTCAAGGCAACACTTCAATCGTCACACACATGCGCATCTGCACAGAGCCCAATACGTGCATGGCTGTGAGCAAGCACACACGTGGGCGCATTTGACGGTACAAGTGCGTGCTGATATGCACGTATGTTGGCACACGCATGCTTGCATAAGACACCCTGCTTCTATTTTGTGCTTTGTGTGGATCATGTATTGCAGATTGGATTACGCTTGCACACGGTTCTCTACCTCTGTTTTATGCTTTGTGCGGATCATGTACTGCGGATTGGATCCAAAAGTGGGCGCTGAGACGGGGCCACCTGACAGCAGCCCTGCCCATTGACCTCCCAGCACAAGCGACAGCGGCGACGGCAGCTGCTCCACCTCCAAAGGGCTGCTGCTGAAGAGGCGCAGCACGAATGCGGCCTCTTCACCCGCGCGCCTACAGCACGGATCGGGGGTAAGGGGGTGCAGGGACACAGGCTGGGCAGGTGGTGTGCATGTGTGAGCACATGTGCACAAATGCGCCATCTAAGCTGGCGCATATACACTCTGCATGCAAGGTCGAGTGAAGAGGCTAAAAGATGGCACACTAACGTATCAGCGCATGCAATAAGGGCAACGCATGGAGCATGTTTGAGTACTTGGAGCAAGCAGGCTCAGCACAAACCCTGTACATATGCCTTAAGCAGAAAGCACATGGTAGCTGTGCAGGGGCATGTGTCTGTAAACTACTCCATTGCTCCTGGCCGGGCATGGCGCTCACACACACACACGCACACACATACACACACACACACTTGTACTCCGCACGTGCTGGCTTGCCTCATGGTTATTGCCAAGACTAAAGCCCCCTGAGAATACAGCCCACAGCTACGCTCCAGCCTCAAGCCCTGAGGGTCAGGACCACTGCGGCCTGTGGTGCTGATTTACACAGATACATGCCAAAGTGGTTCCTCACCTACCGGCCTACCTACTTACCTACCTACCTACCTACCTACATCCATACGTACGTACATACATACATTTGTTTATACATACGTACATACACGCATACACATACACGCAATCGCTCTGGTGGTTGAAGTGCATGCCCTATCCAATGCACTGCAGTCAAGCGTGCTGCGGCGCTCTGCGCCCCTTACACAAGTCTCCTCACCCCCCTCCACCAAGCCATGGATAAGGGCCACGCTCACTTGGAATGTGCTCCTATTCCCCAGGCACCACACACCCATAGGTGAATCCTAGACCACCGCGCTCCACATATGGCCCCACTGCTTCTACACTGCTGCGCCCACAGGCGCCTGTCTACTGTCAGTCCCCACCTGGGGAGCAATGCAGGCGTGCCTTAGCTGCCTCGTCTCACCCTCGGCCCCTCTGCACGCCACGTCACTCACCTGGTGTGTGGTACCACTGCATACCGTGTGCGGCACCACCACATACCGTGTGTGGCAATCACCCTGTGTGGAACTCACCCGGTGTGTGGCACCACCACATACGCCGCCGCGCTGTCTGCCTGGAGGGTGATGGATGAGTCTCTGCTGCCGCTGAGGCCTGTGCTGGCCACAACCTCCACCGGCCCAGAAATCTCCCACCGCCGGCCCAGGCAGCTGGGCGGCACGCGCAGCACCTGCAGCAAGGACGGAGAGGCATCATCATACGAAGCACACACACACACACACTCCTTGCCACATCAAATGGGGCAACACAGGGCACATTTTCCTCCACGCAGCATAACGAAACACTGGCATCAGAGCATGCCTCGGGTTGCTGTACACACGGCGCGCTCGGAGGATGCACCAAATTTGGCAGCTCAACCTTCTGATCCCAGAGCATGCACCATCAAGCATATGATCCTTAACCACAAAGCACCATGTGCGCCATCGATGATGGCATGCATGCCCGCACTCATCTTCAAGTTGCAGTCCTACCCCAAGCACGCACACACACACACATACACACACACAATCGCGGCAGATGCACAAAGCGCCCCCCCCCAGTGCTTGAGGAGTGCGCGCACATGCACGGGCTCCTCACCGTCATCCCCGCGGTGCGCTTGCGCTGCGCTTTGGTGAGGTGCCTGCCCCCCTCCACGCGTGGGTCCTGCAGTCCCAGGCACACCACCACCTCGCATGGCTTGCGCACAGTGATGCGGAACTGCGGGTTGAAGCACCAGGTCGGACTGCGCAGGGGCTCTGCACCTGCAGGAACGTGGGTTTGGGTGTGTGGGGAGCGAGGGGGGTGGGTGGAGAGTGCAGAGGGGTTGAGGTTGGGATGGGGAGAGGAGGAGCTTGCCGGGATTCAAATCAAGGCCAGGCTGCACAAAGGTCCAGCAGCTGCAAGCACGTTCATGGGGACAAGGTGGGGATAGACCACAGGCAAGGCATGAAGTGAAGAGCAGCCCAGGACTTGAAGGCGCAGCTTTGAAACACAACCTGAACCCAGAGCCATGCTGCTGACAGCCTGGTTCTTGCCCAGTGCTGGTTTGGTGGTTGGAACACTCAAGCACCAGGACTCGCAGCCATCACTCTGGCCAGCATGCCCTTTCCTTGGCAGGCCAACACACCCATTCAGGTTGTCCACCTCAGTGTCCAGCCTAGCCATCACAAGCTCAGTGGCTCAGCTGAAAGCAAGTGGTGCTCGTGGCTCACTTCAATGCAAGGTCGACCCAACCACTGGCGTGGATTATGGCCCACCGTGGCGGCCTTCCTGAGCACATCTTAAGCCTGCCTTGTGCCCAGTTTCTGTGTACCCTAGCCGCTCACTGTGAAAAATACCTCTGGCGTGCCTTTGTGTCCCCCATACCTGAGCATTAAAAGGCATCTCCCCCCTTTCAAAAATCTGCAGCAAGTTTCACCCTGCAGCCCCTGCCACTCGCCCACTTGTACGGGCTGGTAGCAGTAACCCCCCCCCCGCAGCCCCTGCCACTCAGCAGCTCGCGTGGGCTGGTAGCGGCAGTGTAGCGGTGTGAGGCCCATAAAAACGAATCAAAATCGATGATTCCTGACAGCCGATTGCTAATGTACATAACCCGTTACAGGCAACCCCACCCTGCAGCCCCTGCCACTCACCCGCTTGCATAGGTTGGAAGTAGGGCCCCCCCGCGGACGGTCCCTGCCACCCGCAGTGCAGCGTGAGCTGGTGCCAGTGGGGCGGGAACAGGCGGCACGTGTGCAGCCGGTTGAAGGTGCTGATGAAATCCCTGCATGCATGATTGAATAATAGCCCTTGAAAGCCGCGCATGCGTGAAGCGGCTTGAAGGCCTAGATGAGATCCCTGCGCATGCAATCGTAAGGCAGTCCCTGCGAACCGTGCAATTGTCCACAGAGTCAGTCTGCGGGACATCCAGCATGCGCTGCAGGCTGTGTGATAGGAGGCAGCAGGCCATGTGCAGTGCCCTGTGTTGCCATGCAAGTGAGGCTGTCCCATCCTGTAGGTGGCAGGCCATGTGATAGGAGGTGGCAGGCCATGTGATAGGAGGTGGCAGGCTATGTGATAGGAGGCAGCAGGCCATGTGCAGCGCCCTGTGTTGCCATACAAGTGAGGCTGTCCCATCCTGTAGGTGGCAGGCCATGTCATCCAGCACACAGGAGCGCACCCGTATGACATCCAAAACGCCGACTCGTCGGGCGCGCCTAGGCGCGAGGACGGTGCCTCTGCCAGCTCCTGCACGGTTGCCCACAGCCAAGCGCATGTGCACAACAAGGTAAAGTCAGATCAGGTGCAACCATGATGCCACACCAGGTGACATCTCATCAGATGCTTGCATGACACCAACTGTTGTTTGCCACAGGAAAACGGTGCAGGAATGAAAGTTTATGCATGCCCAGAGCATGGCTGCTTGTGCCATATGACATGCAGCAAGTGCACGTCTTGATGGGGCCACCCCTGGGCATCTGTTCCACTTGAAGCCGTGGCAGCTGCGTTGCCTAGCAGGTGTGCACCGCAGGACATCAAAGTGCAGTGGGGCAGAGAACAGATGTGTGCGTGCAGCAGATTTGGGCAGAGAACAGAGGCTTTTGCACTGCTGCAGCATTTTAAAGACAGGATATCAAGCTGCTCTGGGGCAGAGAGTAGAGGCTTGCATGTGCAGCAGGCACTGCTGGTGTAGGTCCTATACACTCGGCAAACAACAGCCAAGGCCGATGGCATCGCCAGAGAGCATTGAAGGCCCTCACGCCTGTGTGCAAAGATCCCCCTTTTGGAAACAGCACCACCATTCCCTGCTCTAGAGTAGTTCCCGCTCCATCCGCAGATGCAAACAGGCTGTTTGAAACAGCAGCGGCTGCACTTCCCGTGAAGCAAATGCGACTGACTTTCTCCTTTTTGAACCCGTGCCTAGGACGCACACACCCGCCTTGCTACATCCCCCTCTGCTTCCCTCTTATTCATTTGGTGCTGACAAGGTGCAGACAAGGTACCCCCAACAAGGCATCAGGCTCCCAGCAAGGCATCAGTACAAAACAATTGCTTAAGGCAGAGTACAGAGCAAATGGCGCTGGCAGACACCAACTTGATGCCTTGTGGAATAGCACATAGGCCTGATTGTAGACGATTAGTAGGTGTGCGCGGGCTTACACACATGTACACACACACACACACACGCACACACACACACACACACACACACACACACACACACACAAGCAGCC
>LFCJ01001584.1_pt1 | contig 16045 bp, 22 predicted proteins | sample 643141 | NCBI WGS metagenome assembly LFCJ01 (sample SAMN03766243, study PRJNA286221) | soda lake metagenome | biome: soda lake; feature: Kulunda steppe; material: water; isolation source: sample B1-Br-g2 brine of Lake Bitter-1 | place: Russia: Kulunda steppe | collected 2010-07 | reverse complement strand
CCCCCTCCATATGTCCCTCCACTCTCTCTCTTTGGTCGCTGAGCGTGAGCTTCCGCGCGGTCACTGCCCACCACTTGAGCACAGGCAAGCACCAGCCTGTGATGCGGGTGGCCCCACCCCACCCAGCCGCGCGCGTCACTGCACGCAGCCAGCAAGTACCTTGGGGTGGTGCATAGATGGGCAGCTGGGAGCGCCACCAGCCAGCGGACCGACAGGAATGGCCAGAACCACAGTGTGGTCCATGCAAGCGCGGCCCATGCAAGCGCGGTCCATGCAAGCGCGGCCCATGCAAGCGCGGTCCATGCAAGCGCGGCCCATGCAAGCGTAGTCCATGCAAGCACGGCCAGGTGGGAATAGTCCAAAACGCAGCGTTGTCCATGTAAGCGTGGCCCATGCGTACGATGCCGCAGGCGCCAGGGCAGCCTGCGTGTGCGCGAGGAGTACGCGGAGCTCTCGGACGAGGTGTCCAGCGGTCCCAGCGAGGAGGACGAGGACAGCGACGACAGCTACACGGGCCGGAAGTGAGTGTGTGGGGGTGCGTGCATGTGTATGGGCATGTGGGTGTGTGGGTGGCTGTGGGTGCATGCATACGTGTGTGGGTGGGTAGGTGGGTAGGTGCTATTGCAAGTGCCTGTGAATGGGTAAGCTGGGTGTGGGTGTAGGTGCGAGTGTGGATGGGTATGCAGGGGAAAAAGGCAGGTCTGGGGTGGGTGGAAAGGATTTGGAGACAGGGAGGTCGAGGATGGGGGGAAGGATTGGCGTGTAAAAGGGCAACATGGAGGGCCTACCAGCTGCTGGTAGGTGTGCTGCACACCAAGGGCCCCCCACAGATGAATGGGGATGTTTTGGGTGCGCTGCGCTCGCACCATTTTTCCAGCGCTATTTCCAGCTCCCGTCCCAACTGCGCCGCGCTGCTCCAGCACTGCGGCAGCGCTGCCCTGCTTGTGTCTTGGTTCGTGTGTTAGGTTTGTGGGTGCCCAGGATCAGAGAAGGGGGGGGCAAGGCTGCAGCACGGTATAAGGAAAGGTGCAGCATTAGCAGTGCAATGCTCCCCTTTGGCCTGTACCAGACCATGGCATCTCCCTCGCGCTTTTTGCTCCTGCATGGGTACCCACACCACACGTTTGTGCCCCTTAGCCCCTGCTGGATGCTCACAGTTTGTGCGTGTGTGACCTCGGTATGGATACCCCTGGCAGGACCAACGTGCTGTCTGTACGCCCTAGTCTGTGGTAGCGCCGATGCTGCGCCTGCGCCGAATTTTGAGCCTGCGCCATCGCTACGCCTGTTTCAACAACGAGCCTGCAACCACATTGAGCCTGCGCTGATGCTGAGCCTGTTGTGATGGTTGACCACTGCCCTTGCGCAGCTTTTGCAAATCCTTGATATGGCATGCAAGCTCGCTGGCCCTTTCCGCCACCTCCACCACCACCTCATGCACTTGCAGGAAGAAAAACCAGAAAAAGCCTGCACGAGGCAGCGCACGGGCAGCGTCACAGCAGCAGCATCAACAGCAGCAGCAGCAGGCTGCCCTCCTGCAGCAGCAGCAGCAGCAGCAGCAGCTCCTGCTGCAGCGGCAGCCAGCATCTACCACAACCACCCCATTGCAGGTCTGTGGAAAGGAACAGGGGGGCATGATGTCCTTCCTCCCATGCCTGTGTGCCACAGCGCAAAGCATGGCTGACAATAGCCCCCGTGTATATGCACCACAACCTCAGACCAATGGTGGGATGGTGTGCAGTGGTGGAATGGTGCACCACAATGGTGCACTGTGCTGTGCAGTGATGGAATGGTGCACTGTGCTGTGCAGTGGTGCTGTGCAGTGGTGCTGTGCAGTGCAGTGGTGGAATGGTGCTGTGCAGTGGTGGAATGGTGCAGTGGTGGAATGGTGCTGTGCAGTAGTGCTGTGCAGTGCTTTGCAGTGGTGGAATGGTGCACTGTGCTGTGCAGTGGTGGAATGGTGCACCACAATGTTGCACAACCTCAGACCAATGGCGGGATGGTGCAATGGTGCACCACAACCTCGGACCAATGGTGGGATGGTGTGCAGTGTGCACCACAACCTCAGACCAATGGTGGGATGGTGCAATGGTGCAGCACAACCTCAGACCAATGGTGGGATGGTGTGCAGTGGTGGAATGGTGCACATGTGGTTGCCAGACACCTGAAGCAAGGGGCTGTGCCGCCCCTGCTCATGGTGAGCACACATGTGAGCACACATGTGAGCACATGCCCTGTTCCCCGGAGAACACGTGCATCAGACAAGGGCTGCTGAGTCCTTCCAGCTTCCATCTCAGTGTGCCCATAGGGGAACACACGCATGAGATGCGTGTTGCCTGCCCCTTTGTTTTCGCACGCACCCCTCTGTACGCACGCACGCACCCCCCACGCGCCCTTTTCCTGAGCAGCCATTGAAGCACAGAGCGTGGGGGTCTAGGCGCACTGAGCATGCACAACCCCTAGCAAGCTTGCGTAATGGCTTATGGCACGAGCAAGCAAGCGTGCATGACAGCAAACACCACTGGCAGAGCGTGCAACGCAGCAGAAGCTAGCAAGCAAGCATGCATGATGGCGAACACCAAGCTGGAAGCAGGCATCACAGCAGAGGCTGAGCGCGATGACCCCGCAAAGCTCACCCTCGCATGCGTGCATGCACAGGCATATGCTGAGCTCAAGTGTGCCTGGCCTTGCCTTTGCGCGCCTGCTTGCCCAATGCTCCGAGCGCAGAGAGGCGACCCGGTTCCCACTGTGTGCCACAGCACGGTGGCTGTGCAGTACATGCGCCCTCACTGCCATGCAAATAGGCGCCTTTAGTAGGCGTGCTTGTGCTTACACAACCGTGCACGCACATGCACGCGCACACACACACAGCAGAGGCTCGCACACGCGTACGCACAACAGCACTGCACACACACACGCACAGCAGCAGCACACGCACACACACACGCTGCGCATGTGCAGGCGAGCGTGGTGCACCAGTACCGCCAGGTCCGGGACCAGCTCCACCGCTGCGCCGCCATTTGCCAGACGCTGACCGCGCGGGGCCATGGCAGCTCTCCGCAGGCGCAGCAGGCGTACCAGGCGGCAAGGCAGTACCAGGTGCACCTGCAGGCTCTGCAGGCGCAGGTGGCGCAGGTGGGGCGCGGGTTGAGGGCCACCAGATGGGCATATGCACGCCATAGGCAGGTGTTGGCACTAAGGGTGGTGCAGGGGCACGCACATGCACTCGAGGGAGATTGACACATGCACATGCACATGCACATGCACAGCTGTTGCCCCAGTTGCCCTGTCAGGCCGCGCACGGCCTGGCAGGCAGCGGCACAGCTATCCATGCCCACCGCGCGCGCACCATCACACGGGGCCCAAGAGTACTCTGTTGCGCAAGGCTGGAGTGTGATGCAAGCAGCTTAAGCTTTTCGACAAGCTTGTTGGAAGACACCTGTGCCTGTTGCTTGCTCACAGCCTCCAGTCCTTCATGCTCTGCATATCTTCTCCCTTCCTCAAACTCTGCATGCCCCTTGCAATGAGAATGGCAGGAGACACGGTGACATGACCCAACATTAGGCAGCATGCTGTCCCGTGCTTCACACCATGTGCATGGGTGTGTATACCTCTGGTGCAGGTGTACGGCCAGCACGGACAGAGCATGGTGAAGCAGTTGCTAGCAGAGGCAGGGAATGCGCGCACACAGGTGCCCTCCGTGGCAGGGGCCAATGCAGCCCCTGCTCAGCAGCAGCTGCAGCTGCAGCAGCAACAGCAGATGCTCCTCCAGCGGCAGCAGCAACAGCAGCTGCTTCTCCAGAGACAGCAGCAGCAGCAGCAGCAGCAGCAGCTTGCCCAGCAGCGACAACAGGCCCAGCAGGCGCATCTGCTACGCCTGCAGCAGCAGGGGGGCATGTACAGCCAGCAGGCCATGATTCCCCAGGGCATGGTGCCCCAGGGCATGGTGCCCCAGGGCATGGTCCCTCAAGGCATGGTACCTCAACAGCAGCAGCAACAGCAGCAGCATGGCATGGTGCCGCAAGGCATGGTGCCCCAATCCCAAGGCATGCTGCCCAGCAGCATGGCGCTGCCCACACAAGGTCTGGCCCCCAAAGTCCCCCCTTCAGGCATGCTCACCCCCATGCAGCTGTTGCAGCTCCAGCAGCAGCGGCAGCGGCAGCAGCAGCAGCAGCAGCAGCAGCAGCAACCTGCGCAGGCGGCAGTGCCCCAGCAGCGGACTGCTCAGCCAGCCTCACAGCCTGTTGCAATGACACCCACACAATACCAGCAAATGCTTTTGCAGCAGCAGCAGCAGCAGCAGCAGCAGCAGCAGCAGGCAAGAGGGGGATTGTAGATGGTGGTGCGTGGAGTTTGTCCTCCACCTCATGTGCGTGACCGCCTATATTTTTGGCAAAGGAATTGACATGACGATTGCAACATTTCATCAATGCGCACAGCATTTCAGTGGGCTCAATGTATGCCCAGGCAGCTTTACTCTGACAAAGTCCGCGGAAATGGCTCATTAAAGTGCTATCCATGACCTTTAATGTTACCATTCATACCATTCAATGTTACAAATAAGCGCAAGCTCTAAACGTTGTTTGGTCGCCTTTGGTTGCTTTGACTTCATCAGTTTTTGGTATGGACACGTTACATATTGTGTGATGTTGTGTGTTGTAGAAATACAGTGGAAGCCTTGTTGATAAACATGATGTAATGTTTGGTTTGTTTGGGGTTTACCCAAAGAAGGGCTTCAGTCAAGAAATGTGACTCCTAGCCTGCTCATGAAAGACAAAAAGCTCATAAGGAAAAAAGTATATAGCTAGTTGTTCTAGCTTGGAAAAGTAGACGCATCATGGGAGCCTGTGGAAGGAATCAGAGACGCATGAGTCCTTCTGAGAGAAACCACATGTGGATGGGTGCAGTGGAAAAGGACATGCGGCTCATCTTGTAAATCATAAGCATTGCATAGTCCACAAGTAGGGGAGGTATTGTGAATCCAGGTCACTTTTTCCGAGTCAACAACTAGCATGTGGGCACTAAGTCTGAAGTGTGCCGCGCTGCGAACGTCACAAGGAAGGTCAAGATACATGAGTCTGTGAAGGGTGTATGGCAAATGCGTGACCAGGGCCCCTCTTTGCATGGAGGCGCACCATTTTAATGGTACGTGGAGCATTTCCTATTGTGCACTCGCGGATGCATATCAGAACAAGATGCCCAATATTCCAAGTGCCTCTCTTGGGAAGGTCCACAACAAAACAAATGAGGCCAATGGGCTCACAATTTAGCAGCCTTTCTGAGATATAGGAAAGAAAACGTAGGCGGTGACTACACTCCCTCAATAAAGGGGCAGTGAAAACAATTAAGGAGAAAAAAACTGGGGCCTAAGCACACCTAGGGCCTAAGCACAATAAACCTTATAGAAAAGTAAAAGTCGTAAAGGAAAAGATAAAGCTCACAGAGATGCAAAAACCAGCAAGATTGTAAGCATAAAACCCAACTTAAGGTAACTGCATGATACGGATGTGCTGAAGCTGTGGCACAGTCTTGAGGTGTGCAGAAAAGTGTCTTTCTGACCCTAACGTTAGGGTTAAAAGTTAACTACATTACAGTTAGGGTAATAACTTTAGGGTAAAAGTTAACTACATTACAGTTAGGGTTTCCAGTTTGTTTGGTTACTAGAAGTCGCCGAGGCAATTTCGTTAATTTATATGAATTATTTTAACAGACTGGTTTGCTTGTACCCACTCCAAGATCCACGCTCCGAGATCGCGTCATGTCCCGGCCCGCCTCGGGCTCGGTAAGTTTGCCTATGATATCACTGCATCGTCTGAATTTTTGAATGGCAGGTACTTGGGGTAAAGAGCGCGTGTCGCAAGCTGCCTGGGTGCTCAAATTCTCCCAGAACCGATTTGCAGGAGGGCAGGATGGTGTGCCTAGGATCCTGAGCATAGCAAGGTCTTGCATGGGATGAACAAGGCTACGGAGTGCATCACGAGAGGATGCCAGTATGACCCTATTGAATTGCCAAACACGCAGATCATGACCCTTGGAAATCAAACCTGCAAACTCCACACGCAGGCTGTATTATCTCTTGACAAGCTGCCAAATTTAGCGCTAGCTGCAATCCATGACGCACTTCTCCTCTCTAGCCAAGATGCAGACGGCTTCTGCATCTCGCCACGCGATGCAGCCAGCTTCCGCTCAGCCTGTAAAGGTTTTCACAAGGCAGCAGTACTACCTCTTGAGCTGAAGGTGAGCTTTGGAGAATTGGAGGTGCTCTTGTCAAGTTTAGGGCCCTCAGCAAAGCAGCTGCGCTTGAACCAGAAATTTCTTCACTTTAAAGGCTTAAAAGTCATTCAGAACCCCCTGCAAACACTCAAGCAAGTAAGGCCTCCCTTTCTATCAGACCAAATTTTCTTCCTCATGGTTGATGAAATGCTTTGTGGACTTGCATAACTTTCTCAAACGCATACCGCGCTCTTGCCCCTGCAGCTGACACTTACGAAGGCGCCTACGACCAGCACTGTGGGCAGCCTTGCTTCTCTGCTTGCCAAGCATCATGCTGGTGCTATGCAACTAATCTTGGGCTTGAGGCCACCATATTCCCACTATGCGCCGGGCTGGATTTCTGCCGCGGGAGAAGCTGAAGCATGGCTCTCGCAGCTTTCGATCATAGGTCATCATGTCAAGAGTCTGGACATGCCAACTTGCACGCTCATGAGTACCATGGCAGTCGCCTGCACTTATCTTACTAACCTGCAAGAGCTTTGGCTACGATTGAATGAAGGTAGCAAAGTTGCAGCGGGGTGCTGGACTACCAGAAGGGCCGAACAGCTGAAAACTCTGATTCTGAGTGTGGACCCTGGCGAACCACCATTCTGCTTCTCGGACTTAAGTTCTGAGTTGCTGGACCTCACAAGCCTGCCAGCACTGGAGCATTTGGTGGTCCGCGGCCCGATTGTCAAACAGGGGGAGGAATGCGCAGCCCTCTGCCTTCCAGGACATGCGAAGGTGAGCTCGCGATGCCTGTCATAAAGAATCCGTCACAATTTTCAGTGATGGGTGCCGGTGCGCAGCTTATCAGCCTTTGACACAGCCTTTGACACAGCCTACAACTGTCAGCAGCTCTGGCGCTGAGCCAGTATTGCACAAGCCCCTGCATTTTGGGGCATCAGACTTATGCAATGATTGATCTGGCCGCAGCTGGCAGGTGTTGGAGATGCAACCTTCTAGTAGTCCAGAGCCCTGACCTTATCATCAACCCCTGGTGTTAGAATCGATACTTATGCAGTCATGAAGACCAAGTAGGATGATTGGCGTCATGCAGAACAACCCATCAAGAAACTGAATATTGCTAATCATTAATTTTACCTTCTGGCATTGAAATCCATTAGCCGCTGCACACAAAATTGCTGAACAGCTCAACGGATTGTGCACCTTTGTCTTCCACCCTGATGGCCTCCTCCTGCTTGCTGCCGGCGCTTCTCATGCATGTTTCAAGCCAGTCAATGAGCTCAATGAAAATTACGTTTAAGCTCAAGCACAGGTGGAGAGTTATGCGTGCCATCCAGAGCCTGACAAGATCTCTGACCGTCCACTTCATAACTCATCTCCCACATTTGTGCAGGTTACCATAGACCCTGGTTTGAATGGCAGAGAAGGGACACGGTGGGCCCGCAACCTGACTGTCCATGAGCGCTTTGATGCCATGCCACCAGATGCCATCCCAAATGAAAGCGAGGTGGGTGATGATAGGGATGATTGTGGCTTTTTGATGGTGTGTTTTGCACTTGTGTCTTCAGGGATGTCTTCATGAGACTGCAGGAGTGCGCCCAGGCAGCAAGCACACAGGCAGTTTGGGCACACCTGTATTGAAAGAGCCCCCTTTGGTGCTGCTGACTTCCACAAAGGATCTTGTCACCGCAATGAATCTCGCATGATCATTTGCAATGATACTTGTGTGATCTTTTGCAATGATACTTGTGTGATCATACGCAATGAACCTCGCGTGATCATATGCAACGATACTTGTGTGATCATACGCTATGAACCTCGCGTGATCATTTGCAATGAACCTCGCATGATTATTTGCAATGAAACTTGTGTGATCAAATGCAATGAACCTCGCATGATCATATGCAATGTTTCTTTTCCGTTCACGCTTTGACTTATCCCACACTTCGTGCTCATGTTACGCCCAATATCGTGAAGAAGACATGGAGATGAGGTGCAAGCGAATTAGACCTTTTATTGAAAGGACTATCGATCGAGTACTGGAAGGTGAATGTCTAGGATGGTGTTCTCTTGGGCTCTGGCAGCCGCAGCCGCACTCCGTGCACTAACCCAATGTAGATCCCACAGTCCAAGACTTCTCCTTGCATGCAGATAACGGCGAAGAGACCTTTAATCGCTGGGAATTGGAGGTTTTTGCAGAAAGTGTGTTAGATGAGGGCTTTGTAACAGATATGACTTTCTTTGGGTCACAGATGCTTGGACGTGACCGGAATGAGTATGGCCGATCTGAAAAGTTGGGTAGTTACCTAGTTGATATACTTGCCGGTCATCTCAGTGAGTATGCATTCAATCAGGCAGAAATGGAAGAGGAGATGGAGGCAGAGTGCAGGGGTTGGGTGGAGATGCAAAATATGGAGCAGAGAGAGCATTTAAGAAGGTTGGTGGAAAGAAAAAGGTGCGCACAAGCTTGGAGGGCAGCATCATTGCTGTTTGCAGCAGCACCAAATGAAACCTGAATGGCCTGCGCCAATGCTGTTCCTGCGCTCATGCAAAGCCAATGCTTAATTTGTGCAAGGACTGACCCTGTTCCGATGCTGTACCTGCGCCGATGTGGTGCCTGCGCCAGTGCAAAGCCTGTGCTGGTGGTCAACCCTAACCCTTGCACAGCCCTTGCAAAGCCTTGAGCAGGCAAAGTGGCCCTCTCCACACACCCATTCTTCCCACCTACAGGAAGAAGAACAAGAAAAGGCCTGCACAAGGTGGGGCCTTGGCTGCGTCTCAGCAGCAGCTGCAAGCTGCCCTCTTGCAGCCGCAACAGCAGCAGCACCTGCAGCAGCTGCCAACTTTGGCCACAACTATCCCACTGCAGGTCCGCAAGGGGGGTGAACAAAATTATCTCATGTCAGTGTGCAGGTAAACCTGCTCCTGTGCACACACCACAACCTCAGAGCACGCAAAGGGTGTGGATGTGATCGTCGGGCGCCTGGAGCAAGGGTGGTGCTGCTGTTGCTCGTGGTAGCTTTGTTACGTGCCTCTGCTATGTATTCCCTTTTGACGTGCACTGCCGGGGCAGAGGTGCGCGACCAGATCACGGCTGCTTACCCCTCCGGCCTCCCTTCTTGTCTGCGTTGACAGACGCGCATGCCTTTTATTCACCTCACTGGGCATGCCTTTTTACCTGCCTGTGCATGCACGTACCTCTCATCAACAACTTGTGTTCCGTAGTGTTTGGGGTGGGGGCTCAAGTGCACTCAGCATACAAGACTATAAGCAAGTGTGCATGAGGGTGAGCACCATGGGCAAGCTTGCATGACGGCAGGGCTGCCCACAAGGTCCCAACACAGCGCAGCATTGCCATTTTTGCAAGCGCACGTGCACGTACATGCCACACTACTGTGCCTGGTCTTGCACGTGAGCTGTCCGCTTGTTGCACCAGAAGCGCAGGCAACGGCACAGCAGCTGTGCACCACCCATGCCCTAATTGCTGTGTAAATGAGCGCCTAACAGACATGTTTGCATGTGCTTACCAAGAAATGTGCATGCGCATGCGCGTACAATGCACGCACCCAAGCATGTACACAATCACATACATTGTATGTTGCGTGTGCAGGCAAGCGTGGTAGACCAGTACCGCCAGGTCCGCAGCCATCTGTACTGCTATGTCGCCATATACCAGGCGCTGCAGGCGTGTGGCTGTGGCAGCTCCCTGCAGGGGGTGCAGGCGTATGAGTCTGCGCAGCAGTGCCACGTGCAGCTGCAGGCACAGGAGGCGCAGGTGGCGCAGGTGGGGCGCGGTTTGAGGGCCACCAGATGGGCATATGCATGCCATAGACGGGTGTTGGCACAAAGGGTGGTGCAAGGGCACGCACATGCACTTGAGGGCGATTCACGCATGCACATGCACATGCACAGCTGTTGCCCCAGTTGCCCTGTCAGGCCGCGCACACCATTGCGCAAGGCCCAAGAGTACTGTTGCGCAAGGCTGGAGTGTGATGCAAGCAGCTTAAGATTTCTGACAAGCTTGTCGGAAGACACCTGTACCTGTTGCTAGCTTATAGCCTCCAGTCCTTCATGCTCTGCATATCTTCTCCCTTCTTCAAACTCTGCATGCCCCTGCTTGCAATGAGAATGGCAGGAGACATGGTGACACGACCCAACATAAGGCAGCAAGCTATCCTGTGTTTCACGCTATGTGCATGGGTGTGTATACCTGGTGCAGGTGTACGGCCAGCACGGACAGAGCATGGTACAGCAGCTGCTAGCAGAGACAGGGAATGCGCGCGCACAGGTGCAGTCCATGTTAGAGGCCAATGCAGCCCCTACCCAGCAGCAGCTCAGCAGCCTGTAGTTTTAACAGCAGCACCAGGAGCTGCTTCAGCGGGACTTGCTGCTGCTCGTCCAGAGACAGTAGCAGCTGTTTCAGCAGCAACTGCTTGCCAAGTAGGCACTCCTGCTGCAGCTGCAGCAGCAGGGCAGCATGAACAGCCAGCAGGCGCTCATGAGCTGGGGCATTGTGCCTCAAGAGCAGCAGGGCGTGGTGCCCCGGGGCATGGTATCCTAGGGACAGCAGCAGCAGCAGCAGCAGCAGCAGCAGCAGCGGCGGCGGTCGCAACCACCTGTGCAGGTAGAAGTGCCCCATCAGGGAGTTACTTAGCAAGCATCGTGACCTGTGGCAAGGATATCCACACAATACCAGCAGACGCTGTTCATCATCATCGTCATCATCATCATCATCAGCAGCAGCATCAACAGGGAAGAGGACGTGAAAGATGGCGGTGTGCAGAGTTGTGCCCTCAACATCATATCCATGACTGCCTATGCCATAAAGCACATAATACTGATGAGACAAGTGCAGCAGTCCATGGACTAATTTGCTATGAAAATTGCAGCACATGCTATGAACATTGCAGCACATGCTCTGAACATTGCAGCACAGCAGCCTCTTGTCTACGCAGCCTCCCTCTAACCGAGTCCCCTGAAATTACGCATGCAGACTTTGTACATGTGACTCTAAATGTCCTCAATCTGTGGAGATTTTTTGATGTAGTGGGGCACCTTTGGAGGAAGTTGAAAACAAAACATATGAAATGTCTCTCGCTCTATGTGTAGTGTACACCAAGCTCCCGCTCTTCCTCCCCTTGCACAGTATGCATAGACACGAGGACCTGTGCATAGGTACGAGGATCTTGAAGGCTTTTGAACAAAAGCACCATGCCACGCCAGATTAGTGCTGTACCAGACTTGTGCTGAGTATGCACAGCTTGTTGTGTCGGTTGGCTGGATATTCATGGCTTGTTTTGTTGCAATTTCTTAGTCGCTTTGCAAGTCCTAAGGAGCTAGTATTTCTTCAATGACAGTTCTTACTCTCACCTCTTGGTCAAGGGAGCAGCTGCAGCGGGCAGAAAGCTCAGCCTAAGGGGAGGGAAAATTTGCAGTCAATGCCGTACACAGCGGGAGGGGTGAGGGTGGCTTCGGGTGCAACTAAGGTATCCGTATGCTGATGCATTCCCCCCCAGAGCCAGACAGGAATGCCCTGTTGGCATGTATAAATGGAGAGGTACAGGGCCAGTGCAAGCATCAGGCAAACCCTTACCACCAAGCTAGAAAGGGGCCACCCCATACCGTGTGTAACTTTTTGGCTTTCAAGGCATGAAGTTCATAGAAGGCTCCCCCATTCCAATTGCACTCCAAGTCGGAGTCCACTTTATTCACTCCAATTGTAAGTAGGGTATGAGGCTAGCTCACTTCAAAGCTTGTGTGCTAGTACTACTAACGCGTAGTATGTGTTGTCAACAAGAGGGAAATACAACTCATTGAGGTAAATTATTGTGAAGATTCACGGCCTGGACACCAGAGATGCCAATAGAAAACATCATGTTGAGGTTCTTTGTAAGCGCTTAAGGCCAAAGAAAGTTATCCTTCACACCATTCTTCTTGGTGTGGGAGGCTCTATCTATACCTCACATACTAAGAGTATGTGAAGTAATCAAAGAGCTTGGCCTTGATACAGCGTGTATGTGACAAAAAGCCTGAAAGACTGCTAAAAAATTACAAGCCCTTTCTGTGCTCTATGCACACAAACTGACAACAACTAGACGCGCTCTTGAAAAATCCAGTTGCTCTCAAGGGCTTGGTATGAAGCAGGGGGCAGCTTGTCACCCTCCAGGTCCTCAATTGTTCTTCCTTTTCCCTTGTGGAGGAGACTCACGGCCCTTCGGCCCAATGTGTCTCCTTTTGCTTAATTGATGCAGGGAGTGGTTTCACTGCCTACGTAGTTTTCCTTTTCTTTTCTTGCGCTAAAATTTAGTATGCTCTTTAGCAGATCTCATGGCGGTTGTTTGGAAAAGGGTAAGTAGGGACCAGCTTAAGCCTGCACTGAGCGTCACCAAGCCCCCAGCCGCCAATCCTTCATCGTATTGTCATGACGCTGCTTTGTCTGCATCATACTCTCAGCGTGGCAGCCAATATAGAGAAACTGTTGGGGCATGCATACTCGCCCAGGAATGGCCACTGGTGGCACCTCCTCACTAAATCTCATTGCACAGCTATACTTGCTGAACAAGGAGAATTTTGCCAAAATCTCAGGCCTGCAAACTAACTCAAAAGAATCCTACCAAACCTGTCAGCAGACGAACTTCGATCCTGCTCAAGACCTGATGCTATTTGCATATTGCCAGTTGGAACGAAAAATGACCGTCATTTTTCGTGACCATCAAAGACCATCAAAGAGACATACAGGATGTACACCCTTCGCGCTGGGATGTACACCTCATTGAAGTAAAATACTGTGATGATACACGACAAGAGCAACAACTACTAGTAGCTAGTAGCAAGAGCAACTGAACAGCATAATGGATTAAAACACGCCCTTGCACAGCAATGCCACAAAGTAAGCCAACATACCATCCTGATTGGAGTGATGGGAACCATTTATAGATGTCATACTGATCTACCCCTCAGCAAGCTTGGCCTAGACCGGTGTATAGTAAGAAAACTTACTCTTGATCTAAACACTCATTCTATTCAATACGCAACAAAGATCATAAAGAGCCATATGATATTTCCTTTATGTTTTTCAACCTCCTACAAGTAGTACTTGTATTTTCAGAACCCTCCCCCCACTTATTACCTTCTTCTTCGTTTGATGGTGGAGGTTTGCCTGGTGCTTGCACCAGATATAAACTTCTTCCTTACTTCACGCAAACAGGGGTTACCTTGTTAGCGTTATCTTTCAAAAGAATGGAAGGAATCAGCCAACATCCCCAGATTGTCTGCTTTAAAATCAATATTACATTGGAGACACAAGCGCTTTTTATTTTGACAACATCGGAGCTGAGGATGTGAAATTGTATCTTTTGAAGCAGACATACAAATCATTCCTTTTTATCTCTAGAGATAAATGAGACTATGGATGTTTTTTTGTCGAGCTGGCAATGTCCAGCAATCCCAGCAGTCAACCCATCTGGCTGAAGGTCTAAACCCATTGTAACTTGTAACTTAAAATCAATACCTTGGCCAAACACTGTCATGATGTATGGTTGCCGGAATTCTTATCTCTCATGATTCACAGCATGGAATTGTTCTTACATTGATTCAATCTTGCACAATTTCAGCAAGTGGCATGGATGGCATTCTAGCCTTGATTAATTGTTCCTACTTCCGAAGACTAGACTCTAGTAAAACCCAAGATGAATGACTGAACACGAGGGAGGGAAAGTTGAAATATATCATACATCCTATATCACATAAAAGTGCATATATAGAATCACTTCCAGTCCAAAACTGATGAAACTGGAGTTCTCTCACCACCAATGGGCCAAAGCATGCTTTCAAACCTGAATCGGAGGTTGATGAATGCCAGGCATGGTGATGGAATTGACACAGGCAACCACACCTCACCAGGAAGGTGGACAGTACTACTTCCCTAGTAGGGGGACAAGCTGCCTCTCTCTGAGGCCAGCTAGCACGGGGTTGCATTGCTCCAATCAAGCAGGGTCCTTGAAGGCTCAGGAGGCTTCAGTGGCGTCAAGCCCGCACTTGTGGTGCAAGCGCTCTGATCAACAAGCCTGGGAGGGTGTCCAGGGCGTGCTGGTGTGTGCCCACACCATACGATATGTTCAATCGCAAGTCCCACTGAAAGACTTAGAGCAGATTGTCCACGCAGTACAACAGGATGCCATTCTGCGCGTGCATCCTGTTCTCTGCCTGGTGCCACACCACTGAGGCATCCGACTCAATAACATCGTCTGTCACTTCCCATGGCCTCTCCGCAGGCAAGCAGTGCATGAAGATAGTATCCTTGCCAGTGCGCGCCATCATCTCTTTATTGACCTGCGGATGCAGGCATGAGGCAAGGAAGAGGTGTGTGTTGAGTAGCAGGCTTCATAGCAGTCACAGCACTGGGGAGCTTCATCAAGCAGGAGAAAGTTGAGCAGTTGGTTTGGCGTCGTCAGTCATCCCCTGACCTATGTTGATTGGACAGTACACTGGGCCTTGGATAGCTGTCTGCAGCAGGCAGGTAGGGTAGGCCACCCACCCAATGGGTGCTAGCAGGCACCTCGTAGTTCATAGTAGTGCTGTGGCATACGCGCATGATGGCACCTTGACAGACCCTGGGGCTGTCACAAGGCATGCTGGCAGGCAGGCCAACCGGCTGGCAGCGCACCTGGTAGTTCATGAAGTCCTTTTTTCGCTTGTCAGCCTCCTCTTTCTGTCCCATGGAGGCCCAAACATCCGTGTAAATGACGTCTGCTCCTTTGACTCCCTCCTGTGCAGTACCACAACCGATTTGAAGCATTGCGCGTTTCAGAGAGGGGCGATGAGCGTGAGAGAGCACGGCCATCAGTCAACCACCAAGACGAGCAGGTGCAGAAGTAGACCACAGCAGGACGGGTCTTGGCGTTTGTTGGTAAATCAACTGCCATGGTCTGTGCAGCTCGATCAAGATGTGGCACTGAGCACAATGCTCAGGGGCGATGGTGTTGTGTCCTTCCCAGCAGCCACTACCACGCACCACAGGATCGTTGGTAACAGTGATGGTTGACTTCCCAGCAGCCTTAGCCAGCTCCACTGTGCCCTGGTGAGGCTCATACCCAGGGGCACACACACACGTGAAGTGGAAGGCCATGCGCGTGGCCAGGCGAAGCCATGAGTTCACGATGTTGTTGCCATCGCCCACGTACACCACCTGCAGAGATTTCGAGGCGCTGTAACATTTGGTGACGGTGGGTGACAGTGACCCTTGGTGTGCACGTCTCCTTCAGTATGTTCTCCCAAATGAGATCACCATCCTTGCCGGTCTTGGAAGGCATGCACAGCAGGCGCGGCTACGTTGAGGACCTGGCCCCCTTGCTATGCTTGGGCTTTGCAGCTGTTTCCCTCTCGCTGCGTTACGAGAGTGCCCCTAGTGTTTCCAACACAGCAGCAAGCTGCGGCTGCCACAGTCTTTATAGCCTGTGTCCAACAAGTACTACCTGTCGTTCAGGCACTAAGCACTGCTTGAGCACAAGGCCCAGGTGCGATCCGCACCAGGCAGAGAACACTACACATGGGCAACCCTTCTGCCCACCTTGAGGCCCTCAAATTTGCCCTTGACCTCCATGATCGTCATGACATCAGCCATGATTTGGCAGGGATGGTTGTAGTCTGTGAGGCCGTTGATAATGGGCACTCGGGAGTGCTCTGCCAGCTCCAGCAGTTCCTCGTGGCCATTGAGGCGTGCCATGATGACATCATTGTACCGAGACACCACACGCGCAATATCCTGTGTTCAGGTTCATTTGTGTGCATGTGTGTGTATGTGTGTGTGTGTGTGTGTGTGTGTGTGTGT
>LFCJ01001583.1_pt1 | contig 16049 bp, 18 predicted proteins | sample 643141 | NCBI WGS metagenome assembly LFCJ01 (sample SAMN03766243, study PRJNA286221) | soda lake metagenome | biome: soda lake; feature: Kulunda steppe; material: water; isolation source: sample B1-Br-g2 brine of Lake Bitter-1 | place: Russia: Kulunda steppe | collected 2010-07 | reverse complement strand
CTCTCTCTCTCTCTCTCTCTCTCTCTCTCTCTCTCTCTCTCTCTCTCCCGTCCTTCTCTGGCAAGGAGTGCTCAAGGAATTGAAAAGTAATTCAATAAGTGGCCCTGATGCTACCAATTACAGATTAATCAACTGGCTACAGGGCAACAAGGCTTGGAGGAAGTAGGTGCAGAGCTCATCCAGAATTTGCCGGTACCCAAGGGAAGAGAGCGTAGAAGCACAAAGATGCCGGAAATTTTTCTTAAGCAAGATGTGCTGCAGCTCAGGGACATCCGATGTGTCAAAACTCAAAACATAGGATATATCAATGATCTGTGGGGTATCATATGTAATCATGATTTAAGGCCACAATGAGCAGATGGAGACAGCACTTGTCAGAAAGAAAACTGCCAATTGATTTGAAAGATGGTACAAATGCAGCCAGAAAGGGAAAAATGCAGCCAGAAAGGCTTCCTTGTCACATGCTTGCGATAGTTTGCGTTCAACTGCACAAATTATGCACAACACATGAATTGAAGAATCTGCACATATTGTAAGAAGCATTAAAAGGAATGAAGAGGTAATGGTCTTTGATCTACAATTTTTGAATTACGTGAGAATGCAGATACTCTGCTCCATTGAACGATGCAGGTAAGAAAACTGTAAGCATGTGCAATGACAGCCAAAACCATGCTTAAGTCTGAAACAGACTTGACAAGAAAGCTTATTCAAGCTGTGAATACAGATCTGGGTACACTGACAGCAAAGCCTCTTTGAGCTTGAGTAGCATTGTCTACAAATGACAACAATCACATGAACTGATTTGATTTGTGCAACAAAAGGCGCTACACCATTGAATTCTGCTGATTCTACCCCCATGTTTTGTTTTTTGTTCTGTTTATCTGCTTTACATTCGTGTCTTTGTGTGGCAACACCCCTTCCCTTGCAAGACTGCATGCACATTCCGAGCAATTATCAATTTGATGCACACCGTTGTAATGCTATAACCCATGCACCCAACAAGTACACCCAGTTTCAGCTTCCCTCACAAGCGCAGCAAGGAATTGGAACAAATTGTGAAGGACAATAAGAGCAGGCAAGAGTCTTAGAGTGACTGAGGCAGCAAGGAAGCTTCACAACACAGTGGTAGCACCACTATGAGTGTAAGCAAGAGCAGGTGCAAGGCACACCAAGCAAGCCAGCTCACTCACCATGTCGGCTACTTTCATGTCTGCCCCTGATGCCAGCAGCTCCTTAATGACAAATATGTGGCAGTTTTGGCTTGCGTAGTACAGTGGAGTGCGGCCACTCTGCCAGATAGTCGTGTGCAGGCGCATGCACATTAGATTTTCAGCATTTGCCAAGCCATTCAACAGTATGAGAGGAGAGGCCTAAGTGAGGCAATCGTAGCATGTCTAATTGTGACCGCCAGCTTAGGCGTTTGCCAATACACCTTTCACTGTAATGGCTACAATGCAAGGGATAACCTTAATGCCATTTACACAGGGTGTGTCATGTTCATATCCCACATCTTAATTTCCAGACGGGCTCCAGGGAGTTTGTTAGCTGCATCAGCGCTCCCTTCCTTCTGCTCTCAAATCCAGGCACTTGTTCTGCATAGGCTATGACTCTACACAGGATGTCTAATAATGCAAAACCCTCAGGTTTGCCCACCTTAAATTGCAATTGATCCCCACACTTGTCCTACAAACCCAATTTGGATGGTACATATTTCCATGCTTTCACTTTCGCAGCAATGTAAGCCATATAAGCCAGGGAACACTGCAAGCAAGCTAAAAAAGTTCACAGAAAGCGGTTGAAGAAGGTGCACATCGACTGTGAGTTTATTGCACTGAGCAGGCATCAAAGTCCCTCACACTCAGAAAACAACTTCCTTGTGGAGTCTGGGGCAGTTGGTTTTTATGTCCTGAACAGCTTATTAACATAAACGCAGAAACTTTTGGTCACCTTTTGATATACATATATGTGTATGTATGTATGACCAAGTGCATATCCAGGCTCGGCTATGGTAGAAGGACAGTGGCTGCACACTATCGAAGGCAGCAAGAAACCTGCAAAAAATCAAGGAGCCTATTCACCTTGCTAGGTTTGTTTGCATCTGCCCCAGCTGCAAGCAGTTCCTTTACAACAGCCACGTGGCCTGGTTTGCTAGCCCATTGGAGAGGTGTGTTGCCAAACTGTGAAGAGTTGCCAAAGTTGTGAAAGGTTCATGGACAAAGGAAGGACCATATGAACGTGCAAGTGAGCTTACAGGCAAGATTAGCACATCAGCCACAGCAATTTTGGTATCCAAATGCTTGGCCAGGAAAATTTCCAGTGCCCGCAGGTGTTGGGCACAAGGCAAGGCTGAAGCATGTCGCATATATGCATGCGAGTATGACAACAAAACTCCGTTGAGAGCAGCACACCAAGAGATCAAGTGCGATAGCTATGACAGTCATGATTGCAGGTTGTCCATATCATTAGCATAGCCAAGATGCCTGGGACACATCTACCGACCCAATACAACCAATAACACAGCAATATCTGGTTTGCCTACCTAGCATTGCTCTAATTACTGGGTGTCATAACTAGGAAAGGTTCCTATCTATAATTGCACTCTAGACTTACCGCTTCTACTTGGTTCACATCTGCTCCAAAAGCAAGCAGCTCCTTAACGACAGCTGTGTGGCCACTGGCGCTGGCCAAGTGAAGAGGTGTGCAACCAATCTACCAAATAAACACACAATAAAGAGACTCTTCATCAGAGCCAATCTACCAATCAAATCACAATAGATAGACTCATCATCAGAGCCTTGAAAGGTTACAGTTGACATTGAGGCAAAATCATTTCACCAGGGACTCCCTTGATCTCGGAGATCAACAACAGGAATGAAAAAACTTGATTCATAATCATAGGGCAGTCTCTTTATGAGCGTTTTTCCAAAAGTTCATAGGCTCCTAAGTTCAATTTAACTGCACACGCAAGGATAAGCCAAATCTATCACTATGCGGGCTCATGCGCGGCGCATGCATACTCAAAACAAGATTGCTTTAGGCATGATAGTACCGCTAAGAACATGCATTTCCCAAATATGTCAAGAATTTAAAGATGTCAGAGGAATTGAATGGTCTTCTTGCACAAGCACGAAGGAGAGGAAGAGCAGCTGCAATATGGGCAGGGCACTCACCTTCTCAGTGATATTGACGTTTGCCCCACCTGCAAGCAATACCTTCACAACAGCTGCATGCCCTTCCTTACTGGCCAAGTGGAGCGGAGCAGTGCCAATCTGCACAGTTAATACACGCAGGCATACATTACTGGAGCATGGACAGGGACCATGCAAAAAGGACCACAAGATTCTGGGTCAAGGGCAGCACACCCAGGCAAGGTTGCCTGTCAATTTTAGCTAAACTCGGAGCCAATATGAACGGCTGGTTACAAACATGATTGCTATGGATGCTAGGAGCACACCAAAGGTTATATGCTCAGCAAGTTCAGTGAGCAGCACTTCCTGAATTTCTACCAAGACTGCAGCCTAAGACGCTCCAATCCATGCATTGCACAATTAACCAACAACATGCAGGAAGAATGCCGGAAGCTGGTGTAAAGTGGGGAAGCAGAGAAAAGCTGTTAAAGGCAGACGCATGAGTCATGCGGCATGACTTATCTGGCATCTGTTCTCATGAATCAAGTGTTCGAAACCTTTCGTGGGAACCAATTAAAACTTGGCTCTTTCTTGTCCAAGAGTGTTTAGGAGGGAAATATGCCATGGAAGAACGCATCACCGTCATTATGTTGTTGCAACAATGCATGGAACAAGAGGAGCTGCAGTGCCATAACAGACAGCCCACTTACATTGCTAGCTTTGTTAATGTCTGCTCCGGCTGCAATTAGCTCGCTCACAACAGCTGTCTGGCCATCTTTGCTGGCCCAGGCCAGAGAGGTTCTACCATCCTGCCAATGAATTAAGAACAGGTACACAATCTCAAGAAACAGAGCCTGCTGTTCAAAGTCAGGCAAGCCAAGACAAAATTAGAATACTCAAATGAGCAACTGTTGTTGCCAGTCCCTGCTCTAGATGAGTAGCCACCGGTCCAGATAAGCACCATCAACTTATAAATGCCGTGCCACGCACATGCCCTAGCAACATCTTGCAATAAAACAAGTCAGAAGAAGCAGATAAAAAGGCCAACAAAACCAAGCCAGAGCCAGCTTTTTGCTTATGATAGCAGGACGGTGTGTGACGTAGTATCATTCTGGCAGCAGGGGAGCCATGCAAGTAGGCAAACGATTTTGACGCAAAAAGTGCAGCAGACTCACATTGCCTGCTTTGTTCACGTCAATTCCAGCTGTAAGAAACTCCTTCACAACGTTTGTGTGGCCTCTCTGGCTTGCGTGATGTAGGGCTGTGCCACCATACTGCCAAGCATGCAATAGGGGACGAGCACATTTGATCTTTTTAGCAAGCACAGGCTCAGGGTACATGAACATGTCAAATGGCATAAGGCAAGCAAGATTAGTGCACCCGAGCAAACAAATGGGACGGGTGCGCTGTGTTCATGAACAAAGTTTGAAATTTACTTGGCACATGGGGACATGCATACACAAACATACAAGCAGTGCAGCAAAGAGAAACAAAGAGAGTGCTTTCATACACTGCATTCATGCACAAAGTCTGACATAAACTTGGCACAGGGGGACATGCACGCACACATGCACACAGGGTAGCAAAGAGGAACAGAGAGAGAGGCCCCCATTTTCCATCCAAGCAGCAGTTTGTGATGAACCAGCCCGCAACCCACACAAGGCACGCAATAGTGTCCTGTGTTTAAGCACAACAAATAAATTGCTCTTTCAGAAATAGATGTCAAGAACTAGATCACAACGCAGGTCAAAACCAGAGAGCACAAAAAGGCCAACCAACAAGTTCCTTACCAATAAGAATTTTATCATGTTGCTGTGATTTGCCTACATAAGTATATGGTTTGCAGTTGAACACAATGTGTGAAAAGCATTTCCCGACAATGGTGACAGCACAGGAAGGCTGTTGGTGTGGACCTTCTGTTACACAAGTCAGGATTAGGGATGGGTAAATAGGGTCTAATTGAATGCCAAAGAGACAAAAAATAGCTTGAAACGAGGCTCTTCCCAAACCCTATTTACCCATCCCTAGTCAGGATGGATCAGCAGATTTCATTAGGTGATGTTATCGCCAGTAAAACAATTATTGCCATTTAAGCTATTTTTGCCAGTAAAGCTGGGATGATGCCAAGAGCTAGATCTACAACGTTCCTTGTCACACGTTCCAGATTTGAATGGATCTTGATATCGGACAGCATCAATATCCACTCTAATTACCATGTCTGCATAATCAGCTGGTGCCCCTTCATTCAATAGTCTTCTCACGTTTTCAAGGTGGCCAGCCATACTGGCTGAAACAAGTTCAGACCCCTGTTCAAGTAATACACCCAGGTTTCATGTACATGAGCAACTGCTGTGTTGAAGGTCATATTTGGATCATGTAGCAGATATATCTTATGAGCACACATCAATGCAGGGACCATTGCTTGAGCAGCAGCACAAACCTGAGCCATGTCAGACTCTGCCACCTGCGCACATGCACGTCAAAAGTGGGCTTGCATGTCTTTACAGAGCCTCAGTTCGGATTGAGTGTACATCTGCTGAGAGCGAGGAAGACCGCTCCACGTAGAGCAAATCACGGCATGAGAGTGGAGAAATTTACAGCCATTATAAATCTAATTATAACATGAGTCCCTAAAGGGCACATGGTGCATGCATGTGGGCATGTGGCCCATGAAACAAGTCAAGTTCTAAGCCATCCCAGGTCTCAAATTTTTACGGAGACTGATTGTGAAGACGAGGTGAGCCTGGAGCACACCTGCAACTGTTACAGCTCTAAGTTCTTCCTCCTGTCAGGCCCAAGTTGATATTTTGCTCCACGCTGTGTCCCTGAACAATTTTGATTAACTCAATTAAGAGACATCGGATATTCTTAGAGAGCTTGGCTTTTTGTTTGATTTTCCAAGACTAGAGCCATGACGTCGAGGAAATTCGTGATTTTTTTGTCAAGAAGCGCTTTGTATCGTACACGTCAAACATGCCACACATCAAACACTTTCATTAGCCCGCTTGCCTGTATGTTCAGGCCTTTGTAGTCCCGTGGCCCAGGGTTGATGCCAGCTGAGCTGCCCTTGATCAGCAGGTACAGCTTTGTGACCTAGCTTAACCTAACCCAACCTAGGGTCGATAATCGTTTCACCCTGCTTGCTTAAGTCGATAGTATGCCTTCAACCTGAAGTTGTGTCCATAAGTGTGTAACTGGGCTGCTGCGCTCTGCCTAAACTGGCCTGCTGCGCTCTGCCTAAACTAGCCTGCTTTTTTGGTTCCTCTGTTTCGCACACAGCACAACAAGCACAGAAGATGGGGCATCATTCAAACAAGGGTAGCTCTCACAGCACGTTGGAAGATTTTGTCACATACAATAATGCCGTACGCAAGCATCAGACAGACCCCTGGCACGGTGAGGAATTTAAATTGTATTCACTGGGACCTCAAAGTTAGCCAATGCCATGATTTGTCCAGGTCCATATATCCTGGCCTGAATCGCTTTGAGACAGGAGCGCACACTCTCAAGAACCTGGTCATGCTGCTGCCGTGGATGCTCTGGACTTCACACATGCTGCTGGCCTGCTTATTGATCCTTCCAAGCCCCTTCCATTCATGACATCCCGCTCGCACCACTGGGTGCTCCGGTAGCAGGCCAGGATCGCTGTTCAGAGCAAATACCCTTCGGTACACTGAGACTCCCATGCTCACGAAAAGCACGCGCCCCTGCACACGCCCCTTTTATGTGCAGTGACCTCGGCAGGGTTGACTTGGCCGCAGGTCCTGCCCCCCCACACCGTCACTGCTGTGGTGGCGGAGCGCGCGGCTGCAGGTGTGGGCCTTGAGGCTGCTCCACATCCTGCACAGATGGCAGGCCCACATTAGCGGACCGGGGGGGTGCAAGAGCGCCCACATGCAGCAAAAGGTGTTCCTGCTGCTGCTGCTGCTGCTGCTGCTGCTGCTGTGACTCTTCTTGCAGAGGGGCGCCTGCAATGACACCCTCCTGCTGCTGCTGCTGCTGTTGCTGCTCTTCACCCTCAGGCAGCCAAGGCTGCTCAAGCTGCTCCTCTGGGCACTGCGGCAGCGGCTGGTGGTGGTTGTAATCTTGGAACTGCTGCTGCTGCTGCTGCTGCTGCTGCTGCTGCTGTTCTCCACCTTCCGCCTGCGGCTGCTGTGGTTGCTGCTGCGGGTGTGAAGAGGTCGACTTGGACGGCGTGCTGCCCATGAGGCTGCGCAAGAAGTCCATGCCACTCCAAAACCTGCGCCCGCATTGCAGGACACCGTGGTGTTTGCAATGGGACTGGCATCTGCTGGCTAGGGAGGCCCTTTCCCTCCCTAGCCAGGTGGCTAGGGAGGGAAAAGGTGGAAAGAGCTCCTGCAATGCTCAGGTGCCGGGCTGTGCATGCTCATGCGAGTGCTCATGCGAATGCTCTGGTACACTCGACTGCACATTTACGTGTGTCCATTTGAATGTGTGCACATCCATAGCCATGACGAGGTCCAAAAGGTGTGGCTGTGCCACCCTGCATTGACGCACCGATTTGTGGTGCTGCTGTTGTGCGGGGCCTCTGCCACCGACGACATGCGCCACCAGCCGTGGCCTGCTGCGTGGTCCTGCAAGGCAAAGGGCGCGGCGCAGTGTGCACAATGAGGTGCAGGATGTGTTTGCAACAAAGGATCTTTGAGAGAAAGATAGAGCTTATGGATGAATGAGCTGCATGATTGAGATAGTGTAAGGAAAGGCATCGCTACAGTGGAGAAAAGCAACACGAGCAGCTACAATAACAAAGGAAAGCATGATTGCCCAACAGGACGTGGCATGGCGCCGCATTGGAGGAATACAAGCGGCAAGAACAAAAAGAGCAATGCCAAGGTGCCTTACCAGGTCTTTCCGGGTGATGATGCCCACCACATTGCCTGCAGAGTTTACAACAAGAAGATGCCGAAGCCCGATGCCCGTGAATACCTGCGAGCATTGAGCCAGGCGCAGCATAGTCAGCAAGCAGCTCAGAATGCTTAGTGGGGGCGATGACCACCGCATCTTGGCACCCAAAAGGAGCAAGCATTCGTCCATGGCTGCAGGGATCTGAAAATGGACTCTCTGAGCCAGAGAACCACATGGTGCTCCACAGAAATTGAAGCCAGTTTGTAACAAAAGGAAGCATCGCACCACATCAGCTTGGCACCTCCTAACATAACCACCAAGCTCCAATGGAACAGGACCGGGTAGCTTCAACGCATGCTTCCCTGGCTCAAAATGACTTGGAGCAAATGTCAGGTGACTCTCCAGACACAAATGATATTGTCAGGCGACACAGCCACCAACGAAAGTTTTAGGCGGCACGACAGCGACCAAGCACACTCAAAAGCGTGAACAGGAGAAGAAGACAGGGTCCAAGCCATTAAAACAGGCAAGCCATCGTGAGAGCAGCGTCCTGCGCTTGAGTGCTTCTTTGGAGCTTGTGTGCAACCTCCGAGAGGGTATGCGTGACATCAAGGCGGCGCACAAAGAATGTCCCTGTTGCTGTTTTAGCACTGCACCAGCGTAATGCAGCCTTTGAGCTCCTTGGCTCTTTTTGGTTTTTCTTGAAAGATTGGATGCCAGTGTCTTCATGGGCACGCAGCTAGTCATGTGTACAACCCAACATACATTCAACAACGCGATCCACCTAGAGGTTTAGAATGCTTTTGAGCTTGCATGCTACATGAGCAGGTCCATGGCGTATTAATTATGTATGCAGGCCTCCCTGATGAATGCCCAGCTGAGCTCAAATCCTAAGGTCGTGTATAGTGGGGTATGCATAACAACTACCGGCTGAGGGGAAGCACCAAAGTCACGACGATTGTATTGGCCTCACCTCATACCTGCACTGGCCATGAGACTTGCTGAGTGCGTTATGCCAATTGCACAGCCTTGGGTGGTGCAGGAAACACAGGGGGTCCACCAGGCCATTCCGATCATTTAGCAACCATGGTGTAAAGATATTGTCACACTCCATGCCGCGAGGTCGCTCATCATGCAGTGCGGCTGCTCAACATGGGCCCGCCTTGTGCTCACAGTCACTTACCAACCATGCCATCGTCACACAACATATCGCAGCACACTCTTACTACATGCAGTGTGGTGCGGTCGCACGACGCGGGCCCGCCTGGTGCTCACAGTCATTAAGCAACCATGCCATCGTCACATAACACAACGCAGCGCAGCGCACTCTCACGACACACGGTGTGGTGCGGTCGCACGACGTGGGCCCGCCTGGTGCTCACAGTCATTTAGCAACCATGCCATCGTCACACGACACAACGCAGCGCAGCGCACCCTCGCGACACACAGTGTGGAGCGGTCGCACGACGTGTGAGCCCACCTGGTGCGCCCGCGCTGCTGAGCAGTCCGTGCGGATTGTGAATGGCGCACGGTTCATGAACGGCCGCAGGTCCAGGTACAGGTTTGCCGCATGCTGCGTGGGGAGGACATGGGGCACACACAATCCAGGGCGAGTGCTCCCAGTGGTAAGCTGTAAGCATGGGGCGAGTGCTCCCAGTGGTAAGGTGTAAGCACAGGGCGAGTGCTCCCAGTGGTAAGGTGTAAGCACAGGGCGAGTGCTCCCAGTGGTAAGCTGTAAGCACAGGGCGAGTGCTCCCAGTGGTAAGCTGTAAGCACAGGGCGAGTGCTCCCAGTGGTAAGCTGTAAGCACAGGGCGAGGTCGGTTGGTGGAACCGCTGTGGAACAGCAGCGGGCCTTCATTTCGCAGGTTTGTGGCATGGATCTTCCATGATGGAAGTGTTTCTGTGCATGGCACTAGCAAGTGCACTAGCAAGAGGTACAGTAAACTGGCAAGAGGTCTGACGGATTCCCCCCCCCGGGCTTGGAAGCTCAAGCACTGCCTGTTGGTTGCTTTGGAGGAGTGCATGCTGATTGGGAAGCGGGGTCAGAAATGGAGCACGATCGCAACGAGCCACAGCGGGCCATGGCAGCAGGACCAACATGTCACTCGCGTTTTGAGAGCCATGCGCACGCTCGCCCACATGCGTCCCCACCTCCTCCACATGACACATGCTTGTGCACGTGTGCTTTGCTGCACCTTGTGCACGCTGAGCCCACGCAGGGCATAGCAAGGCGCAGCAGGCACATCAGTCCATGCAGCGCGCTTCCTTACTCGCAGCTCACAAGCTGAGCCCCACGCACGCGCGCCTCCACACCTCATGCATGCTTAGCCCGCGCAGGGCCAGCTTCTCCACGGCCGTGGGCGTCGCGCTCAGGTACCGTGAGTGGGTGTAGTGGCGGCGGAAGAATGTGCGCATCTCTGTCTCCAGCTCCAGGTCGTACCTAGAGGCATGGAGGCAGATAAATCCGCACTTTCTTATGGAGTAAAATCCACTCCAGAAACAGTTCAGGTTTGGGCCTCGTGGAGTACATGCAAGCACGCTGCACTAAGCTTTTGTTGTTGGGCCACCAGGCCTGGGTTGCACTCTACGGCTGGGGCTGGGGCTTGAGCAGAATGTGGCAGCAAGAAGCACTGGGCTGCCCATTTGTAATTTGGTGTACGATTTTGGAAGCATGCAGCGCTGCAGCTTGTGCACCACACACAAATACGCGCCCAGTGCTGCGGTACGCTAGGGGTGCGTACATCTTCATTCAGCCTGCTGACCTCGCTCGCTCACATCTAAGGGAAAAGCTGGAATCTAAGGGAAAAGCTGGAATCTGAGGGAAAAGCTGGAATGTAAGGGAAAAGCTGAACTCTGTCAGAGGAACACAGACTCCAGCGTCTAAATACAATGCAGAGACACTGGAATCAATGCGAACACTCGCATGATTGGCGGAAACATGCTGGGAACACACTCATTGCACCTATGCACCTATTGGCGGAATTGCACCCATTGCACCTATGCACCTATTGGCGGAAACATGCTGGGAACACACTCATTGCACCTATATGCAATGGTCCCCGCATCCTGAACACTGCTGGCATCCCGCTGCACAATTGTGTGCATGCCAGCTGCACAATTGTGTGCATGCCCGGCAGGGCCACATTTGCCTTCATTCCTTCCACTCATCCCCCGTCGCATTCCGCACTGTTCCACCCCCACTCACGCCCCCCACTCAGCCCCCCACTCACTTGTCGCACTGGTCGCGCCCCACCGGGCGCCCCCGCGCGTCGCAGAAGTGGCGGCGCTGCAGCAGCACCAGCAGCTGGCTGCGCAGGACAAAGCCCTCCAAGCGTGTGTGCGGCGCGGCCGTGTGCAGGCCTGAACCCTGCACCTGCGCCCCCTCTTTGCCCATAGCTGCCAGAGTCCCGTTGCATGGAGGCTGCAGCACTGCATGAGGCCCATGATCGTCGGCCCCCACGCCGCTGGCGCCCCCCCCTGGCGCTGCCAAGCTGCTGCTGCTATTACTGCTGCTGCTGCCCCCAAAGCCAACCTGTGGCACAGCACCTGCGTAGGCGGACACGTGCCGGACAGCACCCGGCAGCTGCTGCTGCTGCTGCTGCTGCTGCTGCAACTGCGTGTGCGTCTGCTGCTGGTGCGAGTGCCCTAAGCCGCCCCCTGCTAGCCCTCCAGCCCCCCATCGCTGCTGCACTGCCGGCGCTGCGGCCCCCCCATCCCTGCCATAGGCACCCCCGTCCTCTTGGACAAAGACAGGGAAGCCGTTGTGGGTGGTGGAGCGCAAGACCTGCGGGTGCGGCAGCGTGCAAGGGTGATATGACAGGCAATGATGCGCAGTGAAGGCATGTGCAAGGAACACACAAAATGCCGGGGAGGGTGCAGGAGGAGGGCACGTGCAGGCGCAGTAATTGTGCGGTGGTCTGCAGTCGCGCCTGCAGCGACAGATGATGATGGCTGACAGGATGATGACGGGAGAGGCCCGTAGTGGGGAACACTGTGCGGACCATGCACAGAGGCACTGGACGTGGCCGGCTCATGTGGCAGGTGCAGATTCCTATGCAGCGCACACAGACGCTTACAGCTCCAGACCAGGGTGTAGGCGCTCTGCAGCTGGCTGGCAATTAGATTACGCTGCGTGCACCAAATCCAGTGTTGGAGTGGGCGCTCTGCCTCACACCATCATCACCGGTACACACCCTGCATCAATGAGCCCATGCCGCTGCCTCTTCCTCCAGCACCCTGGGCAGGCACCTGTCGGTGTGTGCAGCCCCACCAGGGCAAACACCTCTTACCCCCATCCTAGCATCCTGGGCATACCCTTAAAGGTGTGCAGCCCCACTGCGTCCCGACACCTCTAATCTCCAACACCCTGGGCATGCTCTGAAAGGCATGCAGCCCCACCACATCTCCGAGCGCCTCACCTCCAGCACCCTGGGCAGGCTCTCAATGGCATGCAGCCCCACCACATCTCCAAACGCCTCACCTCCAGCACCCTGGGCAGGCTCTCAATGGCATGCAGCCCCACCACACCTCCGAACGCCTCACCTCCAGCACCCTGGGCAGGCTCTCAATGGCATGCAGCCCCACCACGTCTGATGCCATGATGTCCTGTGTGGTTAACGTATGGAGGCGGTGCGGCGGCTCGTCCCGCAGCATGTACACGTTCCCAGTGCGCTCAAGCTCTGACTCGTACACACCTGCATTGGGGCACAGGTGTGCAGAGGAATGCAGGCGGTGCAGCAGCTTGTCCCGCAGCGCAAGTTCACGCCACCCATGCAAAAAACGATGTTATTTTGTTTTGCTGGTATGCAAAAGACTTGGTAGGGGTGTAGGCGCGTAAGGATGTGAAGGTAGGCAAACACAAGGCTGCAAGGACCCGGGCTCTGTTGCCTCCAGAACAAAGATGTTCGATCGTATTCAAGCCAAGACCCATTGGCTCGCATTGTCCGTGCTTCTTTTGCAGCAGACAAAAGTTGCACTGTGCCCATCGCAGCGTACATCTTATGAGAATAGGCACACATAGACAGTGTGTGCTTGGACGTGGAGGCCATTTCTGTCCTACATCACATTCCCGCACCAAAAATTCAAGCATATGGGGCTGCAATAGACATCCACATCCTTTAGTAGCACAGAAAACCATGACAGAGAGCATGGCTATCCCTTTCCAACCATTCTCCGACTCTGCCCCTTCTTTCCCCTGGGCCCCCTAACCACCATGGTGGACGTAGTGCGCCACCCAGTTCGCGCACACCATTGCCAGGATGACAGGCAATTACACTGTGCAGGCGCCTTTAACCTCCCCCCCTCACCATCATGGTGGATGTAGTGCGCCACCCAGTTGGCGCACACCACCGCCAGGATGACCCCCGGCAGGAACTCGATGCCCTGCGTGCCCTCCACCATCAGCACCACTAGCGAGATCACAGACCTGCAGGGTCGGCAATGGCAGCAAATCAATCAGGGAGCGCAGCCAGGTGCTGCTGGCAGTGCATGCTTGGCCTGCAGTGCATGCTTGGCCTGCAATTCTCCCAGCTTGGGCATCATGCTGCGACCAAAGTATGCAATTATGAAGGATCATGAAGTGTGCATGAGTTCCATCATCATCACCTGACCCAAGGAAAGATGTGGGCTTGCAATAGGATATGTATGGTCAAGGCAAGCAGGGCCTTGACGATGGCATAAGCATGGTCAAGGCAAGTAGGGCCTTTGCAATGGGCAAGAGCCTCTCCAATGGGGAAGGGCCTTTACAACGGGGTAATAGTCAATGCCAGTAGGGCCGCTGAAGCTGTGATGGTGGCACAGGCCCCCCAAAAGCGAGCCCAACCCGCCCCTGGACTGATGCAACACTCGTCAGGGTGACCTAGCACGAAAGCAGAAAATACATGCACAAACTCGGACCAGATGGAGGGTATTCGTTTACATTCCTTCAATATCCTCTTACCAAAGGTGCGTCTACCATATACATGTGCAGACCCTCACGATCTGGCGTCCTCACAGCAGGCAAGCACGCACCTGAACACCCCCCCTAGCACCCCTGTGGCTGCCAGCATGGCATACAACCCTGGCTGCACGTTCCAGTGGAGGGGCATCCAGCGCTGCACTAGGATACCCCACATGCTGCCCCAGGACGCCCCCACCACGATCTGCGGGCAACGGAATGAGGTCTCGGTGGATGGACACACAGCTTTGTGAAAAAAGCGCAGTTGGAGATAAGCAAGAAGTAGACAAGTATTCTGGACAGAAATTCAGAAGGGCACCTTTTTGAATGTGAGCTGGTGCAACTCTACGCAGACTTTTTGCATGCCTGATCAAACTTGATCACTGAACGAACCACTTTCCTGCGCATTATGATAAGATGCTGCTCATTGTTATCCTTTAATAGGTTTGGCTTGGCAAGAGGCAGCTGTTCATGGGCACAGTCACCTGCATCTATGTGCATAGCATGCCTTTACGCATGCCTGCGCCTAAGGACAACACGAGTCTCGCCAGAGAAGTGCCAAAAACAGATAACAGTGCAGAATTGCACTCCTTGCGTGTGCTCACTGTGCTTGGAGACATGCACGCGTATGTGCATCCAAGCAGAAGGAGTGGGCATGAGGAGAGGCCTCCAGGAACAGCCAGGGCACGGCAGGACTCCCCAAAAGAGCGTCGTGCGCATACATTGCAATTGAATTCTTTTTAAAAATATAATGCTCTTGATCATGGCACACTGTGCTTTGTGCAGATGCATGCAGGCACTCACCGAGGGCATGAAGAGGCCCCCAGGGATGGCCAAGCCCGCACCCAGCGACATCAGGACCAGGTACACAAGCGTGTACAGCGCCAGAGAGCTTGGAGTGAAGCTGGTCAGCCCGGTGGTCGAGGAATCCACCTGCATTCAGTTGCAAGGACGTGAAGGGGAGCTGCACAAAGAGCAAAGGAAGATAATCAAGATGCTGGGGACTGCAAGGCTCAAGCAGGCATGTAGCAAGGTTCAAGAGGGCACACAGCATAGTTGTGTGCCAGTTCCATAGCACCAAAGAAAAGGCGCAAGTGCTGGGACAGGCGCACGATGATGTAGTGCTTGGAGGACAGCAAAATCTCAAAGCACCAGAGGGTGCGTACGCACAGTCGCTGGGAGGAGACAGCACCGGCGCAGTTGCTTTCAGAGCCCTACCGCCATGGCATGCCATCCCACGCACCAAGCGCCATGGCATGGCATCCCACGCCGCCATGGCATGGCATCCCACGCACCAAGCGCCATGGCATGGCATCCCACGCCGCCATGGCATGGCATCCCACGCCGCCATGGCATGCCATCCCACGTCGCCATGGCATGGCATCCCACGCCGCCATGGCATACCATCCCACGCACCAAGGCCAGGCAGCCCATGGAGAACAGGCACACAATGGTGGGGTGCACGGAGGAGAGCGGAGTTTTATGGCATCCGCGCAGCTGATAAGGTAGCCCTAGAAGCCACGCACCGAGGCCAGGCGGCCCATGGAGAACAGGCGCACGATGGTGTGGTGCGTGGACGACAGGAACAGCGTGGCCAGGTCGTTGTGCTGCTTCTCGCCACACAGAAAGCGCATGCCATACTCGCGCGTGCCCCCCACTTGCTCATCCTTCCACCTGCGCTCGCACAAAGAGCAGACAAGGAGGCGACCAAAGAACTGATCCAAGGCGCGAGCATTCACTGCAAACCTAGTCCATGCCCAGTTCATGCTCAGTCCCCCCTGACCTGCTTGACCTGTGGGCGCATGATGGCTAGCAGTCACGCAAAAGCGAAAGTGCCAGGGTGTGGGCTCACGAACGAGCCAGGTAAGCAAGTTGGGCACGCGCTCTGCCTGAGTTTTGTTTCCGCGCAGGTGGGGCTTCCCTGTGCAAACCTGGGGCAAGCCCTGGCACGCATGGCTCCGACTAGTGAATGCTTGGCCCTGACGCAGGTGGGCCTCGCTGATGCAACTCTGGGGCAGCAACAACCCTTTTCCTGCCCAGGGAGCGTGCGACCATGACGCAGGTGGGCCTCGCTGATGCAACTCTGGGGCAGCAACAACCCTTTTTCTGCCCAGGGAG
>LFCJ01001582.1_pt1 | contig 16050 bp, 19 predicted proteins | sample 643141 | NCBI WGS metagenome assembly LFCJ01 (sample SAMN03766243, study PRJNA286221) | soda lake metagenome | biome: soda lake; feature: Kulunda steppe; material: water; isolation source: sample B1-Br-g2 brine of Lake Bitter-1 | place: Russia: Kulunda steppe | collected 2010-07 | reverse complement strand
TACCCATCCCGAACACGGAAGATAAGCCCGCCAGCGTGTCGGCGAGTACTGGAGTGGGAGACCCTCTGGGAAATCCGATTCGCCGCTTCCATTCATATTCACGTTTCATCGAGCAACTGGTGTCGTACTGCCGGTCCGCAAAAATTCGATCGGCAGACCTAATTCACCATTCGTGGTGGGCAATATCCTCCGAGCCACAGCAATGGCACTCGTCATCGGCTTCCGAGAGTGTCGTCCCGCACCGTCGACATTCGTGGAATGCGTCGACGCGATCGTCGATCAGACTGTTGAGTGAACGAAGTGGGTTCATTTTTTGCCCCCTCACAGCTGGTCGCTGCCACATCGGTTGCAGTTCGTACCTATTGTCGGGTCTGGTGGCAGCAATGCGTCCTCGACCACACCAGCCACCGCCTGGTCGAGTCGGATCGATCGCCCTGAGGCGACTCTCGTGTTCGGATTTCGGACCCCTGGTTGTGCTGAGCAATACCTCTCGTATGAGATGGGAATCGCCGAGTCGGTCCCGTAGTCTCGCACCGTGGTACTCATCTGGTCGCCGGACAGTTGTCGATCGGCCGCGATTCGATGGATGGCCGACCAGCAGCGTACGACATGCCAGTGTGCGACGGTCCCGAGGGTGGCACCCGTCGAAGTCGAGCAGCCGTGATGCGCCGTGACAGTCGTACCTCCGGCGTCCGTCCCCCATCTCGTGTGAAATACTCACAGACGAGGCCAGAAAATTACATGCCGTGTTCGATGAGCGTCCCTTGTCAGAACGACACCCCTCCCAGTCACTGATCGAACGGGTCCGATCCAGTGGGGTACCTGTCGCACGTTCGTTCGGCCCAGTCGCGAACCTCGTCGGCGACGGTTTCGACGATGGCTCGTGGCTAGTCTGATTACGGTTATCTGACCACAGCGAGCTGAGAGAATCGACCGGTGGTGGATGGCTGCGGCGCATCCTTCTTATAGCTCCGCCGTAATCGTCCAAGCTATGCGCGTTGCAGTCGCCGGCACGTTCGGTCCGATCCACGACGGCCATCGCGTCCTGTTAGCCCACGCGCTCCGGTTCGGCGACGATGGCGTGATCGTCGGCCTGACGACCGACGAGCTCGCGACCGAGACCCGATCGCGGCCGGTGCCGTCCTACGAGGACCGCAAGCGATCGGTCAGATCGGAACTCGCGTCGATCGACGAATGGGGGCGCGACGTGAGCTGCAAACCACTCACCGATCCACACGAGATCGTGACTGAGGAGGCATCGATCGATGCACTGGTCGCCTCACCGGAAACGATCGATGAGCTCGAGTCGATCAACGAGCGGCGGCGATCGCGTAATTTCGACCCCCTTACTGGAATCGTCGCGCCCTACGTATATGCCGATGATGGCGAGCGCATTTCTTCGACCCGGATCGTTCGTGGCGAGATCGACGAACACGGTGCAGTAATCGAGTGAGCGCTGGTCGCTACTGGAAGTCAGTGTACACCCGACCGCACGACAGCTGTGCAATCGGGTGTGAACAGTTCCAGTTGGTGCGATATCCGGTGGTCTCCCTGTTGTGGCTCACCAGTCGAATTCCTCGTGAAGCTGTCGTCCGTCCTCGTTCAGTATCGGTCCGACGACGTCCGTGACACCTTCGAGTACGGCTGCCGATCGAACCGGCGTCTCCTGGCCGGTAAACTCACCGATCTCGTCGCCACCGACGCTGTAGACGACGCGTCCGAGTTCGGCATATCGGAGCCCACCGGCACACATCGGACACGGTTCGGTGCTGGTGTACATGACGGTCTCGCGGCGTGCATCGCGGTCGAGCTCTCGGCGCGCACGATGTGCGAGATGCAGTTCCGGATGCCGGCGGACGTCGTCTTCGGTCACGACGTGATTCGAGGCCTCCATGATGACCTCGTCGTCGCGCACGAGAACGGAGCCAAACGGGCGATCACCGCGATCGGCGGCTGATCGGGCGAGGGCGAACGCTCGTCGGAGATGAGATTCGTGGTCGAAGCTGTCGAACGGTGGTGTGTTCACGTCTGGATATCGGTATCGACGAGCAAGAACCTGGGGCTGTCGGATCGGATACGCGACCCGATATATATCCGTGGCACCTGCCGCATGCAGGTATATATTTGCAGGACTGGTTCCACGAAGTGGAGGAATTTGCAATGCCAACGGGTACGGTCGCCTTCTTCAACGATACAGGCGGCTACGGCTTCATCGAGACCGAAGAGATCGACGACGACGTATTCTTCCACATGGAAGACGTCGGCGGTCCCGACCTCGAGGAAGGACAGGAAGTTGAGTTCGAGATCGAACAGGCCGACAAAGGGCCACGGGCGACGAACCTTGAGCGTCTCTAAACTCGGGTGAGAAAATAGTAGTCACCGAACGTCGGTGCACACCCGATCGCACGGCTGTCGTGTGATCGGTATGTAACCCGTTTCAGGCGGTACTAGCGACGGGCTCTGAGTACGAGGCGAGCATGACGGACGCAGATCCTGAGTGAGCACGATGGCTCCCGGGTGCGAAGCGAGACCAGTCTCGGGTCCAGGATGAGTGCCGTCGGTCTCGGGTTCAACTCCAAACAGCGTCCCAGAAGCGACGGAGTGATCATCGACCGAACGGTCAGTACAGTATGACCCAGGATGTAGACGACGTTCGTCGTCGATGGGCGGAGCGCTCGCAGGCCTACTCGCCCACCTATTACGCGTACTACGGGCCCGATGAGCGAAGCGAGCGCCTTCGAACCATCATCGACGATCGACTCGATCGGAACGCGTCGATCCTGGAACTCGGCTGTAGTTCGGGGCGACACCTCGAACATCTCGCTGCGAACGGCTTCAGGAACGTCTCTGGCATCGATGTCAACGACGACGCGTTTGCCGTGATGGAGCAACAGTACCCCGACCTCGCGGATACGGGAACGTTCCATCACGGGCCACTCGAGTCGGTTGTGCCCTCGTTTGACGACGACCAGTTTGATGTCGTCTACTCGGTCGAAACGCTGCAGCACCTGCATCCATCCTGCGACTGGCTGGTCGACGATCTCGATCGGGTGACGGCCGACCTGCTGGTCACCGCCGAAGTCGAGCCTGACGACCGAGTCCAGGCCGATGCGGTTCAGGAGACGGACGTCGACGGCGTGACGCTGTACAAACGCTACTGGGACGAGGTCATCACCGACTCGGGGTTCGTCGAACACCGTTCGACCGAGTTCGATCGAGTCACGTTCAGAGAGTTTCGATCGACGAGTCAGTGAGCTGCCGTCGAGCGGCAGGCACGTCCCACTGCTGTCAGGCGATAATAACACCTGCAGCTAGTTACACACCGATCGCGTTCGAGGCGCGTCGCGCCTCGCACCGCTCCCCGTTCGCTTAGTCGCGGTTCTCACTCACTTCGTTCGCTCCGAACCGCGCTCGCTCCGAACCGTGCCCGTTCCGACCCACGCAGCCCTCGTGCCATCAGGTGTGCAGTGACTTGCAGTGGCTACTATCGTGGTAGACGCGACGACTTATGCCGGTGGCCTGGACGCGACGAGCCAGACGCGCGATCGCTCCGGATCCTCGGCGTAGTACTGGACCCGCAGCTCCCGACAGGCGTCGAGCAACTCGTTCGTGTCGAACCGATACTGAGAACTCGGACCTCGCTCACTGGATCCGGACTCGGACTGGAGGTGATGTTCGTAGACGAGTACACCGCCGGGAGCGAGGGCGGATTTGATGGCGTCCAACCGATCGCGCGCGTCGAAAAACCGGATCGTGACGACGTCGTAGATGGCGTCGGGAAAGCAGTAGCTGTCGACATCGGCGAGAATCCACTCGATAGAACACGTCCGAGTGGCTGCCCGATCGCGAGCCCGGTCGAGCATCGTCAGCGAGATGTCGATCGCGTCGACAGACCAGCCACGCTCGGCGAGGGTGAGGGCGGCGCGTCCCTCACCGGTCGCCACGTCGAGCGCTCTCCCGCGTGGAAGCTCATCGACGACGGTTTCCACGAGGGGCGTTCCCGAATCTGGCTTCACGGTGGCGTTCACCCCGTTGTCCGATCGGTTCGCGTCTGTCATCGGGACCGACTCCCACAGAGATGCATATCAGTCTGGTGCGTGGTAGCCGTCTCAAGCGATGCCGAGTCCACCGAGGAGAAGCCGGACGCCGATCACGGTTAGGAGCCCCAACACGACAGTTCGCCGGGTTCGATCGGCGATGTACTCGCGGACGCGCGTTCCGATCGTGACGCCGAGGACGGCTGGAATCGCAGCGAACAGCGACAGCAACACGAAGCCGACGTCCGGATAGAGCCCGAGGACCCCAGCCCCGCCGACTCTGACGACGTTGATCCCGACGAACACGAGTGCGACGACCCCGATGAACAGTCCGTGGCGGAGATCACAGCTGCGAACGTACGCGACGAGCTGGACGCCGACGTTGGTCGCACCGAACAGGAGCCCAGAGACGCTTCCGACGCCGATCATCGCGACCGGCGTTTCGACGAAGCACCCGTCTTTTACCCGTGATAGCCCAGGTACACTGACTCGTCGTTGCAGCGTCAGCACGAAACCGAGTGAGACGAGTCCGAGACCGATTCGGAGCGGTGCATCGGGGAGCCGATCGAGAACGGCCATACCGACGAGCGTTCCGACGAGTGCCGAGAGCACCAGCGGGGCGAACCGAACGCCACAGGAGTGCAACTCCTCCGGTGACAACCCCCGGACGAGGGCCAGGTTGGCGGCCAGGATCGGAATAATCATCATGACGACGGCAGTCGCGGGATCGATCGTCATCGCGAGGGTCGTCGTTCCGACGACGGCGAAGCCGAAGCCGGCAAGCCCGTTCACGACGCCTGCGAAGGTGACGACGGCAACGACGAGGCCAGCAACGAACAACGGTTCTGCGCCCAGCATAGTTGGTAGAGGGTGTGCCCCCTCAAATACTGGGGCAGATCACGATCGCGTCGTCACTGTCTCCGATCGCGTCGTCACGATCCGGTTGGCCATCACTGTCTCCGGCCGCAGGCCGTCACCGTCGACAGGCATCGTCGTCACTGTTCGCACACTCCTCATTTGATGTCGCGCTCCGTGATTTGTCGTGGCATCTCCGGGTCGCGATCGTCACTCGAACAAGCGACCGTCCGACGTCGACTGAGCGGTCACCACCGGACAGTCCCGGGTAGCAGTTGCCGGGCTGTCCACTACCCGGCTCTGTGTAGTACGGTGCGTATGTCACTACGTGGCGGAAATGGCCGCGATGGCGTCGATGTCGCCGGCCCCTCCGATGCACAGTCGATCGTGTTCGTCCACGGTGCGATGTTTACCCGAACGATGTGGCTCCCACAGCAACGAGCGCTTGCCGATCGGTATCACGTTGTCGCGCCCGATTTGCCGGGACATGGCACCTTCGGTGCGGAGACGTTTCGACTGGAGCCGGCGATCGAGCGGCTCCACCAGGTGATCGAGACGGAAACGGATGGGAGTGCCGTCCTCGTCGGGCTCTCGCTCGGTGGCTACGTCGCGACGGAGTATGCCCACCGCTATCCAACCGCCGTCGACGGGCTGGTGTTGACCGGCAGTAGCGCGAACCCGGTTCGGGGGATGGAACTCCTCACGCGAGCGATCGGCGGGGCGGCCCGTCTGCTGACGAAACCCGACATCGGCAAACGCGCGGTCGAACGGGCAGCGACGCGCTGGGTTCGTAACCGTGACCTCCCGCCGGAGATCGAGAACGCGATCATCGACGCCGGCTTTTATCCCAAACAGTTCGGCGATGCGGGCCCGGATATCGCCGGCCGGGACTTCCGGAATGCGCTCTCGACGTACGCCGGGTCGACGCTGATACTCAACGGCGAGAACGACAAAATCATGCGCCGCGGCGAGCGCGAGCACGCCGCGGCCGCACAGGACGCCCGTATCGAGGTCCTCGCAGATGTCGGCCACATCTGTAACCTCCACCGGCCGGAGACGTACACCTCCCGGCTTCGAAAGTTCGTCCGCCACCAGGTTCCACAGCAGTGAGCAGGGACACTCAGTTCGATCGCCGCCCGCTCCCTTCGGGACTCGACCCCAAATCGTCAACTGTGTGGACAGCGGAGAACCGAGTATGGCCACCGACGAACTCAATCTCGTGGCCGACATTCCAATTGAGAACGCAACACTCGAGGGCGAACTCGCCTTGCCCCCCGATTTCGGCGGGGTGGTTGTTTTCGCCCACGGGAGCGGTAGCAGCCGATACAGCCCGCGAAACAACTTCGTCGCCGAGATAGTTCGCAAGCGCGGCGTCGGGACGCTGTTGTTCGATCTCCTGACCGAAGCGGAAGACCGCGACCAGGAGAACCGCTTCGACATCCCGTTGCTGACCGATCGGCTCGTCGAGGCGACGTCGTGGGTGCAAGATCACCACGCGGTTGGAGCGGACACCCCGATCGGCTACTTCGGTGCGAGCACGGGGGCCGCAGCAGCACTCCGTGGGGCCGCTCGGGCGGAGACCGACGTCGACGCCGTCGTCTCGCGTGGGGGTCGCGTCGATCTGGCCGACGACGCGATCGACGACGTCACGGTGCCGACGTTGCTCATCGTCGGCGGAGACGACGAGTCAGTGCTGGAGCGAAACCGTGCGGTGTCCGACGACCTCTCAGACGCCGAACTCCGCGTTGTCGAGGGCACTGGCCACCTCTTCGAGGGAGAGGGCGAACTCGAGTCGGTCGCCGCTCACGCTGCGGACTGGTTCAGGACCCATCTCGGCTGACCTCGGTTCGGTCTGCCGAGACGAACTACTGCCGCAGCAGCGATCGGACCGGGACCTACGGCCCACTGTGTCGACGAGAATGCCGTCTGGGCCGCTGTCCCGAGTCGGATCGTCAGCCGATCGCCGCTCGATCGTGACGTTCGAGTGCGAGCGTCTCTGGATCGAGCCTGTAGTATACTTCCCAGGCCGGATCGAGGCTCACGACGCGAGTCCCGTCGATCTCGGCCTCCCGATGCTGGTGATGGTGGCCAACCAGACAGAGCGCCGGCGAGATGGCTTCGAGCAGGTCGTTCACGTGGTCGCAGCCCGGATCGTAGCCGTACCAGAGGAGTCCGGTTGGCGCTTCGTGAGTCAGGAAGACATCGATATCGGACAGCGCTTTCGCTCGATCGACGTCTTCGGAGGTGAAATGCCGCCGGCGATCGCCCGACAGCGCCGCCCGCGGACTGTCGTATTTTGTCGGGGCGTAGTTGCCCGAGAGGCCAGCAACGCGCAGTCCGTCGATCGTCGCCGACGTACTGGCGAGAAGCCGTGCGTGTCGGACGTCGTCGGGCTGCTCGCCCGCCCGGAGCGCTTCGATCACATCGAAGTCTTCGTTGTTGCCCGCGACGAACCACGTTGGCGCTGGCAGATCGTACCACTCCAAATCACCGACCTGGAGCACGTACTCCGGATCGAGAGCGTGATAGTACGAACGGAGCGTCTCGCGGCGGCATCGATCGGCTGCGTGGGCATCGCCGAGAACGAGCACGATCACCGTTCGGGCTCTGTCGAGAAACGTTTGCCGCCAGCTCGTGTGAGATCCTGTCGGGTCGTCGCGATCGGTTCACAGCCCGATCGGTGATGGGAAGCGAGCCACAGCTGGTGATCCTCGTGGTGTGGGAGTGTTGCGTTCCATTCGATGGCGGGTTCGAGTGGGAAATCAGCTGGGAGATGAGTAGTGGGTGGTCAGTACGCCTCTCGCCCGACCCGCGCCTAAAGCCCGACCCGCGCCCAAAGACGCAGGGGTGCGCTACCAACCTTTATCAGCGGTGTCGTGGTCACCCATCATATGGTCGACAGTAGAGCCTACGAGTTCGAGGGGACCAGTCCTGCGATCCACGAGACGGCTCACGTGAGTCGTGATGCGATCCTGGTGGGGGACGTGACAGTCAAAGCGGATGCGAGCGTCTGGCCGGGCGTCGTCCTCCGGGGTGATATCGGTCCGGTCCACATCGGTCAACAGACACATATCGGTGACAACGCGACGATTCATGCCTCGACGATCGAGAGCAGTGTGATGGTGGGCCACGGTGCCGTCCTCAACGAGGCGACCATCGAACAGCGGGCGTTGGTTGGGTTCAACGCGACTGTCAACACCGACGCGAGGGTCGGCCGCCGGAGCATCGTCGCCGAGGGAACGGTGGTGCCGAACAACTACGAGATCCCTCCGGAGTCGTTCGTTCGCGGCGTTCCCGCCGAGATCACGCCACTCGAAGAGACGACGATCGACCCCGACGAGGTCTTCGAGGAGTTCTCCTCGGGCGAGTACACGAATCTGGCCCAGCGTCACGAGGACCTGTTCGAGTAGTCACAGCGTCCCGACACGGCACTTTCGACTCGCAAACTCAGTACGTCGCTGTTACCGACGCAGCACCGTCGCTGTTGCCGACGCAGACCGTCACTGTTGCCGACGCAGCACCGTCGCTGTTGCTGACGCCGCACCGTCGCTGTCGCCGTCTCAGAAGCGCCCCAGCAGCCCGCTGTTCCGATCGGCGAGCATCGATCGATCGAGACAGAGCCGTTCGAGGCCGACCTCGCGGGCGTGCTCGATCACCGCGTCGTACTCGTCTTCGGTGATCGGTCGGCTGATCTCCTCGTAGAACTCCTCCTCAGTGGCCTTGTAGTAGGGCTGGTACTGGGCCATGATGTCGACGAAGGTGGCTTCGGAGAGCTCGTCAGCGATGAATTCCATCACGCGGTTCGCGCTCTCGACGTGGTTCGGCATCACGAGGTGGCGCACGAGCAGGCCGCCGGTTGCGAGTCCCGTATCGTCGAGTTCGAGGTCGCCGACCTGTCGGTGCATCTCTCGCAACGAGTCGGTGATGTTCGACCAGTAGTTCGGCGCTTTGGAGTATTTTGCTGCCGCGGCGTCGTCGCCCCACTTGACGTCCGGCATGTAGATATCGACGATCCCGTCCAGCTGTTCGAGGATCTCGGCCCGTTCGTAGCCGCCACAGTTCCAGACGATCGGCAGGTCGAGTCCGCGATCGCTCGCGATCTTGACAGCCTCGATCAGGTGTGGCGAGTGATGGGTCGGCGAGACGAAGTTGATGTTGTGACAGCCCTTCGCTTCGAGTTCGAGCGCCATCTCTGCGATCTCCGCCGGCGTCGCGGGATCTCCCTCGGCCTCGTGGCTGGTCTCGAAATTTTGGCAGAAGACACACTTCATGTTGCAGTTTGCAAGGAAAATCGTGCCACTGCCGTTGTGCCCCTTCAGGCAGTCTTCCTCACCGAAGTGTGGGAAGTACGAAGAGACGTATGCGGTGTCGTCGACCTGGCAGGTGCCGACGTTCCCTGCGGTCCGATCGACACGGCAGTCGTACGCACAGAGGTCGCAGTCTTCGTACCGACTCCAGAGCACCTCGATCCGTCGTTCGAACGTCTCGTCCGGAATCGCTCGGTAGTTCGGTGTCGTGTCCGGGGTGCCTACGCTCATGTCACGACCGATGGCGATCGAGGGGGAAAGCTGTGTTGCTAGCTGTCACGCGTCACGATTTTCAGGGCGAGTGGGTGTCACAACTGTCCGGCAGCACAACCGATTGGGCGAGCAACTGACTGGCCGAGGAATCAGTTGTGCACTCGATCGAGAACCAACCACAACCACGAGTCGAGCGCCTGGGTGGACGCTCACCGCTCGGGGAGACAATCAGGCTCGTTCTGGAGCGTCTCCGATCGCGAAAAGCTCCTCATAGAGGCCGTCAGCGAGCCGATCGAGGTCCGCTTCGGCCTCGCTTGCGTCCATCGAGTCAGCGACACCCTGCCACTCGACAGCGAGTCGCGAAACGGGGACCAGTGCGATGCCACCGATGATGATCGCTCCCTCGGGAGTGTGGATGGTCCACTCGGTTCGCATCCCACTGGTCGATCGGGTAACGCCGGTGATCTGTGCGCCAGCATCGAGCCATCTCGAGACGAGGCCGTCGGTGATCCGCCGGAGTTTTCGTTCGCCGAGAAGGTGGACGACGACGCCAGTCGTTGCGAGAAGCGCGAACGCCCCACCGGCGACGAAGAGGCCGCCGTAGGGCACGTTCAGAGACGCTGCAAGCGCTGCTGTCAGGACGACGAGGCCGAGAACGCGGACGTCGATCGCCGTCGGAACCGTGCCGGACCAGGTCGACTCCTGGACCGGCTGTTCGAGTTGCATGGCGGGCCGTCGGGACGGTGCTCTCGTAGTCTTTTCTATGTCTGATTCGGCGGTTTACAAGGCCCTCCGTAACGTTAGTCGTAATCGAGTAATTCGTCGTCACCGTGACTGTCTCGGAGGGTGGCAAGGTACTCGCGTTGTTCGTCGAGTCGTGGCGTCGGCTCCGCGTAGGTGTACTCGAACAGCTCACTGGGGTCGGCCTCGACGCCCTCGGTCCGATCGACGATCGTCGCCAGCGTCTCCTCGATTTCGCGCTCGATCTCTTCGATCCGGTCGTCGTCGAGGAGGTTCCGGTCTCGAAGGTAGGCCTCGAACCGATCGATCGGATCGCGCTGTCGCCAGCGTTCGACCTCGCCCTCGTCACGATAGACATCGGGGTCATCAGCAGTCGTGTGGGCACCATACCGATACTGAACCGCTTCGATGAGCGTCGGCCGCAACCGTTCTCCGTCGCTGTGACTGTCGCTGTCGCCGCCGAGACCGAGAGCCTTCTCCCGTGCGGCCTCGGTCACGACGTAGGTCGCGAGGGGGTCCATCCCGTCGACTTGCACCCCCTCGAAGCCGTAGGCGTGGGCCTTCTGAGCGATCGTCGCGCTTGCAGTCTGGTTCTCCCGCGGGACCGAGATCGCCCACTGGTTGTTGTTACAAAAGAAGATCGTTGGCGTATCGTACACGCCAGCGAAGTTCATCGCCTCGTGGAAATCCCCTTCGGAGGTCGAGCCATCGCCAAAGTGGACGACAGAGACGTGTTCGTCGCCGTTCAGTTTTGCTGCCCACGACCAGCCGACAGCGTGGGGGAGGTGGCTGGCGATCGAGATGTTCAGCGGGAACACGTCGATATCCGCAAGCGCCGCGTTTCCGTCCTCGTGGCCCATCCAGTAGAGCAGGTACTCCCAGGGCAGGTCACGTGCCACGAGTGTCCCGTGTTCGCGGTACTGGTAGGAGAGCAGATCCGTGTCGGCCAGGGCGTATGTCGAGCCGATTTGGGAGCCCTCCTGGCCGGCCAGCGACGAGTACGTTCCCAGCCGACCCTGGCGCTGGAGACTGATCATCCGCTCGTCAAAGCGCCGACAAAAGCGCATATCGCGGTACATCGATCGCAGCGTCGCTCCATCGAGCTCCGGCTCCAGTGCCGGCTCGACGACGGTCCCGTTCGCGTCGAGGATCTGCACCCGATCGTCGGGCGCTCGATCGAGAACGTCCCGCGTGAGCACGTCTCGTGACATGATCATATCGTGGAACCGGGGGGCCATAACAGTACTGTGGAGGAGTCCCGGCTGAGACGGGGCGACTCCGAGTCGAGTGTCGAAACCGGCTATGGTCTGGCCCGGTAACGGCTGCACACGAACTGGACCGTCATGCCCGCCTTCGAGGAGTACGATCGGGTTGGCGTCGTCGTCCCGCTGAAGCCAGCGACCCTGATCACCCACCTCATCGAGTTCGTCGACGAACTACTGACGACGACCGGAAAGCTCCGGCGTCGATCGCTGCGTGATCGCACAGGCGAGAGCGAGTAAGCGTTCTGGAACTGCCCAATCGTCCACAATCGCCTGCGGATTTATATACCCTCACACGAACCGCTTTGCATGTACCGTGTTTTGCTCCCGGTCGACACTGACGAGAAGCGAGCGCTCGAACAGGCCCAGTATGTGTCCTCGTTGCCCGATGCGGACGAGTCCGTCGAAGCCTACATCCTGTTCGTCTTCACCGACGACGACGAACTCCCCCGCGAGTTCGAACAGTTCAAATCGGCGACCCGGATCGGTTCCGTCCGACGAGTCCAGGAACACCTCGCGGACGTCGGTGTCGACTGTGCAATCATCGAAGACAGCGGTGACGCCAGAGACGACATCCTCGATTGCGCCGACGAGTACGACGTCGACGCGATCGTCCTTGGCGCTCGGAAGCGCTCTCCGGTCGGCAAGGCTGTCTTCGGGAGCGTCACACAGTCGACTATCCTGAACACCGACCGACCGGTCGTCGTCACCGGGAGCGGAGCCGACTGACGCAGTTCGGTCGATCGTGTTGCCAGCGGTCGACGTGCATCCCCTGCACGATCGGCAGCGACTGCTGATCTGCCAGCAGTTGCGTATGTATGGGCCGCGGTTGTAGGAACTGCCGCGGAGGAACCGCTATGGCATCACCAGAAACACAACAGGAAATCGAACAGACACTCGGACAGGTCCCAAGCTGGATGGAGACGATCGCAGAGCCGGCCGACGATCATAGCTGGGGGATCTTTCGTGATCTGACGCTCGGTGAAACCGAGCTGTCCGCTCGCGAAAAGGGACTCATCGGTGTCGGCGTGGCAGCTGCCATCAAGTGTCCTTACTGTACCAACTTCCACAAGGCAGAATCACGACTGGCGGGCGTCACAGACGACGAACTCGAAGAAACAGTCACCATCGCCAGCGCGACCCAGTACTTCTCGACGATGCTCCACGGGAACGAAATCGATGTCGACGAGTTCGCGGACGAAACGAGCGAGATCGTCGAGCACATAAAAGAGAGCGAGGCCCAGCCGGCAGACGACTGAGTTCGTCTCCGCAGTGGTCTGACTGGATAATAGTCGCCGGCGGCATGAGGCCGTCGCTGCATCCCTCATCGGTGGTACGAGGCCGTCGCCGCATCCCTCATCGGTGGCACAAGGCCGTCGCTGCACCCTCGCCGCGGTCGTGTGTCGATAAGCACCTCCCGTTTCTCCAATCGAAACCATCCCCGAACGTTATTTCCCCGGTGACGAATGTAGTAGGTATGACACTCGATCGACCGGACCTGTCGGGACAGACGGCGTTCATTACCGGGACAACGCGTGGCATCGGCAAGGCAATCGCACTGGCACTCGCCGAGCAGGGCTGTAACATCGTCTCGACCGGTAAAACGAGCGAAGAAGACGACGACTACGAGGAGCACGATCTGGAGGGCTCGATCGAGCAGACGGCTCGCGAGGTCCGCGAGCTGGGCGTCGAGTCGCTCCCGATTCAGCTGAACGTCCGGGATGAAGCGAGTGTCGAGGCAGCAGCCGAGCGGGCGATCGACGAGTTCGGCGAGGTCAACATCGTCATCAACAACGCGAGTGCGATTCAGCTCTCGACTGTCGCGGACCTCCCGCCGAACCGCTTCGATCTGCTGACCGACGTCAACGTCCGTGGCACCTACCTCACCTCGCGAGCGTTTGCCGACCACCTCGCCGATGTCGACGACGCCTGGCTGCTCACGAACGCGCCGCCAGTAACAGTCGATCGGGCACCCGGAGAGGCCCCCTACGCGTGGTCGAAACTCGGGATGACGTTTCTGACGCTCTCGCTTGCGTCCGAACTGAGCGGCGACGACGTCGGCTGTAACGCCTTCTGGCCCGTGACGGCGATCGACACTCGCGCGACGCGGTACTTCGGACTCGGCACCGAAGACGACTGGCGATCGCCCGCGATCGTCGCGGACACGGTGCTCGAAATTCTCAGTCGCGATCCCGCCGAGTTCACGGGCAACGCCGTCTACGACGAGGAGTTCCTCCGGGATGCAGGCGTCGAAGAGTTCTCTCAGTACAACCTGACTGAGGGTGATCCGGCCCCGATGTCGGCCCAGATGTTCGATCCTGACTACAGCCGACCGGAGTGAGTCGTTCCCCGCCTTCGCTGTGGAGCGCTGTAGCGATCCCTGCTGTAACGCTACGACGACCGGGACAGCACGCGTTACGAGGGAGGATCCGGGCCGATGCAGTCCCGGCAGCGTAGAACCGACAGAACGTATTTTCGTTGTCGGAGCGACAGGAGACGTGAGACACAATGTACGATCGAATTCTCGTGCCAACGGACGGAAGCGAGCCAGCGACAGCTGCAATCGAGGAGGCCGTCGACCTGGCAGTCCAGACCGACGCGGAACTCCACGCGTTGTTCGTCGTCGAACCGATCCCGCTTGGCGGGTTCTCGGCTGGCCCCGGACCGGCCTCCGCGGAGTGGGATGACGTCGTCGAGGAACAGCACAGCGAAGGGGAGCAGGCGACCGCTGCGGTCGCCGACCGTGGGACTGAGCGAGAGATCGACGTGGTCGAGGCGATCGAGCACGGGAAACCAACTGCGCAGATCCTCGAGTACGTCGACGACAACGATATCGACGCCATCGTGATGGGGACCCACGGTCGATCGGGTGCCGATCGGCTCGTCCTCGGGAGCGTCACCGAAAAGGTGGTTCGCAAAAGCGACGTGCCGGTTCTCACCGTCCGGATGGAGTGACGGACCGGTTCTCACTGTCCGGATAGAGCGACGACGATTGCTGGGAGTGTCCAAATCGATCGTCTTAGCGGGAGGCGACTCGCGGCGACGTCCAGACCGTCCCGGTCGTCGCTGCGGGCTCGCCTGTCGTGTCGGGATCGTCCGTCTCCTCGATCACGTAGCGCTGGCCCAGCATCGGATCGAGCAAGCTGTCGACTTCGCCGCGATCGTCCCTGAGGACTGGCGCGTCGTCGGTCTCGGGTTCGGCCAGTGTGTTGTCGATCGGCCCTGCGAGATCGACGCTGAGATCGCGGGCCTCGTTCCGGTCGGCGAGTGTCGACTGGGAGAGTCGCGTTTCGTTTTTCGTCGCGACCAGTGGGACGTTCTGGACGGCGTTCGAGTCCGACGTCCGGTAGCTGTAGACGGTCGGGAAGACCTCGGCCACCGTCTTGTACTGGGCGCGGTAGAACTCCGAGGCCGGCCCGGTCGGTGACGAGATCACGTTCGCGTGAACGATCCCGTCGTCGCTCAACCGATCAGAGAGGAGTTGCATGAACTCGACGGTGGTCAGATGGAAGGGGACCTGATCCTTTTTGAACGCATCGAGGACGATCAGGTCGTAGGTCTCGTCGGTCCCCTGGAGGAACTGGCGGCCGTCCTCGGTGTAGACGTTCATCTCTCCGCGATCGAGGCCGAAGTAGGTCTCTGCCGCCTCAGTCACCTCGGGATCGAGTTCAACGACGTCGACGGCCACGTCGTACTGTTCGGCGAAGTCCTGTGGCCCGGTGTAGCCGCCGCCGCCGACGAACAGCACCCGATCGATCTCGTCCGGATCATCTACCATGAGTATCGGCAGGTGGAAGTACTCCGTGTAACTGAAGACGTGTCGTTCGGGGTCGTCGAGATCGGTGGCGCTGTGGCGGGCTCCGTCGAGATACATCGTGCGGGTGTCGCCGTCGTCGACGATTTCGAGTTGCTGGTATGGGGTCTGGCTCTCGTGGACGACATCCCCGCGGTAATCATAGACGATCGGGCCGCCGCCGGCAGCGAAAACGAGCAACAGGGCGACGACAACACTTGCGATTGCCGGATACCGCGGCAGCGAGGGGAGGGTGAGCGCAACTGCCGTCGCGACGAGGGTAAAGCCAAACAGGACGCCGATCTGTGCGATCGACAGCGCCGGAATCAGGACGAACGTGGTCACAGCAGCGCCGAGAATGCTGCCGATCGTTCCCAGTGCGTAAACGTGTCCCGAAGCCTCCCCTGTCCCCTCTTTTTCGGAGAGTTCGGCTGCGTAGGGGCTGATGAATCCCAGCAGGTACGTCGGTGGACCGAACAGGACGACCACGGCCGGCAGCGAGGCGTACCGTGGAGGCAAGGCGAGCGTCGATGTATACGTCAACAGCAAATCGCTCGCGTAGACCACTACGGCGACGTACACTGCCGTCCCGAGCATGATCCAGGACATCTCGCGGTTCGTCGCTAGCGCCGATCGGTTGCCACCTTGCCAGTAGCCGAGACTCAACGCCGCGAGAAAGACTGTCAGAATCCCGCCGACAGTGTAGATGTGGCTCCCGAACTGCGGGGCGACGATTCGCACCGCGAGGATCTCGAGGCCCATACTGGTGATCCCCGAGACGAAAACGGCAAGTTCGGGTTTCGTCGGTCGGTACCTCGAAAACTCCCGCAACCCCATTTGTT
>LFCJ01001581.1_pt1 | contig 16068 bp, 14 predicted proteins | sample 643141 | NCBI WGS metagenome assembly LFCJ01 (sample SAMN03766243, study PRJNA286221) | soda lake metagenome | biome: soda lake; feature: Kulunda steppe; material: water; isolation source: sample B1-Br-g2 brine of Lake Bitter-1 | place: Russia: Kulunda steppe | collected 2010-07 | reverse complement strand
GCTCGGCGGCGACACCCTCATGTACTCGCTCGTCGCCGAGGAACTCGGTCGCGTCTCGGGGTCGATCGGCCTCTCGTACGTCGCCCACACGTCGCTGGCGTCGAAACCGATCGAGCAGTTCGGCACCCACGAGCAGAAAGAACGCTGGCTGCGCCCGCTCGCGGAGGGCGAGTATCTCGGCGGCTGGGCGTTGACCGAACCCGAGAGCGGTTCGGATGCCTCCGACATGGACACGACTGCTCAAAAGGACGGCGACGAGTGGGTTCTGAACGGGACCAAGCAGTTCATCACGAACGCGAGCGAGGCGGGCTCGATTCTCGTCAAGGCCGTCACCGACCCCGAGGCGGGCTACGACGGTATCTCGACGTTCATCGTCGACCCCCGCGAGGACGACGGCTTCGAGGTGACGACGATCTGGGAGAAGATGGGGCTCAACGCCTCGCCGACCTGCGAGATCCGACTCGAGGACGTTCGCCTCCCCGAAGAGCGGTTGCTCGGCGAGGAAGGCGACGGCTGGGAGCAAACCAAAAAGACGCTCGACGGCGGTCGGATCTCGATTGCCGCGCTCTCGACGGGGCTCGCCCAGGGTGCCTACGAGCACGCCAAACGGTACAGTACGGAACGCGAACAGTTCGGCCAGCCCATTTCGCGATTCGACGCAATCCGCGACAAGATCGTCGACATGCACCGGAAGGTCGAACGGGCTCGACTGCTCACCTACAAAGCCGCGACGACCTACGACGAAGGACGACCGGTGACCCGGGAGTCCGCAATCGCGAAACTCGACGCCAGCGAGGCCGCTCGCGAGGTCGCAGAGGACGCCGTCCAGGTGCTCGGCGGCTACGGCTACACGACCGACTTCGCCCCCCAGCGGTTCTACCGGGACGCCAAACTGATGGAGATCGGCGAGGGGACGAGCGAGATCCAGCACCTCGTCATCGGCCGGGAACTCGGCCTCTGAGAGCCGTGCTCGTGCTCGCCCTCGGTCTCGGACTGGTCGCGTTCGGGCTCGCCGGCGTCCGATACGCACCGGCGATCGTCCAGGCTCAGCATCGCAAGCGAATGACGCCGGTCGATGCCGACGAGATCGACGACGAGGACCGGGTCCGCGTCACGAAAGGGACGGCAGTCGTCCTCGTCGTCGTCGGCGTCGGACTCGTCGCCTACGCCGTCTTGGGGTAGCGACGGCGCGTCGACCGATCAGCCGTCGATGTCGAGATCCGCGACGACGCCCTTCATGAGCGTCTCGACGTTCGATTCTTCTTCGGTTCGGAGCTCCTGTGGATAGATGCCAATGGTCACGAGCAGATCGTCGTCGGTTTCGACGGCTTCGCTGACGTGGAGGTAGACGTCGAGTGACACCCCCTCGAAGTCGGCCTCGGCGGCAAACCGCGTCTGTGTCGTCTCCTGGTCGAGGATCGTTACGTCGTCGTCACCCTCACGATCGACGTTCTCGACGTCGTCGTAGTTCGACTCGAGGAGATCGACCAGTTCGTCGGCCGACATCTCCTCGACGGGGTTGACGTTCCGGCCCAGCGCCCCGACTTTCGGCGTCGAGAGGACGACGAAGACGGCCGCCCGTGCAGCCTCGAGCGGCCCGATACCGACCGACCTGTCGTACTCCGTGAGGTGGTTGACGACCGTGACCTCCTCGGAGAGCGGTCCGGCCTCGAGCGCCTCCCGGACGACCACGTCCTCGACGTCCGGGCCGTCGTAGCCGGTCGCCTCGAGAGCATCCGGATCGACCCCTCCCGGCGTCGATTCGTGTTCGTCCATCCCAACGACGCCCAGACAGCCGGCGAGGGATCCGAGTCCAGCGACACCGAGTCCCGCGAGCAACGTTCGACGTTCCATCGGGCCCAATTACGATGCGGTTGTGAAGAGGGTGTTGAAACGGTGCCTATCAGAACTCGCTCACGACGACCGAACGCCAGTCACCGTCGAAGTGAGCCTCGAGCCGGCGCTGGCGGACGACTGCCGTCGGGGTGAGACGTGACGAACTACCCCGATCCGGAGCCCCCTCGCTTTCGCTTTCGATGGGCGGTCGTCAGGTGAAAGACGACGAAGTACCCGACGACCGCGAGGACGACCGCGACGATGACGTTCCCGACCAGCAGCTGTCGAAGTGCGACCCTGGCGGTTTCGGTGGCGGATTCGGCCGCATCGAGCGACGGCGTGTGAACGAACACGCCGCCGACCTGGAAGCTCGCGACGTAGACGGCGGGCTTGACGAACGGGTTGAGGACCGCGACGGAGGCGAAGATGGCGGGTTTGCTGATCCAGGACCACAGGGAGACGAGCACGAAGAAGAGCCCGATTCCCAGCCCACCCGTGGGTAGGGCCGTCACGAAGATACCGATGGCGAAACTGATCGCGACCTCGTGTGCCGTGTGTTCTTCCTGGAACGCCGCGGTGAGTTCGCGGCGAGCCCGGTCTCGATAGCAGGCGAGCCGTTCCCGGACCATTATGCTCTGCGAATCGGTGCCCTGCGAGTCGGATAAAGATGTCGAGTCGGGCGAAAACGTATCAGCGTACAGCCGCGTTCGGGCGATGCTGACGGCTCATACGGTTTACTGTACGTCAGTTCCGGCGCAACCGCGACCCGGGCGGCGGTTGCGCCGGTACATCGGTACAGGAATCCGTATCAGGGGAACGTCCCGGCTTCGTCGAAGGCGTCCGCGACCCGCTGGATCGCGACGACGTACGCCGCGGTCCGTGGGTTGTCGAGGTCGTGGTCCTCGATCGTCTCGACGAGCGCGTCGAAGGCGTCGACGATGACCACCTCGAGTTCGTCGTTGACCTTCTCCTCGGACCAGTAGAACCGCTGGCGGTTCTGGACCCACTCGAAGTACGAGACGGTGACGCCGCCGGCGTTCGCGAGGATGTCGGGGATGACGAAGACGTCCGTGTCCTCGAGCACACGGTCTGCGTCGGGCGTCAGCGGGCCGTTTGCGGCCTCCGAGATGACGTCCGCCTCGACTTCGGCTGCGAGGTCGCCGTCGACCGCGTTCTCGAGGGCGGCGGGGATCAGGAGGTCGACGTCGAGGGTGAGAACCTCGTCGTTGGTGAGTTCGTCCTCGCTCTCCTCGTAGCCGACGATGCTGCCGGTCTCGTTTTTGTACTGTTTGGCGGCGACGGGGTCGAAGCCGTCGGGATTGTAGATTCCGCCGGAGGAGTCACTCGCCGCGACGACCGTCGCACCCATCTCGTCGATCAGTTTGGCGGCGATCCAGCCCGCATTCCCGTAGCCCTGGACGGCAACGGTCGCGCCCTCGAGGTCTTTGCCGAGGTACTCGAACGCTTCCCGGGCGGCGAGGACGGTCGACCGACCCGTCGCCTCGACCCGGCCCTCGCTGCCACCGCTGGCGAGGTGTTTGCCGGTAATGACGCCCGGCTCCGTGGTGTTCTCGAGCGTCTCGTACGTGTCTTTGATCCAGTTCATCTCTCGCTGACCCGTGTTCACGTCCGGCGCGGGGATGTCACGGTCCTCTCCGATCATCGGGCGCAGTTCCTTCGCGAACGAACGGGTGAGCCGCTCGAGTTCGGCCGTGGAGTACTCGTCGGGATCGACGACGATGCCGCCTTTCCCGCCGCCCAGTGGGATGTCGACGATCGCCGTCTTGTAGGTCATCCACCCCGACAGCGCCTTCACTTCGTCACGAGAGACCTGTGGGTGGTACCGGATGCCTCCCTTGTACGGTCCACGGTCACCGTTGAACTGGGAGCGAAACGCCTTGAATCGCTCGAGCGAGCCGTCGTCGAGCTCGACCGTCAGGTTCGTCTCGAGCACGCGCTCTGGATGCTTGAGGCGCTCGATAACGTTGGCATCCACGTCGAGATAGCCAGCCGCCTCGTCGATCTGCGACTGGAGACTCTCGAACGGGTTGGCTGTCTCTGACATTGTCTGAGGGTTCCGAGGTATCCAAAATAAGCATTTTGAAAGCCAATTAGTAAATAATATCCAATATAAGGTATTGTGTGTTGATTATATTCCCCACATGTGGGTAGTCGGTTCGGTCCACGCTTCGGCCGTTGCTCGGTCGACGGCCGCTCACTCACGGGAGCCGCCGGCACGGGTGCGCTCGAGGATGCGTTCGGCCCGGGCGATCAGCGGCGCGTCGATCATCTCGCCGTCGACCTCGAAGACGCCGCGACCCGCTTCGTCTGCCTCGCGTTTGGCCTCGAGGACGACCTCAGCCCACTCGCGCTCCTCGGCCGAGGGCGTAAACGCCTCGTTGATCGGGGCGACCTGGGCCGGATGGATCGCCAGTTTGCCGTCGTACCCAAGTTGGACGGAAACGGCCGCATCCTCGCGCAGTCGGTCGTCGTTCCCGAAGTCGGTGACGAGCGTGTCGATCGCTTCACAGTCGTGGGCGGCCGCCGCGAGTACCACTCGCTGGCGGGCATAGAGTATCTCCGTCCCCTCGACGGTCCGAGTCGCACCCAGATCCGCCGAGAGGTCCTCGGCGCCGAACACGACCGCGTCGGTCGCGTCAGCGGCGGCGACGGCCGGCGCAGCGAGGACGCCGGCGGCGCTCTCGAGGAGCGCGAGCACGGGCCGAGGGCCGCCGTAGCTCTCGAGTTCGGCTGCGAGCGCGTCGACGTCCGCTGGGGACTCGACCTTGGGGAGCATCACGCTGTCGAGCCGAAGTTCACTATCACCGTCGAAGAGCGCCGCGAGGTCCTCGCCGAACGCCTCGCTCGAGGCGTTGACGCGAACGCAGACCTCACAGTCGGGGTCGAACGCGGGATCGGAGAGCACCTCGCGGACCGCTGCTCGTGCCTCGAGCTTGCGATCCGGCGAGACGGCGTCCTCGAGGTCGAAGACGATCACGTCGGCACCGGAACCGGGTGCCTTGCGGAGCATCTCGGGACGGTCACCGGGTGTAAACAGGACGCTTCTGCGGACCATACGGGGAGTCCGCGGGCCGCGAGTAAAGGAATACGGGTCGAACCGCCCGGAGCGGTGGTCAGGTTCGATCGAGAGCGGTCAGGGCCAGAGGCCGCGAGCGTCGTGGGCCGCTGCGATGCGTGAGAGGGCGACGATGTACGTCGCATCCCGCCACGTGACGTCGCGGGCGTCGTACTCCGCACAGATCGCGTCCCAGGCGCTGAGCATCTCGGCCTCGAGTTCCTCGTTGACGCGCTCGAGCGACCACTTGCGGCGGTTGATGTCCTGGAGCCACTCGAAGTACGAGACGGTGACGCCGCCGGCGTTGGCGATAATGTCGGGGATCACCGGCACGCCGCGGTCTTCGAAGATCTGGTCGGCGGTCGACGTGGTCGGACCGTTTGCGCCCTCGACGATCAGGTCAGCCTGGACGTCGCGGGCGTTCTCGGCCGTGAGGACGTTCCCGATCGCCGCCGGGATGAGGACATCGACGTCCAGTTCGAGCAGTGCCTCGTTCGAGAGCGTCTCGGGGGCGTCGTAGCCCGAGACCATGCCAGGCGTCTCGTCGTGATCTTCGACGTCGTTGGTGTCGAGCCCGTCGGGGTCGTAGATCGCGCCATCGACGTCGGAGACGGCGACGATCGAGGCGCCGAGGTCGTCGAGATACCGTGCGGCGTTCGCGCCGACGCTGCCGAAGCCCTGGACGGCGACGGTCAGTTCCTCGACGTCCCAGCCGTAGTAGTCGATCGCTTCCCGGGTGACGATGCCGACGCTCCGGCCGGGTGCCTCCTCGCGGCCGTACGAGCCGCCGACGACGGGCGGTTTCCCGGTGACGACGCCCGGCGAGGTTTCGCCCTCCTGCATCGAGTAGGCGTCCATGAACCAGGCCATCGTGGCCGGATCGGTCCCCATGTCGGGGGCCGGGATGTCCTTCATCGGCCCGATGACCGGACGGAGTTCCTCGGCGAAGCGACGGGTGAGACGCTCTTTCTCGTCCGAACTGAGCGCTTTGGGGTTGACGACGACGCCTCCTTTCGCGCCGCCGAAGGGCAGGTCCATGACGGCACACTTCCAGGTCATCCACATCGCGAGGCCCACACACTCCTCCCGGGTCACGCCCGGGTGGTAGCGCAACCCGCCCTTGTACGGGCCGCGAACGCCGTCGTGATGGGCGCGATACCCCGTGAACATCTCCCTGGTCCCGTCGTCGCGCTCGAGCGGGATCGTCACCTGGAAGACGTCCCGTGGGTAGCGTAGCCGCTCGACGATCCCTTCGTCGACGTCGAGGTGAGCGGCGGCCCGCTCGAGCTGTCGGCGGGCTGTTTCGACGGCACTCTCCTCGTTCGCTTCCGATGTCGGGCTTGTCGTTGTCATACTGGAACCTACCACGCCGAAGCGCCACCAAGGTGGACGACAGTCGGATGCCGAATCCACCCTCAGGCGACGGCTCGCGGGTTATGGTGTGGAAGTTTCCGAGCCCCGGCTATAACCCTTGCTACTGCCCGCCGGTTCGTGCAATATTTGCACGGCCCACGTTCGCATCGCTCCGGTGGGCCACTCGAGACCCGCCTCGAGGGTCGACCGACACACACGGGGCGGCCTGGGAGGTGGCCGGCGGTTCCGGGCGACGCCGTGCTCGGACTGGCCGGACAGCGCTGTCACGGCCCACCACGCTTTAGTATCGAGTGACCGACACAGTCGCTATGAGTGGGCGCTACTACGAGGAGTTCGAGGTCGACCAGACGATCGAGCACGAGCGCCGTCGGACGATCAGCGAGAGCGACAACCAGCGCTTCTGTGATATGACGATGAACCAGCAGCCGCTGCACCTGGATCGGGAGTTCGCCGCCGACACCGACTTCGGCGAGCGGCTGGTCAACGGGCTCTACACGATGAGCCTCGCCGTCGGGATCACCATCCCCGAGACCACCGACGGCACGATCGTGGCGAACCTCTCGTACGATAACGTCGAACACCCGGCGCCGGTCTTCCACGGCGACACCATCCACGTTCAGTCGACGGTCACCGACAAGCGCGAGACCAGCGACGGGGAACGCGGCATCGTCACCATGCACGTCGAGGTCTTCAACCAGGACGACGACCTCGTCTGTGCGTTCGATCGTACCGTCCTCTCGCTGAAACGCGATCGAGCCGAGACGTAGTCGGCGGCCTCGAGACGGTTGGTCGAGTTCAGACCACCGTCGAGATCATGTAGAGGTTGATCCCGACGGCGATCGTCCAGGGGATCGCGAGCCCGGCGGGGACGATCGGCCTGTACGCCTCCGGGAGGACGGGGCGACAGGCCAGGCCCACGCCGATCGCGAACGCTTTCAGCGCGATCATCCCGGCGAGCCCGTAGCCGTCGATCGCGCTCCGTGCGATCGGGTTCGACTCCGCCAATCCCAGGTGGAGGCCCGCGAACGTCGTCACGATATCCCCGACGAGCGAGAGCGCGACGAGTACCCAGAGCGCCCGCTCGAGGCCGGCTGGCGTGACGTCGACGGGAATGCGGTGGTGTGAGTACGCACCGTCGGAACTCATAGGCTCCCGGCCGGAGTCGAACCGGCTGTGCCTTCGAGAGCGGATACGCTCCGCTACAGGTGACGTGCGTTTTGTTATGGCAAGCGTAGGCGACCGGCCTCGGCCGGTAAGCACTGATAACCGACGCGATGTCGGCTGCTCGCGGACGAGCCGCGGTGAGTGTACCGGGTAACTGGGTGTACCGAGTGCGGGCGCTCAGGATCGGCTGGAACCGACGAGAATCGGCCTCGGGAGCCCTTCTCGAGCCGTTACTGGAGGAAGAGCCCCGAGAAACCTCCCTCGAGCCGGAACTCGAGCGGGCCCGCTACAGGATAGTGCCGTGTTTCTTGCTCGGGAGCGACTTCTCGACGTCGGCGTAGAAGTCGAATCGGGCGACGAGTTCCCGTCGCAGCTCGCTCGGCGGGACGATCTCGTCGACGACGACCTCGCTCGCCATCCGGTGGACGTCGATGTCCTCGCGGTACTCCTCGCGGAGCTGTTGGGCCCGGCGGTCGCGTTCGTCGGGGTCGTCGATCTCGGCGAGTTTGCGCGCGTAGACGGCGTTGATCGCCGCCTCGGGACCCATGATGGCGATCTCGCCGGACGGGAGGCCGATGACGCTCTCGGGGTCGTACGCCGGACCGCCCATCGCGTAGATGCCGGCGCCGTAGGCCTTGCGGACGACGACGGTCTGTTTCGGCACCGTCGCCGACGAGGTGGCGTAGATCATCTTCTTGCCCTGTTCTAAGATTCCCTCCTTCTCGACCTGCGAGCCGGCCATGAAGCCGGGCGTATCACAGAGGTAGAGTAAGGGGACGTTGAACGCGTCGGACTTCCAGATGAACTCGGCGGCTTTCTCCGCGGCGTCGGGGAAGATCGCGCCCGCGCGGGCGGCGGGCTGGTTCGCGACGATACCGACGGGTCGGCCGTCGATCCGGGCGTAGGCCGTGACGATCTCCGCGCCGTAGTCGGGTCGTAACTCGAAGTACGAGCCCTCGTCGACGATCCGATCGATAACGTCCAGCATATCGTACCCCTTGTTCGGTTCCTGTGGGACGACGGCGTCGATGCCCGCAGGTGACTTCGCGGGTGGTTTGCCGTCCCGTCTGGGCGGCTTCTCGTCGGCGTTGTCCGGCAGGTAGGTGATCAGCTGGGCGACCAGTTCGCGGGCGTGTTCTTCGTCCCGCGCGACGAGGTCCGCGGAGCCGGACTCGCGGGCGTGGACCTGCGGACCGCCCAGTTCCTCGAGGTCGATCTCCTCGCCGGTGACCATCCGGACCATCCGCGGAGAGGCGATCGCCATCGCGGACATCCCCTCGACCATGATCGTGAAGTCCGCGAACACCGGCGTGTAGGCCGCGCCGGCGATACAGGGGCCATAGAGGACACAGATCTGGGGCACCCGGCCCGAGAGCATCGAGTGGTTGTAGTAGTACTTCCCGATGCCCTCGCGGTTGGCGAAGAAGCCGGTCTGCTGGTCGATTCGGCCGCCGGAGGAGTCCATCAGGTAGAGGACGGGCCGGCCGGTCTTCAGGGCGCGCTGTTGCATCCGGAGGAACTTCTCGACGCCCTTCGCGGCCATGCTCCCGCGTTTGACGGTGTAGTCGTTGGCCATGAAGTGCAGGTCCCGGCCCTCGAAGGTCGCCCCGCCGGTGATGAGGCCGTCCGCGGGCAGCCTGTCGTCGGTCTCCTCGCCGACGCCGTCGGGGTGCCAGTCGTCGAACGCCGCGAACTTGCCGTCCTCGAAGAGGAAGGCGTCGTCCTCGCCGCCGAACCAGAGGTCGAGTCGGTCACGGACGAACAGTTTGTCCTCGTCCGGGAGCTGCGCTCGGTACTTTTCTGGACCGCCCTCGAGGATGTCCTCGATTTCGGCGCTGAGCTGTCGCTCCCGGTCGGTCGGGCCCAGCGCCGAGTCGTCGGTTTCGGCGTCCCCCGCGGCCGCCTCGTCGTCGCCGGCGTTCGTCGCCGCGTCGTGGTCGTGGACGACGGTCGGGTCCGACTCGTCACCGACGTAGACTGCGATCGACTCCTCGAGGTGTGCAGCCAGGGCTGCCGCGATCGCCGAGGCCTCGTCCTCGGTTGCACCCTGTGCGATACGGACGTTCATACACCACAGTGAGTGGAGACGGGTACAAAGGCATTCAGGTGACGTGACCGATCGGGGACGGGCCTGAACACAGAGAGGAGAGCCCGGTTCACACGGGAGCACCGTCGGGCGGTCGAGGGCCGCGCGACGGTCGGGGGTTGGGAGGATGTGAACCGGGGCGGCGAGTCACTGTCTCCGTGGTCACCAGCACGAAGACGTCGTTCTCTCGAGGGCGCACGAGTACAAACGCTCGTCTTCGGTCGTTCAGCCATTATATACTGCCCGAAGGTGCGTTCACCGTCGAGCGGCGCCGCGAGTCGAGACGGTACCAGCTGAAACGGGCTACGCTACCGACGACTGTCCGCCGGTTCCGGCCCGACCGCAAGCGCCTGCGGTCGGACCGGGAGGTCGGTACAGCAGTCCGTCCGACACGCCGGGCGGTAACCGCCGTCTTCCGTCCGTTCGAACGCGTCAGAATCGCCTGCCGGAGCGGGGATAACCGGCAGCAGGTGCAAGCACCACGGCTTTCGAGGGTTTTGCACTACCTACCAGTAGCTATCGACCACCCCGTGTACGTGAACATTAGCTTTGACCGAACGGGGCACAGCGGTACCCAGCACTGAGACGTCGGTATGTCAGGAGAACGTACAGAAAGCCACGGGAGAGAGTCCGACGACCTCCGGGGCCGACTCGAGTCGGGGATCGACCGTCGGGCGTTCCTTCGCACCGCCGCCAGCGGCGGCTTCGCTGTCGGAGTGGCGTCAGTTCTCGGCGTCGAAGACTTCCTCGCGGCCGACGACGACGAGGTGTCCATCACGACCGCGCTGGTGCGATCCGATCCCGACGATCCGTTCTCGCTCGAGGAGCGAACTCGAGCGGTTCCGGCGGGCTGGTACGAGGCCGTCGAGCAAGCGCTCAGGGTAAACGATCTCCTGGCTCGATACGGCTTCACGGGCTACTTCGGGAGCGCGGTGGTCCCCGGCACCTACGAGAGCGAGAGTGCGGCCGTCTCGATCGGCGTCTCGAGCGAGGGGAGTTCGATCCCCGAGATGGTCCGCGAACTGGCCGACGGCATCTCGATCAACACCGAAACGATCGTCGACGTCGACGACCTCGAGGAGGGGGCCGAATCGGCCCGACCCCGGTTCGCCTCGTCCGTCGGCGACGGGACGGCACCGAGCGGCGTCGCGTGCGAGACGCCCTCGAGTATGGCGACGCTCGCACCGGCGCTCTATCACCCTGACGGGGAGCGATCGTTCTTCGCCACGGCTGAACACGCGTTCGAAGACGCCGCAGATCCAGTCGGCGAGCAGGTCGTGCTTCCGGTCGACGAGGCCGAGTCCGTCGAACTCGGGACCGTCGAACGGGCCTATCCCGTCGAAGACGTCGCCGCGGTCGAGCCCAGCGGACAGCTCCGGCCCGCGAGCACGATCGACGCCCCGACCCACCGCCGCGTCCGCGGACAGCTCACCCGGTTCGGAATCGCCGACCTCATCGCTCGCGACGAGGAACTCGAGAAAGTCGGTGCGCTCACCGGACACACGGCCGGGCGCATCCAGGGCGTCGACGCCGTCACCTGTTTCACCGACGAGTTCTGTCGGCGCGGCCAGCTACGCTGGGGCGGCGAGATGGACCTGACCGACGGCGACAGCGGCTCCGTCAGCTACTACCCCGACCCGGACGGCGACGACGGCGACGTCCTCGTCGCGGGGTTCAACAACGCCAGGACGTGGTGGCCGGGTCAGAGCTACGTCTGGGGCGTCGCGGCCTACACGCTCACCGAAGAGTATGGCTATCACTTCTAACTGCTCGAGTCGAGCAACGGGGAACACACGATGAGTGACACCACGACTGAAGACCACGCCGCAGCGTCCGACGATCACACCGCCCGAGTCGACGATCGACCGGGAGACTCCGCTGATGGACGGTCAGCACGGGTGGATAGTGGGTTCCGAACGGCCGCCAGAACCGGGTACCGGCTCCTCGCTGACGTGGCACTCATCACGCTCTGGGTCCTTTTTTGTACGCTGCTCTTTCTCGAGACGGCCTGGCCGCGCTGGGCGTTCTACGGAGTGCTCCTGGGCGGTGTTGCCATCTACGTCTCGATCACGGCGCCGTGGGTCGATCGGCCCCGGGGAGCGGAGTAACCCGTCCGTCGACGTCGTCGCGTGTCAGCGACGCGCGGAGCGCACCGTCCGAGACGTCCGAAGCCCTCGTGCCGGGTTCGAAGCCCGTCGTCCGGTCCCGCACTGGCGCTGCGAGGATCGTGTCTCGTAGCCGGGCCACTGGCCCTATCGGAGATGTTTGGTGGTCCGATTCGGTAGTAAACGAGATTTACAGGCCATTTAATACGTACACGGCCTTCGTCGCCACCCCAACTGATACCACCGCCGTCGTCGTGGTGGACGGCACGGACGATGCACGCTCCCTCGCTCTCAGACCGTTCGATCGAGGCGTACGACGCCGTGACGGACCGCGATCGGCTCGAGCGGCTCCGCTCGCTCGCCGACGCGCTCGCGGACGTCCGGATCCTCCACGTCAACTCGACAGCGACCGGTGGCGGGGTCGCGGAACTGCTCCGGTCGATCGTGCCGGTGTGCAACGACCTCGGCGTCGACACCGACTGGCTCGTCATGGACGCCGACGACGACTTCTTCGCGGTGACGAAGGCGATGCACAACGGGCTCCAGGGGAGCGGCGAGCCGCTGACCGAGGAGATGAAGGCGACCTACCACGAGGTGAGCGCGCGGAACGCGACCGAGATCGAAGCCGACTACGACCTCGTCGTCGCTCACGATCCACAACCGCTGGGGATGCTCGAGCGACTCGCCGAGCGACTCCCGGAGGCGCCGATCGTCTGGCGCTGTCACGTCGACCTCACCGAGCCGGTCGACGAGCACCTCGCGTTCGTGTCGGCGAACGCGGATCCGATCGACCACGCGATTTTCAGCCGCTCTGCGTACGCGGCGATCGACACGCCGAAGACGAGTATCGTACATCCGTCGATCGATCCGCTAACCGAGAAGAACCGATCGCTCGACGAGGGAGAACTGGCGGCCGAACGTGACCGGCTGGATCCCCTCTCGTTCGACGCGCCGGTCGTGACGCAGGTATCGCGCTTCGATCCCTGGAAAGACCAGTTCGGAACCCTCGAGGCGTATCGCCGCGCCAGGGAGACGGTTACAGGACTCCAGCTGGCACTGGTCGGCGGGATGGCCGGCGACGATCCGGAGGGACTCGAACTGTACGAGCAGGTCGCGGGTGAGGCAGTCGAGGATCCGGACGTCCACGTGCTGACCGACCTCCCCGACACGACGGTGAACGCCCTGCAGCGACTGTCGGACGTCGTCGTCCAGAAGTCCCTGCGCGAAGGGTTCGGCCTCGTGGTCTCGGAGGCGCTCTGGAAGCGAACGCCGGTCGTGGGCTCGACCGCCGGCGGCATCCCCTTACAGATCGTGGACGGCCACAACGGATATCTCGTCGAGCCCGACGACGCCACGGGTGCCGGTGACCGTCTCGTCGACCTGCTCGAACACGAGGAGCGCCGAAGACGGTTCGGCGAGAGCGCGCGGGAACACGTTCGTGAGCGCTTCTTGCTGCCTCGGCAGCTCGCCGACCTCCTCGAGATCTTCGCCGACGAACTGGGACTCGAGTCCTGAGGACCGTCGGACGCCGACATCGGAACGCCGGTGGGTGGACTCTACCCCCGCACCATTATCCGCTCTGGCAGTGAAAGAAGTCCCCCAATGATCCGGTTCATCGATTCGATACTGATACCGACTGACGGCAGCGAGGGCGCACACGCCGGTGCGAGACGCGGGATCGCGCTCGCATCGCGGACCGACGCCGAGGTCCACGTCCTCTCCGTCGTCGAATCACGGGCTAGTCCGCTCGACCTCGACGACGCCACGCTCTCTGCGCTCGAGGTGGAGGCCGAGGCGGCCGTCGAATCGATCGCGCAGACGGCCCGAGAGCACGACGAGGATCTCGCGGTCACGACCACGGTCACGAGTGGCACGCCCTTCCAGACGATTCGGGAGTACGCCAGGCGCCACGAAATCGACGTCGTCGCCATGGGAACCACGGGTCGAACGGGGCTCGACAGGGTCCTCCTCGGGAGCGTCACCGAAAACGTCCTCCGGACGGCACGGACGCCCGTCCTCGCGGTTCCGCCGAACGCCGGCGATATCACGGCCGACGACGTCGCATTCGAGCGCCTGTTGCTGCCGACCGACGGCAGTGACGGGGCCGCAATTGCGGTGGAGTGGGGAACCGAACTTGCGAAGGGACTCGAGTCGACGGTCGATACGCTATACTCAGTCGACCCGAGTCCCTTCTCGGGGATTCAGGAGCCCGACGAGATTTACGACGCGCTCGAGCGCCGGGGTGAAGAGGCGATCGAGACGGTTCGGGACCGCGCCAGGGACGCCGGCGTTTCGATCTCCGCCTCGATCGCGAGCGGTTCCCCTGCGTCGGTTATTCTGACGTACGCGAGCGACAACGACGTCGACCTGATCGTCATGGGGACCCACGGCCGGACGGGGATCGGACAGTGGTTCCTCGGGAGCGTCACCGAGAACGTCGTCCGGCAAGCCGACGTGCCGGTGTTCTGCGTGCCGGTGAGCGCCGAGACGCCGTGACGACCGACCTCGACGCGGGGTTCGGCCCTCGCGAGGCTACCGGTCGTTCGAGACGGCGAGTTCCAGGATGAAACTCGACGCAGAGACGATGTCACCGATGCCGACCGTCCCTGCCGGCTCATCGACGACACGATTGGGGCAGGCGGCGACTGTAGGGGTGGCGAGGACGCCGTCGTCGGCCGTCTCGCCTGTGTGTTCTGCAAGCAGGTCGATCGCCTCACGTCCCATCGCCGAGGGCTCGTACTCGAGGCCGGTCTCGAGGTCCTCGGGAGCCGTGATCTCCCCGCGAGCCGCCTTGGCCGCGGCGTTGACGGCGGCGAACTCGAGGCCCCGTCGGAGGGCCTCAGGCGAATGGTACGACTCCATCACGGCGAGGTGGTACTCCATGGCGTGGAGCTGAATGCAGTCGACGCCGAGTTCCTCGCGGACCGCCTCGAGCATCCGGTAGTGATCGAGAATCTCGTCGGATTCGAACGGCGTCGCCTCCGACGGTGGCTCCGACACGGCGTCGATCTCCGCGTCGCCGTGAAGCATCGTCAACTCGTGTGTATCGGCGCCGATGACGGTCGCCTCCGGCAGGATCCACTCGTACATGCTCGCTCTGAGGTCGTCGTCGTGGGTGACGGCGTACTCGACGTGGACGTCGACGTTGCCTCCCGACCGAAGTCGACGGATGACCTCGCGGGCGTGGCGGTGGGTCTCCTCGTAGCCGTCCTCGACGTGATCCGGCGTGAGGTTGTGATACCCCGCGAGGAGGGCGCCGTCGACCTCATCGCCGACCTGGTCGATCCGCTCGTCGAGCTCGCCGGCCGTCAGGTCGAACTCCGGGGGTCTCGAGGCGGCGATGAACCGGGTGTTTTCCAGCGCGGTCACGCCGAAGAAGTCGTCCCCCTCCCGGAACTCGAACACCCAGTTGATCTTCGTCCGATCCGTGTTGACTGCCTCGGGAAGAGGTACGTACCGCACCTGACCACCCTCGACGGCCGGATACCGCACCTCGTCAGGGTGTTCGAACATCGACAGCTGTCGCTCCGAGACCAGGTAGGTGTACGTGATCGGTGCGGTTCCCAGTGCGGTGAGCAGGTTGGTCATGATCCCCGCCTGGCCGCCCATCTGCTGGCTGTCGGGCTCGAGTTGCGACTCGAGCGTGGCTGCGAACGCGTGGCTCATCGCGATCTCGTCGCCTCGGCCGGCCGCCATCGTGTGCGCGATCGCCGCCGCGAGTTCCCGTTTCGAGTGTAGCGGACTCGACGGCAGTTCGGAACCGGGATCGGACGGTCGGTCGAGGAACGACGCGAGCTCCTCGTCGACCCGGACGATCGCGTCGACGTTCGCGTTGTAGGCGACGAACACCGGCAGACCCTCGAGCGCTGCGATGTCCGCCTCCAGTTGGGAGTGTGCGTCAGGCATGGCACGGCTCCCTCCCAGTCCCAGCGGGATAATCCTGCGGTGGTCGGCGTCCGCCACCCCGTGCGGACTTCCCCGTCGCTCGCGTGGCCAGAGCGACGGATCACTGACACGAGAAGCTGTCCGCCGATGGCTGGACGGTGGCGATACGACGGCCGACAGCCAGTCGTTACCCGAGAACGGTCTCGAGTCGGTCGATCAGGTCGGTGTTGCCGACGTGGACCGGCACGCGCTGGTGGACGTCGGTCGCCTCGACCTCGAGGATCGACTGCGTCCCGTCGGAGGAACGGCCGCCAGCGGCCTCGACGAGGTACGCGATCGGGTTCCCCTCGAACTGCAGGCGGAGTTTGCCGCGGGGGCTGTCCTCGAGGGCGGGATACGCGAAGATCCCGCCGTAGGTCAGCACCTGGTTGACGTCGCCGATCATCGCGCCGCCGTAGCGGAGCTTGTGGCTGGGGTCGGACTCGATTTCGCGAGCGTACTCGCTGAAGTCGTCGGGCCAGTCGGGGACGCGCCCGCCGAAG
>LFCJ01001579.1_pt1 | contig 16077 bp, 16 predicted proteins | sample 643141 | NCBI WGS metagenome assembly LFCJ01 (sample SAMN03766243, study PRJNA286221) | soda lake metagenome | biome: soda lake; feature: Kulunda steppe; material: water; isolation source: sample B1-Br-g2 brine of Lake Bitter-1 | place: Russia: Kulunda steppe | collected 2010-07 | reverse complement strand
GTCTTCAACCGACGGCGATAGGAAGCCAGACACATGGCGCTGTATCTCCGACGAGGGTGGGAACGTCACCGGGACGTTGAACACCGATGCGTCACGGCCGTGTTTCGTCACGATATCCCAGACCCGATCGGCAGCGACGTGGCTCCCCATTGGGACGTACGTTTCGTACGAGCCCGATTTGCGGTCCTGGAAGCCGTAGACGCCGGTCTGGCCTGGGTTCTTGCCCGTGGTCAGACTCGGCCAGCACGCACTCGATTCCGGCGGGACGATACTGGAGAGCTGTCCGCCGCTTCCTGTTCGTGCGATCTCGGTCAGATTCGGGAAGACGTCCGGGTGGTTTTCGATGAGTTCGTAGGGAACACCGTCGATCCCGAAAAACACGACTCGGTGATTCGAATCGCCGCGCAGCCTGTCGAATAGACCCATGACGAGTAGGAGAGTATGGACGGTCAAGACCGTTTGGATCTTCAATGCGATCGTTGGCGGGGCGGTTGGGGATAGTGCATTATACAGTAATTCGGTTAGTGACACTACATCCTCGGACGGCACAGCCCACGAGATTCGGGTATTGATGGACGGTATAGGACGGTACAACGGTTTAAAACAGGAGATCCGAGGGCAGTTCGATCGTTGAAATCGTGCTCGACACTAGAGTCTGTCCGAGAATTAGCCAGGCACATTTTCGTCGCGTCTATGACTCTATCTTGATCCTCTCTATTTGCAATTTTAGCAGCCAAATCAGATCAAAGAACAAAGCCGACGGGTTCTATCGCGCTATAGTTTTCGCCACAGTTTGAGCAGGTTATGGATGGCTGAGAACAGTGACCACTTAGCTTGGGCACCTTTGTACCGCCGCAACAGGAGCTGGTCCAATCCACGATTGACATGCTGACCAAAGACAGACTCGACACTCTGGCTACGCTTTTTGTAGATCCGCTTACCTCGTTTGGCTCGGAGTTTCTTGCAACGCTTCTAGTCCCTGATCGTAGCAATGAAAAGCTCTGTCTGTCCGTTAGCCAGCTGTGCATTTGCTTTGCTCCACTACCCAGCGTCGGCAAGCGCCTTCTCCGGGCGGTTGCTGTGGACCTGCCCATACGTCTCAAGCATCGGTTTGAGTTGCTGAAAGTCGCCTGCATCAGTGTTGATGTCCTCAGCAACGATGACCTGAGTGTCACACTCGACTATCGCTTGACCGTCGTATCCTTGGACCCACCCATCACGCGTCTGGATTGTTTGACTTTCAGGATCAGTCGGTTTTGCTTTCTTGTCGTCCGGAAGGTCCACCTCTTCCGGAGGTGTAGGCTTCCGGCCTCGTTTTTCCGACCCGTCTCTTCTTCATCGCGTTTTCGCTCACGAATCATCTTGGCCTGCTCTTCTTTGAGCTGTTGTTCTTCCGTATTAAGCTGTTCTTTGGCCTCTCGCAATGGCTTGAATCAATCCTCTTGCTACCGGAGTTCCTCAGAGAAATCATCGATCACCCCGATTTTTTGGACCGTATTCCCTGTCTTCCTCAGCGTCGATCTCAGCTGCTTCATCGAAGATGACTTGGATCACTTCTTGTACTCAGTCACGCGTGCGATTGGGCTTAAGGTCAGTGTCACCCTGGACGGCCAACGCGTCCAGGGTGACTTCACCAAGATCTACGAGGCCTGCCTCCCGGCAGAGATGAAGAATTTCCTCGAAGACGTGTTCGAATTCTTCATGATGGTCTTTGCGGAAGTCGCTGATGGTGCGGAAATCTGGTTACTAATTGGCGGCAAATATCGGAAGGCGACATCACGTTCGAGTAACCGGTATAGTTTGTGTAAACTTCTCACGCCAATTGAGTAGCTGAACACGAAAATTTTCAGTAGCACCACAGGATGGTAGGACGGCCACCCGCAGCCGTCTTCCCGGTGTCTGGATAGAATGGCTCCAGTTGCCCTTCAGAATCGAGGTAGTCGATCATGTCGGAGGCGAATCGATCGAGGCTATTTTCTTCGACCCACTCAGAGAGTTTTTTGGGAGGAAATGTTGTTGATGTTGAATGTAATCAAGAAAATTATGGGCCATTGATGTAGGTTATACATGTAGAGGCACCGTCTAGTTAGCGTGGTTTGAGAAACGAGCAAGTCGTAGAGTTGATTTGATCATGCACCTCGCAGACCTACCCAGCGAGCCATACGCGGCGGAATTTGTTGAAGCTTAGGAGCATGAGCGGACGGCGACGCCCGTCAGGACGTTTGCCGTCCGGCTACACGCCACCGGTAGGTCACTTCGAGAGCCAACAACGATTCTTGCTTAATTAGGCGTCTAACGCTCTTATGGAGCGGCTTGGGGCTGGATACATCGGTTGGCTGATAGTGTTCCAGACCCGCCTAGGGCGAAGCCTTCGTGGGTTGCGGTTGAGGAGGCCGGTGTCAAGAGTAACGGCGAGTGATATTGGTTGTACGCTGTAATAGACCTCAATACGAAGTTGATTCTCGATGCGCAATTGTTCGGACGACACAGCACCGATCCAGCGGCTGCGTTTCTGCATGGACTGCGCGAGAAGCATGATCTTTCCGACGCGGTGTTTCTCGTCGATCAGTTTGGCCATCGGACTTCCTTTTTGCGGTTAGGGCTGAACGGTCGGGTTGGCTATACCGACCGAAACCTCATCGAAAAGTGATTTTACACGTTCAAAATGCGCGTCGACCGTTTCCATAACTCATGGGTTGGCAGATAGCGGAGCGCTCGGAACTGGATTGAATAATTTGTGCATTGCTACAACCGGCAGAGACCGCATTAATCGCTCGACGGACAATCGCCAGTTGAGGAGGTGCTAAACTAAACAGTGCCACAAAGTCAACTGGCCTGTAATCGTAATCTATCAAGAGTCCGTCCCTCATTGAATCAGTTCAGCCGAGAAGGCTGGAGTTTGACGGGATCTACCCTCGTCTGGCGAACAAAGATTGAACCTGCAACAGGGTATTTGAAAGAGACTTAATGGGATTCTGTTCAGTTTTTCAAGGACTCGAACACTTCGGTCAGTGTATCAACAGACTCGGAAATATCAAACTTATTGTGAACGGTTTTTCGCCCGTTCGATGCTATGGCTTTTCGTTTTTTTGGATCATCAAGGAGCTCTTGGATTGCAGACGCTAACTTCTCTGGTTCTTTCTCTGGAATCAATAACCCATCATGACCGTCTGTGATGAGTTCTGGGATAGCAGAGACGGTTGTCGAGACGCACGCGGACCCTGATGCCATCGCTTCCTTAAGAACGACCGGCATTGCATCCCGATCTCCGTCCTCAGCAATAACGCAGGGCAATACGAAGACAGCTGCTTCACTCAGTTCTTTCTGGAGTCGCTCATCTGAGACGTGACCCAAGAATTCAACGTAATCTTCAATACCGTGCTCTTTCACCTGTTGCTGTAAGTGATCTTTCCTATCACCGGTTCCAACGATGTGATATTCGACATCGTACCCTTGCTCTATGAGCTTATTCACAGCCTTGATACCGTACGGATAGCCCTTCTTTTCAACTAACCTAGCAACAGTTAACAGTCGGTTCTCAACGGTGGGAGCTGACGGTTGAAACTTCTCAACCTGTGTCGTCGCTGGAACAACCGTTATATCGTTCGCAATCCCAATCTCTTCGCGTAGATAGTCTCGATTGTATTCAGATGGAACGATCACGTGATCCATACTATCGCAGATGTACCTTATTTGGGGGATATTCGGAGAAGAGAATATTTCGACTGCATGGGCGGTAACCGTACACGGAATACGGTGATGGCGTGCAGCAAGGAGCGCTCCTATTCTGGTAGAACTCGCAAAGTGCGCATTAATTATATCTATCTCGAAATCAATCGTTTCAATGAACTGAGCACACTGCTTGCCTAAAAGTAGGTTGTGGCCGGCACGTCTTGGTGAGAAATGCTTGAACCCCCCTTCTGTTGCATGCCTTAGAGCCATTTGAGCGTATTTTCTAGAAAGTAACTGGGCGAAATCAATATATGAGGTGTTCGCATAGTAGACGGCAACGTCGATGTCTTCGTATTCTTTGTGGGTGATGTTTTCTTCAGGATCGTTTTGAGCAAAGACTGCGATGTTGTGTCCTCGGCTATAGAGTTCATTGATCTCGTTAAGGATGAAACTCTCAGATAGCTTTGGAAATGAACTAACGTAGTACAGAACTCCTAATTGTTTCATAACAACTCATTTCGTGTGCATTTACTAAATGTAATTGGTTAGCCTACAACTCCGGTCTTGTCTGAACTTGATCTGCACGGCGGTGGTGTAGAAGTCGTCACAGGTTCTGAGCTGCCCAATCTCTGTTTTGGAGTGGGACAAGGTACTACTCGGGTATGAACCGCTATCACACCCTTGAACATCAAATTAAATTCATATTTGAAAATTAGGTTTTTATAGATAAGATCTTGTGAAAAATTCTGCGGCCTCGTCAACATGAAGATTAATAGTATGCTAATACAGTGTATGATCATGCTCTCAACGGGTTCTTTAAAAAAAGCAGTTCAATCCCCTTCTGATGCGATTCAGTATCTTTGGAACCAAGTTAGGCATTGGACCCCGCACGAAGTTGGCGTCCAGGGAAGCTACGAAACGGGGAACATTGGTGACAGGGCCCTTGGGGAACAGTTCAAATCGCAGTTCCAGCAGGAGGGTTATCAGACGAGTTTGTTCGGGAGACAGACAACAAGTAGCAACGCTCCAACGCGAGTTCTAGGCGGTGGAGGTGTACTTCACGACTGGTACGGAACAGAGCATCTTAAAAAACGCCTGGAGTACGTGAACAGCGGTAAGAAGAAACTGATAATCGGAGTCGGGGTGCCAGGATTCCAATCACAAGAAGCTCAGTCACTAGTCTCACAGGTACTCCCGGAGATGGATGTCATCACCGTACGTGATGAGTGGTCGAAATCAAATATTAAGAAGGTTTGTGATGTGGATGTAACGGTAACTGCGTGTCCTGCGTTTCTCTACGAGAATCCACAGAACGAAACGACAGGACGTACCGGTGTAAACTTCCGTCCGTACTTTGATGAGAAAGACGATATGTCTGATGAGGCTCTGAAAGACTACTTCGGGTACGACGATATTAACGGTGCCACGACAGCATACATCGATAATGCTCAATTGATATGCCGACAGGTGAAAAATCCCGTGTTCATCCCGTTCACACCTCGGGATGAAGAATTCGCTCGTAAGTATTTAGATATACCTGTCTATGATTACAATTTTTCCGTGCGGAGTGCGCTAAAACGCGTTTCTGAGGTTGAGCGAATGGTTACAACACGGTACCACTCACTGATCTTCGCAGCCATTTGTGGGAAACCAGTATTGCCGATCGCATACGAGCCGAAAGTAGAAGAGGTGGCTGAGCGACTTGATGTTGATTATTATAAACCTCACAAAGATGTCAACGTAAAATTTGAAAAAGTTTCTAACGTTGAACAGTTACGAGCGGCCGCCGAAGAGAACTTTGATATTGCCTTTCAAAAAATGGCTCTATAGTCTCGCTAGAGAGCGTGTCATTGAATCCAACTCACAGCCTGAATTTCTCACGCCCTATATCCCCGCTCGTAGTTGGTGAGCGCAATCACGACTCATGGCTGCCATCGCTAACTACGAACGTGGTTTTAATGCCGGAAAAACGAGGATCAAAGTGTGTCAATGATTATGTGGTACCCTCGATGAAACTTTTAACTCAACACTTGGGTAGACACTCAGAACTGACTGGTTTGTAAGGTAGTATACATTCTCAGCGCTATGAGGTCACCCACTGCTGATGCCTGACTAATACGAACGCTGGAATTTCATCAATGTTTAGCAACTTCGCCATACATAAGCGGTGTCTCCCGTCTACAAAAAGAGGCTGTCCAGACGGCCCGATGTCTATATTCACTTCGTTTAAAACCGCGTCCAGATAGCTTGTGTTTTTACTCGCCAATTCTAACTGTGATTTATATCCTTGAGTTGTTATTCTTCTGAACAACTCGTCCATATGTTGGAGACGTTTTTCTACATCAGACTCCGCATATGTTGTATCATCAGAGCGTGCGGTTGACAACAATCTGTCGTAGAGGGATGTACTTTCCCATGGTTCGTCATAAAGGAAATGACTTCTAAATGATTTGTACACAACCATCTCAGTGAACTTTTTGGGGTATGGCTTAGCGTAGTCTGGAACATCTTTCGGATCAGATGAATGCCAGTCTCCATCCATAACCCGACCGACTAACTGGCGTTGATTATCCCAGGGTTTCCACTTTCTTCCAGTATTGTTTACAATTTCAGACGGATCCAGCATTATAACCGAAACAGGATTAACGTTAATATCAAACTGATCCACATCGTACTTTCCAAGGGTCGCGTAAAGAGAAGAAATCTGTGATTCGTACTTCATTGGGGATGTCGGAATACGTCTATCTAGGATGTTTGCCACTTTGACTGGCAATGTGTCAACACCCGGCATATGCTTATCCACTTGCTTGGCTTCGTAAGAGTCAGTCATGCTTGACTAATCATACCTACTGTGGAATATGTGTCTCACTTGGGTTATTAATTCTGCGTATTGTAGCTGATACTCGAAAAGCAACAATCCGGTCAAATTGATCTATGGATTAATTGGAGAACATCTGCTTCGTTCCATCGCAAAATGATGGAAACCGTTTCTTGCCAGATCTGCTACCCGTGTCTGACTTTATATTAAAGTTAGCACTAATGGGCCAGTCGTGTTTAGTTAAGGCTGAAGGATGAGGCGAGATAATTTTCAGCTGATTCATGGAGAAAATAGTCCGCCTCAACGGTCGTAGCGACTGGATCGAATTAGACTTTGTGGAGCGAGAGCGGACACCGCGCCGACTGATAAAGCTCGGTATTCGACTGCACCTTGCCGGATTGTCGCTTTCGAATACCGTTCGAGAAGTAGCAAAGTTCGGTGTCGAACGCTCGCGGAAAGCTGTCCACGACTGGGTTCACAAAGCCGATTTACAGCCCGCCAACGGTGCGAGTCCGGATCACGTCGCGCTTGACGAGACGGTGATCCGAATCAACAGCTAACAGTTCTGGCTGTACGCGGCTGTCGATCCTAAGACGAACAAATTCTTGCATGTACGGTTCTTTACGACGACTACAACGGTATTGACGCAACGATTCTTGCAAGAGTTCGGGAAAAACAAGATGTCGAAGACGCTGTGTTTCTCGTTGATCATGCCCAGCATCTAGCACCTGCATTGCAACGAACAGGGCTCCGATTTCGGCCGGAACGCCACGGAGATCGGAACGCCGTCGAACGTGTCTTCCGAGAGGTAAAACGACGAACCTCGTCGTTCAGCAATATTTTCAGCCACGTCGATCCAACAACCGCTGAAACGTGGTTACAAGCCTTCGCCGTCTGGTGGAATTCACGTAACTAAACACGATGGTATTATGGGTCACAACTATCTTTATGATTCCCAGCGTAGCTATCTCAGTGATGTTCATATAGAATCTCAAGGATCCCTTCCGAGCAACCTGCGTTAGTTAGAACTAATGCGGTTCTCCCATTTCCGGTCGAACCACGCTGTAGAATTGTGTTGACTAGTGATTTCATGCACTAATCAACTTTTATAGACTCATGTATGCGATATTTCCTCAACAGTAATTATTTAAAACATTAACTTAGAGACTTTAATTGATACCTTTCGGTAAATTGGATTCACGTAAAAAAGTCGATGTACTTCGCCCCGTCAGCTTTCGCATTAAATGACAAAATATACATATCTGGCATATAGTTTTTCAGATACGATATGGAAGTAACGAAGGCAGTCATTCCAGCTGCAGGATTTGGAACCCGTTTTCTCCCGGTGACCAAGGCACAACCGAAAGAAATGATGCCGGTCTTAGATAAGCCTACGATCCAGTATGTTGTCGAAGAGGCGATTGAATCTGGGATCAACGATATTCTCATCATTACTGGCCGCGGAAAACAAGCAATTGAACGACATTTTGATAAGTCCTACGAACTTGAGCGGGAGTTAGAGGCCGACGGTAAGCTTGGTCGGCTTAATCGCGTGCAGGAGATTGCGGATCTGGTGGATATCCATTATGTCCGACAAAAAGAACGTAACGGTCTCGGCGATGCTGTCCTGTACGCTCGAAAGCACGTTGGGAACGAACCTTTCGCCCTCCTGTTAGGTGACACGATTATCGAGAACGAAACACCCTGCACCGAGAAGCTCATTTCGACGGCCGAGAAACATGAGACATCGACACTCTCGCTCGAAAGTGTTCCCTGGGAACAGGTATCCTCGTACGGCGTCGCTGATATCGATGACGTGGAGTCGACAGCAGAGAGTTTCCCGGTCAACGATTTCGTCGAGAAACCGCCACGGGAGGAAGCACCCTCGAACCTCGCAATCACGGGTCGGTACGTTCTGACACCAGAGATTTTTGACGTGCTCGAGCAGACTAAAAAGGGAGTCGGTGGTGAATTGCAGCTCACTGATGCCATCAGGGCCCTCGAAAACGTACGGGGCGTCGAACTCGACGGCGACCGGTACGACATCGGGAATATCCCGAGCTGGCTGCAAGCGAACGTCGAAATGGCACTCCGTCATAACGATGGCGAGATGAACAACGCTGTTAAGGAACTTCTCGAGGGACAGTTCTCGTGAGCCGAATTCTCGTCACTGGCGCTGCTGGCTTCCTCGGCTCGCATCTCTGCGATCAACTGTTGGCAGATGGCCACAAAGTTATTGGAATGGACAACCGGGTAAGCGGGCAGGCAGAGAATCTAGACGACGCCTTCCACCACGACCGGTTCTCATTCCACGAACACGATGTCACAGAGTTCCTCCACATTTCAGGGGAGTTGGATGCTGTGTTGCATCTCGCGAGCCTCGCCTCACCCGTCTTCTATCGAGATTATCCGATCAAAACGCTGAAAGTCGGTGCGCTGGGCACACACAAGACGCTTGGGCTCGCAAAAGAGAAAGATGCGACTTACCTGTTTACATCGACCAGCGAAGTATACGGCGACCCCGAGGTGAACCCACAGCCAGAAGAGTATCGTGGCAACGTCGATCCATATGGCCCGCGATCGTGCTACGATGAGTCGAAACGATACGGCGAATCTCTCGTACGCGCATATCGTGACGAACACGATCTCGATGTCCGAGTAGCACGGATCTTCAACACGTACGGCCCGCGAATGCGCTTGGACGACGGTCGTGTCGTTCCGAATTTCGTCAAACAGGCGCTTACCGGAAAAGACCTGACAGTGTATGGGGATGGTGAACAGACCAGGAGCTTTTGCTACGTCTCGGATATGATAAATGGGCTGGTAGCGTTGCTGGAATCTGACGTGCAAGAACCTGTGAACGTCGGAAATCCTGACGAACGGACAATCAATGAACTGGCGGAAGTCGTGTTGGAGACCACAGGCACCGACAGCGGGATTAGGTACGAAGAGTTACCACCACAAGATCCGATGGTCCGTCGACCAGATATTGGGAAGGCGAAAGAAGAATTGGAATGGGAACCCAAGGTCTCATTACGTGATGGGCTTCAAGTGACTGTTTCTTATCTGGAAACCGTAATTCAATCGCGTGAGCATGAGTGAATCTCTATTCAAGAAAGGTTGTAAGGTTCTACAAAATGAGGGTTTGTCTAACTTCGTTATAAAATCTTTTAGATATATATTTAAGCGGTGTACTGAGCCTATATTCGTAAAAACGCTATTTTTATCAAATAGTGATGAAATAGAAAGTCTGGCAACTAACCAAACGCAAGTCGAATCATCTGAGTGTGTCTCAATTACATACGATCGGCGATCAGAATCAACAATCCCTGAACTGCTCTCTCGAATGGAGAAAAAAATCGTTACACCATGCCGGCATATTCTGGAATTTGAAAATGCCAAAATAATGGGGCACCCATGTTTCATAAACGTCGGATGGAGATATTTCGAACCGGCTTTCGTTGGGAATTCTAGAACCTTTTTTTCATCTCAACAACATCCATTCCAAGTTTATCGCTTTCCAAAGCCAGCAGCCGACAAAAAAATAAATTATGGATTTGTAATTGGGGGAAGCAGAAAGGGGTTTGCACTGTGGTCATATGAACAACTGCCCAAACTGTATTGGTACGAAAAATATTGTACAAAGCTAAACGATAGACCTGAACTAATTATTTCGGGGGAATTATCAGAATGGCAGACACGCTCCCTAGAGTTACTGGGTTATTATCCCACCGACTACGTGCATCATAAAGGATCGGAAGTAATTGACATTGATAAATTGTTAGTCCCTCCACATTCATTGCGAGTGCGTAACGGAGAATTTCAACTTTGTCCTTCAGCAATTCAATGGATCCGAGACCGGGTACGTTCTAATACTCCATCCGGTTCGGACGAACTCCCCAATCGACTATACGTATCAAGGGCTGATGCGACTCGTAGGCAATTGGTTAATGAAAATGAAGTTGTTTCGCTACTAAACCAATATGGATTTGAGTCGGTTGAACCTGGACGTCTCTCGTTTGATAACCAGGTGCGGTTGTTTTCAAACGCTGATCTGATTGTTGGCCCCCATGGAGCTGGTCTTGCAAATATGATTTATTCAGATTCTGCAACAATAATTGAATTGGGTACCGCAGAGTCTGGTGAGCACTTTTTTGTACTTTCCAATGAGTGTAACCACGCCTACCAGTTTGTGACCTGTGAAATCGTTAACAACAAAAATATAAAGCCTAGACATAAAGACATGTATGTTGAGATAGATGCACTTAAAATGAAATTGGACTTTTGCTTAGGAGATACAGTGTAGGATTAAATTCCTCATCTAACTGACAGAGATTCCATTCTAAAAAGTAGTGGTTACTAATGTTCATGTTTGGATCTAATGCAGCTAATTTTATATACCATACTCATTTAACAGCAAATTTTTATACCCTGACATCATTTATCATGTAGTCGTGAAAGAGAAGTTCCAACGATTTTGCGAAATCCAGCGTAATGAGAATTTGTCGAGTGCTTTACAATCTACTAAAAATTTTATATCAAATAAAATTGCGCAAAAACGACCGAGGACCTATCCGCCTATTAAATGGGTTTACGTCAGAAATAAAAGCTATTTAAATACAGATAAAGAAAAACTAGTTTATGTCAATCCGAACGAAATAACATGCGAGACCTTCTCAAAAATGGGATTTCAACTCGTCGAACATGGTCTAGTGTGTAGTGGTAAATGGGATAAAGCGACTTCAGACTTTCACAAAAGATATAAAGTACATAGTCTAAGACGTCACTTTAAAGCAGGGACACCGTGGACCGAAACTCAGTATTATAATAGTAAACTTTCAGTAGTAAGTGAACAAGGGTGGCGTGGTTGCACATCTAAGAACGATCTTTTACATTTTCTAAATCGTTTTGATCACCTTTATGAGGACATTAAAAATAGAGGATATAAAACCCAAGCTGAACTTATGAAATCTAAGCCTCAAGAAACCGAACGTCTGAATAATGATGCTAAAAGACCTGAATTGAACGAAATAGGTATCAATATTGGAAGACATGGTGACCTGCTCTGGCATTATGGTGGTCAACATCGTCTCTGTATTGCACAGTTGCTGAAGTTAGACGAAGTTCCAGTACAAGTATATGCTCGTCACCGGAAGTGGCAAGATCTACGCGAGCAAGTACAGAAAGCAAACTCCACACGTGACATGTCTCAAGAAGCTAAAAATTGTTTAGGCCACCCTGATCTTCCCAACATTACATCATCACTATAATTATATCAAATATAAAGCACAAATTGTTTTTAACTCTATTTTTGTCTTGAGGATATCGGTATTGGACAAATCTACTGACTGTTCATAATTGTCGTAATATACCGATGCCCGATCTACAGATGAAAAGCAACTACATTACAATATTCTTTTTTAATATTGCATCTTGAATATAGTAATATTAACAGACATTTAATTAATAGTTGTCAGTTTTAACCTACTGAAAATGTAATACGGTACTGTAACTAGGACGTTTCAGTGAGGTTTCGATGTTCTGAACAACAGGCATGAAAAAGACTTCACAAAACGACTCTATTGAATCCGCAGAGAGCAACAGGATTCATTTTCTGGCGGCTTGACGTCGTAGACTGCTTTTAGGGGAGCGATTTCATGGAACTGGCGGTATCATGCACGCGCTCTGACAGGGGTACCGTGCGAGTGCTTGATTAACGAATTTACTGTTTAACAGATCGAGCGCTAGTTGTTCGTTCATATTCTATCTGGGCATTGTGTGCACTATTAACACGGTTTATTTAACGAAGCGGGAGAGAGTCCTCTGCACATAGGTTCTTCATTCTATCTAAACCAGTATTCTTACAACCTATCCCGATAATATCAGTGGATTCAATGGAACCTTTGTTAACCGGAGACGAATGAGACTCAGACTGAATTACCTAGTAACGCTTTGCAGGGTGCTGATTATTTATTTGATTTGCGCTGTATATCTCTCAAGTCAGGGTGACTTGGAACTGGGTCACAATTCTGTGTTAATTCTTTACGCTGCGCCATCCAATCTTTGTGCCTAACAAGAAATATTACTGGAATCTGAATATCAAGTATTTTTGCAATAGAAAGTCTATGTCGCCCGTCAACAAAAAGAAGTTCACCGGTCCGTGAAACGTCAACAGCTATTTCTTCTGTATAAACTTTTGGTGGTGATATTTTATTATTTGAGTTTTTCATCAATTCCAACTGGGTGAGATATCCATGGGCCTTGATATTATGGTAGAGCTTGTCAACCTCTGTGCATCGTTCTAATAACTCGCTGATAGAATCTGACCGCCACCGGGTCTCTCCCTGTTTAATCCGCTCTGATAGGTGTTGAAAGAGTTTGGTTTCTCTCCAACCCACATTGTTTTTAAAATGAGCAAGCATTGATTTGTGCAAAACAGTCTCATCAAAATTCTCTGCAACTGAGATATCCACAAATCTATCTGGGACATCTTCGATTTTCATCGTGTCCCAGTCACCTCCCTGAACTTTTCCAATCATTTTTTCCTTATTTTCCCAGTGGGGGTACTGCCTCCCTGTGAACTTGGTAATAGAGTTAGGATCAACCCATTCAATCTTAAACGGGTCAAGGTAATCATCATAATTTTCGATATCATAGTTTCGCGTTCTCCACAGCCAATCTGATAGTATATAATATGTCTGAATTGATATCGGTATTGACCGAAGTGCAAAATCTATGGAGTTAACTACTCTTAACATTTTACCAAACGTAATGAAAATCGATATTTTCTTGATCACTTAATGAATATTCGTACACACCTCTACTTTTGTGATATGAGGCTTCGTACCAAACCACTTGCTTGTTAAGTATTGTAGCAAGTATAGCCACATGCAACCTGTCCGTATAAACCGTTCGGGCTCTGGCTGTGAGATCAACCCAGTCATTGAAGTTATCAGCAGTAACACTTATATCCTGAACTAAAACTGGCTTATTAATGTTGTGTTCAATCAATGGTTTTGTTGTTTCTTTATCTGCTCGCATTGCTATCAAAGAATAGTCTTCAGACAAATCATCGAAATAGAGATCAGACGGATCCAAATATAATGCGGTATCCTTAGATAGGTATACTGAAACATGATCTAAGTCCGCAGTAGCCGACTTCATAATATTATATGAATATTTTTCCCGACAAAAAAAGTACGTTTGGTTCTCAACGTCTTTAAATATTGTTTTTGGGTCTGTGTTTTCAAATAAGCAACTCTGGGGGCCAATAATTATTGGACAAGAAAAGTACCGAGCCGCTATTTTGTAACAATTCACCCCACCCTTCCATAAATCATTGAAATTGCCACCTCCATGGATATAGACTGATGATGCATCAATAGTTAGTCGGCTACGAATATACTTAATATGGGTAGTGAGCCATTTTGAATAGTCTGTTATATTTTCTGATGGAAGCTCTGGTGCCCTATCGAATCTCTCGTTTCCATCTGCAAGGGGTATCTTTTCAGCACTGGACTTCTTGGCTATTTTATCAAATCCTCGTGATATTAAGTAATCGCCATAGTTTCCGCCTGGCTGGATTGAAAGCATCGATCCTCTCCCGGCTACATCGTTTATAATTTGTTGGAGCTTACTCATGCCGATCCATTAGTCATCTTGTTTCTCAAGGCCCGAACTATTCCAATAGCTCTACATATCCGTCCCGGAATATATACCGGCAGTGTTCTAATATTGTGATTAAAATACCACACAGGATTTATAAATCCTTTCATAATTTCGCCGTTTGTCTTACCCTTCTGTCTCGCAACGTAAACATCTGCGGGTCCGAACCGATATTGTTTACGCCAATAATCAATAACCCCATCCGCAAAAGAGTGAATGACACCCATTCTTGGTTCGTAATAAATGGGGTATTCTTTCTTTACACGTTTGATGAATTCTGTCTCATCATGTCCCCATGAGAGGCTTTCGTCAAAAAAACCTATAGACTGGAATACTTCTTTACGGAAAGCCATATTGCAACCAATCACCCTATCGATATATTTACCCTCCTCCCCGGTTGGATAGTGGGGGCATAAACTCGAAATAACCCCATTACCAGGATGGACTACCTTACCAGCGACAACATCTTCTCTCTCTAGAATCTTTGATGCTGCTTGAAGATACCCGTCTATTGGTACCGCATCGTCGTCAATATATATGATTTTGTCAGCATTAGCTTGTTTGACTCCTTCGTTCCTTGCCTTTGAAATACCCTTGTCATCTCGAATAATCACTTCATAATCATCGAATTCTGAATCTTCAAACTTTGAAAGACATAAGATTTCGTCATAATCTCTTGTTGTGACAATGATAATACTTAGATCAGTCATAAGTGCCAATGGGATACCCAAACCTAATTACTCTTACGCTTGAGACCAGTTATTAGACTGGTTAGAATCATGTCACAGAAATGTTCTCAACCGAAAGCAACAGGATATGGAAACTGTATCCAGCAGCGCCGAAACGATGAAAGATGTATGTTTAATGACTAAGATAACTTGCGAAAGTCAAGGAACTTCTTGCACCACTTCTTTGCGAAGCTGATACGTTGTGTTATTTGCTCGAAAGTGTCTTGAACAAGGTCTTTGAATTCGTCTTCATCTTCTACCACGATTGATGCCATCGTCAATTTGAGATAGTCCCAGACTTTCTCGATCGGATTCAGATACGGTGACCCTGATGGGATGAAAATCAGGTCGATTCCGAGTTGATGGGAGCGCTTGTGCTTCACAAATATGCATACCGTGCTTGTCCAAGACGAGTAGAATCCCGTCAAGCGGATTCTACTCGTGTTGGATAACTTCTCATCGCATGTGTGCAAGTGCACGCGAAAGCGTGCACACGAACTCGGCATTGATTTCGTATTTCTCCCGGTTGGCTCACCGGACCTCAACCCAATCAAACTGCTCTGGGAAAGCCTCAAGTGGGAGTCTTCGCCATTAATTGTCGACGGCGAAGACGAGTACCGAGCACTCCTTGATGACCTGTTCGATCAACTAACCAATAAACTAAGCTTTGCTTCGTCATGGATTTATAATCACCTCGGTAGTCCCCTCAATAAGATTAGCTAATCACTATCGCTCTAAGGCGGCTCGATTTGTGGCTAAATCGTGATCAGTAGCGGCGAATTGAGACATAATTCGGACGGTTCTATCAGCAAAATGAACCTCAATCTGGTACATTTTGTCCTCAGTCGCTTCGATCATGGCTACCCAGCTACGTCCTGCGAACTGATGTTGAAGATGCAACAGGCCATTATATTCTGAGATGGTGACGATTCGATCGGCTCGCCGGAGCAATGTGTTAGTATATTCCCCAATAGGCTCCTTGTACAAATCGTGGGCGTGGGTCGTAATGGTGAATGGGACGTCGTAGTAGTCCGACGCGTGCTGAGCACCAAATTTTTGCAGTGATGGGCCGTGGTGAATCGCTATACGACGCTTGATTTGGCTAGTTGACCGCACGCTTGATGTTGTAGACGACACACATCAGGACGATTTCACGGAACTCACGATACCAGGATCGCGCACGCACGGCGTCGC
>LFCJ01001578.1_pt1 | contig 16081 bp, 15 predicted proteins | sample 643141 | NCBI WGS metagenome assembly LFCJ01 (sample SAMN03766243, study PRJNA286221) | soda lake metagenome | biome: soda lake; feature: Kulunda steppe; material: water; isolation source: sample B1-Br-g2 brine of Lake Bitter-1 | place: Russia: Kulunda steppe | collected 2010-07 | reverse complement strand
TGCTCATTACATATATATCTATTGCAATCAATCATATGATTGGGAGGATAATAGACCATTCGGGGACTGGTTAAATCGCCATACCCCAATTAGTTGGATAGTCTCTTGTGTACCGTACGCATCGCGACGGTTTCAAGCAACCCTCGATGCTTGACCACTTTCACGTTATTGCTTGGCAATCATAGTCATTATCGGCTGCAACATGGTTGACCCGCTCACATTGCGGGGGCAAGTTGTCAACCGAGACATGTGTCGTGGCCTTTCTTGGACGTATAATCAATGTGATGAACGGCTTGTGTTTCTGTATCAACGAGCGTGATTGTCTTGAGCTTTTGAACCCAATAATCTGTCTGGCGGCAGTAGTACTTAATGCCATTCCCATGCTCGAAAACGTCATGCCAATGCCCGAATGTATCAGATGGCCCGCGTGGATTCGCCGACAGGCGCAACAGCACTTTCCAGAGTCCCAATCTTGACCCTATCAAACGCTTTGGCTAACGGCGATGGTTCAAGGTGACCGGTCGCGTTGAGGCCGATCTCCGCCAATATGGTTCACACCTCGCTCTAGAGATCGCGTGCTTCACAGTGTGATTCCTCAAGTGGATCCGAAGACAATACTATGAAACAAAATCGTGGCTGGCGAATCCACCGCCACCCTGCGGGGCGGCGACTTTGATCCGGCCACCAACAGTACTTTCGCCAATGTCAGGGCCTTCCCATTGAAGCGGGAGAGTTGGGACATGAATCCTCCGGTATTTCCGGTCAAGTTCAAAAAGTACCAACTGAAAGGGCGCCGATTCCAGTACGGTTTCACAGTCGTAATCTCATAAAACCAGCTAAAACGTTGAACCGGGGGTTATGAATGAACTTCCAGCTGTATTGTACCAGCTGAAATAAGTTGGATACCGACTCCTGTGATGGCTGGCGATCGGATGTAAATTAACGTGGCATGGCTACTATAAGGAGAAGTAAGAAATGTCAAATGTTATTTGTGGGCAATCTATACGATTAAGTGGGTTGATTCTCTATAAAGATCAGACTATGGCAGAACCATTGTTGGAAGCTGAAACAGCGATTGTAACTGGGGGTAGTTCTGGAATCGGAAGAGCCATTGCAATGAAATTTGCAGAGGAGGGCGCCAACGTCGTCATTGCAGACATCAACAAAAAGTCGGGTAAAGCCACAGTGGACGAGTGTAATTCGCTTCCAGGAACTGTAGAGTTCATCAAGACAGACATCACTTCCCGAAGTCAAGTTAAATCGCTCGTATCAACTACAGTCGATTGGTTTGGTGGTCTTGATATTCTAGTCAATAATGCTGGTGGATCAATTAATGATGGTAACCTTCATCAAATCAGTGGTGAGACGTGGGATCAGAATATTGACATTAACCTGAAAGGGACTTTTAATTGTTCACAGATAAGCCTTGCCCCAATGATTGAGAGTGGTGGTGGGCGGATGGTTCATATATCATCAGTTAACGGTGTAACAGGCATCGGCCTTAGTGCATACTCTGCTGCAAAAAGTGGAATATTGGGACTGTCTCGTCTCATCGCAACCCAGTACGGTAACTTTGGGATCCGCTCAAACGTTATTTGTCCTGGGACAGTAGCAACAGAATCCCGAAATCGAGAAATGGCGTCAAAAAGTTCGGATTCAGTCAAACAGAATTGGATTGACCAATATGCACTTGGCCGGTTTGGCACGCCTGAAGAGGTTGCAGACGCCGCAGTGTATCTTGGTTCCTCTATGTCTTCATTTGTTACGGGCACAGAGTTGCTTGTTGATGGGGGCTTATCTTCGGGTGTTAGCCAGCGACTGCAGCGGGAAGTGTATAACGTGGATATGGAACCCCTGTAGGAACCTCACTAACGAGACAAATCGACTTTGGTGTGGATTTTTCAAACCCCATAGATACATATTTCATATTTGTATACAATGGTTCGAACCAGTCCGTTAGTGGAAAACACCCAAACATATATATCAAAATAGTCTCAACGATTGCTCAGGATGAGCGACCTTCACATCGATGGAGTATCGAAAGTGTTCAGTAGTGGTGAAGAGGGGGAGATTGTCGCAGTTGACAATGCCAATATAGAAATTGAAGACGGTGAATTCCTTGTTTTGGTTGGACCATCAGGTAGCGGTAAATCGACTCTCCTTCGGTTGATTGCAGGATTAGAAACAGTAACAGACGGAGAAATCCTTCTGGACGGGGAAGCGATTACTCATAAAAAACCAAAAAATCGGGATCTGGCAATGGTGTTTCAAAACTACGCGCTTTACCCTCATCTCACTGCTCGGAGTAATATCGGCTTCGGGTTGAAAATGCAAGGTGGGTTCTCAAAAGAGGAGATCAATGACCGAGTCGAAGAAGCGTCGGACATTATGGAGATCACTCATCTACTGGATAAGATGCCAAACGAACTCTCTGGAGGGCAACAACAACGTGTCTCACTAGGTCGAGCAATTGTTCGTGATCCTGAAGTCTTCCTAATGGACGAACCGTTGTCTAATCTTGATGCGAAACTCCGAACCACGATGCGAACTGAAATTCAGGAACTTCAAAATGAGCTCGACGTCACGACGATCTATGTTACACATGATCAAGTCGAAGCAATGACGATGGGTGACCGTATTGCAATTTTGCATCAGGGGGTTCTCCAACAACTCGCGACGCCAATTGAAGCATATTATGAACCGGAAAATCGGTTCGTAGGTGGTTTTATTGGATCACCTTCGATGAATTTTATTGATGTAAAAGTAAATAAAAGGGAAGATCCATTTACACTCGAACACCCCGAGTTCACATATCATGTCACCAAGAAACTCATTGAAAAAATTCCTGATGACGTAGAGGCCCTAACGATAGGTATCCGTCCAGAAGACATCGAAATCGTGAGTGAACGTCAAAGTGAACAAGCAATTCAGACAAAAGTCTCGGTTGTCGAACCGCTTGGTAAAGAACAGCTGGTTTATTTTGAACTGGACGGGGTCACTTACACTGCGAGTGTTCCTGGATACTACGAGATCGCTGAGGACCAGCAAATCCGTGTGCGAATTCCAACCCAACGAGTCCATCTCTTTGATCTTGAAACAGGAGAGACTATCGCGAATCGAGAACCACCAGCAGAAGAGGAACAAGCAAATATCTCACCAGATATGAATAGTTAAGCCAAATCGCATCGCTGTGAAGGTCTGTCCTGTTTTATCAAATTAACTGTTATCAGGCGCTAAGCCCCGTTCATTAATGAACGAATCACGTCAGCGGTGAGTGAGTTGTGTGAAGTCATCCACTCAGATATCACCGTATCCTTCGACCGTGATTGATTTGTCTTTGATACTATTGTAATACTCGGTGGCTCGTTTACGATCGTGTTTCGATATTTCCACTAATGGCTCACGAACTGGGCCGCCTGTCAGCCCTGCGAGTTCCATCCCATGTTTTACTACTGGAACGTTGTTTGCTGCGGCAAGTCGATTATTTTTGCCGGTTTCCTCTCGGAGTTCCTCGAGAGGCCGTAGCAAATCGCGAATGGCCCGTGCTGTTGTAAAATCACCACTGGCAATTGCGTTCTGTAATGCGAGAGTCTCCGTTGGAAGAAAATTTCCAATCCCCGTTGTGAATCCTGAGGCTCCCTCAAGAGCAAAAGTCGGCGCAAATCGTTCGGCAATTCCTGTCATCCACACAATGTCCGCGTCTGATTCAGAACAAATTTTGGAAAAGGACTTGATATCGTTTATAGCGTACTTTACACCCACCACATTTTCATGATGGGCCAATTCTTTTAGAACAGCATCAGAAACGACTTCATCTCTTTTGTAAAGAATTACACTAAGATCCGTCGCATTGGCAATTGTGCGATAGTACTCCGTCAGCCCTTTATCATGAATGTATGTGTGGCTGGGATTCATCACCATTATCGCATCAGCTCCTGCGTTGCTATACTGTTTTGCAAGCTTTCGTGCTGTCTTTGTGCTCCCGCCTACTCCACCTATGACTGTTCGATCATCGTCGACTGCTTCTACGGTTTCGCGGACCACGTCAACACGTTCGGCATCAGTGAGGGAGTAATACTCCCCAGTATTTCCACAAGGAATTACCGTCTTGGCACCATGTTCCACCAGAAACTCGACGTTTGACCTGAGAGCCTCAGTGTTGACTGACTCTCCGTCAGAGGTGAACGGGGTTGGGATAGTGAAGGCGACACTACTGAGATTGCGTTTGAGTTGTTCCCTAAGCATCATTAGTAGATTAATCGCATTGGTTAAAAACATTGGGTCAACCTCACTCGGCTATCCAATCTGAATCATTGATGTGATGCCATAGCGGAAGAGACGAATCTGTCATCTACAGAGAGAACGGAGAAATGGCTTGCTAGTGGTCGGAAGAGCAAGGCTCACTTGTAATAACGAGACGCAGGGGGCGTCTCAAATCACTTATCCCCAAAGCAGTTCACACGTGTTCTCGGATGGCACTACGTACCCATTCGAGATTTGGTTTTGGTAAGAGACCGTAATTATAGAACGAAGTTCGTTCTACGCCTTCTTGATGCAGCGCATTGACAATCTCTATGGTCGTTCTTTCATCGTATACCTCTGGATGAGCGGGAATAATTCCGGCATGTAGTTCACAGTCGGTGAACTCTTGTGCAGTACGTACCCGTTCGATGACTGAGGTCGCATCTTTCTCATACGCAATAACGGTTAGATAGTCCAAATGTTCATCTAACGTGTGGAAGTCCAACCCGTGTTTCCAGCCTTCGGATACATCGGTCATACCAATATAAGTGCCGAGGTCGGTCGAATCACCGATTTGGCTACATAAGTCAGCATAGACTGTCCGGAGTGTATCCGTTCTGGATTGAATATAATTGTCTACGTGCTCGTGAGATCGAAGCCAATCATTTGGATCAACACTATGAGGGAGACCACCATTCGCGAGTTCATCAATCGTGCACTTGCATGTATGACGCACTTGGTCTACAGCAATTCCGTCTTCTTCGGCTTTCTTCTGACAAGCGTTACAGAAACAGAGTCCAAAGAGGAATTCTCCTAATTCTCCTAATTGGGTGTGGTACTTATCATGATGCCAGCCAAACCCGGTCCCATAAAAATAGTCGAAGGTCTCCAGTTCGATCCGGTTGAACCAATCTCTACTGCTTAGTTCAGAGATTAAGTTGGAGAGAAATCTTTGGACCGGCTCTTGAGAGGGACACAAACCAAAGACTAACGAATCTCCGTGAGGAGTTTCAAGCGTGTATTCAGGATGCTGTTGACCAAGTCGCGAGTTATGGCAACCGATAGTCCATGAGTTAAGATCGATCGATCTGTCAGAGAATTCCGCACCAATTTCATCAATCCAATCATCCTGCCCCATCTCCTCGTTCGGTACTGGTGCAAGTTCATCAAATCTATCGCTAGGTTGGAAATATGAACTCGCACGAGAGAACCACGTGCGTCGTTCTGGGTTGCGGGGGTTGAAAGTTTGCACAGCATGGTAATTTGTGGCAACATTGACTTCGGAGATACCGATATTTTGGAGTGAATTGATAGCCGTTCCTAAACCTTCATCCCGAAGATCCCACGGATAGGCCCACATGGCGAATTCCATAGATACAATAAACGATGGGGCCCTCTTAAAGGTAAGTGTATCTCAAAGAACAATAACAAGGGTCCGTTGCAAACCATGGCACCGAACGGAGACCCTCATTTTATTATGGGTCAATCTAATGGTAAACCGTGCAAATCACAAATGTGACAGCATACCCGGTGAATATCGGGGTCATTGATAGAGAAGACGGAGGAATCGCACCATATGTAACCAACCACGGCGCCGTTGAAGATGTAGACCGCATCATTGTTCGAGTCGATACCGATGAGGGTCTCACCGGTTGGGGAGAAATGCGTGTATTCATTTCACCAGCGGCGACTGTTTCGGTGATCGAAGATGGAGTAGGTCCCATCGTCGAGGGGCATTCACCGTTTGAAGTCGAGAGTCTTCGCCGGCTCTTTTTCATCGAATACACAAACATTGATATGTTTTTCTCAGCGGTTGAGACTGCATGTTGGGATATCGTTGGAAAAGAGCTAGGAGAACCCGTGTATAAACTCCTCGGTGGATGGACGGCGAGGTCTCAAACCGAAATGCGACGTGACGCCACTGGTAAAGCGCATCAAAAAGTGGATGTGGCATACTGCCTTGGAATTCTATCGCCAGAGGAATCCCGAGTTCACGCTGCCAAAGCACTTGAAGAAGGATACTCTGTTTTGAAAACAAAAGCGGGGCGAGATTGGAGACAAGACGTCGATCGAATTATTGCAATGCATGATGAGGTCAACGGAGAGCTTGATTTCCGATTAGATCCGAACCAAGGTTGGCGACTGGATGAAGCCATCCGTGTAGGATCATCGCTTGCGGATGCAGGAGTTTATCTCCAGTATCTTGAACAACCAATCCGAGTCGATGCCCACGAATCCCTTGCCGCTTTACGACACCGCCAACCCCAACCGATTGGACCAAACGAGGATATGTATATTGCACACAACCTCCGGTCCCTAATCCAGAAGGGAGGAATTGACGTTGCAGTAGTTGATTTGACACCTGCTGGCGGAATTACAGGAATTCGTCAACAGGCTGCGATTGCTGAGGATGCTGGGGTTCCAGTTACACATCATTGTGCATTTGACCTCGGAATACGCACGGCAGCGATTATGCATGCTGTATATGGGATTCCTGGATTCAACTTGCCCCCTGACTCAGTTTACTACGCTTGGAAAGACGATGTCATCAAAAACCCACTCGAGATCACAGACGGCGCAATTACCGTACCCGACGGTCCCGGCTTAGGGATTACTGTTGATGAGGCCAAACTTGAAAAACACGCAATAGACCTCTAAATAATCGCTGGGGAGCTAACGACCTTTTTGCAGGGAAACAGAAAAGTGATTGATGATTTATGAACCCAAGGATAACTCAAATTGATTGTGTCGAATTCGAATACGAACTCGAGCACGTGACAACCGGTCCAGAAGGATTTAACCTCGTATATGCGCCTGGGGTGACATACTCTCGGACTGCACTTGCTCTTAAGATTACCACCAGCTCCGGAGAAACTGGAGAGTTCGTTGGAGGCAACAGTATTTCCCTTGCACAGATTGAGGCTGTGGCATCATATCTTATAGGAAAAAACCCGTTCCATAGAGAGAAGCATTGGCAATCGCTTCGGCGAGGCCTCCGGCAATATGATGGTGTAGGGATTGGACCGTTGGATATTGCGTTGTGGGATTATGCCGGGAAACAACATGGAGCGCCAATACATGAGCTGCTTGGAACCTATCGTACACGGTTACCTGCGTATGCATCGACGTACTTTGCACACGAAGAGAGTGGATTCACAGATCCTGAATCGTACGCCGACTTTGCGGAACAAAGCTATAATTGGGGATTCCAGGCGTTCAAAACTCACACTTGGTGTGGAACCGGAACTCCTGACATTGATCGGGAAATCAAAGTAGTGAACGAAGTCGCCAACCGGGTTGGATCATCTATGACCCTGATGCATGACCCTGTCTGTGAATACAAGACCTTTGGTGATGCGTTACGCGTGGGTCAGGCATGTGATGAACAGGACTACTTCTGGTATGAAGACCCGTACGCAAACGGGGGGAAATCACAACACGGATTTGAACGTCTCCGTGAACGGATCGAAACACCACTCCTCCAGACCGAACTCGTACGTGGATTCGAACCGCACGTAGACTTCATGATCTCGGGGGCAACAGATTATTGTCGTGCTGATGTGGAGTGGGATGGCGGGATCACCGGAGCAATGAAAATTGCTCGAGCAGCGGAAGGACTCGGCATAGATGTTGAATTCCATTTAGCGAACCCAGCAACCAGACACTGTATGGCTGCAACACGGAACTCTAACTATTACGAACTTGGACTAATTCATCCTCAAAGTACACACCCACATACCCAACCCCCTGTCTACAAGGATGGATATAGTGATGATCCCCACGACGTCTCTGAGGATGGGACGTACGGGGTTCCAGATGGACCTGGGCTCGGTGTGACTTACGATTGGGAGTACATTATCCAGAACGAAGTTCGACAGTGTTGTTATAGCTGATTCAAGGGGTAGTCCGGAACATTATTGTAATCCGGTCTCAATACCCAATCCATGTTCCTACACGGGGCAACTGACCCGCGATATTCATGGAGTTGCATGGACTATGAATCGATTCAACGTCTCGGTGGCGGCTCAGGGTCTGTGCTTATAATACCTATTGGGAGTATCGAACAGCATGGCCATCATCTACCTGTTGCAACCGATTCGCTGCTTGTCAGCGCTGTCGTTAACGCCGCTGTTGATTCAGTAGCAGACGAAATTCCAGTCGTCATGACTCCAACTGTCTGGAGTGGGCACTCACCACACCACCGTGGTTTCGGTGGAACTCTATCACTTCAGTTTGAAACGCTCAAACGAGTTCTTGAGGACCTAGCTGACAGTGCGCTCGACAATGGATTTGATGCTGTAATCCTCGTCAATGGTCACGGTGGGAATAAGAATTTGATCGGTTCTGTCACTGGAAGTATTGGGCGTGCACATCCAGATATCGAAGTACTCGGAATTACGTACTTTGATCTTGCAGTGGATACGATCAATGAACTTCGGGAGAGTTCGATGAGCGGTATGGCCCACGGTGGCGAATACGAAACATCGCTGATGATGTATTTACACGATGAGTTTGTTGACTTGACCGTAACTGAAAAAGTGTACTACGATGACCCGTACGCTCACGCCGGCGTTGATCTATTAAAAGGGGGTCCACTTTCAGTGTACCGTCCATTTACTGAGTATTCTGACAGTGGTGCCATTGGCGATTCAGAATTAGCATCAGTAGAGAAGGGTAAACAGATTTTTGAGGTGGTTTGTACCGAACTTGAGGAGATATTGTATGCGGCTCACAAGGCAACGCTCAGTAGCGATTGAATCAGGGTTGTGGGTAAAGGCAAGTGAACCGCAGCGAGGTCAAGTCCCGAAGCGCTCGACTCATGTTTCCATAGCTTACCAGAGGGAAATAATACAAAATTATTGAAGAGCACCTCGTGCTTCGACAGGCCACACAGCGTCGACAACCCCCCCTGAGATTCCGATTAGATGATCATGGAGATTCACTGTCGTACAAACATGCGGAACAATAAACTCTAACCGGTCTCCGACCGCGATTGATTGGCCTAAATCTGTAACCTCGAGATGTCCGTGCTCTTCAGAATAATCCACGTAGTTGACCCCTTCCTCACGCACAATCGGCATTACGTCGACATCAAAAGACATTGTCTTACTTCCAGCATCGACGATAGCACGTGTTGGTGTGGGTTTCGAGACCACAGTCGCCAACACGGTCAGTGCACACTGTTCAGGTTCGATCGGTCCGCCCCAGGAAACCACGTTTACATCATTAAAGGGATACATCCCTGGATTGACTTCCGTAACAACTGGGTGTCGACCACTATAACGGGAGGTTCCAGTTGAGCCCACTTTTACCTCGTCAACGTTAATACCATGATTTTGTAGCCGCTGAACTTCGTCGGCAAGTTCGTCCATACTCTCTTCGCACAAACGCTCATACTCCACTATATCCGTAGCAATACCGTTGATGTGACCTTCGAAGGCCATAACCCCAGTAAAGTGGAGATTAGGAGAGTTCATAATAGACTGGGCGGTATCCAGTACTTTTCTTCCCGGAGAAACACCGGTTCGGCATAAACCGAGATCAATCTCGAGAATACAATTGATGTTTTCACCGTGTTTTGCCGCATGGTTTTGCAGCGGTTCGATATTTCCACGGCCGTCGACTGTCGTCGCAAAGTGGTCGAGTGCAGCAGATAGTCGGACCAACCGGTCTAGTTTCTGTGGTCCTACAACATTGTGCGAGAGATAGATGTCAGAGAGACCGTGTTTAGCCATGATCTCCGCTTCCCCAAGTGTTTGGCAAACGATACCTCCACCTCCAGATCGCCGATGCTGAAGTTGTGCTATAGCAGGGCTCTTATGGGTTTTAACGTGTGATCGCAGGTTTACCCCTTCCTTCATTGCAAACGAGGTGAATCGTTCGATATTGTCGTCCATCTGTATTGTGTCAACGAGAACAGCCGGAGTTTGGATCTTTGCAATCGGGTCACCTATTTTTGGAATCACCGTTCCAGGTGCAACCGGAGACATACCAGTGTCTCTTTCTGAAGATAGAAATAGTTTGAGATACCCTATGTCTTGGCAAACCAGTGTGATCTTTCATAGAAAGTCGATATCGACCAGTGTTTCACCAATTCCCTAATACAAAATTTGCAAGGTAGAGATGAGAAAGGTGCCAAGATGCCTGCTTGTACTATGTGGCAGGTCACCACCGCCAACCTACTTTATTCGGCCAGACGGCCTCGCTCGTAAAGGGTGGGATTTATCCGTGGACTCAGGCTCGATCCTCGGGATAGGCGTTGAATCAACCAGCATCATACGCTTATCTCCCCATCCAGAAGGAGATGAGACCAAAGTTCTTTGAATGTTGTCGTATAGTTCAAAACGATGTTTCAAAAAAATAGTACAGAGTTGCACCCGGTAGTCAGTGAGTATTTTGATGAAAAACGGAGGACCATTACTCCAGCAACTCACCATGTATCTCCCAACTCAGCCCGAGAGATGTTGGAGAGGAAAGTCCAAAAAGTGGACCAAGCGGTAGACCAAAGCCAGGAGATACAAGTTCGTGACTTCTCCATCAATAGTTCAGTTGGCGAGATGGGGCTACGTATCTACAGCCCGCAACAAAAAGGCCCCCACCCGGTTATCGTATGGTACCATGGAGGCGGATGGGTTCGTGGCAGTCTCGATGTTTCCGACCGGATTTGTGTGTCACTCATAAGCGAATTAGATTGTACGATCGTTTCCGTTGACTATCCGTTGGCCCCAGAGAATCCGTTTCCTACCGGATTACAAGGTGCGTTCGACGCACTCAGATGGGTATCAAACCATCGGCCAGTGCTGAATTCATCTCAAGCACAACCGCTTGTTGTTGGTGGAACAAGTGCAGGAGGAAACTTCGCAGCGGCGTTGTCTTTGCTAGCCCGTAATGAAGACGGTCCAGATATCGGGCACCAATTGCTAATAGTACCCGTCACCGACCATGCATTCAATACAGATTCGTATAATGAAAATGCCACTGGGTATGGGCTCGAGCGAGAGACGATGCGCTGGTACTGGGGAAAATATCTAACCCATTCCTATCAAGGAGCAAACCCCTATGCGTCTCCCCTACGTAGTCCGGATTATAGTGATTTACCGCCTGCTACCGTCGTTACTGCTGGATTCGATCCACTGCGAGACGAAGGGGTTGCCTATGCAGAAAAACTAGCTACGAGTGGTGTCTCCGTCACACATTTACATTATCCGGACATGCCTCATGACGTGCTTGGACCCATATTTTTAAATAAGGGAGTAGATACCTCGATCGAAGCGTTTACAGATGTTGTTCGGTCCCTTACTAATGATCTATCGGTATAAGTTCGGCCATTAAATTCATATCCTTTTGTGTTATCAATTCTCATGATGGAGGAGATAACCAGCGAAGATGTCCCAGAAGCGCTTGGACCGTACTCTCAAGGTATCATTTCAGGGGATACAGTACACGTATCCGGAAAGGGTGGGCGAAGCCCTGATACAGGGGAAATTCCCGACTCTGTGGAAGAACAAACGAAACAGACGTTGGCTAACGCCGAAACCGTCCTTGAAGCTGCTGGAACAACCGCAGATTCAATTGTTAGTGCAACAGTGTATCTTACAGATATGGATGACTACGAAGAGATGAACGATGCATACCGGTCATATCTCAGTGAGCCCTTCCCGGCACGTACTTGTGTGGAGGTGTCTCGACTACCAGCACCCATCGATGTTGAAATCACGGTTACTGCCGAACTAGATCCATCCGAGTAATACTCTGATGCGCCTTTCTCGGAGAAAGAGTAATCGTTTTCATGTCATTATCTTGCTCGAGGGAGGATAACCAATACACTCCGGATTTTTTATATGGTTCTCGATTATGAGTGAATACTATGAGGGTAACAAACATAGAGACAATCCCAATAAAAGTACCAGTGAAACCGCTCGGGGAGCCGTATGGTATAGCACCATATGTCGCCGGGGGCCGACTACGTGACCTTCCGGAGTCCCTCTCATTTCAGGAAGCGCTTAAGCAAAATGATTCTGGGGGTGATTACGGTGAAAAGCTCTTAATCCGTGTTGACACAGATAGTGGAATATCTGGCTGGGGAGAAGTAAAGGTCCCAACCATGCGTACAGGCCAGGTCTTGATCGAGGAACTTATCGAACCAGAGCTAACCGGGCGAAAAATAAGCGACATAGAAGCCTTTCTCGATGAGTTTCGTCATTTCTCCTCGCTCTACTATACGGACCTTACCTCCTATCTCGGTGGTGTGGAAATTGCCCTATGGGATGCACTGGGGAAACAGCTCAACAAGCCAGTGTATGAATTGATCGGAGGAAAAGCGCGCGACAGTATTCCTGTATCATACTGTGTCGGCCTCTTGACCCCAGAGGAATCGCGAGAACACGCAAGATTCGCTTATGAACAAGGGTTCTCCGTCCTCAAGACGAAAGGGAGCCGATACTGGAAATCCGATGTCGAGCGAATTCGCGCCATGCATGACGAAGTTGATGGCGAATTGGAGTTTCGGTTAGATCCGAACCAGATCTGGAGTGTTGATGAAGCGGTTCGCGTTGGCGGAATGCTCGAAGATAGCGGCATTTATCTCCAGTATCTTGAACAACCGATCCGTGTAGATAGCTTTGGGTCCCTATCTCGCCTTCGGCAACGGCTACAAACCCCAATTGCAGTAAACGAAGATGCATATTTCCAGCGAAATATCGCACTGGCGGCCGCTGAAGATGCGATTGACGCGGCTGTGGTTGACTTGATTCCTGCGAAAGGAATCCTAGGATTTAAGCGCCTTATGGGTGTGACAGAAGATTTCGGGATCTCTTTAGCCCATCATTCGAACTTTGATCTCGGGATTAAGAACGCAGCTAAACTGCATGCGATTGCCAGCACTCCTGGGTTTAATCTTCCTATTGACACAGTCTACTATGCCTACGAAGACTATCTCCTCGAGGAACCCTTGGAGATAGATAACGGGCAAATGAAAGTCCCAGACTGCCCTGGGTTAGCGGGAACCATTGACACTGAAAAAGTTGATACATACCGCACTGATTGACGTTTTGATTGTTACTCTGGAATGATTTGACTCGAATAACTATCTGGCCAGGGGAAATGAGAAAGAGTTCGTAGGCCTCTCCGTGAAATCAAACAAGCCAAGTTCTATTCATTCTCGTGAAATATTGAGGGATACAGAACCTCATCCGAGATTAGTGCAAGGCGATCACGAATTTGGCACTTTTCATGGTCTGAAAGGTGGGAAAGAGGGGGGAGGGGTTGACCGACATCAAACTTACATTCCTGAAGCGCAAATTTCAGACCTGCCGTAAGAGACACGCCATCCAACGCATAGAGTACGTTATTTACAACGGTAGCCTGAATATCAACCGCCTCTTCGTAGTTACCTTTCTGCGTAGCTTGATAAAGGTCAACAATTGCTTTTGGCGCCAAATTTGAAACACCAGGAATGAGACCATCAGTCCCCCCACGTAGCGACATTACAGCTTGGTCTGTAATTCCTTGAAGAACTGTAAACCCATCACCCGTCTCTGAATTAAGTCTGGAGTGGTAGCGCGGATCTCCCGAGGAGTCTTTGATTCCAACGACATTCTCATGTTCTGCAAGTGAGATCACAGAATCAATGCTGATATTATTCCCCGTCAGAAACGGAATGTTATACAAGACTATGGGGAGTGGTGCGTCATTTATTATGCTTTTGAAATATCGTTTGATACCTGAATCATCAACACCAAAATAATAGGGGGCGATCACTACTGCCGCATCTGCGCCGACCGATTCTGCAGTGTCGATTTGGTTTCGAACCTCTTCTACGGAATTACCTCCACATCCAGCTAAGACTGTTTTATTGCCCGACGCCGATACTACAGTATGGATAACAGACTCTCGTTGGCTGGACGAAAGGCTTGAGAATTCACCTACTGTTCCACATGGAAAAAAACCGTCCACACCCGCTTGTGAAAGATTAGACACGTGATTTGCTAATTGGGTAGTATCGATTTCCTGTCTCCCCATTGTCGGAGTTATGAGTGGTGGATATACACCGTCGAAATCCATACAACATTTTTTTCAGGGGATCCATATAAATCTTATATCAGAATAATAACCTCTTATAAGACAATAATTTCTACATATTGAAAAGGGGTTTGGACACCACTATTTCGTGACGACATCAACATAGTGCCTTCAGAAGCAGATGGGGTATTTTGGATTATCTACACTAAATGGTAATGAAGAGGGTGTTGGACAGGTCCTACCACATTTCGAGGTTCTCTAAACACCCTTCACAGATCCGCAAGTGACAGTGCCTTCATCGCATCAGCACAGACTGATTTAAACTAGAGAAGAGATTCCGTTTCCGAAAGTCAAATAAGGGGACTGAGTCATGTTTGACCATGACAGGAAACGGTCGCACGATCAAATCGGTAAAAACATCCTGTAAAGTACTTGAATACCTCCACCAGAACGGCAAGTCTAAAATCGCCAGGATAGCCGATGAGCTTGGAATGTCCCGTGGGAACGTACATCATCATCTGAACACACTTCGACAGCAGGAATTCATAAAACAATCTGGAGAAGAATATGAGCTAAGTCTAAAGTTCGTTGCCTACGGTGAAGCCGCAAAGCAATCGATATCGGAATATGATATCGTCACTGAGGAGATTCGTCGTCTCGCTAACGATGTAGGTGAGGTCGTCAATTTTGCTGTTGAAGAACACGGCTGGGTCGTTTATATTCACAAAGAGCGTGGTGAGGGAGCCGTTCATACTGCTGCGTATCCAGGAACTCGTCTTCACATGCATTGTTCAGCATTAGGAAAAGCAATGCTTGCAAAATTTGATCGGGAGCGAGTTGAACACATCCTCGAAAAACACGGTTTGCCAAAGTATACTAACCAAACGATTCAGAACCCAAAAACACTCCAAGCGCAACTGGAGACTATCCGCCAACAAGGGGTGAGCTACGATGATGAAGAAGTTGTCCCTGGCGTTCGGTGCGTCGCTGTCCCTCTGCATGGTTCCGACGGAGAGATATTCGGTGCGATTAGTGTTTCTGGACCAACGCGCCGGCTGACGGACGAGGACTTTAATAACAACCTTCCAGAGAAACTTTCGCAATCTGCAAATGTCATTGAAGTAAATATTTCCACCCTCTCTTGAGGAGGAACTCTCTAAACTCTATCAAGGATTTGATGATGGGAAATATATTCAATATCACAACATATAAATGATTCTATAATTACACACATATGGATGTGAGGAGTTAGAGCAGTTTAATTACACACATATGGGTGTAACGAGAAACTGGTCAATTAATTCACCATTTCAGAGGAAATGGTTTTGTATACTGTTTTACCCCGTAACCAGAATAACAACCAAATTGAGTAGGTCATCAGATTCGTGACAAAGTTCGAAATAGGGCCCACATTCTATTTGTTGATCGGAAACAAAGGTTGTGGACCGCCCGCTAATATTATTGGGTTCAGAACACTGCGCCAAGAATTACCGTTCAAAAATGGGTGGCTCTACAAATCTCACACAAAGTCCAAGTACGCTAAATATGGCTCAGAACTCTCCCAAGAAAATTGGGTTTGACTGTGCTGTGATTAGTACTGTGTACAGGGAAAAAGTTAACATTACAGATGAACTCAATCAAATTGATGATTCACGCTGTAGGTCCACTCCTATCGATTGACGTCTCGAACAGAACTTACGATAACGAGGACATCGATCCAATACTCGAGAGATTTCTGGGCGGTCGAGGTGTAGCAACTCGACTTGCTTATGAACGAATTCCGTTCGATGCTGACCCCTTTGGCCCGGAAAATCGATTA
>LFCJ01001577.1_pt1 | contig 16084 bp, 12 predicted proteins | sample 643141 | NCBI WGS metagenome assembly LFCJ01 (sample SAMN03766243, study PRJNA286221) | soda lake metagenome | biome: soda lake; feature: Kulunda steppe; material: water; isolation source: sample B1-Br-g2 brine of Lake Bitter-1 | place: Russia: Kulunda steppe | collected 2010-07 | reverse complement strand
CGATCGGTACGAACAGACACTGTCGACCGCACTCTCCTTTTACAGAACTGAACTGTTCGAGCCGAACGGCGCACCCAACTTCGACGAGCAAAACGCCTATCCACGAGACATTCACGCGAGTACGCAGGGTATTCTGGTGTTCACACGGGAGGGTGAGTTCGCGGCTGCAGCACAACTCATCGAGTGGGTGCTCGCGAACATGCAGGTCCGCGAGGGGCAGTTCTACTACCGGAAATACAAGCATCATACGAAACGAGTGACGCTGATGCGGTGGTGTCAGGCCTGGATGGCGTACGCAGTCTCGGAGTTTCTGATCGCCCAGTCAGGGAACACTCGTCAGTAGTCCAATATTTCCACGTCTCAGGTCAGGTTACCAGATAGTACGGATCGTCTCGGAGTGCCGGTTCCAGTGCCAATCGCATCTCCCGTAAGGAGAACAGATAGACGTTGAGGCCGTTCATATCAGCGTAATCAAGGACGCCCGATCGTTTCAGTGTAGACGTTATTTTACGTTTATTGAACGAGTAGAATTTCGATTTGTAGTTCGGCGTGTGCTGAGTGATTTGCTCGTAGGAATCGTCGTCGTAGTAGATCGTTCCGGTGGCGCTCGTTTCCTCCATGTAGGGTGCATTGTAGCGCTGTTCAAGATAGTGAAGATGGGAACACTTCAACCAGGGCGTCCCGATATTCAACACGAGAACGTCGTCCCGATCTAACTTCGCAAAGCAACCATCCTCGGCGAAACTGTGATGATGGTTACAGCCATCGAACCGATAGGGACCGTCCACCAGGATCGATCTTATCGCGTCGTTCGTGCGGTACTCCACATCGTCGAGAAACAGCTTCGAGAAGGTGCCGTGTTTCGGCAAGGAAAACTGTTTGTGATAGATACCGGACATTCGGAAGTAGTCCGTAAATCCGGGTGCCAGAATGGTGTCGAAATGCGACCGCAGTTTGTCTCGCAAAAACGTGTAGGGGTTTCGACCGAAGGCTGTACTAATGTCGCTCAGTCCGGCATGGACGAAGACGGTATCGCGATCTGCGTACTCATCTAGTTTCTCGTCTAGTCTGCCTTCATCAACCGTACCAACCGGTTTGTCTCGCCGTTTCAACGCTGCATGAGTACCGATCGTTGTGAATCGTTTCACCTGCCGTAACATAACTGATTGACTAATTCCAAGCGTGTTAATTATAACATAGTTACTACTGTCAGGACATCCATAAAAAATTGACGTGTATTCCAACTTCGACGCTCGGAGCCACACAATCCGGGAAAAAGCGTGTTGGTTATTACGCGTTTGTCACGAAAGCTCAAACATCATTACGGACACTTGATGACGTCACTGAGTAAACTACGATACTCTGTTTTGATCCAGACATCAGTCTCGATCATGTATCGCACCGAACAGTGCCAACGTTTGGGAGCCGACTCGTTGGGATTGTACTCCTCTTTTTATTTCACTCATCGAAGCACAGCGAGGAGAGTACGACGCGATCGTCTCTGTTACCGTACGGGTTCTATTCACTTGTCGTCAGCGAGGAAAAGAATTCGGTGCTTGTACACGATCGGTTCAGCCGAACGATCGCCGGCTAACGCCCTTTCGCGTCCAATCGGTTTTTGTCACGAGTTGTCTCGGTACGCCTCCGATCGTCCCCTCCGTCCTGGCGCACGGATACCGGTTCGCGCTCGGGCTGTCCGGACTGGTCCGCCGGATCACGCTGGAGACGCCTGAACTGGTCCGGCTCGATGGCAAAAATGCGTCCGTCGTCGGTCGCCGTATTGTACGGATTCAGAAGGAGTTTGTCTTCCCCGTACGTAGCAAGAAAGACGTACGCGTTGGACCGTGGGATCGTCTTCCCGGGGTTTACGTAATCGCCGATCGCCTGTCTCCGACGGTAGGAGGCGAGTTCGTACCAGTCGGTGAAGTCGGACGCCGACGATGCTGCCACGACGACGGCGGGGCCTGACTCGACCGACTGTTCGTCGGGGCCGGTGCTATCTCCACCGGCCTCCATCGCGGTCGAGAAGATCACCCATCGGTTGCCGTCGACAGTGAGCGTCGTACTGTAGTAGATAGAACTATCGACGGTGTGAACTGTTTCGGGCGATGGTGAGTCCGTCTCGAATTCGGTACGTGGGAGTTTCAGAATCCGGTTCGTCTCCGCGTAGACGCTATCCATCCCCCAGAGGATTGCATCCTGAGTGAACGCGAGTTCGACTGCTCGCCAGCGTTGACTCCCGCTGCCGACGACCTCGAACTCGCCGTCGCGAATACGTCCGATCCGGCACTCACTATCCGTATCGCCGGTCGTGAGCCACAGCTCGTCCGTATAGGGGTCGACCTGGACCGCGTGAATATGGCGAACGTCGTCGAGCTGGAGCGCTGGCGACCAGGTTTGGCCTCGATCGGTCGATCGGAGTACGCGTGGCGTTACCGTCGAACCCAGCGGATACTCACCGAGGTAGACCGCCTCGTCAGTCTGACACACTGCCGGTGGCAACACCCCCATCGGCCCGGAGGACACCGGAAGTTCGTGACTGACGGACCACGTTTCCCCACCATCGGCCGAGACGAAGAGCCACCGATCGGCTGCTGCGAGCAGCTCTGACTCGGACAGCGGCCAGACGTTCACCGACGGAAACGAACCGACGACACCCGCGAGGGCGGTCTTCCAGTATCGCGCGGTCTTGAGTCGATACGTGAGTGTCTCTCGTCCCGTCGCTGGTGATGGGAGGCGACCGACTGCAGCAAACGAGTCGCCGTCAGCGGACGTGGTCTGGAGTACATCCTGGTGCTGCGTTCCGTACACTGCGCGATCGTGAGTGTCATGAAGTCGCATTATGATACCTCAGCTCGAACACGCGTTTCGAGGCGCCTGTGTGTACGGTGTGTGTCTCGCCCAAACAAGTCCACACGATCGACCTGTAGTCGACCGGCACGGCTGGCTTCGAGTCCCTCGTCGTGAAAACTGCCACGATCGTATTTTGAGCGGAGTGTTCCAGTGCATACACAGTTTACTTTTCTAACTATCTAATTTCGTTATTATCTTACTACCATCTCAGCGCTACAGCCACACGATTGCAGCCACAGCGACACTGTAATGTAGCCGTGAGTCGGTCATGTATCGACTGTAATGAGTCCATCTGCCCAGATATTCAGTGGAGTAACAAGGTGATAACAATACATAAAAACGCACAGGAATGTATCAATGGAGATCGAACGAATAGGATTAGACGAGTGGGGCGACGCGCTACCAGCGGATGGGTACGAGGTGTTTCACGACCCCGCCGCACTTGCGGTACTGGCGGACTACACCGACGCCGAGTTGCAGCTGTACGGGGCGTTCAAAGGGCAGCACGCAGTGGGACTATTGCCGGTGTTCGTCGACGATCGGTCGCTCGGTCGAACAGTCCTCTCGCCGCCGCTTTCGCTGGGCGTCCCCCGTCTCGGGCCGATAATCAACCCACACAGTCCGAAACGTCGCAAGTGGGAGCGGATTAATACGGCACTGGCCGAGGGGGTAATTGACGAGCTCGAGACCGACCACCGATCGACGTTTTTCCGGATGATCTGCCCGCTCGGCTATGACGATCCGCGACCGTACAGTTGGAACGATTTGCACGTCAAACCCGAGTTTACGTACGTCGTCGACCTCAAGGACTGCGCCGATGTCGAAGACGCAATGTCAGGGTTCAGTAAGAGCCTCCGGAACGAGATGCGCCGACTCGACGATTTGGAGCTGTCGATCGAAACCGAAGGGCTCGATTCAGCGCTGCGGATCTACGACGATGTCGTCGACCAGTACGACGCCCACGACGACACGGCGCCGATGTCTCGACCGTTTCTGCGCGATTTCCTTTCAGCACTCGACGACGATCGGTGGCGTGTCTACGTGGCCCGGACACCGGATGGCAAATATAAGAGCGGGATCATCACGCTCTTTTCAGCGGAGTTAGCGTATTTCTGGCAAGGCGGCGTTACTGCCTCCTACGAGAACGTGAGTGTCAACAACCTTCTTCACCGTGCGATTCTGGAGGATTTGGTCACTGATCCCGAACTTGACTCGATAACGGGATACGATCTCGTCGGCGCGAACACCGAACGGCTCTGCGAATACAAAGGTAAATTCAACGGAGAACTCAAAACGTACTACGTCGTCGAGTCATCGGGAATCGCAATGTCACTGGCAAAGTCAGTCTATCGCACACTCAGTGGGCCGCTAAAATAGCGACTCCTCGGAGAGGGGTGACGCTCAATGAGTCGGAAAGTGCGATTCGATTGCTTCTACGACCCTCGTCTCCAACCGGAGAACAGCAGTTTCGTCATACTGTTGGAGATGATCGACTGAACGTGCTGTGGCCAGATTGGGATCGAAGCGACCGAGACCCGATGAAAACGCCGATACACGGTTTATGTGCGTGTTTAGGCTAGTATCACGCAGTGAGTCACTCGTCGGGAACGATCTGGGAACGAGTGGAGGCTCTGGGTTCACTCCATGTAGCCCAGTCCTCGGAGACGGTCTTCGACGTCGTCGAACTCCTCCGTCTGCTCGTCGGTCTGTTCCGTACCAGTGTCGGCTGACTGGTGGACGGATTGTGTCATCGGCGAGTCGCCTCTAAGCGTACAATCAGTTCGGACAGTTCCGTCGACAGTTTCTGGGACAGGTTCTCCGATACTGTGTAACAGCGTTGGCGCGACATCGACGACCGACCGGTCTTTGGGGGTCCTGGCCTATGACGAACTCCATCACGACAATCAGCGTTCACTGTTGGTATGTTCTATCGCGGTTCGTTTCGACAGTCGGTCATACTCAGAACGTGTGTGGTAATGTAATCCTTCCGTAGTGTTAACCGCCGCCTTGATAAATACTTCTTCAGCGAAGCTATTCGTACAAATGGATCTTATGATCGTCGGACCGGCACCTTCACCATCAGGTGGAGTCGCTCAGTACGTCGAACAACAGCGCGATCGACTGAACGGGGACTTTCAGCCGCGAATCTATGATGTGGGGACTCCGTCTGGAGACGGATTGCAGTGGTTCACTCTCGCCTTTCTGGTATCCCTTCGAGCGATCCTCCTGTTTCCATTTCAGAAACGACCGGATATCGTCCACGTCCACAGTTCCCACGGTTTCTCATTTTATCGCGAATCTTTTTTTGTCCTGTTTGCGGCCCTGATCTGGCGTCTTCCCGTCGTATTGCACGTTCACGGATCCTCGTTCGATCGATTCGTTCTCGATGCATCGATGCCAGTACGGTGGTACCAGTCGATCGTTTGTGCCGCAGCTGATCGAATTATCGTTCTCTCGGAGTACTGGCAGGACGTCCTTGCAGAACGGGCGAGCGAGAAAAAAATTGCCGTAATCCCGAACGCAGTAGACTCCGGTCAGTACAATCCGGAGTTCGACGGTTCACCTCACGTGGTGTTCGTCTCGAATCACATCGAACGCAAAGGAATCGTCGAGTTCACCGAAGCAGTCGAGAAATTAAAACGCGAGGGCGATCTGGACTTTCGCGTCAGTATTGCGGGTGACGGGCCACTGTCGAAGCGGTCGAGAAACCTTGCCGAACGGTACGACGACGTAGAATACCACGGGTATGTCACAGAATCGAAGAAGCGACGACTCCTCAATGACGCGTCAATCTACGTGTTACCGACCCATGGAGAAGGACTTCCCTTCGCACTATTAGAGGGGATGGCCGGCGGTAACGCGATCGTCACGACCGGCGTCGGAAGTATTCCGGAAGTTATCGGTAGTAGCAACGGAACCCTCGTTACGCCGGGAGATAGTGACGAACTTCGAGCCGCACTGCGAGACATGATCGCGACACCTGAGTCTGTGGAGAAAATGAGTCAGACCAATCACGAGGTCGTTCGCGATCAATACTCCTGGTCGATGGCGACCGAAGAACTACAGGACATGTACCGGAGTATGGCCTAAAAGACGGCACCGAGTTCTGTCCTCAGCGAAGCCTGAACATGTCGAGGAAGAATAAAGAGTGTATCAAGCGAGACGGCACAGACAGTACCAGCCATCTGAAAACAGCAGTGTCGATCGGTTAGAACTACCAGTCGTCGAGACTCTTCATTCAACATATCCAAGATTCTGTAGACGATTCTCAACGACATCGTCAGTGAGAGTATCCGCTGCAGATTCGTTCGCTTCGCTCGTAATTCGCTTCCGCGGCCCGTTCTCGTAAACGTGCCATGGAACAGCGACCAACTCTTCTGTGTAGACACCTGGTGGATGCCCCCACTCCACGATCGGAATCGGTGACGATCGTTCCTCGACCATATTGCCGTGGTCGGCGGTGACGACGGTTCGACCGGGAAGCTCGAGCAAGAGTTCGTGAATCTTCGGACGAACGAGTTCGAGATTCTGTCGGTACGCATCCCACACATCAGTCGTCGAACAATCGAGCTGACCACGCGACAACTCGCCCCAGATATCTATACCCTGTTGCTCATCGCCAAACGTCCGGGTGTTGAGTTCTCGATCGGCACCGATGAACGGGTAGTGAGGCTGGAGAAAGTGTCCGATAATGCGTTTATGTGGATACCGGTCGGCTGCGTCCTGAACATACTGGGTCATCGTCTCCGGAAGCACAGTTCCGTGAGTATCGTCCCACCCATCCTCCTGCCAAACGTTCACTACCTCATGAAATTGCACGTCGATCGTCTCTTTCCACCGGTACAGCTGTGGGCTAGCTGTCACGTACACTGTATCGTGTAGTGTTTCGCCATCGAAGTTTCCCTGAAGAAATTCAGTCGTATGAGAGCCCTTTGACTGCCTCTGTTCGAGTCGCCCGGGGAAATCACACTGTTCGGCGAACATGTCGTACCGACATGCATCAAGGATCAGCAGGTTATCCCAGTCTTCGTCGATGATGTCGACGCCGTCCGTATTGCAGTCCTGACTATAGAAACGACGGTGGTAGAGACGATTGCATTCCCGGGCGAAAAATGAGGGATTCGTCATTCCTTTTTTCATACCGCGGCGGAATTGGGACAGTGAGTACATCGACCTACCAGAGACGCGCGAACCAAATTGTAAATATGACTGTAACTAGCTGCGAGAATACATCGTCATCTGAATGCCGAACCTAACGAGGAGTTGTGCCCTCCAGCGATAACGAGCGTGTGTGGATTCGGACTGTCATTCACCGACCATATAAACGAGGTTCGAAACTGCTCCGTTCTCGATTGGCGAATCATCGCCGATCGGTCCGTCTGCGTCCCTTCCCAAACGTCGAGTGACCAGTTCTCAACCGACCCAATAGTCGGATACAGACGGTTTCGCTTGGTTCGAACGGCCTCGTTCGTGAAAAGACAGGTTACTGTAACTGCCAGCGGATTCCGTTCTGTGTCCCACGAATCGCCGGCGATCGGAGCGTCGGTGCGTTTGGAATACGACAGTCGAGACACTGCGTCTGGAGTTTTCATCGAGCGAATTCGACGATATCAATACGTGCTGCGGTCAGTTGTCGAGGACCGCCAGGCGGCGGTCTCAGGTACTCACTCTGGGTTCATTTTGACATCGACGCTTGCGTTCCCTGCCAACCGGAAGCTCGTAAAGTTCCCGTTGAACCAGTAGGCGTCCACGCTATCGTCGACGACAGCGTCGACGCTGTTCTCGTCGACCGTTGCATCGTCGTTGATCGTTGCCTCGCCGTACGTCGCCGGTTCGAGCGCCTCGGAGACGCTAAACGAGTAGGAGACCGAATCAGGCGTGGCTGTCCCGTCGATGACGATCAGTTTCTCGAACTCCTCGCCCTCGTTATCGCCGGCTGTTTGCTCGATGACTTCGTCGGGCGTCATCCGCTCCCCGTCCAGTTCGACCCACATCACGTCCGTGTCGTGAATGTCGATCGAGGTGACGGGACCGTTCACGGTGAAGGCGTCACCGAACCCGTTGCCCGTTCCGCCGCCAGCATGCCAGTCGTCATCGGATTGCTCGACGAAATCCTTGCGTCTCCACGTCCCGCCCTCAATCGGGTTGCCCGAGGGGCTTTCGTACGGCGCCGTCGTGAAGCTGATCTCGCCGCCAGCCGTAAACTCATATGTCGCACCGCTCGCATCGGTATCCGTCACGAAAGCGAGCAGGTGACTTTCGCTGTCATCGCTGTCGTCGGTTTGTTCTTCATCGGGTGAGCCAGTAATCCCCTCGTTGAACGGGTCGACGTATTCTCGGCCTCCCAAAGCAGCCATTTCGGCAGATGTGGGGACGCCACCGTCGCCGAGCACTGATGCGGTTGGCTCTCCTTCACGTACGTCCTGGAATCTGATAGTAGCGCTTCCACCCGAGGTGTTGACACGTTCGTTCCACGTCGGATTCTCGTTCGTATAGACGCCGTCGAGAGTCACGACACACGATGGTGATGACCCAGAGTCGTCTTGCACGCGGGCCTCGACGTTTTCGGCCGAACCCGAATCCTGGTCACTGAGATAGATCGTACTGTTTTCCACCCATAGATCGTCAGTGTGCCATGCCCAGACGCCACGGGCCGTCCGTCTTCCGCTGTAGGGATACCTGCCGCGCTCCCCAGATGGATCGTCGACGACTGCCAGTGAATTTCGGATCGTCGATCCGCTGGACCCGATGCGGAACTGGCTCACTGTATTATCACGGTGGTAGCAGTTCTCGTAAATGGCCGTCCCCTGTCCGTTGCCCGCCTCTCCCGGCGGGTCTGCGTACGAGGCGTTGTTACCCAGCCCCTCGACGAAGTTATTGCGGAACTCGATTGTGCCTCGGTGATATGGCGGGACGCGCATTCCTCCTGCAGTGCTCGGTTCAGTGTCGCCGTCTGCAGACGCCAATTTGCCCGAAATATAACAGTTCTCTACAACACCCTGTCCGCCAGATGATGTCGCAACGTTCATGACATGGCGCCCACCACCAACATCGGTCGGGACGCCGAGCCAACCGATGTTGCGGATCGTAAACTCATTGAGATTCAGCGCTCGGACACGGAACAACGCACCTCTCGCGGTTTGATCGATCAGTTTGTTCTCCCAGACCTCCCCCTCGGAGAGATCGTACGTCCGATGTTCTCCAGGCTCGAGCCTGATTACATCGTACTCCTCGCTCGCGGCTGCCCCTTTCGTGAAAATCCCTGCGAACGCCGCAGCTCCGACAGTCGCTTTGAGATACGATCGTCGGTCAATGATCTTCTTGTTATCTACACACTCAGGTTTCTCGGTCATACAGACTAATCGAGAGGGTGGCCTGGATAGAACATTCGTGTTTACATGACCATCTTATTTAACTGGTGTTAGCCGAGTCAGCTGTTTCTGGCCGCTACTGACGGAGAAATTGCGCCGGACAGCTGAGACGGCGAGTCAGCTTCAGATACCCGATAGCGCGAGATCTACGGATGAAACAGGCCGAGTGCCTCGAGGTCGTCCGGAAATCTTTGGTTTCCGTGACTGAGCGGAGCGAAGTCGTTCGAAAGATCTTCGATTTTCGGGCCACGCCGACTGCAAGCGATTCCTATGGAATCGCCCGTCCGCGAGACCTCCGGTCTCGCTTGATGAGCGTTGGACTGCGTCCAACGAGCCTGCAAGCGGACACGCCCGCAAGCAGATGACGAGAATCTTTGATTCTCGAACCATTTGACCCCGAAGTACTTCACGTAACTGCGGGTGAGAAAGGCGTCAAGAAGGAAGATGAGAGTCCCCGCTCGCGCGGACTCAAAAAAGGAATGAGGAAGCTTTGAATCAGACAAACCGCCGGTCGTGACACTCGTCTGTCGGAGCGATGGAGGAGTTGAGTTTCTGGTTCGAGAGAGTCCTCAAGACGTGGACGTAGAAATTGCTGACCGAGCTGACGAGATGGTCTGTACCGACGACTACACGATCTACGACGACATCAACGAGTATGACGGCATTGACGCTCATCTGGCGATCACGCACGAGGACATGTACCGTAATCGGCGACACTCACGTCAACAACTGCGAGAACCGTCATAGCTTCCGTGGCCAGTGGTTGTCAAAGTCCAGAGGCGTCTCGAAGCATCATATTCAAAAAGATCGAAACTTCCTTGCCCTCTTGCTAAACAATAGGACCGACTGGGTCAGCAAAAACCTACGTTACGAGTCATCGAGACTAGCGCTAGTAATTCCCTCGTTGAACGGGTCGACGTATTCTCGGCTTCCCGAAGCAGCCATTTCAGCAGCTGTGGGGACGCCACCCTCGCCGAGCACTGATGCGGTTGGCTCTCCTTCACGTACGTCCTGGAATCTGATAGTAGCGCTTCCATCAGAGATGTTGACACGTTCGTTCCACGTCGGATTCTCGTTCGTATAGACGCCGTCGAGAGTCACGACACACGATGGTGATGATCCAGAGTCGTCTTGCACGCGGGCCTCGACGTTTTCGTCCGCCCCCGAATCCTGGTCACTGAGATAGATCGTACTGTTTTCCACCCATAGATCGTCAGTGTGCCATGCCCAGACGCCACGGGCCGTCTGCCTTCCGCTGTAGGGATACCTGCCGCGCTCCCCAGATGGATCGTCGACGACTGCCAGTGAATTTCGGACCGTCGATCCGCTGGACCCGATGCGGAACTGACTCACTGTATTATCACGATGGTAGCAGTTCTCATAAATGACTGTCCCCTGTCCGTTGGCCGCCTCTCCCGGCGGGTCTGCGTACGAAGCGTTGTTACCCAGCCCCTCGACGAAGTTATTACGGAACTCGATTGTTCCCTGGTGGTCTGGCGGGACGCGCATTCCTCCTGCAGGACTCGGTTCAGTGTCGCCGTCTGCAGACGTCAATTTGCCCGAAATATAACAGTTCTCTACAACACCGTCTCCACCAGATGATGTCGTAACGTGCATTACATGGCGCCCACCACCAACATCGGTCGGGACGCCGAGCCAACCGATGTTGCGGATAGTAAACCCATCGAGACCCAGCGCTCGGACACGGAACAGCGCACCTCTCGCGGTTTGATCGATCAGTTTGTTCTCCCAGACCTCCCCCTCAGAGAGATCGTGCGTCCGATGCTCTCCAGGCTCAAGCTTGATTACATCGTACTCCTCGCTCGCGGCTGCCCCTTTCGTGAAAACCCCCGCGAACGCCGCAGCTCCGACAGTCGCTTTGAGATACGATCGCCGGTCAATGATATTGTTGTTAGCTACTCCCTCTGATTTTTCGGTCATATGGGCTACTCGAGCGGATGACCTGGATAGAATATTCGTGTTTACATGACCATCTTATTTAACTGGTGTCAGCCGAGTCAGCTGTTTCTGGCCGCTAACAAGGGAGGAATTGTGCCGGACAGCTGAGATGGCGAGTCAGCTTCAGGAATCCGATAGCACGATCGGTCTCGATTCGGCTCGGGGAAGCTGTTACCGAAGATGGGTCACAATCTGGTTCCGATCGATCAATCCAACTGATAGCGACAGAAGCAACCAGACGATTCCGCCGAAGAGCACAGTCCCAAAGAGCGTCAGGAGGTCCGTCACAAAGGGTTGGACGACAATGACGGCGGTCCCCATCCCCGCCGCGATCGCACAGACTACTACGAGAATTTTTCCGATCCGATCGATCGACAACGAGAGTTCGATATGAATCAGATAGATATTTATTGCAACCATGATTGCAAAACATATCACCGTCGAGATCGCAGCTCCGACGGCTCCGATCATCGGGATAAGTACGAGATTCAATATGAAATTGAGTATCCCCGTCCCTCCTTTCGCGATCGCTCTCTGTCGGGCCCTCCCGAGATAGTCGAGTGCGTCATTGGTCATTTTATCGACCGCCTGCAGAACGATGAACAGTGAGAACACCTGAATAATTGGAACGGCATCGAGATAGTCCGGTCCGAAGACGAACCGAACTGCCGGATCTGCGACGATAACGAGCCCCACTGCAGCAGGAATATAGAACAGTATCGTGTATTTGAACGTCGACTCGTAGATCCGGGCCGCGCGTTGCAGTTCGTCAGCAGCTTTGTGTTCGCCGTATGATGGAGAGACGGCAAAGCCGAGCGAATTCGCCGGTGCGATTACAAAACCGGACAACTGTTTGGCCAGGGTGTAGAACCCAACTGCGACGGGATTCAAAAATATGCCAATAAGAACCGTGTCGACTCGCTTATATAGAACGTTCGCCCCTTTCGTTGCGGTTAGCGGAATACTGTATTCCCAAATCCGTCGTGCTAACCCACGTTCCATCGAGGATGTACGGTCGTATGTCTGCAGGAGTCGACGGAGCAGAATGAAACCGATTACGGCGCCAGCTGCATACCCGACGATGTAACCCGAAAGCGCACCGAGTGGTCCGAGACCCAGTATCATAAATAGTAACACGAAGACGAAAATACCCACATTCGAGACGATCGACACTTTTGCACTCCATGCGATCAGGTTGAATCCTTGAAAGAGGGTTTGGAAGTGCGAACTTAGCGTTCGAACAATAATATACACGAAACCAATCAGTAACAGCGGTGCGAGTTCAGACTCGTTGAAAACGTTCGCAATCGGTTGATGAAATACAGCGACGCCAGTAGCGACGATTACCATCGCAACACCACTGTACAGTAACGACTTTCGGACGATATGGTAGATCTGTTCTGGCCCGGTTTCCTGGTATTCGGCGATGTATCTGGCTGCTGACTTCGCGATGCCCAGTTGGCTAAATAGCATCACAATTCCAAACACGGAAATCGCGAGAAAGAGCAGTCCATACTCGTTCGGCGTCAGAAAAAACCGGGCAAGAACAACGATCAGGACTCCTTTGGCTATTGTTCGAACGATTTCTGCCAACAACGTAATCTTGAATCCGCCGACGATCGTCTCGGTATCAGTCATAATGTACTATCGTATTCGTATTTGTTTTGTCGCGAACGAAATAGATTGAACGACGATCCACGGGCAGAGACCGCTACCAAATGACTGGATTGCTTCAGACAGACATCACGGAGTTCGGTTCGTCGACGGCAGTTTCGCGAATTTTCTCCATGAATGTAATCGTCCACTTGGCCGATTCCAACTCGACCGGCATTGGTCTATCTTGTTCTATCGCCCGGGCGGTTTGATCGAATAACGCGTAATGTGAGTTCGCCCGCTGGGCGTGTTCCCAGTCGTCGTGCCACTGGGATTCGGCCACAAGTCGGACGTTTGAAATCAATCCTGTGATCCGATCAGCCGAATAACTGACTGCTTGCTTTGCTTTCGCCAGTGACGATCGATCGAAGTCCTCGTCGATCGTTTGGTACATTTGCAAGACCAGATCGACCGTAATCGATTGCTCCGTCCCGTGAATATGGATTTCGCGTTTCAGCTTCGAACCGGAGACCATCTTGATATTGCAGACGACATCGTCCTCGGTCGTATACTGGAGCTGTACAGTGTCGTAGGCGAAGTCACCGTCATAGTCGCCGTACAGACTGGTCGTTGCTGACACAGACGACTCATCAGCGGGATAGCCGCTAACGCCCAATCCAAGATATATCGGATGCGGAAATGCTTCTTCGAACTCACCTCCTGGTAGATCAAACACCCATGATCCGCGGTTCGTTGCATCCGGTGCTGACTGACCCGTGTAAATGAGATCGACACCGCGAATATCACCGATCTCGCCTGACTGAATTCGTTCGCGAACGTCCCGCATTACCGGATCGAACAGGTGTTGATGAACCGGAGAAACCGGGACATTGTGGTGGTTTGAGAGTCGTTCGAGTTCTTCTAACTCCTCAAGCGAATCCGTTACGGGTTTTTCGATTAACACCGGAACTCCAGCCTCGATCGCTGTCTTCGCTATCTCGAAATGGGTTTGTACGGGCGTACAGATGTGCACCCAGTCAAGGTCTTCGTCTTCGAAGAGCGTGTCAACATCAAAGTAGGGTGTGATCGTATATTCGTCAGCGAGATCTCGAGCACGTGACTCGTCGAGATCACAGACTGCGACTGGATTCGTCCGCGGGTTTTCGACCAATCCGTTCAAGTGTGTTTTGGATATAACACCGGCTCCGACGACTGCTGTATCGAGCGTCATCTATCTCTACCGATGTCCGTTCCTCTTATCGTTATGTATTAGATAACGATCTTCCAGCTATCGCGTTTGAGTCGATAACGCAACTGAGAGAGCGTCTCCCGCGACAATAAAAAGAGTGAATCGGTTGGCAAGATGGGATCAATCAGATGGGGTTCGACCGATCCGAAGCAGTGAGTGTAGGTGTCAACTCCCCCTGTTCCGGCGACTCTGGTCACTGCCGTCACTGTTGGCGACGGCTGACCGGCTGAGCGAAACTCTACTTGAATCCAACCTGACACATCCATGTCACACAATTCTACGTCATCGTTTAAATCAAGCCTCTAACTCTGTGAACCCCGTCCGGTTTGCCGGTCTACTCTACCAACTACAGAGATAGAACTTGTAGGTAAGAGACAGGACTTCAGTTGTGGGTAGCTGACCCGCTACTCCGTGTCACCATGCACATAATACAGTTCGAACTCGCCATTTGATTGGACCCGAGAGATACCGGGATCGTCGCCTATCGAATCGAAGTCGGCTTCAGTGAATCGTAGCTCTTGGTATGCAATCGTCTCCCGTTGCTGATCGTGTTCTGTGATCGCCAGATAGTGGTCTGACGAGTAGAATTGTGGCAGCCCCTCGTCGAACGCGTCTTCCTCTGCACTCCCGTGGAGTTTCATTCGTTCTTCGTTCGCGTTGATCGCATCGTCGAACCGATTGGGACCGTCCCGGACCCCAACGAGATCAACATCGTCGTCCTGGGCTGCAAACGAACGTTCGTAGCCGTTCAACTGTGCGTCGGTCACGTGTCCCGAAGACGTATAAATGTAGGGCGAGGGGAACACGGCGAGCAACGAGGCGACCAGCAAGATGCCAATGAGGAGCGCACTGACGGAATAGACGGTCCTGGACCCTGTCAGTCGTGACAGCGACGATACTGTGTTGGCGATTGCGATAGAGCCAAGAATCGTCACAAAGAGCATCATCAGTCCGAAAACACGGAAGTAAATCTCCGCTGACGAGGCAGCGAAATAGACGGCGAACAGCCCACCGAGCGCGGCGAGTCCTGTCGAAAAGTAGATTGTCGTCGTTGCAACGTTTTCCGACAGTCTATCGGATTTAAAAAGAGCGATGAGAACGAGTCCGACGAGGAGCAGTACGAACAGGAGATTGGCGCCAAACAGTTTGAAGAAGATTTCCGTTACCGACCCACCGATTGCACCCAGTGACGCCCCCTGCGTGGCGACGGATTCGCCTGCGTCTCCCGTCCCGAGCAGAAACTCACCTGCGGAGGTACCGACTCGTCTGATCGTCCCAAGAAAAAAGTTGTAGTTCGAACTCCAGACGAGAAACGCCCCAAACAACACCAGCGTCTGACCGTACAGCGGTTGGTGAGCCGCGATCGGTCCATCTGCTCGATACCGACGCGCAACGAACTGTACGAGCGAAACCCCGAGGGCAAACACAAGCAGATGGGCGACCAACTGTGGGTGATAGACGACGAGTGCGATCGAGACGAACGTAACTCCAGCCCCGATCGCAGTGATCGATCCCTGGCGATGATCCGACAACAGGTACACCGTGGCCAGATAGACGAATAGCGACGACAGCATCACAGATTGTGTCATCGCGTGGGCGTGCATGTGGGTCGCGATCGTCGTAACCGACAGCAGCAGAAACGCCGAGAAGGCGGCGACGGTCACGGCGAACTGGTTCGATGTTATTTCTCCGACAGTGAGTGGAATGAACACGAACGAGAGAAGCATCGCGAGGGCGACGACCAGCAGCATAGCGTGGGGAATAGAGATGCCAACGGTCGAGTTAATGAACACCGACACCGTGTGGATACCGGGATACAATACGTCGGTCGGAACGATCGTTCCGTCGCTGAGGGCTCGTGTCCATCCGAGATGCGTCAACGCATCGTGGTGACCATAAAAGCTGTATCCTCGAATGATGGGGATCCCGACGAAGACGAAGGTCGCGAGGCCGCCGAGCAACAGGGCGCTCGATCGGAACTGCCGCTCGACGGTCGGCGAAAACGAGATGAAGAGGGCCGTGGCGAGTGCGACCGCCAACCCCACCCATACCCAGACTG
>LFCJ01001575.1_pt1 | contig 16097 bp, 12 predicted proteins | sample 643141 | NCBI WGS metagenome assembly LFCJ01 (sample SAMN03766243, study PRJNA286221) | soda lake metagenome | biome: soda lake; feature: Kulunda steppe; material: water; isolation source: sample B1-Br-g2 brine of Lake Bitter-1 | place: Russia: Kulunda steppe | collected 2010-07 | reverse complement strand
CAGGACCGTGTGTGATCGAATCAGAAGAACAAGTGCTGAAGACAGCACGGGAACTGAAAGACATCACTGACCGGCACGGCATCGAGCTGATCTTCAAGAGTTCGTTCGACAAAGCCAACCGGTCGTCGATCAGTTCTTACCGTGGCCCCGGGATAGAACGGGGACTCGAAATTCTACAGCACGTCAAAGACGAGTACGACCTTCCGGTGATAACTGACTTCCACGTTCCCGAGCAGGCTGCGCCGGTCGCAGATGTGGTCGACGTTCTCCAGGTGCCTGCATTCCTCTCACGGCAAACCGATATACTCACCGCTGCAGGAGAAACAGGACTGCCGATCAACGTCAAAAAAGGGCAGTTTCTCTCAGCGGACGGTATGGACAACGTCGTTAACAAGATCGAATCCACGGGGAACGAACAGGTTATGCTCTGCGAGCGTGGTGCGATGTTCGGGTACAACAACCTTGTCGTCGATATGCGGAACCTCGACATCATGAAAGAGCTCGGCAAGCCAGTCGTATTCGACACGACACACTCGGTGCAGCGTCCGGGCGCACAGGGAGACTCCAGCGGCGGTGACCGTCGGTTCGCACCGACGTTAGCTCGGGCTGCACTCGGAGCTGGGGTGGCGGGTATCTTCGCTGAAGTACATCCCGATCCGCCGTCAGCTAAGTGTGATGCGGCGACACAACTTCCGCTCGATGAATTCGAATCGCTCGTCGAACAATGGAAAGCGATTGATGAAACGGTGAAGCATGGCAAGTGATCAGACTGAGATGGACGGGACAGACGTTCGTGATGCTGTTTATCACACGCTGTCGGCTCAGGAGAACTCAATTGCCACGCTACAGGATGCGGAGACTGTCGCGGAGATCACCCGAGTGGCGGAAGTGATTAGCGAAGAAGATGGTCGAGTGGTCTTTTCGGGTATCGGTAAGTCCGGAGATGTAGGTAAGAAGATCTCATCGACGTTCAATAGTATCGGGGTGTCTTCACACTTCATTCATCCTGTCGAAGCGCTTCATGGGGATTTAGGGGCCCTTTCAGCCGAAGACGTAGTGGTTCTCATCTCGAATAGCGGAAATACGGATGAGATGGTGGAGCTACTGCAATTTCTTCTCTCATTCGATGCGACGACTGTGGCGATTACGTCCGACCCTGAATCGAAATTAGGTACGAGTGCGGATTATCATATCAATACGAAAATAGAAGAAGAGGGGTCAGTCGTCGAATTAGTCCCGATGGCCAGTGCTACAGTCACGATGGTTATCGGAGACTGTATCGCTAACGCACTGATGACAGATCGGGATTTCAGTAAACAGGAATACGGACACTTCCATCCTGGGGGAACAATTGGGAAGCGTCTGTTGCTTACCGTTGAGGACCTAATACACGAGGATATTCCAAAAACTCGGCCAACAGACACACTAGCTCAAGTTGCTCTGAAAATAAGTGAGGGCGGTAAAGGGATTGCTGTGATTCAAGACGACGAGGACTATGTGAAAGGCATCGTAACGGACGGTGATATACGACGGTTGATTGAATCTGGAACAGATTTCCATAATGTGGTAGCCGAAGAAGTGATGATCACAGATCCCATTACGACCTCCGTTGATATGGCCGCAATACGGGCTTTAGAAGTTATTGAAGAGAAAAACATTTCACAACTTGTGGTGACTGATGATTCTGATCGATTCTTAGGTATCGTTCACATCCATGACATAATGGAGAGAGGGTTGACAAAATGACTATCGACAACAAGGGGCGAAAATTATCTTACGTGGGATGGGGCGGAAATAACAATGTTGGAGACGATGCGATTTTTCTTGGGACTAAACAGTTATTCACTGATTTTGAATTGGTCGACGTAGATGAGAATATTAATCCTGAGGCCACTATTTACGGAGGCGGTACGCTAATGCCTCCAAAACCACCGGAAGCGGATCAAATTCGGAATACATATTCCGCCACGATAGGCGTAGGCGTCAAGGAACCTGAATTTCGAAATCAAAGGTTTGCCCCTCTTGATCTCGGATATTACTTTGGCATAATGGGCCAACGGGAACTGTTGAGGAATAAATTTGTTAAATATGCGCTAAGACCGCTAGAATTCTTATCAGATTCGGTTATGATCCAGACCGATCATATTTATGATTACCAGTTTGATATAATGCGGGATTTTGACCGGCTCGGAGTACGAGGTCCTGTAGCAGAGGAGATCCTGAGTCGGTATAATGTGGATTGTGAAGTGGTTGGGGATACTGCATTGATTCTAGAACCCACTGAATATCATAGAGAAGAAACGAAAAAAATCGGGTTAACCCTTCGAGATGGCGGGTATAAATGGAGTGATGATGATCAGTATATTGACATTGTGGTAAATGTATTAGAATCACTCCCAGACGAGTATCAATTTGTCCTCATTCCGTTTGCTCCAGAAGATATTGGTTTACACCTAAACTTAGAGAAACGAATAACCAATTCCGTATACAAAGATTACTGTTCATATCACACTGACGTTCAGGGCGTTCTAGACGAATATGCGGAATGTGATGTTATCATTGGTGAAAAATTACACGCGAGCGTCTTAGCTTCCTGTACATTTACACCATTTATATCATTAGAGTATCAAAAAAAGAACGAGGGTTTCTCGAGATCTGTGAACATGGGTGATTACAACATTCGATTGAACGAATTAACAAACCAGTGGCTGGACGAAAGATTATATGATATAATCAATTCAGATAACATTGTAAAGCAATTAGAGTCAGTTGTAACCCAAAAGCGAAAGTTGCTTGAGGACTTTACGCATAGTGTCTCCTCTGACATTCAATAACCGATTTTGTGTACTTTTCTGTTCACTTTCGATATCCAGATGTGCCACTAGCAGGTTTTAGATCCATCCTGCGATTCAAATTCCTGGCTGAAAGAATCAGATATATCCAAGTGCTTCCAGCCGCTCTAACTCTTCCTGATTTAGAGTGATATCATCACCATTTGGTTCCGGATAACTTTCAAGTGCCTTTCTTACTTGAGAAACCAGTTTCGAAGGTGCACTCTCAAACGACTTCTCTTTACCATTTTCCCACGCGAATTCTGTCCCATCTGATTCAACAACTACTTTCCAGCCTTCGTAATATCCAACTACCGTATGTACTAATGAAAAATTCCTAATAACGCTTTCAGGAATCTGAGGATACTTTTTACTGAGTTTAATTTTTTCCCTCGCCGGAGAACTACTTAAGACAACACCATTATCGGAAGACATGCATCTAACAACTTGATCAGTATTCTTGATTTCTCCGCTACACCACCCCAAAATCAGATGAAATAGATTATTTATTGAGACGTGCTCTTCAATTTGCTTTGGATCTAACGTCGGATGAGCCACAACCAACGGGACATTGAGTATGTGATCGCTTACGGAGAGACCATGACCGATCCGTTGTTGCCCCATTTCGTCTTTTTCCGCAAGCATTTCGCCATGATCGCTGGTGATTATGAGTAAGGTGTTCTCAAGCAATCCGCTCTTTTCGAGGTATCCAACGAGTGCTTCTAATTGCTGGTCAATAGAGAGTATTTCTCCTCGGTATAATTTTTTGATGGTATTGATATCCTCTTGTTGAATTGCCTCTGGCTCTGTCTCGGCTAATTCTGTAAAATTCCAAGGCCGGGCAAAATCGGTATTCAACCTCTTGAGTTCGTTATCTGATATCGATTGATTCAAAACAACTTCTCTAATTTCCTTCGGCGGATAGTAAGGGCGATGCGTATCCATGTAGTTGGCGAAAATGAAAAATTGGTCATTGGAGTTCCTTTTTTCCTCCATTGCCCGTTTTACATACTTGGTATTCTCGTTGGAACGATATGCATCCCCGTTGTCGTCCGGTGAAATCGGTATGCCGGTTACGGCTTCCATTTTCCACATACTATACCTCAGGAAATAATTTGCAAAGTTCGCAAGGCTTTTAATCGTGTGATCATCAGATAATGAGGTTTGTAGCGCTTTCAACGGAATTTTCTTCTTGTCATAACCAGATGATGATAGTTCACTAACTATTTGATCGATAAGTGCAGCCTCGGGATAAACATCAATGGTTTTAGTATATATTGAGGAATCAAACACTTTCCCAAAGCCACTTGAATCGCTTGCGTAACTATTACCTGAAATTAAGTATGACTTATAAACATCTGGTAGTTGATCAATTAGTGGGAGTGAATCAAATCCGTCATTATGTCTATATATATTGTGATTATGCGGGTGCTCTCCTGTAAATAGCGAAGCATGTGTGGGCAATGACCAATTTGCGGGAGCAATCGCATTTGTAAAATGCAAGTTATCAGATGCTAAACGTCTATAACTGCCCGAAAATTTGTTTAAATAATCAAACCTACACGCATCTAGCACAACAAATAGAATATTTTGACGATTTGATTTATCATTCATGATTTAATATACCGTGATTATGAATAACATCTAAATTTTTGTCAGTCAATCTATTGTAATACCACATCATGAGAACTCACCGTTTTAAAACAACTGGAACTGCTCTAACACTCTTTTTTATATCTTCCAAACACTGGATTTTTTTATCGGATTTGCCGCCTGCCCAAACAAACTCTAAGTCGTGTCTCTTAAATTTGTTTATAATCAAATCAATTGTATTATTACTTAGGTGGACTGGATGTATTTCAACATAAAATAACAACGGATGATCTCCTTCTATTACCCTATCTATCTCACTAATTATTTCTCCTTCATAACCCTCAACATCCATGCGAATAACGTTTACCCTCTCTATTTGTTTATTTTGCATGTAGTCCGTTGGTGTCCATACATTAACGGTTGCCTTTTCTCCGGCTAATTTATGCTCAAAAGCACTCAACTTATGTTCGTCAGTTAATATACGATGACAATTTGATAAACTAGTTATTTCTAAAGTTTTTGTTCCCGTTTCTGATCCCAAAGCACCGTGCTGGATATCAACATTGTTTTGGGCTCCCCACAGCGCGACATTTCTTTTTAATAAAACAATATTATCAGGTCCGGGTTCAATAGCAAAAATTCTCGCACGTTCGCCCAGTACTTCTAGCTCATGTAAGACATAATAACCAATATTGGCTCCAATTTCCAAGATATTAATCGGGCCATCAACCTCATTTTTCAATTTACTAAGCTCCGACTTGAAGACTTCTCTCTCATCTTTTTCCCTCGTTCGATTAATTAATAATTCTTTTGAAATACCTTCATCAGCTAAATTCAAAAACATATCATGCCCATCAACACTTTGCTTTACAAGGGGTAATTCACCATTATCTCTATGCTTTTGAATATGTGTGTTGTGACCAACTGCTGTATTGAATACCAACCCTTTAAACACGTCATATTGACCTGATTTAATCAAATGCATTATTAGTAAGCATCTTGTACGTGAAAAATTATATGATTTTTCAATTTTTGAAAATAAAAAAGGAGGTACCCTCTCTGGAGATTGGATACCTTTTTTGATCAAATGGAATACTCTCATTATATTCACCAGAGCTAGCGAAAGCATATATATATTATGCATCTATCCATGATAGTGTAGATTCTTAATCCAGTATTGGGTACAACTACCTCACAAGCCACCCCCAGCTAGCTGTTTCTGAAGCATGGGTTCTCTGTCTCAGTGGTTCTTCTAGCGGTTAGAGATCAGAAGCAGAGACGTATCGATGGAGAATTGTCTCTGCCGGCGGCGGCTTGCCGCCGACGCGACAGCATTACACTCACACCACTGGCTCCGACGGCCGATAATTACTGCTGGAACCGGTCGTCAGGCGGTCGATTTGTGGAGACGTCCCGTCGCACAGCGAGGGCCGTCCACGCTGCCCGTCGGATCATATTGATGAATTCCTTGAACGGCCACCACCAGAGGCGACCCCCGCCTTGGCGGGGCGTCGCCACGTACTCGTGGTGGAGATACCGACGAGAGTTCTGTAAGGGAAAACTCACCACCACGTAGAGGAGTCTTACCGTCAGATCTCGTGTTGTTGTTGTCGCTATCGCTTGTTAGACAATCGATAGCTTGACTTGATACTAAACCGTTTCGCGTAGTGGTATCGATCATCCCGTGGTGTCTGGATAAACGGCGCGTCAGCGGCGTTGCCGTGACGCGCCACCCCTTGTTCGTCGTACCGTCCATTCAGGTACGTACAATCGATGTAGACCGGAAACTCGACGGTCCAACTGTGACTGTCGAGTTTCCCTCTCAAGCTGTGGTCAATCACACGGCTCCAGCCTTCCGCAATCTCCTGATGAGTCGTCTTTCCCCATTTAATGATCGGCATAACGTAGGCGTAATTGTGCGCCTGAAGCAACGTGAGACACTTGCTGTCGTAGAAGCCGCGATTTAGATAGGCGGCCTTGACACCGAGGTCAAGGCCATCGGGGACTCCAAGAAACTCAGCGAGAACGCTGCTGGATGTGTCGCCGTCCTCTAGGCGGCGTACCGCCGGGTGTATTGTTTGTCCCTCACGCGTGCGTTGAGGGTTAGCATAGGCATGAAACGAAGCTGTTCCACGTTTGGCTTCGGATTGATAGAAGCCGTCTGTGTCGGCTTTATCGCCGTAGTAAGGCCGAAGGTGGAGGTCTGCACACATCTCCACCTGCTCTGGGAGTAGTTCAACGGTATCTCGTCTGAGAAGCGTGTTTGCGACTTGTTCGAGCCCTTTAGGCTCGAACATCGTCCGGAGATGGTAGAGAACTGTGTTGGCAGCCGGTGAATTCTTACTAAAATTGCAGAGCGTAGAGATTGAGGTCCCGTCGGCGCAAGCACCGACGAGGACTTTGTAGATGTCCTGGGTATTGATTTGGGCGTTGGAAGCGAGATCAAGAGCAATTTACTCGTCAAGAGTGTTGACGAGAAAGTTAACAAGCTGGTCCTCGTGGATTTCACTGTCTGCTTGCTGCGTTTTGAATACACTTTCTGCAAGCAGACGTTCTAACTAACCAGCTTTGTCAAGTACTGGGTATTGTTTAGTTGAGTCAGTTTGAGAAGTGAACAGGTCGTTAATTAAATTTTGAATAAAGCTTGCAGACCTGCTCAGCGAGAGCAACGACGCGGCTTACTCGACGACGAAGGTCACACTCTGTCGAACGGCACGCTCATTTGATCCAGTTATGCCTGATACTGGATTTTGGGTAAAGTTACCGGACCTTGATTCGTTGTTGCTGTGGTCGTTACGAGATCCTAATCCACACGGTACGAGATTAAGCGAGCAAATGGAGTCGGGCGAGTTCTGATCCAATCCTCGTTAATTGATCCCAGGTTCCAAAATTCGAATTATTTGATAGAAACCTATTTCGGAAATTCAATTTGGCAATTTATCTATCCCATATTAGGTGGCGTATAATATCTCTGACCATATTGTTAGCTGGACCTCGCACGACGCTCTTTTTTTTCTTAGCACGGTGCGCTCCCTACCGCAACTATAATTGTAGTTAAAATAAGTCTATGAGTTGATTACATATGGCTACCTATTACGGCAAGAGGGCCCTTATGATACTTCGGGACGACGTAGTTGAAATTTCAAAGTCAATTTATAACTTCCTATGGAGGCAGATTCCTTTTCGATGGAAAATCACTTACCGAAATAGACTAAGTCAAACTAAGTATGAAGCTCCAACAAAACCTCTAAAAATCTACTGGATAAATCCAGAAAGGATCCAAAACAGTGTCAGAAGATTCTCCAGATCAAAGAAGATAGGAACTATTGAAGTAGGTGAATGGGATCAAGAGAGAACCAAATTCGTAGAACATCCAATTTATCAGGGTCTCTATGAGAGGTTTGAAAAAAAATACGAGTGGAAAAATACTCAGTATGTCAAGTGGGCTGCGGAAGAGATTAAAACAGAAGGAAGCAAGTGGGGATATTCAACTGTTGATTCATTTATAAAAAATCGTTGTTCATACGTAGACCAGCTATATCAAGATATTAAAGAGAACGGGTATGAACCACAGTCTAACCTTGGGAATAAAAAGAGAGATACAATCCGTCATAAGATAATTTCAAACTCCCATATTAAGACACATGAAGTTGGTATTAATATTGGACGAAATGGTGAAATATTGTTAAATACAGGAAACCACAGACTGAGTATCGCAAAAATACTCGGTCTGGAACAGATACCCGTTCAAATTATTGTGAGACACGAGCAATGGCAAGCAATACGATGCAAAATTCACAAAAATGGCCTTCCAGAGGGTCTTAAGAATCTACGTGACCATCCCGACTTACAGGACATAATTTATTAAAATAATTTCTCATCTTGATAAGATGTAAGATCAATTCCCTTAGCCACAAGTGTCTTTCAGATGGATGAGAAGTCTGAACAAGTGTTCCTACCACCACGTGAGCGGTGCTTCAAACGTCTCCATTGAGAGAGTGACGACGTTGTCAAGCACGGAACTAACGGAAAAGACGCCCAGCAGTACTGGTGCAAGTCGTGTGAGACGTACTTCAATGACCTCATAACAAGATCTTTGGCCAACCGTTTCGAACTGAGAGAGCTGTTCTACATCGTCAAAGAGATACGATCTGAGCCGACCGTTGAGATCGCTCGTAATCCCGGCCAAGACTACGAGACTGTTCTTAACTTAGTTCTCAACGTCCAGGTCGTAAGTGAGGTGATCAATAATAAGCTATACGATGTCTGTGAAGCTAACGAGGTCTACATGATAGATGGTGAGAAAGAATTGATATGGATGAGAGATTCAGAAAGTGACAATGCACTCGCGCGTAATTTAAAAATTAAAAATTGAAGTAGATGATTCGAATCAGACAACACTCCGGTGTTGGTACTCTTCTGGCGGGATTACGGATTATTTCGGTTTCTCATCTGCAAGGATTCCATAACGCTGAAGAAGATATCGCTGAATACGGTGATGGAGGCGTAACCCTCTGTACAGGTGATTACCTATATACGACGAGATTGAGGAGAAGGAGGTGTTAGACGGCCAATTGGCCGTCACTCACTCCGATAACTACGTCATCGGTGATGTCCACACGAACACCTGTGAGAACCGCCACAGCTTCCTTCGGCAGTAGGTGGCGAAGTTCAGAGGTGTCTCAAAACAATCGATTCAACAATATATCAATCTTGAACTAATTTCACCGAGAACACCGTCTCAGTCAACAGCTAAGTTGGAACGGATGCTACAATCGGCAATTTCGAATCAATCGCTCGATGGACGAAGGTCGGTCAACGAGATACTATACTATGGAGTGCCCCCGGCAGTATAATTTCGCTACAATTATTTCTCGTTGTTTATTCTCTCTGTATGTCCCTAAATGAATTATAACATTTGTCGCGCCGTCGACACTATATTTTCCCAAGGACCGCGGACGCAGGTAACATGGAAGAAGATTGAATCCCTTTATAACAAATGGGTATATAAGGATGTAAAAAAATATTCAATTGATATTAGTCCTTTCAGTGTACACTGGGTTGATCCAGATGACATAAAATACATTACGGGTCGGTCACACAAACCCTGGGATAATAAAAAACAGCTAGTTGGAACGGTCGCCTCCGGTAATTGGGATAATCGCCGAATGAAAAATTCTCCGTCCACCTATACGCGCCAATTTGCTGATTGGGTTCTATATAAGTCGGCAAGGGATCGAATAAAAAACGATGTTGAGTGGGAAGAAACTAAAGTTTATGAGACGTATCGGGAAAGAGGGATAAATCATAAATATACAATTGATCGGCTAAAAAAGTTTGATCGGGTGGTCGATAATTTGAAAAATGATGGTTATATGTCTCAGAAAGAACTATATCTGGAACGACGTGGGGAAAATAGTGTGTTAGACGCATTGCTTAATGAAATTAATGTTGATATTGGCAGTGATGGAGGTTTGTTTTTTGTAGACGGAAGACATCGGCTTATTGCTGCGAAATGTCTCGAAATACCTCGTATCCCTGTCACAGTTCTGGTGCGACACAAGCAATGGATGGAAAAATTATCTGATAAAGAAACGGTCAAAAATTCTCGGCCAATCTAAAAATCTGGACTCAAGTATTGTTCTCGCTGTACAATTCTAAAATTTTTACTCGAACGCAGCCGTCTCAAAATACATTTAATCAAGCAGTCTTATACATGAGTATTGGCCATAGACTCACATAGGGAGACAGTAGATATGAATAACGTCACCCTACGAGATGAGTACTCAGGTCGAATCTTCTTAATTGGGAGTGGCCCGAGTCTCAAAGAGACACCGCTTGAGTTACTACAGGAAGAATATACATTCGCTGCGAATAGCATTCCTGACATTTTCAGTGACACAGACTGGCGACCGTCATTCTACGCCTGCGTTGACGATGGCGTTGACACAAGCTACTGCGAAGAAGCGATAGAACTCGGGATACCATGCTTTTTCCCGGAAAAGACCACCCGAGGAACCTCACTTATTGATTCTGTGCCGATCAAGGATAACACACTGTTTTTCGAAAACGTTGATCTCCGTGACCGCGACGACCTAGATATATCCACATTCCAGTTGAATTCCGACTCAATAACGAGTTACCGCGATGTTTGGTCTGAAGACATCACAAAGGTTGTGTATGGATACAACACGATAATGTACCAAATGATGCAAATATCGCATTACATGGGATTCGATGAAATCTATCTTGTAGGAAACGATCTCTATGACGTTTTTGATGGCTATTTGCTGTTCCCGGAAGCTGCAGATCCAGCTGGATTCCAGGGGAGTGGTGACTCAACACTCCAGAGTGGAATTGGATCTCTACAAGACAGTGATCATCCTCTGAAGTCGTTTTGTAATGCAGTAGCGTATAAAACGATCAAGTCTAGCGTGTTCAGCAAACTGTACCCGCTTTTTTCGAACCATATCAAATTCATTGAGCAAGATAACTACTTCTCTGAAGACTATTCCGGCGGGAAGATCATTACACCAGAAAAGAACCGTAGACATATACTTGCCCACGAACTGGCAAGATCAGTCTCTGATGAACTTGGATTCGAAATCTATAACGCAACTGTGGGTGGACATCTAGAAGTCCACCCAAGAACAGATATTACAAGCGTCGTTGGAGATGGTAAGTAACAATTGAATTCTACCACAGCGACAAAATCCTGAGAGATGCTAATAGATCAATTATGTTTAGGAATGTGTACGAGAAGTGATGTTATGGAAAAGCTAGGAGTTCTGTACTATGTTGGTTCGTTTCCAAAGCTATCTGAGAGTTTCATTCTAAACGAAATCAACGAACTCTACAACCGGGGGCATAATATTGCAGTCTTCGCTCAGAACGATCCAGAAGAGAACATCACCCACAAGGAATACGAAGACATAGACGTTCCCGTTTACTACGCGCACGCCTCATATACTGATTTCCCCCAACTACTTTCTAAGAAATCCGCTCAAATGGCTCTAAATCATGCAACAGACGGTTTTTTTAAGCATTTCTCAACGAAACGTGCTGGCCACAACTTACTTTTAGCCAAGCAATGTGCTCATTTCGTTGAAGCGCTTGATTACGAGATTAATGTAATTAATGCGCACTTTGCGAGCTCTACCAGAGTCGGGGCGATGCTCGCTGCACGCCATCACGGTATGCCATGTACGGTTACCGCCCATGCAGTCGAAATATTCTCCTCTCCGAATATTCCCCAAATAAAGTACATCTGCGATAGTATGGATCACGTGATTGTTCCATCTGATTACAATCGAAACTATCTACGCGAAGAGATTGGGATTGCGAACGATATAACGGTTGTTCCAGCGACGACACAGGTTGAGAAGTTCGAACCGTCAGCTCCCACCGTTGAGAATCGGCTGTTAACTGTTGCTCGGTTAGTTGAAAAGAAGGGCTATCCGTACGGTATTGAGGCTGTGAATAAGCTCATAGAGCAAGGGTACGATGTCGAATACCACATCGTTGGAACCGGCGATAGGAAAGATCGCTTACAACAACAGGTGACAGAGTACGGTATTGAAGATCACGTCGAATTCTTGGGCCACGTCTCAGATGATCGACTCCAAAAAGAACTGAGTGAAGCCGCCGTCTTCGTGCTACCCTGCGTTATTGCTGAAGACGGTGATCGGGACGCAATGCCGGTCGTTCTCAAAGAAGCGATGGCGTCAGAAACCGCATGTGTCTCAACTACCGTCTCTGCTATCCCAGAACTGATTACAGACGGTCATGACGGACTTCTAGTACCAGAAAAAGAACCAGAGGAGTTAGCGACTGCGATCCGAGAACTCCTTGATCATCCTGAAAAAAGGAAATACATAGCAAAAAATGGTCGAGAAACTGTCCACAACAAATTCGACATTTCTGTCTCTGTTGACACACTAACCGAGATATTCAACTCTTTACAATCGAACTATATATAGCAAAATTCCCGAGCTTCCAACTACCAGTATTTATTTCTATGAAAGCATATAATATAAAACAATCACTGCACAAAATGTGTGTTCCGGTTCTTCAATTTCCGGAATCTACCTTCTCCACATTTTATTCACCAACTCTCATTTCGAATATATGTCTGATTTAGTGGCTGGCCAAAAATGTTAGAAATTTATATTATTTACGACGGCTGAGTCTACGTCTGGGTGGTTTGCATGCGTTTTCACCCGTTTAGGAAGGGAGTCGACAGATGGTGCCGACCGTATGGTTTCGCGTATCTGCTGCCAGTTCGAGTGGCGAACAACGATGCGAACCGGAATCTTCTCGAGATCAAGTGCATGGGCGATTGCGAGCCGATGGCGACCATCAACAAATAGAAACTCTCCTTCTCGTCCAATTGCTACTGTTACATCAGATTTGGACCGTTCAAACTTCCTACTTAATAATAATGACTTTATACTTTTATTTTGTAGTTCTGATTGCGATTTGAACCCGTCGTTGCGGATCGTTTCGTAGAGTTGTTCAACTTGTTTGACTCGTTGTTCGATTTGATTTCTTGTCCGACATCCGTTCCAAGAGGATATTCCATTTTCCACCTGTTCAACGGTCCGCTGGTAGAGATCTGTATCTTCCCACGGAGTCCCGTGCCTAAATCGATTATATGTGCTGCGATATGTAACTGAATTTTTAAGATTTTTTTCTCGCCGATCCCACTCGCCTGCTTGAACTTCACCCATCTGTTCCCATTTGTCAACATTCCCGGTTATGTGATTGATTTTCTGTGGATCTATATACAAAACAGTAAACGGGTCCGCCATCTGCTGATCACGAACAATAATTCGTTTGTAATGGTAATTTAGATAATAATTGATTCCTTGGTGATTCAAATTCATTAGCCGCAACCCTGCGTAAATAAGCGCTAACAACCCCTCTTCACGTAATATAAACAGTCCTTCTTTCAACTTTGTTTGAATTAGATTTAAAACAGACATCATAATTATTAATTTGTTGACGGGCTACTCTATAGTATGTTTTTGAGTATATAATCCTGATGAATCAACATACAGCGACTGAATCCACCGCTCAACGCCCACTCGCTATTATCAACAATGCACCCAATGAATATTGTAAGAAGTTATTGTTTTATATGTTTGACATCTGGATGGTTTTTTGGAAGAGTTTCAGATTGCTGTGCAAGTTTTTCCATCCAATTTTTATGTCGAACACAGACAGTTACTGGGACTTGATCCAAATTAGCTATCTTCGCTGCGGATAATCGATGGCTACTATTCACAAAAAGTAACTCTCCATCTCTTGCAACATCAACAGTTATTTCGTTGAAATGTCTAAAAAGTTTATCATTAGGGTGGTTACCTAACTTTTCTTGGGTTTGATATCTATTATTCTGTATACTCGTGACTAGATCACAAATCCGTTTCACATTTCGTTTTATACTTTCGATATCTTTGTCAGGGAATGTGTCGTACCAAAATTCATCATCACTTAATTCAACATCATTGTCAAAATACAATTTTGCTGCTTTGTAATAGGTCCTATCTTCAAATTGAACTGGATAATTTCCTCCTCGAGGAGCTCTTTTATCCCAGTCGCCATCTCTAACCCTTCCAATCAAATTTCTCCCGTTTTCCCAAAACGGGTACTCTCTTCCAGTATGTCGATTGATGTTTGAGGGAGATACCCAGTATATCGCAAACGGATCAATTTTAAGCCCATAACTCTCGACATCTCGGGTCCGCCCAACATCAGAGATTCGAAACGCATTCTCATTCGAAATAAAATAAGAAAGCACCCTTTCAATTGCTGTTCTCGGGTTTTTTGTGGCTTGCACTAATTTATTTTCTCGGACCATACTAGCTAATTCCACACTGTGATTACTGCCTATGTTTAATCATCCCACTGATACGACCTAAAGTCATCGCAATCACACAGCTCCCGGCCAGGACGGTTACACCAAGATCCCGTTCGATATCTCGGTCTTCGGGCGTCGGCACTACTTGCTGGTCATCTCCATCACCAAACAGAAACCCAACTACTTTCATCGGGAACCGAAGCAACCCACCAAGCAAAATCAACACTGCCGAGCGATCATCTAACCGCCAGATCTGAACCTGTCCCTTCCCCACTCGATACTGCTTCCGAAGCAGCTCTCCGAACTGTCGACTCGGATGCCGAACAATCACATCCGACCCATACACAAGCGTATACCCTGCATCAGTCGCCGACCGAACCCAGTGCACATCGCCGCCAGAGAACAAATGCTGCGGAAACGGGCCAATATCCTCAACCACTTCCCGTCTGACAAACACGTTTGCGGTCTTGGCGATGCCATCCTGGACACTCTGATCGTTCCGCATATTGACCGAGGCATCGAACCGTTCGGCGGCTGTCTTCTCATCACTGAACTCAAAGACAACGCGCCCACCGACCAGATCCGCAGCCTCTCGATCAAGGGTTTCAACACCGGCAGCGATCCACTCGGAAGCAGGTGTACAGTCTGCATCAGTAAACGCAAAGATCTCACCTGCTGCGGCCTCGATACCACGGTTCCGGGCAGCATACGAACCCTGGATCTCGTCTTCGACAAGCAGCTCTACACCCTCGAACTCCCAAATCACCTCTGGGGTGTTATCGGTCGACCCGTTGTCGACCGCGAGCACCTCATACCGGTCGTCGGGATACGTCTGTTCGGTCAGTGCGTTGAGACACCGTCGAATGCCAGTTGGATCATTGTAGACGGGAACGATCACCGAGACGAACGGATGCTCGCTACTCATTGGTCCTCCGAACGTATCGTCACGTCAGTTTCTGGCAGCCGAGTCGCCTCATACAACCGCGCTGTGAGCGTGGTCGGATCCGGATTGTTTCGTGTCATCCCTTGTTCTGTCGGATCATAGGTCCGCTCAAACTGCCGCTCTAGCCAACGCCGCCGTTCGGCTTCCCCCAGATCAGTAAACACATCAAGTGCGTAGGCGGTTTCGATCCCCGCACAGTTGTACGGGTACCCGTATGGATTCCACTCAAGTGCCTCAACATACGTATCGCTCGCAGCATACGAAACCGTCTGTGCCAGTTTCGGGTCGTCCCAGAACGAATGATCTGGATAAGCCTCTCGAAGCAACCCAAAAGCATAGAGATTGAACGAGTGATAGCCGACTGACTTTTCTGTCCATCCTCCCTCGTCTGCATTCTCACTACTCTCTTCGCCACCCAACAGTCCTCGAAGAACTCCCAGGACCATCGTGTGGGCAGTTCCTGCCTTCAGTCCTTCAAAAAAGATCCTTCCGTACTTCCGCACATCAAATTCTGGTTTGAACGGATGGTAGACAAGCCCGTAGTCCATCACATTCAGATTCGCCGACAGCGCGTCGAGATACCGTCGTACCTGTTCGTCGACCGCCGGATCGCTCGCGGGGTGTTGGGCCAACAGGCCCCCCGCAGCCGCAAACCACAGCTGGTGGTTGAACGTCATATCGATTGGGTTGACTGTGCCGTCGATTTCAACGGGATGCCAGGCTGCGAGCGACGATTCAAATGGGTGTTGGAGAAACACGTCGCTTGCGAGTTCAACGAGCTCTGGTCGATCAAGATACCTCGCTGCGACGACAAGGGCTTCGATTGACCACGCCTGGCCGATGAGTCCGTTACACCGGTCTTTTTCGT
>LFCJ01001574.1_pt1 | contig 16104 bp, 11 predicted proteins | sample 643141 | NCBI WGS metagenome assembly LFCJ01 (sample SAMN03766243, study PRJNA286221) | soda lake metagenome | biome: soda lake; feature: Kulunda steppe; material: water; isolation source: sample B1-Br-g2 brine of Lake Bitter-1 | place: Russia: Kulunda steppe | collected 2010-07 | reverse complement strand
TCGATGTACCTATCGAGGCGGCGGAGATCTTCACCGTCTGTGTTTCTAAACGCAGTGATAGCATCGAATACGGCGTCGAGTGCCGACATCGAACTTGCGGGATCGAATCGAGTTATGGAGGTGTCCGAGTTCACAACAGAAAGAATGACTGAATCGATATGTTTCGTTTCGCGGACTACTCAGGCTCTCACGGTTCGTACCTGATATGTACGTGTTTACCCGGCTCAAGAGCTGTTCACATACTATCATCCGGCGAAGTCGATGATCGAGTTGGTCACGACTCGATAGACACGAGCGGAGATCTGCGTGACTCGATGGTCCACTCGAGTCACGCGTTTTGCCTCTGACGTATTCCCCTCACTTCGGCGGTAGTGTCAACCTATCCCCACGGTTGACAGGGTAAACTTAGTGGGATGTATCATAACTCGTGTGGCGGAGCACTTGGGTATTCAGCAGATCTATCGGACACTTGGGGTTAAGAGATCCAGTAGCAGAGCCGCTATTTTGTGACGTGTAACTCGTGCTTGGAGCGGGGTGGAGCACAGCGGTCTCGTCGAGTTCGAATGTGACCCTGCTTGAATACAACTCAATAGCTCCGTGAACCGCCTCGGAGTCAAGTGGTTCGAGACGCTGAGCGCGTCTCGTTATTACTATTGACCTCAGTGAACTCGAACCGGGCCCCACCACCAGTCCGATCGACAATCGTAACCTGCCAGCCGTGCGCCTCAGCGATCTGTTTGACTATCGCCAACCCGAACCCGGTCCCATCACTCTCTGAAGTATACCCAGGGTCAAATACTTCCTTGCGGATGTCTTCAGGAATCCCTAAGCCAGTATCTTCCACATAGAACCCATGGTCATCGATCCGACCAACTCGAATTGTCACGTCCTCCCCACCATGTTCGACTGCGTTCCGGAATAGGTTCTCGAAGATGTGTTGCCTTGTTGCGAGTCCGATCAGCGGGCGGTTCAGTCGGTCTGCAAGTGATTTCGTGAAATTGACGGGGGAATTGGACGCTGTCTTGCGGTATGAGGTCGAAACGGCCGCTGGTGAAGCAGTGTAAGCATCTTGGCAAGCAGCACGTTGACAACCCAGACGAACCCGCTGCGCCGGAGGGCGACAGCGGGTTCGCCGAGTGGGTCCAAATCGCCTTGATTCTCATGCATGCTGAACTCGACAAAAGCTTCCGCGAGACTGAAGCGTGGTTTAACGACTCTCTCGCTGTCCGTGAGGAACTGAATCTCGACAACTCGCCAGACCATACGACGCTGTGTCGCTGGGAGCAAGAGTACCAGATGCGTGAACTCCGCCTGCTCCGCGCTTCGGCGGAGCAGGCGGGCTGGAGTGGTGAAGCCGCGATTGATGCGAGCGATTTCCAGCGCGATCAAACCAGCTACCACTACCGCGACCGTGCGAATTACTCGTTCCAGTCGATGAAGACGACGATCTTGATCGACGTGAACTCGCTGGCGATCAAGGACGTTCATTTCACGACTCAGAAGGCGTGGGACGGCCACATCGGGATGCAGGTCTTCCGCCGGAACGCGGAAGACCTGCGTGTGTTGTCTGCTGACGCGAACTATTCGTGGAGCGACCTCCGTGAGGAGTGTCGCTCCAACTCAACGCGACCGTTGATCAAGCACAGGGAGCAGACACCGCTGCAGAAGGCTCACAACGCCCGGATGAACGAGGATTACAACCAGCGGTGGATGAGTGAAACGGGGTTCTCGCAGTTGAAGGAAGACGACGGCGAGAAGCTGCGCTCCCGGAGCTGGCACGGCCAGTTCCGGGAGCTCACGCGGAAGTGTATCGTACATAACCTCACGCAGGCGGCGAGTTAGGCCTCGCCGCCTGCTCCCTTTCTCCGGACGTATCTGGGAGAGGCATCGCCGTCGTCACTGACACAACGAAGCAAGATACCATAGTCGCTCTTGTGTAGCACATTGTTGATGGCTTGCTGTCTTGCGATTTCGGTCTGTCCCGAGTGAACTACATTCGGCCCAGAGAGACGTCAGGATCGGTAGTTGTGGCTACTCGTGAGAATACCGCGACCGTATCAACAATCTCCTACGGAAGAGCGTACCATAGTTTTGACCCTTCGACAACCGCCGTCAGTAACAGCTACTGCATCTTCTGACGGTAAGAACGCGCCTCTGACAGCTTGAGACTACAAACAATCGACCCTACCTCGTCGCCGTCTTGCGTTCAACAAGGCAATGCAGATACAACCCTTATCATAGCACACGTCACACAGGGGACAGCCGCTGAGACGGCAATAAAAACCGGCAGAGATCAGTTCACAGGGGCAACTTACGAGAAGTTTGTAGACATTCTCTACCGCGATGATCTCCAGTTTGAGTGGACGACGCTTGAGGGGCGCGAGGTCGCGGAGGCACTCATTGACGCGGTCGATATCGTGGAGGCGACACTTGTCGCCTTCACACCTCGAGATATGGACACGTGGGAGCGAACAATCGCTGGCGACCCAGGAGGTAAGCTCATACGAGAGGCAGATGTTCCGGTGATGGTTTTCCCGAACCAGCAAGCCTAACGGAACCCTCGGAATGCGGCGCACAGTGCCCCTGCGGCAAGCGGAACGACGCTATAAAAGAAAACACAGGGGACTTCGTTTTCTCATAATCATACATGCCGATGTGATGCTGTCTGCTCACGTGTTACAGTACGTTGTATACTCGGCATCGAACTCGCGTGGCGGTGGTTGCTGGGACTGCGAACTCATGTCCTTCGACGTATAGGGAGTTTCCAACACGGTCAGTAACCGCTTGAACTTGGATAGCTTTCCAGTTTCGAGATACTCATCCAGTGACTCTTCAACTAGATAATTGCGGGGAATATACCGCGGATTGACCTCCTGCATCAACTCCTCATTCAGGCCGACAGCAGCCAACTTATCCCTCAGCTGCTCGAATTCCGCAGTTGTAAACACCGGGTCATCAAACGTCTTGGGTGCCTCTAATTCGAGGAACGTATTGGTGTAGTCTGCGTTCGATTTGCGAAGCCACTCCAAGAATTCGTCGACGAGCTCTTCCTCGCCATCTAAGCTGATCCCCAACTTCCTCCGCATCATCGCGTAGTACTGCGCATCAAATCGATCCTCAAATTCGTCTAGCTTGGCTTCGAGTTCACCATACGTGAGCGCTGACTGTGAACACAGCGGTTGGAGTGCCTCCGCGAACCGCTCGAGATTCCACCGCAGGATAGGTCGCTGGTTTCCGAATGCGTATCTCCCGTGCTTATCGATTGAGCTGAAGACCGTCTCCTCGTCATAGTAATTCATGAAGGCACAGGGTCCGTAATCAAAGGTCTCTCCATCGATACTCATGTTGTCCGTATTCATGACGCCATGGACGAATCCGACACGCAACCAGTCAACAACCATTTCGATCGCTGACTGTATGACTACATCGAAGAACTCCACATATGTACGATCTTTTTTGTGTAGCTGCGGGTAGTGCCTGTCAATTACATAGTCAGTGAACCGCTGTAGTTCGTCGGGTGCTCGAGCTGCGACGTACTGGAAGGTTCCGTACCGAATGTGGCTGTTCATTACTCGGACTAGGACGGCTCCGGGCTCCGTCCGGCGTCGGTTGACCACGTCATCAGTCTCGACGACCGCAAGACTTCTCGATGTTTTGATATTTAGATTCCGCATCGCATACGAGTACAGATACTCTCTGAGCATCGAGCTGACAGTTGCGTTTCCATCGCCTCTTCCGGAGTAGGGCGTTCGACCAGACCCTTTCAGCTGAATATCGTATCTACTCCCATCGTACACATGCTCGCCGAGTATCATCGCCCTCCCGTCGCCCAAGACGGTAAAACTCCCATACTGGTGGCCCGCATATGCTTGGGCGATCGGTTCTTCCAAGCGATCTTGACCTGCTAGCATCTCTGCATCAAGCTTCGCCGTATCCAACCCAAGGTCAGCACATAGCTCGTCGTTACGAACCACAATTTCGGGATGAGCTATACTCTCTGGTGTCACTCTCGAATACAGCTCCGAGTCTAACTCTTTGTAAGTCGTGTCGAACGAAAAGGGCATTTAGGTTTTTACAATATTATCTCGCTTGCTTTAATAATCTTACCTTTGGAAATGTTAAGAGCCGATCGGTCAGAGAGATTCAACTAACTCTGGCAAGAGGTGGTACGTCCACTATGAGGTTGAATCGTCTCTTTAGTCGGGTGTCAAAACCCTTCTTACCGAAAGCCTCTATTCGTATGTATGCAGTTGTATTGGCACCGTCGTACGCTCCAACCAAGTCAGAATCCGGGGCTTTCGACTGCCTTCATCGGTGCTGAACGGGATAATAGCGGTGTGGTGCCAGTGTTCGTGCTGGATGACTCGATTTTGTCACGGGCCGACGGCTTAGGAGTCGCGTTCATGCTCGGTTCTCTCCGCAAGCTTCGAGACTGGTATCGAGGCTATGGTAGTGATCTCGTGATACAGCACGGAGACCCGACCGACATCGTGAGTCGTATCGCGAGAACTATTGGAGTCGAACGGGTTGTATGGAACCAAGATCACTCACGACTGGCTCGTCAGCGTGACCGTGCGGTTCAGCGTGCTCTCACTCGCACTGGAGTCACCTACACGTCCGTTTCTAACGATCAGGCGACCGATATGAGATCATCTACAACGCTGCCCTCGGACCCAGAGGCGTATCTGGCTAACCCACATACACTCGGTATTGAGACTAGAGAGGTGCCACGAATTTCAGACTTTGGTGAACACGAATACGGTGCAGCGCCCCTCACCGCTGGTACTGAATCTGCTCGAAAGCGATTACGATCTCTGTCAAACGGATCGACGTATCGTCGGTGTGACGACACTAGATCGTTTGTACCTTAGCATGATACAGCGCTCTATCGGATCCAAAGAGTGGAATTCACAAGACTAAGATCTCGTACTTCTAGCCGGCGCGAATGTTTACTGTCCTAGTTTTTCTGCGATACTGGTTGCCCTGATTATCACTCACAATATTTTGTTGCGTAACTATTTGTAAATCAGATATACAGTCTGAGCTATGTTAGATAAGATTGCGATCGACCGGTTGGACCTTCGGCCGAAACTCATCATCGCATTCGTCTTAGTGGCGCTACTGGTGGGCGTCACCGGCGCAATTAGATACCAAGCCGTTGGAGACGTCGATGAAGAGGCACACGTCATCTCTGAAGACGGCGACAAAATCGATGCTTCGCTGAACATGCTCGTAGCCATCGAAGAGCAACAAGTCGCTGTACACGCCGCACTCCTCGGCGAAGAAGGAGAGCAGTCAAAATTCGAAGCAGCAGGTGGGAGATTCGACGAATACTCCGCCAAGCTACAACAGCAAGAGCTGAGCGAAGCAGAACAAGCAGAGTTCGAAGAATTACAGGGGCAACACGAACAGTACTCGACGATCGCTCAGGAACTGTTTACAGCCTTAGAAGCCGGTGATATGGAGCAAGCACAGGTCAAGAGTGATGAGTTAGACGCAATCGTCGCAGATACCAAGGACTCCGCGCAGACGCTCGAGCAGGCAGCTATCGAAGACAAAGAAGCATCGGTTGTTGCAGCCGACAGCACGACACAAACCGCACAGTTGGAAGTTCTCGGGCTGACAATCGGAGCGTTCATCGTGGCGATTATGATCGGCCTGTTCGTCGCCGGGCGCATCACACCACCAATCAAGCAGCTATCGAACGGGCTCACCGCGATCAGTAACGGAGAACTCGATAAGGAGGTAGATCAGCACGTCGAGAATGATGAAATCGGGCGGATGGTCGAGGCGTACACCAAGATGCAGGAAAACCTTGAGGGGGTGTTTTCCCAGATTGGAACCGCAAGTGAAGGGCTCAAACAGGGGGACCTCAACTGGGAATTTGAATCCCAATACCCCGGAACGTACGGTGAGACGATAACCAATCTTGAAACGGGTGCCGGCGAGCTCTCGGCAAGTTTCGAGCAAATTCAGAGCGTTAGTAGCGATCTCCAGCAGGGTGTGCTTGATGACGACGTCAACACAAACCGCCCCGGGCAGTACGGTGCCGTGCTTGATGACCTCGCGGTGGGGACGACCCAGCTGTCGAACAGTTTCGAGCAAATATCGACTGCGAGCGACCAGTTAGAGCAGGGTCAACTCGCGCAAGACATCGATACCGACTACCCAGGAGCGTACGGCGACGTGCTGTCTAACTTAGAAAATGGAATAGACCGCCTTAGTGATAGTGTTGGTAGTGTTAAAGAAATTGTTGAGAACGTCGCCACTTCAAGTGATGTTGTTGCGCAAAACACGGAAGAAGTCAAGGAAGCAAGTGAAGAGGTTGCCGGGTCGGTCGAGGAGATATCACACGGAGCAGACACGCAGAGTGAAAATCTGCAAGAAGTCGCTAACGAGATGAACGACATGTCCGCTACGGTCGAAGAGATAGCGTCTTCGGCAGATCAAGTGGCTGTAACTGCGGGGACGGCAGTTGAACAGGGGAATGAAGGGCGTGAGTACGCATCGGAGGCGACTGAAGAAATCGAGTCGATAGAGGAACAAGCCGACGAGGCGGCCGCACAAGTCGAGGCTCTCGAAGAGGATATGGACGAGATTGGAGAGATTGTAGAGATGATCTCCGGGATCGCCGAGAAAACAAACATTCTGGCGCTGAACGCGTCGATCGAGGCAGCGCGTGCTGGAGAAGCTGGAGAGGGGTTCGGTGTTGTAGCCTCTGAAGTCAAATCGCTCGCAGAGGAAGCAGGAAAAGCGACGACTGCTGTAGAAGAGCGGATTGAGACTGCGCAAGAAAGTACAACGGAAACAGTTGCGGGAATGGAAGAGATGAGCGAGCGCGTTGAGCGCGGGTCGGAAACGATCGAGAGTGCAATTGAGACGTTTGATGAGATCGCGGACGCAGTACAGGAGGCTGAGAGCGGCATCCGAGAAATTAGTGACGCGACGGATGACCAGGCCGCCTCGACAGAGGAGGTCGTCTCGGTGGTAGATGAGGTGGCAAGTGTGAGTGAACAGACCGCCGCGGAGGCGAGCAACGTGTCGGCGGCGACCGAGGAGCAGACGTCGTCACTCGCGGAAACGACCGAAACGATTCAAGAACTCTCGACGCTGGCTGATGATCTCAACGATCAGGTGACTGGGTTCGAAACACAACAAAAAACGACAGTTCAGGCGAACACACAGTCTCAGATGGCCGCGGATGGAGGCAATGTGTCGTCTGAGTCTCGCTGCGAGGAGGAAAGCAACTGAGTTGACTCTTCTCCCCTACTGTTGGGGGGATATTTTGAGTCGTAGAATTCAATAGTAATTACACAAAAGAATCTTGAGACTATCATAACCCATTTTATGATAGATAAAATGAAATACGTATGGAGGTAGCACGGGCGGCGTATATCGCGGTGTTTGCTCTCGCGACGCTCATTTCGGGTTATGGGGCTTGGCGAGCAACCGATATCGCCGAGCGTGATACACGCCTTGGACTTGTGTCAGTGTTCGTTCTGGCTGGTGGGTGGACAGCGACAACTGCGATACAGTTCGCGATCAGTTGGGTTTCAGCAGCCGTATGGTTGCGAATCATCGGGTTAATTGTTGGACTTGCTAGTATTGGCGCGTGGCTATACTTTGCGTCGGCGTACGCAGGTCACGAATACCACCGGCGCCCCGCACTGCGGCGTCTTGCGGTTGGGCTGTACCTCGTCGCTGTCGCTATCAAACTCACTAACCCCACGTATAATCTCTACTTCACTGCCTATGTCTCAACTGAACCGTTCGCGCACCTTGCGTTTAATCCCGGTGTTACCTACTGGTTGATCTCCGGGGCGGCATACCTGTCGGTCGGGGTTGCAACGGTCTGGCTGATCGAAGCCGTGACCACCTCTCGTATCAAAGACTGGCGGCTCGGGGTCGTTGTAGTCCTCACGGCTGTCCCCGCAGTGGTAGACGTCGCTATCGGACTGGGGCGCGTCCCGCCGCAGTTTGTCGAGACGAGCTATGCTCCTCTTGGAATGGCCGTTTTCGCGTTGGGAAGCTTCGTGTTTTTGAATGAGACGTTTCGCCCGATTCCACGGTTCTGGCGAAAACAGGTGCTTACACATCTCAACGAAGCAACGGTCATCGTTGACGCCGATGGAGAAATTAGACACATAAGCCCCACCGCCGCTGAGACATTCGATGAGCTCCGCGGGGCCGGTGAAACGAGCTTCGCTGACACGGCACCAAAATTGTATGAGTGTACCGTTCGAGACGATCCGATCTTCGAGTGGGAAGCTGACGGTGAAACTCGGCATTACCGGGTGATCGAGACGGGGTTACCGAGCGAGCGGGTGGGCGCGCACCGAGCATACGTGTATACCGAAGTGACGGCATCCGAGCGGACACGCCGCGAACTCCATCGCAAATCCAGAGTGATGGATAAGGCCCCGATTGGAATCACGATATTCGATTTACATCAGGAAGACGATCCGCTCGTGTATGCAAACAATCGGTTTGATGAACTAGCGCAGAATGATCTGGAGGATCGGTCTGACCTCACAGCGCTGTTCTGTGATGGCAAAGATTCGGAAATGGCCGCAACGGTCCAGAGAGCCGTCGAGGAAGGTGAATCAGTAACCATCGAGCGCCGTGACAACCACGATGATCGACCGGAATTCTGGACAAAAGAAACGTTTGCTCCTATTACCGACACAGAGGGTACAATCAGTGAATTCACCGGTTTTCACCGGGATGTCACAGAAGACAAAGAGAAACAGGAGCGGCTCCGACAATACAAATCGGCAGTTGAGGCGTCGCCTACGTGGATTTTCTGTATTGACTCATCAAAGCGACTTATATTCGCTAACGAGAACTTTCGGCAGTTTTATGGACTTGATTCGGACCGAGTTCGTGGGACACAAATTGATTCGATTGTTGAAAAAAGTACTGCTGAGAAGATTGAACCCGCAATACAACAAGCGCTGGATGGAGAATCAGTTGTTTTTGAACTCGAAACTGAGGCCAATACGGGTGAAAGACGGCGCTTCGTTCGGGCTGTCCTTTCGCCATTGTGGGACGACGATGGAGCGGTTACCGGTGTAGTGGGGTCGGTTCATGATCTTAGCGAGGTTAGACAACGTGAGCAGCAACTTCAGGTTCTCGATCGAGTGCTCCGTCACAATATAAAGAACACGATGAACATTGTAAAAGGGAGTGCTGAGCTGATTGAACAGCAGACAACTGACCCCGAAGTTGTGAACACCGCTGAAACAGTCTCGGAGCACAGCCAGAAGTTGATTGATATGGCTGGGAAAATACGACAGGTCACAAAAGTTCTCTCGCAGTCGCGAACGGCTGAGTCAACTGATCTTACACGGTCGGCCGAATACGCAGTATCAAACACTCAAGCAGAATTCCCTGAGGCAGACATTACGCTGGAAACGTCGAATGAGCCAGTCAGCGTTCCAAACGGAACGATCGAAACAGCAGTCGAGGAACTTATCGAAAACGCCGTTATCCATTCAGACCGTGACCAACCGTCAGTTTCGATTCGGGTCTGGTCAGATAATGACGCATCGTATCTCGAAGTGAGTGACAGCGGGCCGGGTATTCCGGATGAGGAGCGCGATATACGGACTGGTAAAGAAACGATTCAGCCTGTTCTTCATGGGTCTGGTCTTGGACTATGGCTCGTGAAAGCGATCGTTGAACAGGCTGGTGGAGTACTCCAATTTAACGATAATGAGCCACGGGGAACGACGGTGAGAATGGTGTTCCGATCTTCTAACGGTCTCAATCTCGTACTTTAATACAATATCTTAGAGGCTCTCTCGATACGTGTCCCTTGCTGTATCACCCTGTGCGGGGGTGTCACTGAGAAATGATGTCAATCTTAGTAATCTCGAATCGTGTACCGTTGTCACTTCCGTCGGTAATACGAATGTCCCACCCATGTGCTTCAGTAACCTGCTTAACAATGCTTAATCCAAATCCAGTACCTTCCGTACCCGGAGAGTATCCCGCCTCAAATACAGCTGTGCGATCTGTAGCTGGAATACCGGGTCCATCATCTTCAATATAGAAGCCATCTTCAAGTTCCCCGACCCTCACAGAAACATCTGACCCACCATACATCACTGCGTTTGACAAAATATTCTCCACCAACTGGCGAAGACGCGTCCGATCTGCGCTGATATATTGCTCTGTGTCGATGGATAATGTGGCGTTCTGTTGATCAACACTCGACCAACTTTCTTCAGTAAGTTGTGCTAACTCTACAGCCTCCAGATTGAGCGCTTCTGTTCCGATTCGTGCAAAAGTTAACATGTCGTCAATCAAGTGGTCCATTCGTTCATGAGCAGCGGCGACCTTTCGAAGAGGCTCACTATCTTCCTCCTCACGCACGGATTCGAGGTATCCTTGAGCGATATTCAGTGGGTTGCGGAGGTCGTGGCTGACTACTGAGGCAAACCGATCTAGACGCTCAATTTGCTGTTTCAGTTCTTGCTCTTTTTCGATGCGATCAAGAGCTGTTTTTGAGTGACTCACAAGTAGCTCAGCTAACTCAATATCGTCTACAGTAAACGCAGACTCAGTCGTGCTAACCGCCTGAAAAACACCGTGGTCGTCGATTGGAACACTTATGCCTGACCGATAGTCCGGCTTCGCGGGGTCCGTATTGTCATCCGGTTCTATTGTGTTAACAAGTTGTGACTCTCCAGTCTGATATGTTTTGCCTGCCAATCCTTGATCAAGACGCATCTGACGACTTCCGTCTGCTGGAGCATCTTTTGATGTGCCGCGCGGAACGAGCCACTCGCCATCGCGAATCAAGATAGTACAAAGATTAAAATCCAGAATATCTGATGCGGCACTAACCGTTAAATCACAGACACCCTCAGTCGTATTCTGAGATTGAAGTCTGGTCGCAACGTCATGTAGAGCTTCGATTGTCTCGCCAGGCGAGTTGGTCATATCAAACAAATGGGAGCACAGCCGGTAAAATTACTTGTTAAAGGAGTAGAAGAAGTCACTTCTCAGCTGCTAACGGGAGCCTAATCGTAATCTCGGTCCCACCTTGCTCGCGGTCGTCAACACGAATCTTTCCGCCAGAGTGAGTGATGGTCCAATAGACGAGCCACAATCCGAGTCCGCTGCCGTGAGAGAGTGTCTCGATAGCTCCGCCCGATTCAAGAACGTTTCTGTCAAACTCCGGAATACCCGGACCATTGTCTCGCACGCGGAGGATACCCCACGAACTGTCAGCAGTAAGGTCAACAGATACACATGGTTCGTCGCTGTCGTTGTGGACTACAGCATTAATCAGTAGCTCTTCGATAGCGGTATCAATCGAGTCAGACGCAGAGACAACAAGTTGAGCCGGGGCCGAAACATCGATACTTGCGTTAGACCAATTCTGACCCGTCTCTTCCGCAAGATTTCGAACCAACTGTCCGAGGTCTACCGGGGCCGGCTCGCGTGGATCACTGAGGCCGTCGGTAATCTTTCGTGACTTCTCGCTCGTCGTTAACAGGCCGTTAGCTCGCTCAACAATGACATCGGCAGCAGCCTTGAGGTCACCATCGAGTTCATGTTGAAGCTGCTTGCCTCGACCACGGATTACATTCACATCGTTGCGAATATTATGGCGCAAAATATTGTCGAAGACTTTCAGCTGTCGCGTCCGCTTGTCGAGATTGGTGACGTCCCGACAGATCGCAACTGTGCCTGTGAGTTCTCCATCCTCATAGTAGGGGTACCGACTCGTGTAGAAGACCGCCTCCTTGTCAGTATGTGTGAACGTCGGCTCAACACTGTATTCGACTGGCTGTTCGGTCTCGATTACACGCTGTTTCTGCCGGGCAATCTCTGTGGCAGTTGCTGCGTCCATAAACTCGTATTCACCATCGCCGAGTAATTCATCTCTTGAGAGCCCGGCAAACGAGCACAGTGCGTCGTTAACCAGTCGAAACTCTCCCTCACAGCTCTGGAGCATAATCGGATCATCAAGCCGCTCAACAATATCACGATATAAGGAGAGCCGTTGTTCAATCTCTTTCCGTTCGGTGATATCCCTTTGGACAGCGACGAAGGCTTTCGGCTCACCGTCTTCGACGATTGGAGCGATAGTCTGATCAGCGACGTACTGGGAGCCGTCACGCCGTTGATTTGTAATTTCTTCATGCCACGTGTCGCCGGCGGTGATCGTCTCCCAAAGGTCACTGTAGTAGTCGTCGGTCATCTCTCCAGAACTGATAAGTTCCGGCGACTCACCGACAGCTTCCGTTCGACTGTAGCCCGTAATTGATTCGAACGCTGAGTTGACGTAGTTAATCGTCCCAGTAGTGTCGGACATCCAGATCGCGTGACCAGAGGACTCAACCGCTTGTTTGAATAGTTTCAGCGACTCTGTGCGTGTTTTGAGACGTAACGATTGGGTCCGCAGTCTGGTGAGCGCCTCTGTCCGCCACTCTAATTCGGCCTTTTTGATCGGCATCGAAACCACTTCGTCGGCGGTTTCGAACACAACGCTGTCGGCAATCTCACCACGATCGGTTTCAATAACGGAGAGGTCTGCTTCCGGAATGAGCAGAAGGCATGGCAAGAGAGCGGGCTCAGCCTCGCGTTTCCGAGCTCGGAGCGTTTCAGCATGCGTCTGTAACATCTCCGCATCAAGGATACAACAATCGAATGCCGCTGTTCCGACTGGCTGGTCAGGATCGACAAGCGTGTAGCTGTCGTGGGATTCAATCCACTCGACAATCAGCCGCCGATTTCCTTTATCAGAGAGTAAGGGGAACAAGGCCGCTTGGTCAGTAACATCATCAGAGGAGTCATTTACAGAATGTGTGTCGTTCATCGATCGCCCCCCTCGCTATTGTTTTCAGCCTCAGTTGTCTGTAACTCAACAACAAAGGCTACGCCAAGCTGATCCGTCTCAGTTGCTTCACTGGGCAACTCATCCTCACTACAGTCCGCGATCCAGACTTTCCCATCGTAACTCTCAACAAGATTATCGACGAGGAACAAACCCATTCCGGTTCCCCCGCTCTCTAGTCCCTTCTGACCTTCTTGAAACAGATCTTTTCGGACGTCGGCGGGAATTCCTGGCCCGTTGTCAGCCACTCTGATACGGACTGTGTCATCCATCTCTTTGACGGTGATGACTACCTTCGGATGTGTTGTCTGATTGTGTTGGACCGCATTATTGACAAGGTTCCGAAATACCGATGAGAGCAACTCATTCGCCAGTACACACGTTTTCTGGTCGGGTGGGTCTGGCATCGTAATTTCTGCGTCAGAAAACGTCTCCCGACGCTTTTCGAGTTCTTCAGTGAGAATTTTCCGAAGTGAGATTGGCTTGAGATCTGGCGTCCCCTGACCGTGAATGAGTTCCGAAAGGTCACGAGCGACATTCGTGAGTTCAATAACATGATTTCCCGCTCGAAGGACCCGTTCAAGTTTCTCTTTTCCATCGGCAGAGAGATCATCCTCAAGCATCTCTCCCCACGCGACGATAACGTTCATGTCATTTCGGATGTCGTGCCGGAGCACCCTGTTCAACACGTCGAGTTGCTCACGTTGCTCGCGGAGCCGCTCTTCTAGTTCTCTGAGCTCAGTTATCTCGTGATTGACGGCGATGAACTGCGTGATTCCACCGTTCGGGCCTTCAACCGGAGCAATTGTCTGCTTAACTACGTACCTTTCTCCGCCTTTTCGCCTGTTGATGACTGTTCCATGCCAAACCTCACCAGCAGTGATGGTCCCCCACAGCTCCTCGTAGAACGCCTCGTCGTGTTCACCAGATTTGAGTATCCGCGGGGTCTTTCCGACGACTTCCTCGCTTGTATACCCTGATTGCGACTCAAAGCCTTGATTAACGTACTCAATTGTCCCGTCTACGTCGGTGATCAACACCCCGTGACCGGCGTGTTGGTCGCGGATCTGGCGGAGTTGCTCACGTCGGTTGAATGCGATAGTTGACTGGTCCCGGAGGCGGAGAGCCATCTCCAGTTGTTCACTAAGTTGATGTTCTGTGAGCGGCATATCAATCACCCCGTCGATCGCATCCGACAACTTCGGGTGTGTCTCTCGGAGACGATTGTAGGTCTCGTGGTGTTTCTCCTCCGGAATTAACAGGAGATACGGTAGAACAACCTGCTCGTGTTGCTTTCGTGTTAGGAGTTCCGACCGGTGTTCGTTTAGAGTCACCATATCGAGGAGACAACAGTCGAACACCGCATCAGCGATATCTGTAGTCTCGACAAGCGTGTATTGATAATGCGTGGTTAGCCACTCCGAAAGGACACGCTGGTTTCCCGGGTCGCTAACCAGCAACAGAACGCGCTTGGCTTCGTCAGCTGTCTCTTGATACGGCTGCTGTTCTTCGGTTGTCATAGGCTTTGATCGACTACCCGTATTGGTTCCGTATGTCACGGGGTGGCTACGCTTGGTCGTTGTCAGCTACGTCGCGATCGGTAACGACAGTATCTTCATTCCAGTCAGGCGTCCCGGTGAGAATTCCTCGAAGTTGTGGGAGAGGCTCTCCAACGCGTATTCCGTCAGCCGTAATCTCGAGTTCGCGAAGGCTGCGTTCGAAGTCGCTGGTTCGCATTTTCAGTGTCCCAATCACTTTCCGCATCTCGCCACGGTACTCGACGTGGCGCAGGAACACAATATTATCGGCAAGGTTGCTCGTCCGCTCTTCAGACGCTTGGAAGTCCCCGGTGATATTGTGGACTTCATTAACAAGGAGGGTAGTGACACCAGCAGCCCGCAGGAACCGGCCAATCCGCACCAACGCACCTGTCGTGTCGGCAAGTCCACGGAGATTTTCTTGGAAGCCTTGTGACCCATCAATCATCACAACCTCAGTCCCGTCGGTAACGGCTTCCCGGAGGAGATGCTCAAATTCACCAACTGTGTACTCATCGGGGGAGACGTCAACAATAGAGAGTTTGCCGCTGTCCAGCGCAGCCTGAAGTGGAAGCCCAATTGCTTCTGCGCGATCACGAATGGTCCATTCTGCCTCTTCGAACTGGAATAACACACTTTGTTTGCCATCAAGTGCTGCTTGGATGAGAAACTGGAGACCAGTCGTCGTCTTACCGACACCGGTTGGCCCGCTAAGCATTGTTATCGTGCCCTGATCTAAGCCGCCATAGAGCAACTCGTCGAGTTCGTCCACGCCAGATGAGAGCGGTTCCGCGTCGATCGCTCGTTTCTGCGTATCGGGAACGAGTGCTGGCCAAACTGCCAGTTCCCCCTCAGAAATATCGTAAAAATGATCCCCACGCCGGAACGATGACCCTCGGAACTTAGAGACGGTGACCATCCGGCTCTCGGGAGTTACGTCAAGTGAAATGACCGTATCAACAAGAAACTGGATATCATCATCTGTGATTGGTCCGCCAGCTTGAGACGTTAACATGCCTGTCGCATCAACTTCTTTGAGGTAATCAAGGAGGCCGAGGATTCCGGACCGAAATTGCCGCTCATCAGTTGTAAGGTGCCTGAATTCTGTAATTGGATCTAGTAACACACGGTCTGGTTCAACCTCGTCAATTTTCTCACGCAGTTCTGTTATAAACTCCGGCTGTTCGACCTCTGCTGACTCAAAGACAGTGTAAGAGTTACGCTCTGAGAACTGTTCTTGAGTCGGCGAAACGTTGTGGAAGTGTATCTGGTCTGTGTGAAGATCGAATGCATCAGCGGTCTGTTCAACGTATGCCTGCGGCTCTCCCATGTTGATGTAGAGAGATGTCTCGCCAGCGTCGATCCCTGCTGAAAGGAAGTGTAAGCCGAAGATTGTCTTCCCCGAACCGGGGGAACCACGGATAAGTACGTTTCGAGGACGAATGAGACCACCATCTAAAATGTTGTCTAACCCACTGACACCCGTAGACAATCGTCGATCTGTCATAATCGCATATTACTCTTTGTCCTCAAGTAGTTTGTTGATGTGACCGTGCTCTAACATACCGATTTCATGTTTAACGAGGTATCGCGTCCGCTTCATTCTAGCGAGCCTTATCCGCTTCTTGTGTGACTAATGAGCGATGATCGATTCGCGTACCGTATTCAAGCAGAATGCTGAGAATATATCACCGGTTGAGGATTTCAACAGAGCCC
>LFCJ01001571.1_pt1 | contig 16115 bp, 17 predicted proteins | sample 643141 | NCBI WGS metagenome assembly LFCJ01 (sample SAMN03766243, study PRJNA286221) | soda lake metagenome | biome: soda lake; feature: Kulunda steppe; material: water; isolation source: sample B1-Br-g2 brine of Lake Bitter-1 | place: Russia: Kulunda steppe | collected 2010-07 | reverse complement strand
GTTCCTCCACCTGGGCTTCCGCCAGCACCGTCTCACAGTCCGGACACCAGTTGACCGCCGCCGCTTCGTACTCGACGAGCCCCGCCCCGTAGAGGCGCTTGAAGAGCCACTGGTTCCACTGGTAGTAGTCCGGTTCACAGGTCGTGATCTCACGCGACCAGTCGTAGCCAAAGCCCATCGTCTCGAGTTCCTCGCGCATCCGCCGGATGCAGGCCTGGGTCCAGGACTCGGGGTCGCTCGCCCGCTCGTAGGCGGCGTTTTCCGCGGGGAGACCGAAGGCGTCCCAGCCCATCGGGTGGAGGACGTCGTCGCCACACATGCGACGATAGCGGGCGTAGGCGTCCGTAATCGCGTAATTACGGACGTGGCCCATGTGGAGTGTCCCCGACGTGTAGGGGAACATCCCGAGGACGTACGTCGGGTCGTCGACGTCGGGGTCGAGCTCGTAGACCTCGTCGCGCTCCCAGACGTACTGCCAGAACTCCTGCACCTGCGCGTGATCGTAATGACTCGTCATTTGGGCTCGAGTACTCCGTTGCCCGTCACTGTGCGTGCCGGCTATATCATTGTTCGCCCACATCTCGGGAGTCGGAGGCTGCGTGTACGGTGGGTGGCCGAAACGCCACGTCGATGCTCGAGGCTGTGGGCTGTCGTTAACAAAGCCCCTCAGCGGAGTAGACACTCAACCCGATGGCCAGTTCGCCACCCGACACCGACGCGTCGGCACTCGCCCTGTTCGGGACCGTCGTGGTCGTCTTTCTCACGTTCTGCCTGCTCGCCGCGGTGTTGATGCCCGGGCTGTTTGGCGCCAGCGAGGACGCGAGTGACGAGGTCGGCGAGTCAGTGAACGGCTCGAGCGACGACGAACCAGCAGGGTTCGACGACACCGACGGGGATGAGGACGACGGCGCCGATACCGACGCCGACTCCGAGGACAACGAGACGAGCGACGAGAGATCAGCTGCCAGCGACGACGAGGAGGTCGACGCAGTAGACGGCACTGACTGGGCTGACGATGGCGACGGGGACGGGGACGCAGAAGACGGTCCAGCGGCCGATACCGAGGCACTCGACGCTGATTCGATTCTCGAGGACCTCGAAATTTCGGACGACGATTCGGAAGCCGAAACGACCGACGATCCTGGTCCCTCCGGCGACGATCAGCCAGGTCCGCCAGACGAGCCTGGTCCCTCCGGTGACGATCAGCCAGACCCGACCGACGACCCCGGCCCGCCAGACGACCCCGGTCCACCGGACGACGCTGGTCCGCCGGACGACGTTCCGGGAAGTGTCGGTCCCGGGAACTGACGATCCGGACCATCGGGAGTTCGAGGAGCCGACACGAGTTGCTCGAGACGGTCACGCGAGTACACGACGATCACGATCTAGAACTGCCTGGCGACGCCGAGTCGTACCGTCCCGACGACGCCGATCACCGCCGATCTGCTCGACGATTACGGCCGAAAAACGAGGCCACAGCGCCGGCCCCGGAGCCGAACTCACTGCGCCCCGGCCGAGACGTCGGTACGCACGTCACCTCGAGCCCGGTCACGACTTGGCGTCCGGTTCGTCCGTCGAGAACCGCTCGGCCAGCAGGTCGGCCATCGGGTCCAGCGAGACGTACACCCGCGCCGCGAGGATCGTCAGCGGCGGCAACGCGATCGCGAGGAACACGACGTCGTAGATCCACGTCATGCCCTCGAACAGGGGCACGATCGCCGGTTCGAGGCCCCGGTGGGCGACCAGCACCGCGACGAAGACGACCAGCAACTGGACGATGTCGCTGACGTCGTCGACCACGTGGGTCGGCCCCTCGAGCGTCGACCGGACCAGTTTTGCGAGCGCAGGCGCCAGGTAAAGCAACAGCGCGACGATCGCGAGCGTCACGACGGCGCCGACGACCGCCGCGAACGTCACCGGCGTGCCCGGAATCAGTCGGTCCACTCCAGGCAGAAGCGACACCAGTGACAGCAAAAACAGCAGCGAGAGGGTCGTGAGCACAAGCTTGCCGATCGTTCGGACGGTCTCGTACTCGATCGCGGGTGTATCGGTTTGCGTATCAGTCATCGTTGCACTCGAGTGGGCGTCCCCGGTCGGACAAATAAGTAGCCGGTCGTGAACGTCCGTTCTCGAGAGATCAAATCTTTCAAAACCGTTTACGCTCCGGTCTGGCGGCCCACGTGCCCGCTTCCACGCCGCCACTGCCGACACTCCTCCCAACGCCGACGCACTCGATTCCCCTGGCCGTGGCTCCCGAACACGCTTTTATCTTCTGGGGTGCTACCAGAGCACATGGGTCTCTGGAGTTCACTCCGGCGCACGCTCGAGCCATCTCGAGACCCCGACCCGTCGATCGCCGGCGCCTACTGGTGTGACGACTGCTCGGTCCGCCAGCCCGTCACCGCAGACGAACTCGATGACGACCGCGACTGTCCGTCGTGTGGTCAGCCGATGCGACTCGAGCGATCGATGGGCGACGGCTGTGCGTGCTGATCGACACTTGTCGGTGGCGCAGCCGCTGTCGGAGAGTGGCGCCGCTCGAGATGTGAGAAAATTCATGTAAAATATTTTACATAGTCCCGGGCGGATTCGAACCGCCGTCCTGGGCTTGCTTCCGTGACGGCCGTAACCGAACACGTCCAAAGGCCCAGATGATTGGCCACTACACCACGGGACTTCTCACAGCGATCATCGGTAGGCCACCGTCACACAATAGTGTTACTTTTCGCCGTCGAGTGAAACGGTGATCGTCCCGTCTTCGGCACGACGGTGACAGCTTCGACAGAGCGTAATCACGTTGTCCATCGTATGTGCCTGCTCGAGCCGATCGAACGACCGAACCGGTCGACGGTGATGGACATCTGGATTTCGGCCGATCTCGTCCCGCCCACTCCCACAGTGTTGACACTCGTAGTCGTCGCGCTCGAGCGCCTGACGCCGGATGCGCCACCACGATCGGCCGTACTCGATCGGTCCGCCTTCCCACTGGTGGTGGTCGGGGCCGACGACGTTCTCGGAGAGCCACTCGCCGTGGCATTCCCGCGAACAGAAACAACCCTGTGTTCGCTTCTCGAGCAGTCTGGGACGAACCTCGAGTGCCGCACCGCAGGTTCGACACTCGGTCGTAATGCGCTCTCCTTTTTGAGACGGATTCTCCGGAAGGAGTCCGTCCGCTGTCTCGACGCAGTCCGGACAGTACACACCGGGCTTGTCCGACGGATAGTACTCGAACGCCGAGTTGCACGATTTGCACGTCGCCGTCTCTTTGCCGCCCTTCCAGTGACCGTTGTGTTCCCCGGCGTTTGGGTTACAGTCGTCGCAGAATTTCCGTCGGGACTTCGGGTCGTAGAACTCGACTCCACACCCCTTGCAGGTGCGGTTCGGGAGCGGTTGGCCGTGAACCTTCGTATGGTGCTGGCGCATTCCGCGTTCCGTCGTGAGAGAGGTGCCACACGTCGGGCAGTCCATGCCCCCGTTCGCGTCGCTATCGGTGATAAACTCGAGGAGCCGAAACCGCGAGCCGAGCCAGTCTAGAGGTAGCCTTCCTCGGCCAGTCGCTCGATACCCTCGCGCAGGCGCTCTTCGCTCGCGGCGTACGAAATGCGGGCGTAGCCAGGAGTGCCGAAGGCGCTGCCCGGCACCGTCGCGACGTGGGCGTCCTCGATGGCACCCTCACACCAGGCCTGATCGTCGTCGTCGACGGGGAGCATCATGTAGAACGCGCCCTCGGGGACGGCGACGTCGACGTCGTGCTCGGCGAGCAGGTCGACGACCAGATCCCGACGTGCCTCGAAGGCGTCGACCATCTCGGCGACGGCGTCGTCGGTGTTCTCGAGCGCTTCGATGCCGGCGTGCTGGACGAAGTTCACCGCCGAGGAGACGGAGTGGCTGTGGAGTTTGCCGGCCTGGTCGATCAGTTCCTCGGGGCCGGCGAAGTAGCCGAGTCGCCAGCCGGTCATCGAGTAGGCTTTCGAGAAGCCGTTGACGGTGATCGTCCGGTCGGCCATCCCCTCGAGCGTGCCGAGGCTCGTCGGCTCGACGCCGTAGGTGATCTCCTTGTAGATCTCGTCGGAGACGACGGTGACGTCGTGTTCGACGGCGAGGTCGCGGACGCCCTCGAGCGCGGCGTCCGTGTAGACGGCGCCGGTCGGGTTCGACGGCGAGTTGACGACCAGCAGGTCGGTGTCGTCGGAGACGGCCTCGGCGAGGTCGTCGAGGGCCGGCTCGAGCTGGAAGTCGTGGGCCGAGAGGTCGACGCGGGTGAGATCGCCGCCGGCCATCTTCACCATCGCCTCGTAGGAGACCCACGCGGGGTCGAGCAGGACGACCTCGTCGCCGTCCTGAACGAGTGCCTGCACGATCTCGTACAGCGCCTGTTTCGCGCCGGGGGTGACGATGATCTCGTCGGCCGTGTGATCGAGCCCGTCGTCGGCCAGTTTGTCGGCGATCGCCTCTCGAAGCTCGAGGATGCCGGCCGAGGTCGTGTAGCCGGTGTGGCCGGCGTCCATCGCGTCCTGACCGGCGTCGGTGATGTTTCGCGGCGTCGGGAAGTCGGGTTCGCCGACGGAGAGGTCGACGACGTCGGCGCCGTCTGCCTCGAGTTCGGTCGCGAGCGCGGAGATCGCGAGGGTTGCGGACGGTTCGACTCGGGTTACGCGGTCGGTAAATTCCATGGACATGGCTGGTTCCTGTAATCGATTACTGTGGGTCGGGAAGTTCGGTCGCGAGGTCGAGTGCGCCGTCGACGGCTTTCGCCGCGTTCTCGACGCGTTCTCGCGCCTCGGCGGCGGACATCCCGGGCCCCGTTACGCCGAGGGTGACGGGGGTGTCACGCTCGAGACTGACGTCGGCGAGTCGCTGGGCGGCCGCGTCGGTGATCACCTGGTCGTGATCGGTGTCGCCCGTGATGACCGTGCCGACCACGGCGACGGCATCGACGGCCTCGAGGCGGGCCAGCCGGTCCGCGGCCAGCGGCGCGTCGTACACGCCGGGGACACGGACCGTCTCGTACACCTCGGCGCCGGCGTCGCTCGCCGCCTCGAGGGCGACCTCCTCCATCTGCTCGGTGATCGGCCGGTTGAACTCAGCGACCACCAGTCCGAGCGTGGTCATATGCGAGGCGAAGAGAGGGCGGGTAAAAGAGGTACCGTTCTCGGCGAACGTCCCCGTCCGCTGGGAATCGACTCGCGACTCCGTCGGTCGGTTACGGCTCGTCGCCGGACAGTCGTCGGAGTGAAGCGCGTTCTTGGTCAAATAGGTGCTAACACCCGAGACAGATGGGCGAGTGAAACCGACGACGGCCTCGAGCCGCGAGCGATTCGGGGACGGTCGATCGAGAGGCCCGAAGTAGACGATTGAGAATCCTTAAGCGCGGGCACGGCCAACCGGCGCGCAATGACGACGTTACGGACGCCTGGCCCAACAGTCGGGGTAGTGGGCGGTGGACAGCTCGGCCGAATGCTCGCCGAGGCCGCCGCGCCGCTCGGGGTCGAAGTGATCGTGCTCGATCCGACGCCGGGCTGCCCGGCGGCGCTCGTCGCCCGCGACCAGCTCGTCGCCGACTTCGACGACGAAGGCGCCATCCGCGAACTCGCCTCGCGCGCCGACGTTCTCACGTTCGAGATCGAACTCGCCGACCAGGCGGCCCTCGATCGCGTCAGCGAGGACACCGGGACGCCAGTCCACCCGAAGCCGGAGACGCTCGAGACGATCCACGACAAACTCGTCCAGAAGCGCGAACTCGAGGCCGCGGGCGTCCCCGTCCCGCCGTTTCGCGAGGTCGAGGACGCCGACGACGTCCGTGCGGCGATCGACGACTACGGCGCCCCCGTGATGCTCAAAGCCCGCACCGGCGGCTACGACGGCCGCGGAAACGTCCCCGTCGAGTCGAAAGCCGAGGCCGAAGCGGCCCTCGAGTCGGTCGCCGGCCCCGCGATGGTCGAGGCCTTCGTCGACTTCGAACGCGAGATTTCGGTCATCGCCGCGAAGGGCCACGACGAGATCGCCACCTTCCCCATCGGCGAGAACGTCCACGAAGCGGAGATCCTGCGCGAGACGATCGTCCCCGCGGGCTCGAGCGACGAGGTGACCGAACGGGCTCGCGACGTCGCCGCCGACGTCCTCGAGGTGATGGCGGGTCGCGGGGTTTACGGCATTGAACTGTTTGAGACGCGCGAGGGCGAGGTGTTACTCAACGAGATCGCGCCGCGACCGCACAACTCGGGCCACTGGACGATCGAGGGCGCCCACAGTTCGCAGTTCGAACAGCACGTCCGCGCCGTGCTCGGGTGGCCCCTCGGGGCGACCGACCTGCGTGCGCCGACGGTCTCGAAGAACCTGCTCGCCGACGTCGACGAGTCCCGGGACGCCGCGCTCTCGGGCGTCGACTCGATCCTCGAGACGCCCGGCGCGAGCCTCCACTGGTACGGCAAACGCGAAGCCCGACCCCTGCGAAAGATGGGCCACCTGACGGTGTGTGCACGCGAAACCGAATCCACCGACGAGTTGCTCGAGGTCGCCCGGGAACTCGAGGGAGCGGTCACGTTTACGGAGGACTGACAGGATGGCACGGAGCGTAACCGATCTCATCGACCGACTGCACCGCGAGGCCGACCAGGACCGCCCGACCGAGGAGACTCCGGACGTGGGCATCGTCATGGGCTCGGACAGCGACCTCGAGACGATGATGACCGGCGGGAACCGTCCCGGCGCGTACGACGCGTTCGTCGACGAACTCGGCTTCGCCGAACAGACCGACTACGAGGACGCACCGAACGAGCGGTTCACATTCGAGACGTACGTCACCTCGGCCCACCGCACGCCCGACCTGATGACGGCGTACGCCGAGACGGCCGAGGACCGCGGCCTCGAGGTCATCATCGCGGGCGCGGGCGGCAAGTCCGCCGACCTGCCGAACATGACCGCCTCGATCGCGTACCCGCTGCCGGTCATCGGCGTGCCGGTCCAGGAGAAGTCCGTCGACAGCGTCATCGGCATGCCCGCGGGGGCGCCGCTGGTCGCCGTCGACGCCGGCAAATCGTTCAACGCCGCGCTCTCGGCCGCCCAGATCCTCGGCCGGCAGTACGACGAGGTTCGCGAGCGACTCGTCGCGTACCACGACGGCCTGCGCGGGGGCGTCGGCGACGTCTCGCGGGAGCTCCACGACGACGGCGTCGAGCGCTTCCGGGCCCGCGACCGGTAGTCGGTCGGACCGACTCGGCGAGTAATCAGGCCTTGGGCGCTCTGACTGACTGATTTCGATCAGCCACGGAGCCGCCGGCGGCCGAACGACCGACCGCATTGCGGCGAGCTACGGAAGGTGCCGCTCGAGCCGACCCGGCCGCGGCAGACGTCGGCTGCTTCACAGCGATACGTACTGACCGAGGACGCACCGACTGGCGACCGAACGTCGGCGACTGGCCCGATCGGTAATCGATCGTTACCGTTTCGTTCTACTCCGTTGATTCGTACATATAGTATAAGGCGATTATTCAGGCAAGTCCCTGGCCGCTGAAGGCGGTTTGTAGCCCGTGTTAGGCCGAAAAACGAACAATCAACCCTTATGTGCATGCGGTTTGAACTCCCGAACGTTACGGAGATGAACGATTGGATAGCGATCGGGGCGTTGGCGCTCGTCGGACTGCTGATACCGCTTGCGATGATGACGGTATCGTACCTCCTGCGGCCGAGCGTCCCCGAAACGAGTAAACGTGCCACCTACGAGAGTGGCGAGGTGCCGACCGGTGGGACCCGCATCCGGTTCAACATCCAGTACTACATGGTCGCACTCTTGTTCGTCGTCTTCGATATCGAAACCGTCCTCCTGTTTCCGTGGGCGGTCGTGTATCTGGATGCGATCGAGTCGGACGCGGTGTCGCTACTCGAGATTCTCGGACCGATGGTCGCGTTCGTCGCGATCCTGCTCGTCGGTCTCGGCTGGGCGTGGCGCAGCGGTGCAGTACAGTGGGCACAGACACCCCGTCAGGTGGACGATACGTGAGCGACAATGAGTAACGACGACCCCAGACAATCGATCGAGGGAAGTACCGCCCCGTCGACGGCGACCCAGGACGCCCGAATGGGCGCCGGCGTCGACGACCGGTTCAACTCGAAGCTTCGCGAGGCGTTCGGCGCGTCGCCGTTCATCCTCACGAAGTTCGACGAGTTCATGAACTGGGTCCGCGGGAACTCGATGTTCATGCTGCAGTTCGGAATCGCCTGCTGTAGCATCGAGATGATTCACACCTACGCGATCAAACACGACATCGACCGCTACGGCGCCGGCGTTCCACGCGCCTCGCCGCGGCAAGCCGACGTCATGATCGTTCCCGGGACGATCGTCTCGAAATTCGGCCCGCGCATGAAGCGCGTCTACGACCAGATGCCCGAACCGAAGTTCGTCGTCGGGATGGGTTCGTGTACGATCTCCGGCGGCCCCTTCCAGGAGGGCTACAACGTCGTGAAAGGCGCCGAGGAGATCATCCCCGTCGACATCCACGTTCCCGGCTGTCCGCCCCGACCCGAGGCGCTGATCTACGGCGTCCTCAAACTCCAGGAGCGGATCCAGAACGGCGAGTCCTCCCCCGTCGTCGTCAAGCCGTACGAACTCGAGCGCTTCGGCGACCTGGAACGGGACGAACTGGTACAGAAACTGGCCGACGAGATCGACGAAGACGACCTCGTCATGCGGTACAACTGGGCTGATTCACCATGAGCACGGGAGTCGAAGAGACGCCGGACGTCGAACGCGAAGCCGAACTCGAGGAACTGCTCGGCGACCGCGTACTCGCGAGGGAGACACACCTGAACGCACCTGGCGTCGTCGTCAACCCCGGTGACGTCCAGGACGTGCTGTTTACGCTTCGCGACGAGGCGGGCTACGACCACTGTTCGTGTGTGACCGCCCAGCAGTACGAGGATCGCTACGAGACGATCTATCACCTCAAGAAGTTCGCTGACCCGACCGACGAGGTGAGCGTCGTCGTCCCGACGCCGCTCGACGCGCCGGTCAGCCAGAGCGCCGAACCGGTGTACCGGACGGCCGACTGGCACGAGCGCGAGGCGTACGACCTGGTGGGAATCCAGTACGACGACCACCCGGATCTGCGACGAATCCTCCTGCCCGAGACGTGGCAGGGACACCCGCTCTCCGGCGACTACGACCAGGACAAACCCCAGGTCGTGACGCTCTCGGAGCATGCGAATCCGCTGTTGCCGGACCACCGGGATTCGGAGGGAGACACGATGTTCCTGAACGTCGGGCCCCACCACCCGGCAACCCACGGCGTGCTCCACGTCAAGACGGTGTTAGACGGCGAGACCGTCGTCGACGCCGAACCCGACATCGGCTACCTCCACCGCTGTGAGGAGCAGATGTGCCAGCAGGGGACCTACCGACACCAGATCATGCCCTACCCCGATCGGTGGGACTACGTCTCCTCCGGCCTGCTGAACGAGTGGGCCTACGCGCGGGCGATCGAGGATCTCGCCGACGTCGAGGTCCCCGAATACGCGCAAGTGATCCGGACCATGGGCGCAGAGCTGTGCCGGATCGCCTCGCACATGCTCGCGCTCGGAACGTTCGCACTCGACGTCTACGGCGAGTTCACCGCGACGTTCATGTACACGTTCCGCGACCGCGAGATCATCCAGGACATCCTCGAAGATCTGACCGGCCAGCGGATGATGTTCAACTACTTCCGCGTCGGCGGCGTCGCCTGGGACCTGCCGGAACCCCGCGAGGAGTTCTTCGCCCAGACGCGTGACTTCCTCGACGAACTCCCGGCGAAGGTCGACGAGTACAACGACCTCATCACGACCAACGAAATCTTCCAGCTTCGCTGTGTCGACACCGGCGTTCTCGAGCCCGACGTCGCGAAGCAGTACGGCTGTACGGGCCCGGTCGCTCGCGGCTCGGGCGTCGATTACGACCTCCGCCGTGACGATCCCTACGGCTACTACCCCGAACTCGAGTGGGACGTCGTCACCGAGGGCGGCTGTGACAACTACAGCCGCGTCCTCGTGCGTATGCAGGAAGTCGAGGAGTCCGCGAAGATCGTCGAGCAGTGTCTCGACATCCTCGAGAGCTGGCCCGAAGACGAACGCGACATCCAGGCCAACGTGCCGCGGACACTGAAACCGGACGCCGACACCGAGGTCTATCGCGCCGTCGAGGCTGCAAAGGGCGAACTCGGCATCTACATGCGATCCGACGGCACCGACAAGCCGGCCCGCTTCAAGATCCGCAGCCCGTGTTTCTCGAACCTGCAGGCGCTCGGCGAGATGACCGAAGGGGAGTACATCCCCGACCTGGTCGCTTCGCTCGGCAGCCTGGACATCGTGCTCGGGGAGGTGGATCGATGACGGCGGCGGCGACCTTCTTCCCGTTACAAAACGGCGAGACGGTGCTGTTGCCGGAACGGCTGGCCGACCTCACCGGCCTCGGTGAGTTCGGCGTCGCCGGCGAGTTGCTCGCGGCGTTTATCGCCGCGTTCATCGTCGCGAACATCATGCTCGCGATGACCGGCGTCGCCGGTCCGTGGGCCAAACGAAAGATAACCGCGTCGTTCACCGACCGGATCGCAGTCAACCACCTGGGTCCGGGCGGCATTCTGATCATCGTCGCCGACTCGGTCCGACTGCTCTCGAAGGAGAACATCATCCCCGAGAACGCGGACCGACCGGCGTACGACCTCGCGCCGATCGTCATCGCTGGATCGGCGCTGCTCGGCTTCGCCGTGATCCCGATGGGAAGCGGCATCCACCTCGCCGACCCCGAAGTCGGACTGGCGTTCGTCTTCGCGGTCGCCGGGATCGCCTCGATCGGCCTCGTGATGGCCGGCTACGCCTCCGGGAACAAGTACTCGATGCTCGGCGGGCTGCGTGCGGTCGCACAGAACATCGCCTACGAGATCCCGCTCGTCGTGACCGGGATGTCGGTCGTGCTCTTTGCCGGCTCGCTCCAGATGGGAACGATCGTCGAAGCACAGGCCGAACCGCTGGTGACGATCGCGGGCGTGACGATCCCGTCGTGGTTCGCACTCGTCAACCCGTTCGCGTTCGTGCTGTTCCTGATCGCGAACTTCGCGGAGGTCGGACGGAACCCGTTCGACATGCCGGAAGCACCGGCCGAACTGATCGCTGGCTACCAGACCGAGTACTCCTCGGTCTACTTCGTGCTGGTCTATCTCGGGGAGTTCCTGCACATCTTCCTGGGCGGGGCGATCATCGCAACGATCTTCCTCGGCGGACCGGCCGGCCCAGGACCGGCGGAGCTGGGCATCGTCTGGTTCATCATCAAGATCTGGGGCGTGTTCTTCCTGACCCAGTGGCTCCGCTCTGCGATTCCACGGGTCAGAATCGACCACCTGATCGAGATCGGCTGGAAGGGACTGCTGGTGCTCGCCTTCGCAAACCTCTTCCTGACCGCAGCGATCGTCGGAGTGATAGCATGATCGGACTTCTCAAATCGATGGCGACGACGATGAAACACGCACTGGATGGCTCTACCTTCACGGTGGAGTATCCGAAGACCGCACCGGACGTCTCCCCGCGGTTCAGGGGCGTCCACAAGTTCAGTCAGGAACGGTGTATCTGGTGTCGCCAGTGTGAGAACGTCTGTCCGAACGACACCATCCAGATCGTGATGGACGACAAGCGAAACGGCGAACAGTACAACCTCCACATCGGCCAGTGTATCTACTGCCGACTCTGTGAGGAGGTCTGTCCCGTCGACGCCATCCTGCTCACCCAGAACTTCGAGTTTACGGGCGACACCAAACAGGATCTGGTCTACAACAAAGACCAACTGCGAGCCGTACCGTGGTACAAGGACATCGATCCCCTCGAGTCGCGCGAACCCGATCGGGGCGCGTGGATCGGCGAGGGTGAAGGAGACGTCGACTACCAGTAACTATGATGCAAACAATCGCGTTCGCGCTGTTCGCGGCCCTCACCCTCGGAAGCGCGCTGGGGGTGGTGCTCTTGCGTGACCCCTGGCACTCGGCGCTCATGCTCGGGGTGGCACTGCTCAGCATCGCGGTCCACTACGTGATGCTGGCGGCGGAGTTCGTCGCCATGATGCAGATCCTCGTCTACGTCGGCGGGGTGCTCATCCTCATCACGTTCGCCGTGATGCTCACCCAGCGCGAGGAGCCGACCGACGCGGACGCCGACGAGGTGGCACAGACATGACGAACCGACCGAGACTCCACACGAGTGGCACCCTCGCACCCGGGTTGCTCGCAGTCGTCCTTTTCGTCGTGATGGCGACGATCGCGTGGACGACCCAGTTCGGGGAGATGAGCGGCTATCCCGACGGCATCGCGATCACCTCCGAGATCGGGTACGCGATGTTCAACCTGGAGGCGCTCCAGTCGGGTGAGGGGGCGATCGGCGACACCGAGCCCTTCCTCGTCGCGTTCATCCTGATCGCGATCGTCCTGGACGCCGCCCTCGACGCGTCGCTGGTCCTCGCAAAGCGCGAGGAAGGCGGCGAGCCCGTCTCGCCGCTGGCCAGCCGGAGCGACGGGGCCGGACCGGCCGCCGGCGGCGCAGTTACCGACGGCGGTCACGAGACGCACTCGAGCGTCGGCCCCAGCGACGGGGCTCGAGACGACGGAGGTGAGTCCCGATGACGATTCCGATCGAGTACTACGTGCTGCTGTCGATGGGGCTGTTCTGTATCGGCCTCTTCGGCATCCTGACGCGTCGTAACGCACTGATGTTCCTCATGTCCGTCGAGCTCATGATGAACGCGGCGGTCATCAACCTGATCGCGTTCGCGTTCTATCACGGTAACCTCACGGGGCAGGTCTTCGCGCTGTTCGCGATGGCCCTCGCTGCGGCGGAGGTCGCCGTCGGCCTCGGGATCATCCTGGTGTTGTATCGTAACTTCCGTGACGTCGACGTCACGGTACCGACGACGATGAGGTGGTAAGATGGAAGGCGCATTCGACTACGCACCGGCGATTGCACTGTTCCCGCTCGTGGCGTTCGTCGTCGCGCTCGCGTTCGGCAAGTACATGCCGAAGAAGGGCGCGATCGCAGGCATCGCCGCGACGGGCGGCTCGTTGCTGCTCTCGCTGTGGATGCTGGCGGCCGTCGCGAGCGGCGAGACCTACCACGAGACGCTTTATACGTGGGCGGTCGGTGACGCGGCGAGCCAGACCGGCGTCTCCGGGATCGAGTTCACGTTCGGTATCCTGATCGACCCGCTCGCGGCGCTGATGCTCGTGATCGTCTCGCTGGTCGCGTTCCTCGTCCACGTCTTCAGCCTCGGCTACATGAACGCCGAAGGCGAGACCGGCCTCCCGCGATATTACGCCGGGCTCGGCCTCTTTACGTTCAGCATGCTCGCGTTCGTCTACGCGGACAACCTGCTGATGGCGTTTATGTTCTTCGAGCTCGTGGGCCTCTGTTCGTTCCTGCTGATCGGCTTCTGGTTCCGCACGAAGTCGGCTCCCTCGGCGGCGAAGAAAGCGTTCCTCGTCACCCGCTTCGGTGACTACTTCTTCCTGCTGGGGGTCGTCGCCATCGGCGCGACCTTCGGGACGCTCCAGTTCGCCGGCGACGGCTCGTTCGTCGCCGCGGCGGAGACTGCCATCGCCGACGGCGAGACGCTGTTCGGCTTCGGCGCCGAGACCTGGGTGACCATCACCGGACTCCTGGTGTTAGGCGGCGTCGTCGGCAAGTCCGCACAGTTCCCGCTGCACACCTGGCTGCCCGACGCGATGGAGGGCCCGACCACCGTCTCCGCGCTGATTCACGCAGCGACGATGGTCGCCGCTGGCGTCTACCTCGTCGCACGGATGTTCGGCTACTACGCACAGTCGCCGACCGCACTCGCGATCATCGCCTTCGTCGGCGGCTTCACCGCACTGTTGGCGGCGACGATGGGTGTCGTCAAAGACGACATCAAACAGGTGCTGGCGTACTCCACCATCAGCCAGTACGGCTACATGATGCTGGGACTTGGCGTCGGCGGCTACGTCGCCGGAGTCTTCCACCTCATGAACCACGCCTTCTTCAAGGCGTTGCTGTTCCTCGGCGCCGGCGCCGTCATCGTCCTCATGCACCACGAACAGGACATGTGGAAGATGGGTGGCCTCAAGGAGAAAGCGCCGATCACCTACTACACGTTCCTCGCGGGGGCGCTCGCGCTCGCCGGGATCATCCCGTTCTCGGGTTTCTGGTCGAAAGACGAGATCCTCTACGACGCGATGATCGTCGGCTTAGAGGAGCCGCTGATCATGGCGGCCTACGCGATGGGGCTCGTGGCCGTCTTCTTCACCGGCTTCTACACCTTCCGGATGGTCTTTTTGACCTTCCACGGCGAGCCCCGCTCGGAAGCGGCCGAAGACCCCCACCCCGTGGGCTGGTCGATCAAGGCACCACTGATCGTCCTCGGTGTGCTCGCGCTCGTCGCGGGCGCCGCCAACCTCGCTCCCGTCGCCAAGCTCGTGGGCGTGGACATCGTCTTCCTCGAGCACTGGCTCGACGGCGAATTTGGCGCGGTCGAGGGACTGACGTACTCGGCCTACGGCGACCTGCTCGCCTACGAGACCGGCGTCGTCGGCTCCGAACAGCTGACCGTCCTCATCGCAGCGGGGCTCTCGTTGCTGCTCGCGTTCTCCGGTGCCGGGCTCGCCTGGAAGCTGTACAACGTGCCCGAACCGGTCGAACACAAGGAGAACCTCGGCTCGGCCGGGAAAGTCGTCGAGGACAACTACTACCAGGACGAGTACCAGGTCTGGCTCGCCGAAGGCCTCACGCTCCCGCTGGCTCGAGCCGCGGATCGGTTCGACCAGACGGTCATCGACGGCGTCGTCAACGGCGTCTCGACGGCCAGCCTGTTCGGCAGTAGCTGGATGAAACGACTCCAGACCGGTATCGTGACGAACTACGCGGCGCTGCTCGTGACAGGATTCATCGTCCTGTTACTCGTGCTCGGAGTCCTCGGAGGCTGGTTCATATGATGATCGAGATGCTCATTGCGGTCGCACTGATCGGCGCGGCGGTCGTCTTCGTCGCACCGAACCGCGTCGCGGGGAAGCTGGCGTTCCTGATCAGCCTCGTCCCCGCGGCCCTGTCGCTGTGGATGTTCTCGGCCTTCGACGGCAGCGGCAACGCCTTACTTGACGGCGAACTCGCCTTCGAGACCCAGGCCGAGTGGATCCAGTTCGGCGACTACGCGATCTCGTGGTTCGTCGGCCTGGACGGCATCTCCCTGCCGCTGGTCGTGCTGACGACGATCCTTACAACGCTTGCGATCATGAGCTCGTGGACGCCGATCGACGAGCGCGAGTCGCAGTTCTACGGGCTCGTGCTCTTTATCGAGGCGAACCTGATCGGCGTCTTCGCGGCGCTGGACTTCTTCGTCTGGTTCATCTTCTGGGAGGCCGTCCTGATCCCGATGTATCTCCTGATCGGTATCTGGGGCGGCCCGCGCCGGAAGTACGCCGCGATCAAGTTCTTCGTCTACACGAACGTGGCCTCGCTGGTCATGTTCGGTGCGTTCATCGCGCTCGTCTTCGGGCTCGGTGACGCCGTCACGAGCTTCGCGCTGCCCGAAGTCGCGGATGCGATGCTCGACGGCGGTCCCGACGGCTTCCTCGGCGTCGACGGGCCGACGCTGGCCTCGCTCGTCTTCGTGGCCATGTTCCTCGGCTTCGCGGTGAAGGTGCCGATCGTCCCGTTCCACACGTGGCTGCCGGACGCGCACGTCGAAGCGCCGACGCCCGCCTCGGTGTTGCTGGCCGGCGTTCTGCTGAAGATGGGGACCTACGCCCTGCTCCGGTTCAACTTCACGATGTTCCCGGAGCAGGTCGCCGCGTACGCCGTTCCGATCGCCGCGGTCGCGGTGATCAGCGTCATCTACGGCGCGATGCTCGCGCTGGCCCAGACCGACCTGAAACGGATCGTCGCCTACTCCTCGGTCTCGTCGATGGGCTACGTCATCCTCGGCCTGATCGCCTACACGCAGTTCGGGGTCGGCGGCGCGACCTTCCAGATGGTCTCTCACGGCCTCATCTCGGGGCTGATGTTCATGGCGGTCGGCGTTATCTACAACGCGACCCATACCCGGATCGTCAGCGACATGTCCGGGCTCGCAGATC
>LFCJ01001570.1_pt1 | contig 16134 bp, 16 predicted proteins | sample 643141 | NCBI WGS metagenome assembly LFCJ01 (sample SAMN03766243, study PRJNA286221) | soda lake metagenome | biome: soda lake; feature: Kulunda steppe; material: water; isolation source: sample B1-Br-g2 brine of Lake Bitter-1 | place: Russia: Kulunda steppe | collected 2010-07 | reverse complement strand
TGGATCAACAATATGAAAATTTCAATTTTGTTTTTTCTGAGAGCGACAAGGATGGGTTTTTCAGTGTGAACGATTTTGATTTGAGTGATGCCCCCCATGTGATGATGTGTGGTCCGCTTCCCATGGCCAAAGCGCTTAAAAAACAATTCGCACGAATTGATGATCACCAGGCCTTGACCTATGAAGCGTTCAGTTTTACTGGCACCCTGGTAGAAGACACGGTTGCTTATTTTAAACGGTTAATCAAAAAATTCAGAATGAGATTTTCACAACAATAGTGATTAATAGAATTCAAGGAAATACGTGAACGTTTTATTTTGCAATTCAATCAACGAATATATACTTATTCGAATGTAGGGGAGATGAAATAATGAGTAATACTAAAGACCGTGCCAAAGGCGCGCTGATGGGAACATTTATTGGTGAAGCGCTTGGTGTAGGTCCGCATTGGTACTATGATTTGGATGCACTCCGCGAAGCTTTTGGTGAGTGGATAGATGATTATAAAACGCCTAAGAAAGGGCGTTACCATGAAGGGCTCAAGGCAGGAGAGTTGAGTCAGCAGGGTTGGATTGTTAAAAAAATGGCGGAGTATGTGGTAGAAAATCAAGGCTATGACCGTGAGAGTTTTTTAAAAACTATGGATGATTCTATTCTTCCTTACGTTCATGATAATCCGCTTAAAGGCATTGGTGGCTATACATCACAGATGATGCGTCATCTTTATCAGGCTCGTAAAAGAAATAACGAACCCTGGGGAGAGATTGCGAGTATTGCGGATACGACCGAATCACTTGAACGAAATATCCCCCTGGCGATTTATTACGCAAATGATCCAAAAGCACTCGCCAATCATATTGCGGAAAATACTGCTTATACCCAGCGTGATAACATGGTGGGGTCACTGACAGTGGCTTTTAACGTTGTGCTTGCCGCGCTTATAAAAGGTGAAGCACTGGACAGCAAACTAAGCAATACGCTGATGAAAAAAGTTTATCGTAAGGAACTGCCCTTTTTTGCGGTGACGAGTGAAGGGCTTAATAAACCCATGGTCGGCCGTGATGTGAGCAGTTCTGAAGGGCTTTTTGCCTCACCAGATGGCCTTTTGTCGCCGTCGCACATGGCACGGGCAGCCAGTGACCCATCGATTGTGATTGAACCTGCCTGGAAAGCATCGATTGTCTATGGCATGCCATGTGCCATTTATCATATGTTGCCGGCCAGTTATTATTTGGCCGCCCGTTTTAAGGATGATTTTGAAAGCGGCGTGCTTCATGCCATCAATGGGGGTGGGCAAAATCAAGTCCGAGCCATGTTAGTGGGCGCATTAATTGGTGCTCAGGTAGGTTTTGAAAAAATTCCCAAGCGTTTTATCACCGGTTTAAAAGACCATGAATCGTTAAGTGAACTGGCTGATCGACTGGTTGCCCACTTAATTTAATTCTATGCACATTTCGTATTTTCCTGACTTCACGGCGTTCGTTCAATGGATTGAGCTGTTTAAAAATGGTACGTAAGGGGCCATTTTCAATATTTCATAAAAAACCACGTTGCTACTCAAGTAGTCAACGTGGTTTTTTAACATTACGGTTTGTCTACAGGTTTAATGAAAATCATTGTGTTTTTAAGTGTGTTGCATTAATCGTCTTTCTTTTTATGAAAGGGATTATCACCGGTATATTCATCCTTGAATGCTCGGTGGTGTATTGCTTGGGCATGAACGCCACGGTAGGTGATTAATAAAATTAGAACCACCATGGCGAGTATAATTGTATAAACTTCAAGATAAAGTATGATAGCGACGGCTGGGAGGGAAAAAGCCGCAAAGATCAAATCGATTTCCAAATCCCTTGAAAACAAGGAAATAATAAAGAGCGCAATAAGATAAACAACTAAAAATAAAGGGTTTATCAATGTAAATCCACTCATCAAAATCACAATGCCCACCCCATTGCGAAACCCTTTGAACATATTAAAATTATACGCAATGTTCGCGAGTAAAATGGCACCCCACGCAAGGCTTGACCATCCATTCACGTTTGAAGCAATTAAAACTATCGAAATCCCCTTAATGGCATCCATTAAAATCATGAAGAAAAACGGTTTTGTTTTACAGAATGCAGCATGTAATCAGGATCTACGACATCGCTTCTGACAAAATCTAGATCACTTTTTGATATGAATGCTTTTAGTGCCCATTCATTAGGGAAAGACGCAATTAGTACACTGATGAACAATAACCCGAAATTAATCACACAATCCCGCCATCTGACTCATTTTACCATACATAATATAAAAAAGATGCCAAGTAAAAATGCATGCATTCGGATACTAAGCTTGAAAAAAAAGGCACACGATTAAGCTGTCAGTTGGTTCACTGGCACTCTTGTATTTCTTAAAATAATCCATCCTAACAGTATGGTTTAGGTTCGTTAGTTCGAATCAAACGCATACAGAGGATTTCTATTGGGAATTAAACATTATTCTTAGAAATCGTTTGATTGTTAATGCCGATGTTAATTGGTTTTATGCTTTAATGGCATTCTTTTTCTCAATCCCTTTATATAAAAAAGGTAGAGCTATGAAAAAACATAACTCTACTTTTTTAATTACTTTTCGTTTTAATTGAATACTTTTGTGTGAATTTTTTATGTTACTCTTTTTTCCCCCAAGGAAAAATCATCGGAACACGTGACTTGTAATCTTGCCAGCCGTCGTATTTTTCCATGTGTTTTTCTAAAAGCGGCGTGGAAATTTTGATTAATACCACACTCATTATAAGTGGTGAAATGATTAGCGCCAGATAGAAAATCAAGGATATTTCGCCACCAATGAGCGCGAACCCAGTGAGATAAAGGCCAATCCAAATTAGAATTTCACCAAAATAGTTGGGATGTCTCGTAAGTGACCATAGCCCTGAAGTCATGAGCGTCCGTGTGCCTTTTTGGATGTGTCTGCGAAGTTGTTCATCACCAACGATTTCAAACACGAGTCCAATCGCTGCAATCAATAGACCGGCGATTGCTAAAAGTGTGATTGGATCATCAAACGAAAATGCATTGAATTTAATCACGAAGTAACTGGCTGAACCTACTGTGAAATTGATGATACCTTGAATCATAAATACACGGAAAAATGCTGTGATGACGACTTTATCGCCCCATTCTTTGCGCCATTGCTGGTAGCGAAAATCTTCTGGTTTTCCGTAATTGCGTTTGAGGAGACGCCCACTTAGACGCACACCCCAAACAGTGATGAACCCGACGATAATGTAAGATAAAAGCGTAGGATCATCTGTGATCAGTAGCGTGGTCCATGCGCCAATCACAAAACCAAAACCCCAGCCAATATCCACAATGGAGTTGTTTTTTATGATTTGCGCAACAATAAAGAAAACAGTAAAATATGCAAGTGTTACAAGTAAGGGGATAAAGAGTCCGCCTTGAGCGAATTCACTAAACCCACGCGTCGCAATCGCAGTAATGACTGCGAATAAAATAGGATAAATAATTAAGCGTCGTTTGTCCATAATATCACCTTCCAAAATTATCATATCATGGATATTATTCTTTAAAATGAAAAGTGCTTATTTTTGTTTACTCAGTCGTTGATATCAGTCGTTTGATGATGTGAAGGAAGGCAATGTAAACGAAAAATCCACTAGCAATAAGCGGTGCAGTGCTTTGCGTTAAGCCACCATCAATATAGGGGCCATCATACACAAATATAGAACTAAGTCCAAAAATGAGCGCAAGAACCAAAAAGCTTATGATGTTTTTGCGGATGGTGTCTTTGGTTCCAATGTAGGCATCATTAAATATGGACCGGGTGATATAATACATGCCGGGAATAACAATCCAAATGATCGTTTCGCTGATCGGGTCAGCCCAAGAAATCTCAAAATTTGACTTAATGAGTGCATTTACCAGTAACAATCCAAATACAATCATTAAAGCGTGGTGACTCAAGCGGTAATTAACAAATGTTTGACGTTCATCCCAGTTTGGTTTCTTCATGGTTATCATCCTCCCAAAATAATGTGTCCAGTGATGTTTCAAGTACCTTCGCAATGCGAAGGCAAAGATTAATGGTGGGGTTATAGTCCCCTTTTTCAATCAAGTTGATGGTTTGTCTGCTTACACCCACTTTTTCTGCAAGTTCCGCTTGCGTTAAATCTTTCATGGCACGTACACTTTTCATTGTTAAGTTTTTTCCCACAGCATCACCTCATTCTAGGGACAATATAAAATATTATTTAATAAATGTCAAATAAATATTACATAAAGTCATAAAAAAACACCAAAATGGATTTGGTGTTTTTAATGGCTGTTCATATGTGTTTTACTGAGCCAGGGCATGTGTTTTGGCGTTTTCTTGCGTAAATATGGCGTCATCCAGCTCATTTTCACTGCGCGCAGTCAGTGAGGCGCTAACCAAGGTTCCTGTGATGTTGATGGCAGTACGTCCCATATCGATTAGGGCATCAACACCAATGACAAGTCCAATGCCCTCAAGCGGCAGTCCAAGCGCCACAAGCACAACACTCGCTGCAATTGAAGCAATGCCGGGGACACCAGCAATACCGATTGATGCAATCATGGTGGTTAAAATGATGATGAGATAATCGGTCGCAACCAGTTCAAGGCCGAATGCATTGGCGGTAATGATGGCAACGAAGGCCGGGAACATGCCACCGCATGCATTCATACCAACATTTGCGCCCAGTGGGGATGCGAAACTGGCGATTCGCTGTGAGACCCCGTTATGCTCATGGAGACTGCGGATGGTCAGGGGCATGGTACCCAGAGAGCTTTGAGAGGCAAAGCCGACAATTTGTGCAGGATAAACATTTTTAAGAAATGTCACAGGGTTCATCTTTCCTTTAAACCAAACAAGCGGTAATTGGACCAGCAACAAGAATAATGCCATGGTCAAATAAAAAACAATGATGTATAACCCAAGCGCTTGTAGGGTTGAAAGGTTGTTGCGTCCGGTTGCGTTCGCAATGAGTCCAAACACACCATAAGGGGTGAAGCGAAGCACCATTTTAGTGATTCTGATCATGATAGTGTGAAGGCTTTCTATGAATGACGCAAACACTTCCACTTTATCGTTATTGCGTTTGCGTTCACCATTGATGCCTAAAGCGATGAACAGTGCAAAGATAATGACTGGAATCATTTGATTCTCAGCCATATGAGCAATGATGTTGCGTGGGAAGAAATCAACAATGACGTTTTCAAACGGAACGATTTCTCGTGGTGAGTAATCAATTCCTGTTACATCAAAACCGGCCCCCAAATTAAATAGTGTGCCCATAGCGAGCGCAAACACGGCACCCATGGCCGTTGTGATCATCAACCAAAACACCACTTTGATGCTGATGCGTTTCATCTTTTCAGTTTTACCAAGCGTAATGAAACTTTGGATGATCGATGTGAATACAAGTGGTACGACAATCATCATAATCAGTGAGACATAAATGCTTCCAAGGGATGCAAGCACTGTCGCACGCTCTTTAAAGATGCTTCCGATTAAGACACCAAGTACAAGTCCCACAAGGACCCGAATGGAAAAATGCACTTTATATTTTGCAAGAAGCCATAGACATGCGATGACCCCCGCAGTTAGTAAGTATAGTAAGCCCATTTGCCATGAATCAATTGCCAAGTTGTCAAACATGTTATCACTCCTTCAAATTGTATTTTGTTAAACAAACTTAACAGACACAAACATACAAGAAGTGTTGTGTAGTGTCTTACATTTCATGAATTTTTCTAAATAGTCTCATATTGTATGTGTTAATTAGAAAGTCTGTTGCATGAAGAAACACAAAAAAATAATAGGTAAACCCCTGAAACAAGGCTATAATAAAGATGGTTTTTCTTTAAAGAGAGGGTGTAAACCATGCGTATAATTAAGGTGTTTTTAAAGCATTCAATTATTATGGGTGTTATCATTGCTTTTTTTATGGTGGGGCTTTATATTGCCAGTCATTTCACACCCCTGCATCCTGATGCTTACGTTGATGGGGCTTTAAGTGTTGTGCTTGTATATGCGGGTGTGATTGGTGTCTTGTTTTTTATGTTTGTTGTTAAGCGTTATATCGTTTTGCCCATGGATGACCCACGCCACGAGGGATTTCGCAAGATGCTCAGTTTAGCCATGATGCGCATGCAAAGCTTGACATGGTTTGAAATGGTTGCACTGATTTTCCTTTTCTTGACGTTTGTGAACAGTGTGATGATGATTGTTGGAATGGACACACCTAAAGTTGGTACTTTTGCGTATGTGCACCTGCTGATTCGAATGTTTTTGATCAGTGGGGTTGTAACGCTTGTCATGTGGGAAAGCGTTTGGCTATATATAAGACGGTTTATTGGTTATAAAGACCATGGTTGTCATACTCTTATAAATGAAGGGCGCGCCAATGTTTTCATTGATGTTGCCAAACGCTTCACCTTACTGACAGTGGGTGGGTCGTTAATGATTATCGGCTTTTCTCGCTGGTTTAGTATTCAAGGCGGACGTCCCCTTTATAGTGCGCTTGTTTTACTTGCGCTTGCCTTGGTAATTGGTGAGGTTATTATAAAGCAAATGAAAACGCCTCAGACGTAAATGGCTTATTTACTCGCTGTTTTGTATTTGGGTTTACGTAAAGATGCCAATGGGGTATAGTGTAATTACACGCCAAGTTATGATTAAAGGAGTATTTGATGAGCAATCCATACGATTTTGAAGGATACATTGGCCAAAAGAAACAAGACGATATGTCACAACAAGCCATGGAACAGATGGGGACACTTGGTTTTAGGGTTTTGAAAAACTTTTACGTTGTTCCTTTTTTACTGACCCTGCCGTTGACGGTTGTGGGGGCGGTGCTGTTTATGGTCACCTATCTGTTTGAGAAAATGCGACAGCCCTTCGTATTGAAACGTCGTACACTCCGCAGTAAGAAAACATCGTTCAATATTTTTTTAATACTGCTCAACGTTGTTATATGGCCGATTTCCTTTGTATATTTTTTCTTTGCGTTACTCGGTCTTTTATTTATCATGCCTTATTCCCTTTTACTTCGGAAGAAAATGCAACGGTAAGTTACTAAAAAAACCTATAAAGCCACTCGCAAATCAGTTTGGCTTTGTAGGTTTTTTATTTAATCGCTTAAAGTATTGTACCGCATTTTTTTCTTCGATATAATAAAATTAAATATATTTATTATTAGAACAAGGGGATGAAGGATGAAAAAAGTAAGTGTAATTGGGGCTGGTGTTGCGGGGCTTGCCAGCGCATGCCGCTTGCAGGCCAGTGGCTATGAAGTGACTGTGTATGAAAAAATGCCATTCCAGGTGGCAAAATGCATCAAATTAAAAAAGATGGGTATACGTATGATGTAGGGCCTACGCTGGTGATGATGCCTGAAGTGTATGAAGATGTATTCAAATTCGCGAACAAGAACCCAGAGGATTATATCACCATGCACCGTCTTGAACCGATGTATAGCGTGTATTTTGACCGTGAAACGCTTGCACACTATGACGTGAGCAGCGACTTGGTTAAACTGAATGCAATGCTTGAAGCAAGGCGTCCCCAGGCCGCGCAAGGGTTTTATCAATACCTCAGTGAGATATATAAACGCTATCAAGTTGCCCTCAACCATTTCATACGCCGGTCGTTTAGAAGTTACCGTGATATTTATACCCGTTCATGTTGAAACAAGCGTATAAACTTAAGACGTTTGGCAGTGCTGAGAAGATGATGAATAAGTATATTAAGGACCGCGACATTGCACAGATGTTTTCGTTTCAGACGCTTTATATTGGTGTATCTCCTCAAAAAGGGCCTTCTCTTTATAACATTATTCCGATGATTGAACTGCTTTATGGGGTGTGGACCATCAAAGGGGGCATGCATGCTATGGCCCGCGGGATGGAACAATTACTAAAAGACCTTGGTGGGTCGGTCAAATACAATCAGACGGTTGAAGAAATACTTATAGACAATAAACAAACCCAGGGAATCAAGGTGAATGGTCAAACCATTAAGAGTGACTATGTTGTGTCTAATGCAGACTTTCCTTATACCATGAAACATTTGATTCATGACGCTAAGGCCAAAGGGAAATATACAGATAAAAACATTGATAACATGGATTATTCATGTTCATGCTTAATATTTTACTGGGGCATGGACAAGTCCTATGACCTGCCGATGCATACATTCATTGTTTCAAAAGATCTCGACACCAATCTCAAACAAATCTTTAATGGTGAGTTCATTGACGATGCGTCTATTTATTTGAGCATTCCCTCAAAAGGGGATTCAGATATGGCCCCCAAAGATAAAGACGGATTTTATGTGTTGATTCCAGTGAGTGAACTTTCTACTGTAAAATATGCCTATGATGATACGGTGATTGATGCTTATAAAGAAAATGCCCTTAAAAAAATTGAGCGCTTACCAGGGTGTGACAATGTTCGAAGTGAAATCGTCAGTGAAAGCATCTATACACCGTATGACTTCAAAGAAAAATTCAACGCCTATAATGGTGCAACGTTTGGGTTGCAGCCGACGCTCAGGCAGAGTAATCACTGGCGCCCTCAAGCCAAGTCAAAGACTGTTGAAGGGCTTTATTTTACCGGTTCATCAACCCATCCGGGTGCGGGTGTGCCGATTGTCCTTGAAAGCGGAAAAATATGTGCAGAAGAACTGCGCCGTGACGAACCATCCGATGGCTTTACATAAAAAAGAAACACGCCGTAACAGGGGATGGGGGCCGGCGTGTTCCTATGTTATACGTGTAGGACATACGTTCTCAATAATAAAACAATTAAACCCTTTATTTTATTGGTAAAATCCTTAAATTTATAAAATCGACAAGACTTGCACATATATCATGAGGCGAACTATGGAAACAATGGTTCTTTATCCGCTGGATTTATCGTTTGTTAAGGACGACGCATTTGTGAGCCGGTTCATTCAGTATCATGTTGAAAATACCGGCGAATCCTTGAAAGATGTCCTGGATTCTATCAGGATTGCTTATACATCATATGCTTACGCACGAACAAACGGTTTTTTAAATTCTAAAAAAGTGCTTAGTGCTAGGGTTGATTATTTTAATTTATCGCTTGAAACTGATGAATTATGATACGTAATATTTTTTTCGAAAAACTGAATATTATTTTCATTCGCATAAAGATGATGAAGCCATTGCGCTCATCAGTAAATATAATCACCTTGATTCTTACGTGAATGAACGATTAAAGACGATGGGCTCTTTTGATTTATATACATTGTATACAATTGATGAGAATTTATCACGTGCGCTTTCTGTGATGGAAAAGGGTTATGATCTGTGTTTTGAATATTACAATGTTGATCGTCTCAAAGCCATCCGCCAAAATCGGACGGCCCTCCTTTTTAATCAAGGGGACTATGAAGAAGCCCTTGTGAATAGGAGAGGTGATTTGCTTTTTAATTGTCGCTGTGACATTCAGGAAAAAAGACGTATTTTAAAATCATGCTTGTCATCATTGTGTTTTCATTGATTAAATTGAACTGATTTGAAGAGGGTGAAAAATTTTTTGAACACGGGCTTAAAAATTACTACGGCCAAGCCTTGTTTTTTTAAGGCTTTCGCCCAATATAAGCGTTCGGATGAAACTGGCGTCAATCAGGTCCGTACGGTGCAAAAAAAGTTGAATGCAAACGGTCAAGAGTTTACTGATCATAATTGCGGAATATATGAATGAATTGAAATGCTTATGAACAAATAGAAAAGTGCAATGCAAACCTTTGGATCAAAACTCAAACCTTACCGGTATGAATGGGTTAATCATTACAACCGATTTCCTTAATTATTGGAATAGGAGTATATTGTTTATCTTAAAGCGACGGGGCAATTATATTGATGTGCTTGATAGGTGAACGGTCACTTCCCTTAAACGATGTATTTTATGTAACATTCATGTGTGGTTTCGTTTATTGAAATACGATAAATTATTAAAAGTTGGTGAAATGCAAACATGGTAAAGATTATTATGCTTTTGATTGGTGTGTTATGGATTGGTAGTGGATGTGAGTCTTCGTATTCGGTTGAATTTGACACGGGCAACGGGGAACCCATGGAATCTCAAACTTTTTCTTCGGGTGAGACGCTTACCCTTGAAGCACCGCAAAAAGAAGACGCTTACTTTTTAGGGTGGGAGCGTTCAGGTGATTCAACCCTTTATGGTGCAGCTGATACGGTTGAAGTCACAGAGGACATGGTGTTTAACGCTGTTTATGAACCCTATGAAGCGGTGTTTTCCTATACTGTCATTGAAAATGCCGATACGCGCGATACAGTGCGATTGGACAGTTATAAAGGGGAACAAACATCGATTGATCTTCCGTTGTCCATTGAAGGCTATCCGGTAAGCCGCCTTGCGTCTTACATGTTTGAAGACAGTGATGTTGAAAGTGTGCGTGTGCCAAAAACAGTGCGTCACCTTGCCAACTTTCCATTTTCCAAAGCGCAGTCTTTAAGGGAAGTATCCTTTTACGGTGAATTTGGCGGCGAGCAAAAACGTGTGCTTCCCAGTGACGAGGTTTATGCGTATTTAGAAGACACATCACAATGTGGAGACGTTGATATTGACGCGGACATCACTCAAAAATCCTTTCCAGATGATTGTCCTATTTTGGATGTTTTTAAGAAAACCGACACCGTCACTGGTCCTGATGGGAATCTTTATTACTCTTATGACGTTGTGGTCAATGTAAAGCACCATTATGAACGCGCTGATTACCGAATAGGTCTTGATGGTTTCAGCGCTTCAAACGTCGAAACCATACATTTACATGAACGTTTCGGTTACATCGATCCCCAGGCATTTAAAGAGACGCCGAATTTAGAAGATGTACATATTTCAAAAAACAATCCATATTATCAAAGTGTGGATGGCGTGCTTTATGATGAAGAATCAAACAATTTGCACACTCTCCCCGGCAACAAGGATATTGAAACCTTACATATGCCATCTCATATAGTTGGGCTCATGCCTGGGGCGCTTTCATATAACCCTAATATACACCTTCAAGCCATAGATGTCTCTGGTAACGATAACTTGAGCATGGTAGACGGTATACTTTATGATGCAATGCAAAGTGAACTGATTCATTATTTGCACAGTAAGACAACGGCACATTTAGATGTGCCGACAACTGTGGAGGTGATTGGACCCTATGCTTTTTCCAACCACGCTTCACTGGACAGTGTCACTTTGCCTGAATCCCTGGTGTTGATTCGCAGTAGCGTCTTTGAAGGATCAAACATTACAAGTGTACGCATTGCTTCGAGTGTGATGCAAATAGAACAAGATGCTTTTATGGACACGGATTCACTGACATCCATCACATTTGAGCGAGACTTAACGGAAGAAAGCGACATTCAGATTCACCGGCGAATGCTTGATCCTTCAAGAGATGATATAACGTTTTATGTACCAAAAGAAAGTGTCGATGCTTATAAGACCCATGACTTTTTTGATCATACTGGTTTTAAAGCATATATCGAACCCATCCAGGGCGATGAGTAGTTCCCCTATTTATAAAAGCGGGCGGTTAATTGAAAATTTAAGAAAAAATTCCACTTGTCGTTACTGGTTTTTTAAAAGGGGTTATCAAGGGTTTTAACATCACAAAAACATTCATCATTGAATGTTGGTAATGAATTGCGTAAAAAACACTGGTTTTCATGTTTTTCCTACGAAAAAGTGCTGTATATACAAACATAAAGCGGTTAGGGGCCTCTTGATTAATCATGTTTATGGTCATGATTAAACGTAAGGGATAGGGCAGCTTGGCTGACCCGGACAATGTGTCCGGGTCTTTTTTTGTTGCATTTGTTTCTTATTTGAAAGGTTTTTGATACTATATAGATAAACCATTACACCATTTGTGAGGAGGCATAACAATGCGGGATTGGACGTCCAAGGAATCATTGATTCGCTTATTGTTGATTGTTAGTATTGCAACCATATCCATCATGGGGATTAACGCCCTTAGTGATTTTTCTTCTGGACTATTCGGCACCATCGGTAATGCGGCTATGACCGTAATTATGCCGTTCTCCATTGCTTTTTTGTTAAGTTTTATTATTAATCCTTTATCAGGCATTATTCAAGATAAACTGAAGTTCAATCGTACGGTAAGTATTGTTATTGCGATATTTATCGGGATTGCGTTCATCGTGTTCATTTTAGCAATGACGATTACGTTTATCGTTTCTCAAATCATGACAATCTCTCAAACATTGATTGACAACATCGATAATGAAGCACTGCAAGGATTTTTAGACAGTGTTAATCAAATGGTGAATCAATATGTCAATTTTGATAATTTTGATGAGACCATTGAAGAGCTTGAGAGACAAGGCATTACGATTGAAGTCTTAACGACTTGGCTTCGTGATACTGCTGGCTTCATCGTGAGTTTTGCTTCAAGTGCAATCAGTGTTGGGTTTACAGTCATTTTGACTCCTGTATTCATGTATTATCTCATCAAAGACCGCACCCGCGTTTTTCAGGGCATTGCCTCAGTGTTCCCTAGTCGCATTCGCCGGCATATTAAAGCGCTCGGTGTACGTAGCGACGGTGTTATTCGCAGTTATTTTATCGGTCATGGTCTGGTGATGAGCTTTATTACCTTGTTCTTCATTGTGACATATAGCATATTGAGTTTCTTTGTGCCGAATTTCAATATTGGCTATGCAATCTTATTTGCGGTCATTATGGGTTTATTTAGCATTATTCCTTATATTGGTGTGTGGATTTCCATGTCCATGCCCATCGCGCTTTTTGCGACAGAGCACATAAAAAGCGATGAGACGACCTATATTTATATCATTGCAATCATTATGATTTTTGTGCTCAATATCATAGAAGAAATACTCGAGAGTACCATCGTGCAGCCAAATATATTCAGCCATCAAGTGAGAATTCATCCGCTGGCTGTGCTTTCAAGCTTTTTATTCTTTGGCGCATTATTTGGCCTTGTAGGGGTTATCCTGGCAGTGCCCATTGCTGGAACCATTAAGGTCACTTACAATTACTTTAAGGATTTGAACCGATCAAAAGAAACGCAAAGCCGCCAATCGATCAGTACGTCATCTCAAAAATCATAAATGTTTCAATAACCGTGGATGTAATAGTCCACGGTTTTTTTATCGGAAAAGCGTAAGCGTTTACAAAAATGCTACATCATGATACGGTGAACATGTAAGAAAAAATAAGGAGGTATATTTATGGAACGTCTCAAAGACAAAGTTGCTATTATTACGGGTGCGGGTTCAGGAATTGCTAAAACCATTGCACAAACTTTCGCGAATGAAGGGGCTAAGGTTGTCTGCGCGGATATTAAAGGGGCAGAAGATACGGCCGAAGAAATCAAGAAAAGTGGCGGAGAGTCTATGGGTGTTACATTGGATGTGACGCAGGAAGAAGACTGGAAAAAAACGGTAAAGAAAACGGTAGATACATATGGCACAGTCGACATTTTAAATAATGTTGCCGGTATTTCTGAAGCGGTAAATATTATGGATTTGGATGTCGAAAAGTTTGATCAAATGATGGCTGTCAATGTTCGCGGTGTGTTCCTCGGAATGAAACATACACTTCCGATTATGAAAGAAAAACAATACGGAAAGATCGTCAATATTGCTTCACTTGCTGCGCACATTGGGCTTGATGGTCTTCCAAGTTATAGTGGGTCCAAAGGCGCAGTCATTGCGATGAGCCGTCAAGTGGGAACGACATTTGCTAAGGATAACATTCAAGTCAATGCCGTATCTCCAGGTATTATTGATACACCGATTTTACGGAATAATTCACCAGAAATGACCAAGAAATTTACGGAAGCCACACCAGCCGGACGTCTTGGAAAAACAGAAGATATTGCCAATATGGTTCTATTCTTATCATCTGATGAATCGAACTTTGTTACAGCACAAGCCATGTTGGTTGATGGTGGATGGGCTGCGTCATAATTATTAATATAGTGACTTCTAAAAAAAGCTGCCGATATTTTCGGCAGCTTTTTATGCTCTACATCATTGAAGCAAATAGCCTTAAAATAAGCTGAATTATTCGGATGTGCATTGGGGCCTGATCACGCTCTTTAAGCAAGTAACTCGCCTCTCTTAAGGTTTCAAAGTGCTCGCTCATAGTGGGGATGCATGCTGTGTCGTGCAAATAAATACTGTTTTCAAAATGTAAATACAGGCTTCGATAATCGAGATTGGCCGAACCAATCATGGCGCGTGTTTCATCAACAATCATCATTTTGGCGTGCATGAAGCCAGGTGTATACGTATAAATGTTAATGCCGTCTTTCATTAAAATTGGCAGGTGTGATTTCGTGACCATATATACAATGGATTTATCAGGGATGGCCGGAATGATGATGGTTACTTCCACCCCACTTTTTGCGGCTAATCTTAAGGCGTGTTTGAATTCTGGGTCAATGATTAAATAGGGGGTTGTAATTCTGATGGAATGTTTGGCTGAATAGATTAGTGACATATAGACATTTTTAGTGACCTCTTCTTTATCGAGAGGGGTATCGCCGAAAGGAATTATCATGCCTTTTGACTGTTTGGTGCTATATTCATAATAATAACGATGATAATCCATGGTTTCATTGGCTATAAAGCTAATCGTATCAAGCGCCATCAATGTAAGTGACCAAACAGCTTCACCTTCAATACGGGTGCCGGTATCAACCCAGTGTCCAAGGGGACGCGTAAGGTTGATGTATTCATCACCAATGTTGTTGCCCATGACATAGCCGAACTTATTGTCAATAACTACCACTTTACGGTGGCTACGGTAGTTATTTGCAAAGTTCAGTCGAATTTTAAGCGGATTGAAGCGATATATTTTGATGCCAAAGTCACGCAATTCTTTTTGCATGGATAATGTTAACGCACGCCCACCAAAATCATCAACGACGACACGCACTTCAACGCCATCGGTTGCTTTTTGTTTGAGCGCATCACTGATCTTGGTCCACATGTGAGAGGGTTTGATGATGAAAAATTCCATTAAAATGAAATGTCTGGCTTGGTAAATATCTTTAAGTACTTGTGTGAGCATGGCCTCACCTGAAGGCAAATAGGTGGTCGCTGTGTTTTTATAACTGGGCCATCCCATATTTTTTAAATAGTTGGCTTCTTTTGTTGTTAGTGGTTCTTCCATGGCTTTTAAAAAATAGTTGCGGTTCCGTTCAAGTTCCAAATGCCTATCGCGGTCAGAGGGTTTAATGTTTCGCCGTCTGTACAAGAGATAAAAAGCCCCGCCAACCACAGGGAATACTATAATAGGGATAATCCATGCAATGGTATAGGTGGGATTGTCTTCACGGCTCAGTAAAAACAGCAAGATGGCCACCGAGATGGTTATGAAAATCAAGTTCCATTGCCAAAACGAAGATAAGTAATAAATCATCCAGATGAAAAGCGCAATTTGTAAAAGCGCAAATATGAGTGCAATAGTAATTCGGTTTAAGAGTAACTTCCACATTTTTTTCATCATTAACCCTCTTTCACTTTTTATTATAGCATTTTGCGGACAATGTCACATGGACCGCTTAAAAAAGCTGTGGTATACTGACATCTAAAGAGGTGAGCCTATGATTAACTATTTCATGCTTATTGTTGGTGCACTCATCGGCATGATGCCAAGTGAATGGGTCCTTAAACGCTTTTTTCTTGAGCGTGACTTAAACTATGTGAGAAGCGACGGGGTCAGTCCGGCAGACATGGTCTACAGTGTGAAATCGCCGCCATTTGCGTTTATGATTCTTATGGACGCCTTCAAAGGTGTCTTAGTGGTTTTGCTTGCTCAATGGATTGATGGGTGGACCATGCTTCCTTGGCTCAGTCTTTTCACTGCGGCGCTTGCCCATAATTTTAACCTGATTACGGGACTGCGTAATGGTATCGGTATTATGTTGATCTTAGGCGGCATCAGTGTCCTTTCGCCAATCATCGTTGGGGTTTATGTTCTATTTTTGTTTGTCTTTAATTTTATATTTAAGGATTATGAAACAATGCTCGTTTTATCAACCTTTGCGATTCCCGCAAGTGCGATT
>LFCJ01001569.1_pt1 | contig 16135 bp, 16 predicted proteins | sample 643141 | NCBI WGS metagenome assembly LFCJ01 (sample SAMN03766243, study PRJNA286221) | soda lake metagenome | biome: soda lake; feature: Kulunda steppe; material: water; isolation source: sample B1-Br-g2 brine of Lake Bitter-1 | place: Russia: Kulunda steppe | collected 2010-07 | reverse complement strand
GGACAAGCAAAAAGGGAAGGTACAAATACGAACGTCGATTGTGATCGGATGCGGGCTCGTAGATCAGCGGCAGATCGCTTCCTTCGCAAGGAAGAGGCCCGGGGTTCAAATCCCCGCGAGTCCATCCCGAGACATCCCGAGCGGAAAGGAACAGACGGTGTCGGGTCCCTTTTATTATAACACGTCTTCGACCGGTAGACTTGAAGCGGTCTACCCGCATCGTTTGCCGGGTCAGAAGGAAGACGTGTAATCATTGTCAGACTCCCGTACAGCGATTACGTGTAGTCCATCGTTTCGCCGGGATCAAAAGTCTATAAGAGTCCTACGCTCTTTGCCGGTGGTTCTCACTACTTGCCTCACTGTTGAGAAGGAGCGACACTGATACCGTATGATGTTTGTAGGTAGCCACATCTGACCGCTCCTGAATCGATTCCGATTATAAATGATATTGAAAACCGGGGGACAGCGGCCGTATGTACGTATGGGCTTGTACGTACATACATACAGAAGTTTGGAGAAGATATTGGGCGCAGATATCGCTATTCAATCAGTTGTTTGTGAGTAGCACTTTCTCGGTCTCTCGAAAATCACTGTTGGGCCAATACCAAAGTTAAGCCAAAGACCTGGCTCTATTGAAATCCTCAGAGCAGGACATGAGTAGCGTGCTAATTACAGAGAATCCATACAGTGGCTTAGTTGGTGGTATTCATGTTGTTCAATTCACTTAGATTATTGATTGCCTCTCTACACAGGTTCGAAGTTACTTGCAAGAGAATTCGAATTCCAATTGATAGACTCTCATCCCATTCATCGGTTACATATTGCGCTTCCAACATTCTTTCAACTGGTTTTTGACTAATACCCTGTTCTGAATTTATTGTTTGAACCAACTGTTGGAATGAATCGACGTTAGTAAATTGTTCTCCGAGCTTTGATCCAAATTTTTGTGGATTCTTATCTGTTTCATCAAACAGACGTTCCATTATTGGTGAGTGATCAGTAGATGCGTCAACCGCTTTGCCCATGTTCAACTCTGTGTTTTTTTGGTAATCTCGTTGCGCCATCTCAAACAATTCCTCAATTGAATCTAATGCAGACTGTTCATCAGTCGCCTCAGAAGCAGCAGACAATTTTCGGAACAGTTCTTCCAATTCTTTAACGAGGAGAGCGGACTCTTCACTAATCTGTTTTGGATATGGGTTTAGATGGCCTTTCAGACGTTGAGTCACCTTCTTCGATTCTTCAGCAATATCTCCATATTTTAAATTTGACCGTTCCCGCGCACTTTGACAGATACAAAGACCGTAGCTGATAGTAGAGATCACATCTTCATACCACTGACTGACATCCACTGTTTTCTTTTTATATCGTCGAAGTCCATAACTAAAAGCCTGTGAAGCACCAGCACCGACAACAGCGGCGATAGTTTCAGTAATCATATTAGTAAATAACATTGTAATATGATAGCTTTTCTGGACATCGAATCAATGGTCCATAGTCAAACAATACCGATAGTGCTGCATACGCGCTGTGTATTCAGCACGGCCAACACAAACTATCAGTAGCCGAGGATTTCAACAGAGCCAAAGATCTCTATTCGGACGATTCACCGTGTTTCTGGACGAAGTCGCGCCACCCAGCATAGTCTGTATTTTCCCAGATGTGCTTGTCGGTGCTGCTCCCACTTACATGACGGGCGACAGATGCCGCCGACCGATGACTGTAGTCACAAGCCTCTATTGGACAGGTGACTCGGTCTGGCGGTTCACCCATGTTGTCCATCATCTCTTTGATCGTCGCATCCAACTTGGACTCCTGCTGATCTTTGTTTGTCTCGTCTGTGGGATATTCTACGAACGGTGAAGCCGATTGCGTCTCTGTTTTCACCAAGATCCACATCTCTTCGTCAATTTCAAGACGAGGGTCAACACTGAGAACAGTCGCGTACGGTTCGGCATTTGGTGGAAGGCGATCGAGATCAAACCCGTTCAATTCGTCTGTGATCCGCTGATACAGTGTCTCGAATTGATTGCGCTGGAGTCGCTGTGTCTCCCCGATATTGTTGTCAAGAAACTCTATAACGACTTGTTGCTCCTGAATGTCGATGACTCGGAATCGGTTGTGCGAGAGTGGGGTAATCAGCGTCGCTCCCTCGGGGAGAGTGTCAAGTTTGTTGAGGAGCGTGTGCCAGCTCACGCTGAAAGGCATATTTGCGAGGAGGTGGGCGGGGGCTAAAACCGTGAGGGATGACTCTCGGCTGGTCAGAGCCGAGGCCACTGGATTTGTTGGCACGGGACAGTTCTCTTCGAAGGGACTACCTCTACTATTGAACTGTGAGACAGAATGAACTCAGAGATTTAGTTGGAATATTGATCTTCGTATCTGTTTATCACGAACGTAAGGAACGCTCCTACTTGATGGAGCAAGAGTATAGAATAATCTTGGTCAAAGGTTTCGTGTCGTTTCCTATCTCCACCTGTTCGCTGGACACCGATTTGGAGTCCGTTGATAATTTGCTCCCACTCAGCGAACATTGCCTTATTAGGGTCAAACAAGCCATTGTCTTTGATAGAATTTAAATAAGCACTCACGCCATCACCTTCGTTATTCCAGCCACGCTCTTCAACACAGATTTTGACCAAAACTGCTTCAAGACTATTGTATAGCTTCTCAGCTATGAGATACGAGAACTGCTCATCTTGATACTGAGTCCATGCTTCATTATACGGACTTAGTTCCTCTTCCCACCTACCTTTTTTTCCCAACGCCCGGAGCTGCTGATCTGATTCAATCACAGATTCATCAGCTAATGTTTCAAAATGAATATTAAATGGCTTCTCAGGGCGTGGCTGAGATCTATGCCGTGACGAATAGCTCCTGCTGTTCTTCGCTTCTCTATATCTCGAAAGTTTCTCTCCAAATGTCTCTACCTCATCCCGTGTTGGACGTATTCGCAACAGAATACCTTCCTCAACAAGAATACGCCTTAATTTACGATCAAAGTCAAGCAGATCTTCAGCAGAATGATTTTCACCAGATATGGTGGATTCTTCCCATAGTTCATTGACCAGAATCTCTATCAAAGTAAGAACATCACTTAGATCTTCAGTGGACACAAACTTGTCAAGTGATCTGCTTGCTGGTCCACTATTTGCCGTTTCAAAATAGCCAATATTCTTACCAGTCTCTGTACGATACTCCGTATATGCATCGTCAATTTCGCCTCTTGATACAATCTGATTTAATGAGAAGGAAATCCGATTGGCTGCTTTATCGGTTAGCTCATCGTGGATACGTTGTTCAACTTCTGAGTTGCGATTGGTCCAAGGAACCCAACTGCTCATATGCTAAATCAGTTCACTATCCATATGTAAATGGTTGGTCTGGAGATACTCAACCTGAGGATTCATTCCGTTAACATAGGGCCATTAGCTATGGAAATCGGGCTTGGAGTTGTACGAAGAGTAAATGTGAACAGGCCGCAGAACCCGCCGACCTCAATATGCCTTCGACCTTCTTCACAAAGGCGCGTGAGTACGTCGAAGACAACCACGACCGGTAGTATATCCGTTCTGTCACCACCTGCTCAATCTCTTTGGCTCTCCTACCAAGTCCTAAGACGAGACACTGTCCGGTGCGCGGGTTGTTCGGAAGCGAGAATGATAAAACAGTATACGCTCAGCCCGATGCGGAGGAGTTACTCAATGACTGCAATCGATCGGATATGAATGACAGTCCATGATCAGGATGAAACTGAGCAGTAATCAGATGGTCAAAGAGTTCCCATTTACTCGGAGCCATTCGCGGCGATCCTCATAGTCGGGGATGAGGGCACCAACTGTGTTCCAAAACGCATCAGAGTGCTCATTGTGCACTGAATGTGCCAACTCATGAGCGATGACGTAATCTTGGATTCGAACAGGTGCCCGGATCAACCGCCAATTGAGGCGAACGGTTCCGTCGTCGTATTCACCCCATCGACCGTCGATCTCTCCGACCCATACTGGCACCTTGTCGAGCCCCAACCGCGACTCAAAACGCGACACTCTGTCTGGGAGCTCTTCTTCGGCACACTCGATAAACCAGTCGACAACCGCTTGGTGCTTTCGACGAACGCTCACATCGTCTACGTCTCCATCGAAGCGGTGGACGTGAAGGGTGAACGTCTGTTCGTCGAACGATAACGTTGGTTCCGGAACGTCCCCCTCAACGACCTCCAGCGGATACTGTCGTCCCCGGTACTGGAGTTTCTCGCCACTCATGTACTCCTTTGGATACGGCGGCCCTTCCTGCTCTTTGAGTCCGTAGAGTTTCTGAAGCAGCCACTCTTGGCGAGACTCAAGTACGTCCTCCACATCCGCTACCGTCGCAGTCATTGGAGCTGTGACAGTCAACTCCAAGGATTTGTCGAGTGATAGTCCCATTGTCTCCCGATTTTCGGACCAATCGATGGTGTAGGGGACGACCGTTTGGCCGATATGATGTCGACGCTGTAGGCGTTCGCTCATTGGTAATGATTCCGCGCCAGTTCGATAACGCGGTTGGTTAGCTCCTGACGTTCGTCGCCCGAGATGTCAATCTCAGACCGATACAAGTCCCCTGTCACCTCTTTTCGCATCCGATTCTGCAGGTGCGTTCGTTCTTTCCATTCAACCTTTGTCACGAACTCTTCGACGGTTCCAACCAGATCAGCAGTGAGCTCAATGAGAGCTTCCCCACCATCATCATGCTCACCCAGTACGTCCTCAACGGCGTGGTAGAACGAGAGATCGGTCTCGTCACGGAGTCCTTTGTTCCGCGCCTTCTTGTCGCGGGAGCGGATCTCGTCCATCAGTTCCCGCAGCTCCTCGATAGTCTCGCGCTCGTTGTATCGACCTTCTCGATACTTCTCAATGAGTTCTTCGAGCCGGTCCCTGAGAGAGCCGTATTGCACTGGATCTTCGTCGAACCGGACGTTGATCTCGTGTTTGATCGCATTCTGCATCTCACTCGCACGGGCTTCGTCGTTTTCTAACTCTTCAAGTTTCGCGTCAAACTCGACCTCCTCCATGATCGAGACAGGCTCGTCATTCAGGACCTCGATCCCCCGTGAGGTGATGTGGTCCTGGATCAACTTGCGGACCTTTGCTCCGGCCCCTTCGAGGTTCATCGTCTCATCGCGGTACCGCTCTTTCGCCTTGCCGTAGATCGTGCTGAGCTGCTCAAGATGATCCAGGTAGGGGTTCGCCATTGGATCTGGAAGGACAACGTCCATCAGTTTCGAGAACCGCTTAAACGCGTTCTTGAACTCGATCCGGCGGTCGTCCGGCTCAAGCGACTGAACACACTTCTCAATTTCGTCGAGATCATCGAAGAACGAGATTGCCTTGCTGTGGGCCGCCTCAAGATCTGGCTGTTTGTCTTCGATCGGCACCATTGCTCGCTCAACGTCCTTTGAGCTAAACATCGAAAGCGCCTCTTTGAGCTCGTCTGAGACGCCGTAGTAGTCGACAATGAGTCCATGAGTTTTCTCCTCGAATGGTCGGTTCACACGAGCGATCGCCTGTAACAGGTTGTGTTCCCGCAACGGCTTATCGAGATACATCACCTGGGCCACCGGTGCGTCGAAGCCCGTCAGGAGCATATTACAGACGATGAGTAACTCGACCTCACCGTTCGGGTCGACGAACGACTCCTTGTACTGGCTCTTTTCCGAGTCACTGGGTGTCCACTCCTTGACGTGCTCGGGGTCGTTGTGACCCTCGGAGACGATGACCCGCGACTCCGGTCCGTTCAGGCTGTCGAGGGTCTGTTTGTATCGGATCGCCGCCTCCTTACTGGTAGTAACGACCATGCCCTTGAACGGCGAGGGAACGTCGTTCTCGAAGTGCTCGATGATGTCCAACGCGACTCGGTCGATGCGAGGCTGGGCCTCAGCGAGATCCTGGGTGCGAGCGTAGCGTTTCTGAATCTCCGCCTTCTCTTCGTCCGTCTTGTCCGAAAAGATACGATCAAACAGGCGGTCAAGCGTCTCGCCTTCGAGGTGGATGTCGGCGAGACGGCCCTGATACAAGATTTCGACCGTCGCGCCGTCCTCCAGCGACTGATCGATGGTGTAGGTGTCGATGTAGTTTCCGAACGTCCGACGGGTGTTTCGCTCGTCTTTCTCAATCGGCGTCCCGGTGAACCCGACGTAGAAGGCGTTCGGGAGTGCGGTTCGCATATTGTTTGCGAGCTCCTTATCCTGGGTTCGGTGGGCCTCATCGGCCATCACGTAGATGTTCTCGTTGCGGGAGAGCACCGGGAACTCCTCCTCGTCGTCGGTAGTCTGGAACTTGTGGATGAGCGTCGTGATCGTCTCGCCCGCGTCGTATGAGAGCCGGTCCCGAAGGTCATCAATACTTTCGGCCTTCTTGGGGTTCGGGAAGCCACAGCGTTCGAACGTCGCGTGGATCTGGTCGTTGAGCGCTCGGCGATCCGTCACCAAAAGGAGAGTCGGATCGTCCTCGTTCCGGCGCAGCTTCAGCGCGAGAAACAGCATCGTGAGCGACTTCCCAGAGCCTTGGGTGTGCCAGACGACACCGCCCTGGGCCTCACGTCGACCGCGCTTGTCGATCCGTTCGAGTGCCTTGTGGACAGCCCGGTACTGCTGGTAGCGGGCGACCATCTTGATCGCGCCGCTCTGATTGTTCTCGAATACCGTGAAATGCCGGAGCTGATCGAGCAGGCGCTCAGGTTCGAACAGTGCGTAGAGCATCCGGTACTGATCCGGGAGGTAGCCATCCAGATCGAACAGCTCGATGAGTTCGTCGTCCTCCAACGGGTAGGCATCCCGCCAGGGCTTGTACTGGTCCTTCGGTGTTCGGTAGGTGCCCATCACCGCGCCCTCCAGCCACGCCGCGACCGAGAATTGGTTGTAGCGGAACAGCTCTTCGGCTCCCTCTGCATCGCCCTCGCGTTCGTTCTGATATCGGGTGAGTTGGTCGAGGGCCTCCGAGCGCGGTTCGGGTATCTGAGGACTCTTGCACTCTACGACGCCGAGCGGGATGCCGTTGACGAACAGCACGATGTCGGGTTTGATCGTCTCGACTGGACCCTCGACTCGGAACTGATTGAGCGCGAAGAAGTCGTTGTTCTCGGGGGTCTCGTAGTCGACGTACTGGACCGTCTGATGTTGCTTGCCGTGGCCGCGGACCTGCTCAACGGTGGTGTGGCGGACGAGCTTTTCGTGGATCTGTTCGTTCTCGTCCATCGTGTTCGTCCCGGCGACCTGCTGGATCTCCCGGACGGCCTTGTTCAGGTTGTTCTCGTTGAGCCACGGATTCAAGCGGTCGACAGCGTCACGCAGGCGGGGTTCGAGGACGGCCGAGGTCTCCGTCTCGCGGGGGTCGGACCACGCCGTTTGCTGCTGGTCGACTATTTCCCAGCCGAGTCGCTGGAGGGCTTCGAGGGCGGGGCGTTCGGATTCGGCGTACTCGTTTGGCATGGTTAGTCGGTGTCGACTCGAACTTTTCCGGTAATGAGGTCCTGCATGAGCCCGCGTTTGAGTTCTTTGAGATTTTCCAGATACTCCATTTCCTTGTACAATTTGGAGTCGACATTTGAAAGACAAGCTGTAATCTTTGATTGTTCCTCTATCGATGGGACAAGAATCTTGACTTTCTGTAGAGCACGGTTAGATAAACCCTTAACAGTAGATCCAGTTGCACGGGTATGGTAGTATTTTTTCATGAAGTCAGACGTGAGGAGATACATTAGATATTTTCCCGTTATTTTTTCACCTGGTTGGAGAACTACAAGTCTCTGTGCAAGAGAAAATTTGAATTCAGGAACCATTGCAGCCTTGCCAAGTGGGGCTTCGGTTGTAAAGAATACATCGCCTTCCTTTGGAATTCCTCTCGTCATCCACTCATCGTAAGTATCCTCAGAGACATATTCTATGTCATCCATCACTAATCGATTTTCTTCAATATTGAAATTTCGGATGTGTGGTATTCCAGAATCAGAGTAAGTTGGTGTTTTACCACGATAATCAATAATATCATCGCATACATCACTAATCTGTTTAACACTCCACTGCTTTGGTATTTCGAACTCTTTTGGCCCAAGTTGAATATGTTTGTAATTTTGTTGATCAACTCCTTTTAATAATATGTCTTGTCTGAGTCCTTGTTTCAGATCTCTTGTATGCTCGATCATCTCCTCTGTTTGGTGAATCTGTTCGTCAACTGTTGAGAGAATGTCCGCGACGCGGTACTGTTCGGGGAGTGGAGGGAAAGGAATGGTCAGATCTTCGTATGAATCTGTATCGAGATTCTGTAATCCTGTAGAAGTAGGGCTTATAGATTGTAAGAATGCTGTCTCATGATCAGAACACAGAAAGTAATAGATGAATGTTGCAGAGCATTTGGATTTGTCTAGTCGAATTCGATAAAGAAAATTCGTGAAGTGGTATTTATTCTGATCTATTTTCTCAGGAGCAAGCCACTTCTTTCCAATATGTCGTTTACTTCCGCTGGAACTTACAATTACGATATCAAGCGGTTCAATAGCGTGTTGTGTGTAGTCTTTTTCAGACAAATACCGGGTCGCAATATCTTTAGTTGATAGTTTACCATCTAAAGTGATATCTCCTGAGCGTAGAACTAATGCCTGGTTGTTATTGGTATCTGTTTCGACTTCTTCTCCCCATTCACCACTCCCAGAAATATCTATCAAATCGTGTAGGTTAGACAGGTCCCAATCGTCAGGAATATTAATCTCCCGAGCTCCGACTTTCACGGTCTTCTTTGTATTTACCTTCTGTTCGCTCATCGGTAATCCAATTCCTCCATGTACTGCTGAAGCTGCTCATCGGTCTTCTGACGCTCCTCGGTTAGCCGGTCTAATTCATGGAGTTTCTCGCTCACATCAATGGGATCCTCTGGCTCGGTCGTGTCAACGTAACGGGAGACATTAAGATTCCAATCGTTCTCCTCTATCTCTTCAAGATTGACTAGCCGACTGTGACTGTTCTCCTCTCGCCCCGTCAGGAACGTATCTGCTAGGTATTCAACACCTTTGTCGGTCAGCTGGTTCTGATTCGAGAGCTCTTCAAACAGTTGTACATCTGATTCTTGAAGCGTCTGATCCTCGGCGTAAATGAAATGAACTTTTTCTTTGCGTTTCTCAGGCTTGTCCTTATTCAGAATAAGAATACAACCCGGTGAGGAGGTATTATAAAACAGGTTTTCGGGGAGTGCAATCACAGCCTCAACAAGGTCGTCTTCCAGAACTGGCTTACGTATTTTCTTATCTGAACGCGAGCGGAACAGCACGCCGTTGTCCATCACAACGCCCGCTTTCCCGGTCTCGTTCAGTGACGCAATCATGAGCTGAATCCACGCCCAGTCGCCGCGGTTCGACGCTGGGAGCCCGTACGGGAAGCGGTTGTACGGCTCGTTGTCCTGGACCCAGTCTTTGTTCCACTCCTTTTGGTTCCACATCGGGTTGGCGATCACCCGATCGAACACCTCCAATTCGTCGTGTTTCGTGACGCGCTTGGGCTCGGTGATGGTGTCGCCCTTCTCAATCTTCGCGTCGTACAGCTCGTGTAGCAGGACGTTCATCTGACCGATCGCCCACGTGTTCAGGTTCTTCTCCTGGCCGTAGAGCGAAATATCGTCCATCTCGCCGCCCGATTCGCGGATGTGCTCGGCCGAATAGATGAGCATACCACCGGAGCCACAACAGGGATCGTAGACGCGGTGGCCCGGTTCCGGATTAACGCATTTCACAATGAGCCGGACGACCTCTCTGGGCGTGTAGAACTCACCGCCCTTTTTACCGGCATCGTCGGCGAACTCCCGGATGAGGTACTCGTACGCCCGCCCGAAGATGTCTGCATCTTCGAGATCTGCATTCCGGTAGCGGTGTTTCGAGAAATGCGAAACGAGATCAGAGAGCAGTGAATCCGGGAGACGGTCCTTGTCATTGAAGTCGACCGTTGTGAGCACACGGTCGGCGATGGGATCGTTTTCGTCCTCGACCGCTGCAAGAGCCTTGTTCAACGCCGCGCCCACATCAGTTTCCTGGGCCTTGATGTGAGACCACCGAGCGCGCTCGGGAATCCAGAACTCCTCGTGTAGGTCGCGGTCGTCCCTGGCGGTCTCAACCGGAATACCGAGGTCTTCGGCGACTTCCTCAGTTTCTTCCTCGAAGCGGTCGTTGGCTCGCTTGAGGAACAGTAACCCGAAAATGTAGTTCTTGTAGTCTGCTGAGTCGATGCTTCCACGAAGTTTGTCCGCGGCCGCCCACAGATGTTTTTCGAGGATGGGAAGTGTGAGTAGATCCGGCCCCGTTCCAGGTAACGTCTCCTGGTCGTTATCAGTCATAACTCAGGAGTTATGGCCGCACATAATAAGACCAGCGTCGTGCTGCTGTCCGGACAGGGGGTAGTAGTTCGGATGGAAACGGGCGGCAAATCCGTTCTATCGATGTGTATCGATCAGTTCACAGCTCTTGAATCCGATCGTAGAATACTTCGTGGAATCGCTCAGCTCGATCGATCATCCACTGCTGATACTCGTCCCACGACTCTTTGTCTTTGAGATTCCCTGACCGACGCAGGGTGATCTTCGCCCGGTTACTATTGCGTTGGGCTTCCTCAGGCGGACTCCAGATCAACGACTCGCCCATTTCGTCTTCGATCTGGGCTTTTTGACTCTCCAGTTGTTGGTAGGCTTCGGGATCATCTTTGATGATGAGTTGACAATATAGTCTATTCTCCACGGTGTTGGTGGTGAACTGGAGCTTAAATCCAGCGCGGCCAATCGGGTTATTGTACCAGTGCTGGGGTTTCGGTTTGCGTGGCCGCAGCGAGGTATCGCCGTCGGTGATCAGGTCACGGAACTGCGTCCAATACTCTTCTTGGAGCTTCTTTGTATCGGATACGTCCCCTTTCGCCCGTTTCGCCTTCTCCTTCCATTCTGATGGATCTTCGACTGGGTTGAGTCGGACTGCGGGTGGTGATTCTGCAATCCGCCAGACCTCCAGCCTGATCGCAAAGAGGTCGATCCCCTCGCGGCTGTTCTTATTGAGCCAGTTGAACGCGTCCTTGTGCTCATCATTAAACTGCGGAGACAGCCAAACAATGATGTCTGCATCGACTCCAGCCGCGTATGCGATACACTTCCCAAGGTGGTCGTGGTCCGAGGAGTTCAGTTGGTTTTCTATAACCACCTGACGCCCGTCGTCAATAACTTCGGCCAAAATGTCGACACTGTATTTCCCTACACTCTTCTCAGTCTCGATGATTTCCAAATCTAACCCGAGTACATCCTCTAAGTGAGAAGCATCCTCTGCTTGCACCTGGTCAGCTAACCACGGTGTGAAATCATGAGCCTCGTGTTCCCAGAATTCCCTTACATCTTGGGGTTCGAGGTCTCGAAAATCAGGTTCCTCAAAGGTTGACATACCCATATGATCAAATCGGGCTGTCAAAAATTGGTATGATAATCAGTTGCGAACAACTGTTTGTGGTGGCATTCTAATCAGTTATTCAAATAATAACAGAACTTTATCACACGCCGTAATCGGGTTCTGAAGGTGTTGCTAAGTAGATATTTGTACTCAACCTGAAATAGTGTATCTATGCCTCCGCAGCGATTCCTTGTGATGGGTGACAACCACGGAGATACTGAATCTCTGGAACGGGTTGTAGCGGATACCGAAGGAGAAACATTCGACTTTGTTATCCACGTTGGCGATTTGACAAACGCAATTTTCGACGGTCTGGGTCAAGGAGTTGAACAGCTTCAGGCTGTTGAACCGTATTTAGAGCAACTTGAAAAACGTGCCAAAGGGGGTCTGTTATACATCTACGGAAACCGCGACCACACTCGCGGGCCGGGTGCTGAGTACGTGTTTGACCACCACGAACTTACCGTCGGAACCCGAATTCCACCAGACGATGTCGTTACGGTCGCAGAGCAGCGATTCACGCAAGATCTGAATTTAGTTGAGGAGGACGATATTTTGGTCACACATGGAGAGCGCGTACCGATGTTGGATCATTTCAACGGACGGGCCTACTTTTCTGGTCATGAACATACTGGTCGGTACAAAGGTCGATGTCTCAATTCCGCGTTCCTCTACCGGACGGACAATCACGGAGCTGAGCCGCTGATAGGCGGATATTTTGTCATAACTGTCACTGACAGCCTACCATTCGAAGTAGAATTTAGAAATCTCGATCGTCTGAAAAAAATAATTTGCCCAAAACATCACGAACGAGGTGTCCTATTTGCCCCGGATTTCCATAATTGCCAATATTGTTATGATAATCAACTACAGTTGCTCCAAGAGATCGCTCTCTCGGCATACTTTGGCTTGACGCATGAAAGCGATGAAACTCATGTTTCTGAGCAGGCTCTGATTGAGTATGGTGTAAATTTATTTGAAAATCCACCTGTTGGCTTTGAGCAGCTTTTTTCAGATTACGCTAATATAGTAGGTGAATCTCCACTCGATCCGCTTCATCGAAATGACGCTGGAAAACTCGGTCGACTCCCAAGGTAATTTGAGTCTGAAATTGTGGTCTTATTGATTGTTCATGTGATTTTATTAATAAATATAAAAACGTTCTAATTGCTTTAGAATGCTATAGGGGCTTGTGTTGGCACTCAAATGATTGGGTGTATCAGATATCACAATATCTGAAGAGGGCCCCATGAGGCTCAGGAGGAGGTTTCAATCCGCTCGGAAACTATCGGACTTACGAAGCCGGAATCAAACCCAGATTGATTAGTAGCGGTTATCGATCTCTTTTGACCAGTTCTATATATGGCATCTGGCCGGTAAGATACCATTGGACCCACTCCCATTGAATCCGATCAGTCGCCCACGTAGAGTTCTGAGACTTGATTACGACAGCGATGAGAGCTTGGGTATCCTCCGGTATGATTTCATTAGGAGTGTCTTCCTGTTTTTGCAGCGCACGCTCTTTGTTTATTTGTCCTGCAAGATGTTCGCGGATGGCTTGGGATAAATTTACGTTATTACTGTCGATGAAATCTATATGATGACTACTCAGCCGGATCGTGGTTCGCCGTTTTTTACCGCCTCGGTGTCGAGTCCCTGACTTGGGTGGAATTATTTCTTCATTTTCAATTAACGTATCTAAACGCTCTCGGGCTACTGCAGTAACTCCCTGATGCATATCCTTAGCGAACAGGATATGCCCCTTCGGAAGGCTGATGGTTTTTTGTGTACTCATCGCTTCAATTATCTCTCGGCGTATCTGCTGTATGCATTAAACGCTGCTCTAATCTGACTTTTCATATTTTGTGGGTATGTATGGGCGTGTCTGTATGTACGTGCAGGATTATTTGAGGGGAGAATTTCAGTTCTTAGATGCATACAGCAAGAGAGTGGGTTGGTTTTCTATCCGGAGTATTGATCCATCAGGGCGTCTATCTCGTTGTCAATATACTGGCTGACATTCATATCTACTTCTCTGGCAAACTCTTTCTGTGAAAAAGTAACCAATGACGATGTGGCCTTCAAGTTCTGATTCTGTCGACGGTGATCTCCAGTTGGGAAGTCCTTTTTTCCAGCCATCGCTTCTTGAAGCCGTCGCCGTATCCAAGAGCTACGCTCAATATTATTCTCTTTCATGAAGTCCAACTGGTCTATACGAATTCGATAGCTGATCTGAGTCTTATTAGTCACATTAGTAAGTACGTTCAACAGATACATAATACTTTTGGTAATTCAAATTAATATACTTAAATATAAATTACATGTTATCTCTATATTGCCGCACGTACATACATACGCGCACCTATTAATTGCAGTATAAATTGACATGTTTGTTATAAACACAATAAATAGAATATGGTATATCCCAAACCAACTTATTGGCTCGTTATGTGCATCTGTCTGAATTTCAATTGATCTAATTTGTAGAATGTCAACAGAAGAATCTTGAGAAATCAACAGACCGGATCATCCTCAATATGTCAACAGAATCGGTGCGATAATCCGACATTTATCCGAAAGTTACCAGAGTATGCTGCACGGTGATATTCACGAAGTGGACCGCCGAATCATGATTTTAGATATATCCCGAACCAGCTCAACGAGACAAAAAAGTCATGCCACCAGAATCGGGATATCATGCTACTCCGCCTTGTCCAATGCTTCTACAAGCATATGACCAGCCTCAGTGAGACATACGTTTTCACTCTCCGCCCGTCTTTTTCGATATCATCTACGACTACCATTCCGGCTTCTTCGAGGTCCTGTAGATGTGAATAGACACCACCTTTCGATATCCCAATGGTGTCTGCGATGGCGTAACCATGCTTTGGTTCCCCATCGATTTCACGTAAAATCGACTCTTTCGTCGCGCCCAGTAGAGACATTCATTCAAGAAGTCCCACCGGTTTGTTCTGTAGTATATAAAAGAAATCTTGACCGGTCAGAAATTCATACCGGTAGTGCATTGTGTGGGGTTTCCGACAGGGGCTTATGCGGCTCCATGAGAGGACCAAGACGGAAAACGAGACAGAGGTAGTTGCGTGCAATCGAACCGCATTCGAATCTGAAGAAGCCCTTGAGAATCAGCTTAATCGCAATCCTCAACTGTTACTCGACGTCACTGGGAATCAAACGTATCGTGTCATCACCCGCAAGTGGAAGATCGAAGGAGCAGACGATCTCGACGAGAATCTACGCGACGAAATTGCAGATTCGTTTGCGACGTTGGTGAGACTGGGCCACGAAGCGTTTGCCGATTCACAGGGGAGAGACTCATGACTGACGAGATGACGCAGGATGAAATCGAACCGCTAATTGGTACCGGTCGAATTGATGAACTCCCTGAGAAGACGGTCACAGATCTGTTCTATCAACACGGAGAGTGCGAGAATTGCGGTGAGGAGACGATCTCGATGGCATATGATATGCGCGATTCGGAGTACGTCTGCTACACCTGTGACACAGAATACGAACCGCTCGAAACAGAAGCTGGCAAACTCCAGATTGTAGAGAAAGTCAAAGAGCGAAGAGAGCAGAAGCGGGAAGCACGGGCTCAAAAATCATCAGCCGAGCATAAGAAGGATAGAAACGCCAACCTCGGCAAAATGTTCATCGCCGTTGGAGCTCTATTCTGCTTAACCGTCATTGGAATCCCGATCGGTCTGATTCTGATCTATCTGGGAGTAAGGCTTCAGCCGGATTCAGAGGCTGAAGATGGGGACGAAGATACCGAATAACCCCGATAGCTCACTAAGAGCCTCTGGCTCTGAAGACACAAAAGTGGCGCTTTCGACTTGAGTTGCCGAGAGGACCCACCCAACGGTTTGGATGGAGATGGAGGCGTTCACGGGCGTCTCCTTCTCTCTCAGCGGTGTGTGCGTGACAGTAGGTCGAGACAGATCTCGACTCGAAATAACGGCCTTGTGGAGCTTCGACGATAAGGGGGTCGAAGAATCCGTCTGTACATACACACACGTCCTTGCGTACCTGCACGAAGATTCAGTGGGTCAGATTGCCGGGTTGAAGCGCATTGTCCTCGCCGTATTATCATTGAGTATAAATACAATCTACGTGGATATCGAATTTTTCATAACGATCACTATTGGGAATAAATGAGTTGATCTCGAACATGGTCTATATCATCATTAACGAGTAAAGGCTCGCGGTACAGATGGTACGGCACAAATCCGGAACACAGTCAACTTACTCTGCTAACGCTTGTGAGTGGCATCTGAGCCTGTCCTCACGAAAAAGCGGGTGTCTACGTCAATCAAATGCTGTAAAGTAACTATAGTCACAAAGACGGTTCCAACCGAATCAGACAACCCGGCTTCGAAGGCTGGTGTTCTGTTCAAGCTGAGCTATACGGATAAGAAGAGATGGGTGAGATTTGAACTCACTCTTATGTGGCTAAGAACCACGCCCGCATGACAGGAATGGTTGGAGGGCCTGACGAGTGGGGGGACTGGGAGACTCGTCATATGCCCAGCGGTCCTGTCAGCCTCTGAACAACCATTGGCACGCTCGGATTCGAACCGAGGCAAACTATTTTGTAAGGTAGCGTTCTACCGGATTGAACTACGCGCCGTCTACCGAAACCCGCGTGGAGGGAGAGGAACCAGTCAACCTCCTCAGG
>LFCJ01001567.1_pt1 | contig 16142 bp, 16 predicted proteins | sample 643141 | NCBI WGS metagenome assembly LFCJ01 (sample SAMN03766243, study PRJNA286221) | soda lake metagenome | biome: soda lake; feature: Kulunda steppe; material: water; isolation source: sample B1-Br-g2 brine of Lake Bitter-1 | place: Russia: Kulunda steppe | collected 2010-07 | reverse complement strand
GCTTGGCCCGTGCGGGCGGTGCCATCCACCTGACTTGGACTCGCGTCCGAGTCTGACTCGGGCAGGCTCGCGTTTTTGATACCGGGTGAACGCCAAACCACACCCACTTTTCCCGAGTTGTTACTTCCAGAAACGACCCCAGCAGTCATAAAACCATGGAAAGCGGGGTGAAAGTGAGGCGATTCACGCCCGCCCTGTTCGGTCCTCGGTTTCGACAGCAAGTGTCGGAACACTCGTTCCTCACGGGAAGGGCGGGACTCTCTCGCTGAATCAAGGTAGCGTTCGCTCGAGGCGGCCACCCAGTCGAACGTTCGTCCAGTTTTTGCCCGTTAGGGGAGGCTATTAGAACAGCGAGGCCGAATGAGTACCCAATGATCGACATCCGATTCTCGGAGGCAGAACTCGAGCAGCGACGCGACCACCTCACCGACTTCATCCGCCAACAGGTCGACGACGCAGGGGCCGAGGGCGCCGTACTCGGCCTCTCCGGTGGGATCGACAGCACCCTGACCGCCCACCTCGCCGTCGACGCCCTCGGCGCCGACCAGGTCCACGGTCTCGTCCTCCCGGCCGAGGTCAGCAGCGAGGACAACATGAGCGACGCCGAACGGGTCGCCGAATCCCTCGAGATCTCCGCCGACGTGATCGAGGTCGAACCGATCGTCGACGCGTTGCTCGCAGCCTACCCCGAAGCCGAGGGCGATCACGTGGCCGTCGGGAACGCTCGTGCTCGCGTGCGTGCGGTGTTGAACTACCTCGTCGCCAACCACGAAAACCGGCTCGTGCTGGGGACGGGCAACCGCAGCGAGGCCGCCGTCGGCTACTTCACGAAGTACGGCGACGGCGCGGTCGACTGTCACCCGATCGGCAACCTCTACAAGGTGCAGGTCCGCCAGCTGGCCCGTCACCTCGGCGTTCCCGACGACCTCGTCTCGAAACCCGCAACCGCCGAGCTGTGGGCCGACCAGACCGACGAAGGCGAGCTGGGAATCGACTACGAGACGCTCGATGCGATCCTCGCGACGCACATCGACGGGCCGCTGTCGGACGACGCGACCTGCCGACTGCTCGAGGTCGACGCCGAGACCGTCACACACGTCCGCGAAATGTACGAGGCAAGCGAGCACAAACGCAACGCGCCGCCGGCGCCCGAGCCGCTGAACTAAGCGGAAGCGTCGACGAGGGTTCGAACCCAGCTCTCACGCCGATGGGAGAACCGCCACGATACGGAGCCGTCGGTAATCCGCGATCCACGTACCATCCGCAAATAGGTCCTCGCGCAGGTCGTCCTCGACGGCCGCCACGACCACCTCGCGTTCGTCGTCGGGGACCGCCGCCAGGAGGTCGTCACCGAACAGCTCGAGCCACGCGGCGAGTCCGTCGGCGCCCCCGTCCAGTTCGGTCGGCCGATCGAACATCCGCGCGTACCGTACCTCGAAGCCGTGGGCCTCGAGTCGGCTGGCGTACTCGCCGACGGACGGGAAGTACCACGGATTATCGGCTGTGTAGCCGCGACGCTCGAGTTCGCCGTCGACGGCGCCGACGATCGCCGCCACGTTTCCGGTCCCGCCGAGTTCGGCGACGAACCGGCCGCCGGGAGCGAGCGCGCCGGCGACCGACTCGAGGACGGCGTCCTGGTCTCGGATCCAGTGTAAGGCGGCGTTCGAGAAGACGGCGTCGAACGGCTCGGCGAACGCGAATTCACGAGCGTCGGCGCGGACGAACTCGCAGTCCGGATAGGTGTCGCCGGCCGTCGCGAGCATCTCGGGAGAGCGGTCGAGTCCGACGACCGACGCGCCAGTCTCGGCGATCCGTCCCGTCAGGTGTCCGGTTCCACAGCCGAGGTCGAGGATTCGTTCGTCGGCCGTCGGCTCGAGCAGGTCGAGGACGTCCGCGCCGTACTCGTAGACGAACGAGTGGGCGTCGTCGTACGCCCTCGAGTCCCATTCCGGCTCGGCGTCGCTCGATCGGTCCATTACCGCTCGATGGGACCCAGCCGATCTTAAAGATGGGGAGCGTCGCCTACTCGAGTGCCGCGGTCACGTCGTCGGCGTGTGCCTCGACGAGTTCGCCGAAGGCGCGAGCCTCGCGTCGTTCCTGCGTGGCCCGCTCGGCGTCGTCGCGGATGCGGCGTTTGACCAGCTCGAGTGCGTCGTGGGCGTTGGTCGCGACCGACTCGGCGACGACTCGGGGATCGTCTTCGATCCGGGAGATCAGGCCCATCCGCAGTGCCTCCTCGGCGTCGACCGTCCGGCCACTGAGCGTGAACTCGAGGGCGTCGCCCGTCCCGAGGACGCGCGGCAGTCGGATCGTCCCGCCCCAGGCGCCGAACAGGCCGAACGTGACCCCTGGCTCGCCGTACGTCGAGTCCGGCGTCCCGACGCGAACGTCGCAGGCGAGCGCGAGCTCGAGACCGCCGCCGCGGGCCGGGCCGTCGATGCCGGCGACGACGACTGCTGGCGAGTCCTCGATCGTCCGTGCGACCCGCTGGCCCAGCCGGGCGAAGGCCGCGGCCCGCTCGCGGTCGCCATTCAGGTCGCCCACGGCCTCGAGGTCGGCACCCGCACAGAACGCCGACCCGCGTCCAGTGAGGTAGATCACCGGCTCGTCGGCGTCGGCCACCGCCGCCTCGAGCTCCTCGAGTCCGTCGACGGTCAGGGCGTTGCGAACCGCGGGCCGATCGAGCGCGATGGTCCTGATCGATCCCGCATCGTCGATCGTGACGTCGATCATGCCCCCAGTCGATCGGGCGTTTCCAAAGGCCTTTGCCTCCTCCGTCGTAAGCTCCTTTCAATGGAGACGGCCGACAACTGTCGGCGTGCCGCGTTCGAATCTGTAGCGGACGTCGAACCACCGCGGTTGCACGATCTCGTCGAATCCATCCTCGAGACGGCGTCGATGGTCCCCGGCGCGCTCACGCTCGAAAGCGCCGCCACGGCAGCCAGCGACGCGAGAGCTACCCTCGAGGAGCCGACCGACGAGATCACCCCCGAAACCGACACCTTCCTCGCCCACGCCGCCGGCGTCCAGCTCATCTACGAGGGGCTCAGACTCACGCGAACGCTGGCCCACGAGGAGCCCTGGACCGCCGCCGACGCGAACGGCGACGGCGACCTCGAGATCCTGGCGGCCGACATCCTCGTCGCCCGCGGGTTCTATCTGCTCGCCCGGACGGACGCCGCCGGGAAGGCCGTCCAGACGGTCCAGGCGTTCGGGCGCGACCAGACGAACCGGACTGACCTCCTCCGCGAGCCCACCTCGGTCGACGGGTCGACGGGGGCCGACGATCCGACCGTCGCTGCTGCCTCGATCGACGCCAACCTCGAGCGAGACGTCCTCGAACTCGCCGTCCTCACCGGGGCCGCCACCGTCGGCGAACCACCCTCGCCGCGCCTGCTCGCCCTCGCCGAGGACCTCGCCCGCGACGTCGGAACCACGTTCCCCCCGACCGAGGACTGTCTCGCCGACCTCGAGCGGCTCTCACCGGAGCGAGCGCTCGAGGACAGTACGACCGATCGCGCGACGTCGGCGACGGACCACTGATCGATCGCCGGACTGCGCCCCGACAACCCGGCCCACGCCTCGGTCGAATCGAAACCCATAAAGACGACTCCGGTCAACGAGTAACTGCGCGCCTGGGTAGCTTAGCGGTAAAGCGCGTCCTTGGTAAGGACGAGAGCCCGGGTTCAAATCCCGGCCTAGGCTCTTTTCGTTCTGGTGCCTCAGCCTCGAGAGTTAGACAGCCGTCGCTCGAGGAGCTCCGACTGGAGCCCTACTCCGTCCGGCGACACTGAGACGATTCTCGAGGATTCGACACCGACGCCACTGCGGAGTGGTTCCTGACGAAAAGTCGTTCAGCAGTGACTGCCCGGTGCGGTCACTGGTCGAACGAAAGTGTAGAAAATCACACGCATCGCCGCGAGGCGACGGAAGTGGATTAGTTGCGGACGACGTTCGTCGCGCGGGGGCCTTTGGGGGCCTGTTCGATGTCGAATTCGATCTCGGTCCCTTCCGTCAGATCCTCGCCGCCAACGTCTTCCATGTGGAAAAATACGTCGTCGTCGGAGTCGTCAGTGTCGATGAAACCGTAACCGCCTGTGTCGTTGAAGAAATCAACCTTACCGTTTGCCATTACAACCAGACAAACTCGAGGTACCCGGATAAGTGTTCCGCATTCGTCCGGAAATTTACCCGAGTGAAGTTCAAACATCTCGTTAAGACCAACTTTAATGGACGATTGACCTGCATCGAAAGTTATACGGAAAATTCTGTCCGATCAGTCGTAACGAGCCGTAGCTTCTGTAGGTTCAGCAGTTCGAGCCCTGGGAGTCCCACCGAATCGTCCGACGCGGCGTCCAACGAGCCTTTACGTCTCCTCCACGGTTGATACACGTGGATTCTAACGACGTTCGTCAGCAGTGGGAGGCCCGGTCGGGAGAGTACTCGCCCGAATACTACGCCTATTACGGTCCGAACGACACGAGCGACGCCCTGCGACGCATCTTTGAGCAGTTTCTCGAGCCGAGTGTGCCCATCCTGGAACTCGGCTGCAGTTCTGGCCGACACCTCTCACATCTCGCCGCGCACGGTTTCGAGAACCTGGCCGGCATCGAGGTCAACGCCGACGCGTTCGACGTGATGGAAGAGACCTACCCCGACCTCGCGGCCGAGGGGGAGTTCTATCTGGACGCGATCGAAGAGGTCGTCACCGACTTCGAGGACGACCGGTTCGGTGCGGTCTTCTCGGTAGAGACGCTCCAGCACCTCCATCCCGACGCCGAGTGGGTCTTCGCGGAACTGTCCCGAATTACCGACGACCTCCTCGTCACGGTCGAAAACGAAGGCGACGCCGACCGAGCCGGGTCGACCGATCGAGACGTGAATTACGTCAACGACGACTTCCCGCTCTACTACCGCGACTGGAACGCGATTTTCACCGACCGGGGCTTCGTCGAGGTCGACGCGACGGAGGGGAAACGTGACACGATCCGGACGTTCCGGACGAACCAGTAATCTCCGACCTCGAGGAGTCTCCGTGACGATATCTCGACGACCTGGACGCGCAGGTCAGCGTCGACGCGTCGGGCGGGCGTGGTCGACCACTGGTCGGGGCCTGCCCCAGCCGCGAAGCGATCCGGGGCTCCAGACCACGACGTGGACTGTGGCGACGATTGCCGTCCCGAGGTGGACGGAAGGGTAGCGTTCGGCACTGAACCTCATCGGTTCGCCAGTAAGAGGTCCGGCGATAGCCGCCGAGTTTCAGCCCCACAACCGAGTGAGCCGGTCACTCGCGCTCGGCCTCGAGAGCGCGTGCGGCGTTCAGAACGGTCGCGTCGTCGAACCGGGAGCCGACGAGCATAAGGCCGACGGGCAGGCCGTCCACGTCGCCAGCGGGGACGCTCACACCGGGGTGGCCGGTGCGATTGAAGGGGGCCGTGTTGGCGACGACGTCGTCGGTTCGCAGTCGCTCGAACTGGTCGCGCTCTGGACGGTGCTCAGGCGCTGTCACGACCGTCGTCGGCATCGCGAGCAGGTCGTGCGTCTCGAGAGCCTCGTCGTACCGCGTCGTGAGTTCGACGGCGAGGTTCATCCCCTGGGCGTAGTACCGCGAGTGGTACTCGCGGTTGGTGTACGCCCCCATGAGCAAGAGGAGTTTGAGAATTGCCGGGAAGTCGTCGGCCTGGGCCCGTCGGAACTTGCCGAACGACTCGATCCACGACTGGTTGTACCAGGCTTTCCAGCCGTGGCCCAGCCCCTCGCCGAGCATCGCGTCGAGCAATCCCTCGGCGGTACAGACGGAGTGGATGGCGTCCGCGTCGGCGTGCATCGGAACGGAGGTCTCCTCGACCGATGCGCCGGCGTCGTCGAGCGTGTCGATCGCCTCGTGGACGGTCTCGAGGACGGCGTCGTCGCTGCCGGGGCGGTCGAATCCCTCCTCGAGGACGCCGATCGAGAGCGAGGAGACGTCGCCGTCGAGGGACTCCTCGTAGCGCTCGACGGGAACGGGGGCGTGAGCCCGGAGATCACGTTCGTTGCTGCCGGCGATCGCCGAGAGGACGCGCGCGACGGACTCGACGTCTGGCCCCATCGGTCCCGGGTGATCGATCGCGTGTTCGATCCCGATGCAGCCGGTGTAGGGGACGAGCCCGTAGGTCGGTTTGTGGCCGACGATGCCACAGAGCGCCGCGGGGATCCGGACGCTCCCGCCCTGGTCGGAGCCGATCGCGGCGTCGACCTCGCCCGTCACGACGGCGACCGCGCTGCCACCGCTCGAGCCGCCGGCGAGGTGATCCTCGTCGTGTGGGTTGCGGATCGGCCCGAACGCGCTGTGGCCCGTCCGGGTCATCGCCATGTCGTCCATGTTCGTCTTCCCGACGATATCCGCCCCGGCCTCGAGCAGGCGGGTGACGACGGTCGCATCGCGGTCGGGAACGTAGCCCTCGACGACCTGTGAGCCGCACGTTAGCTCGACGCCGGCGACGCAGATGTTGTCCTTGATGGCGACCTCCCAGCCCTCGAGGTCGCCCTCGTCGCCGCCGACGTAGCACCGACTCATCCAGGCGTTGTACGGGTCCTCGTCGCTCGAGGGGCGATACCCCGAACTGCGCTCGCGGCGTTCGGTGCCGCCGAGTCGGGGCAGTAGGTCGTAAGACATCACGGTCTCGTAAGAGTCGAGTCGCTGCTCGGCCAGCTCGGTGAACACCTCGAGTTCGTCGTCGGTGAGGTCCAGATACAGATCGGCGGCGAGTTCGTTCAGGGCGGCTTCCGTCGGTGGGCGAAGGGGCATACACGACCAGTTGTGAAACTGACCGAAGTGATCGAAGCGCGCAGGCGCAAGCGAGTGAACACGTCCCCGTTCGATCCCGAGTCACATCGATCGATCCGTCACCATTCTCGTCGGTCGACAGCCGACAGCCGCTTCGTGAACACGTCGGTCTCGTAGACGTCGCCACCGAACTCGATCTCGTTCGTCCCGGTCCGCTCGAAGCCACGTGCCTCGTAAAATCGCTTCCCGACTTCGTTGCCCGCGAGCATCTCGAGTCGGATCGTCGAGACGGCCGCGGGGAGCGCCTCGAGTCCGCGCTCGAGCAGGGCCGTGCCGACGCCCGCGCCCCAGTGGTCCGGATCGACGTAGATCGCTCGCAACTCGGCGTCGTCCGGGCCGACGAACGGCTTCGTCTCGACGTCACCCCAGCGAACGTCGACGAACCCGACGGCGGAACCGTCCTCGAGCGCGACGAACACCCCGTCGGGGTTCGACGCGAGCGACTCGAGCCAGCGCCGTTCGTCCTCGGGGGACGGGTCGACGGCCACGGTCTCGAGCAGTCGCCGGGGGAGCAGCTCCGCGTACGCTGTGCGCCAGGCACGGCCGTGGGCGCGGATCACTCCAGGAACGTCGTCGGCTCCCTGGAACCCTCGGATCTCCATATCCGAACTGCTGTAGCTGAGCCAACAAGATGGTTCCTACTCGAGTGTCGGCGGGCCAACACCGAGACGCTGCGACGTCAGCGAGTCGACGACCACGGGGGCTGGAACGCCCACTCCACGCCGTCGGCCGGTTCGTGGGCGACGAGCGTAACCCGGGGTTCGCCCCCCGCCCGATACTCGGCGTAGTACAGCACGCGCAGGGTCGACATCGCCGACAGGAGTTCGTTCGGCGCGAACCGGTATCGGTCGCCGGGCCCCGACTCGCCAGGCCCCGACTCGAGGTAGTGTTCGTAGAAGAGCACGCCACCGGGGCGAAGCGACGATACGACGTCGGGCAGTCGGTCGCGAGCGTCGAAAAAACTGATCGTCACGAGGTCGTACGCGCCCTCGGGGAAGGCGTAGCTGTCGACGTCGGCGAGGACGAACTCGATCGCGTCCGCGCAAGCGCCCACCCGCTCGCGCGCCCGCTCGAGCTGGGCCCGCGAGAGGTCGACGGCGTCGACGGCCCATCCGCTGGCCGCGAGAAACGACGCGTTCCGGCCACCGCCGGTCGCGAGATCGAGTGCACGACCCGGGGGCCGGTCCTCGAGCACCGCCCGGAGCACGGGCGAGACGTCGGACGCGTGCTGGTCGTGGTCCGTCACTGAACGTGGTGACGGTAAGGAGGGACTTGTAGCTACGTGGGGTAGACCGCTGTCGCTCGGCGTGACGGTACTCGAGCGTAGAAGCGGTACCGGTCGGTCGGGAACGCGACTCTAGTTCGTCAGCGGCTGGTTGAACCCGCGCTCGCGCTCGAGGACGGTCTCCCAGGTGAGCTCACAGTCACAGGAGACCTGCTCGAAGACGGCGGGGTCCTGTCGGAGGTCGAAGTCCTTGATCGCCTTCTGGACGAGGTCGTCGCACTCTTTGCAGTTGTGCGGGCCGCGATCGGAGCCGTGGCCGACGGGGTCGGAGACGACGATGGCGTCGACGTCGGCGGTCTCCTCGAGGACGTGGGCGACCGACCAGAGCCACGGCGGCCGGTAGCCGTCGCGGAAGTAGAGGTCGTCGACCATGGTGTACCGCTGGACGTTACACGGGTTCATCGAGACGGTGTGACAGCCGGGGACGTCGGCACAGCGTTCGACCGAGGAGATCATGTCGTCGACGGCCTCTGATTCGGTGAGAAACGGCGGCTTCATCAGCAGGTAGGCCTTGATCCCGGCGTCGGCGTCGGTGCCGGCTTCCGCGTCGGCGGCCGCGGCTTCGGCACAGGCATCCTCGAAGTCAGCGAAATCGAAGTACTTGTTCACGCAGTCGTGACGGACGCGATCGGTGGCGGTCTCGAGGCCGATCGCGATGTCCGTGTCGATGCCGTGGGCGGTGAAGTCGCCGATCTTCTCGCGGTCGACGAAGTCGGGCAGGGACTCGAGGACGATTCGCTCACGGTCGGCGAACGTCTCGCCGATGGCGCGGCGGGTTTCGGCGCCGACCTCGCGCTCGTCGAGGAACGAGCCGGAGGTGTAGATCTTGATGAGCTGGGCCGGCTCGTCTGCGTTCTCCGCTTCGTGGTCGAGACAGACCTGAATCTGATCCATCAGGGCCTCGTGGCTGACGCTGCCGCCGTCGACGCTTTCTGCGACGTAGCCACACATCGTACAGCCGCCGGCGCGTGCCCAGCGACAGCCGCCCGTGTTGAGGATGATCGTCAGGCTCTGTTTGACGCCGTCGGGCGTGTTGTCCTCGTCGAGCCAGACGCGGGTGGGTTCGTGGGGGTCGTAGCTAGCCTCCTTGCGCGAGCGGATCTCGCGCATGACCTGGTTGTGGGCGTCCATGCCCTTACCCTGCTCGTAGACCTCGGGCGTGGGTTTACTCATGAAGAGAGGAAAGCGGGTCAGGCCCTAAAGCGCCTTCGTTGGGCCAGCCGATGGCGAACGCCTACGAGCCGAGCCGGAGCTCTCGCGTCTCGACCGCCTCGCAGATCGGACAGACGAACTGGTACTGAACGCGGCTCCCCGAGGCCGTCACGCGCCAGCCACCGTCGGCGTCGAGGTAGCCACACTGTCGACACTCGAGTTCCGAGTCGTCGAACTTTTGGCGGAGTCGATCGAACGGCGAGCGGTGGGAAGACATATGTCACCACACAACATCCGGTGTATTAACCTTCGGGGTAAATGGGCAGAGTCGTGGCTCCCTTTCCCGGCTAAGTGGTCGCAGGAAGCGTGAGACTGCGCTTTTCGCGAGAAAAACGGGACGCGACGTCGTCGAGACGGTCGGGAGAAACGACCACCATAGTTCTTCAATGCGGCCTTCTTATGGAGGCACATGAGTGATATCGAAGCGGAGACTGGCGGCGCCGAGGCCCCACCCTCGTCGGCGGCAGCTGCGCTCGAGCACGTCGTCGACCCCGTCGTCATCGTCGCCGACGGGCGGATTACCTACGCGAACGGTGCCGCACGCGATGCGTTCGAGCTCGGAACCGACGATTCGGACGACTCTCACCCGGGGACGGTACTCGATGGATGGAAGACGCTCGAGGGGGCGATCGACGAGACGAGCGTCGGAACCGCTCGACGGGTCGAACTGGAGGGGTCGAAGTACGACGCACGGGTTCACCGCGAGTCCGATGCCGCGACGGTCGTCTTCCAGCCCGACCTCGAGACCGAATCGACGAAAAGTGATCGCGTCGTCAAGGATCGGTCGATCGACGAGGCCCCCGTCGGCATCGCGATCTCCGATCCCGACCGTGACGACAACCCCCTCGTCTACGTCAACGACGCCTACCAGGAGATCACCGGCTACAGCTACGACGACGTCGTCGGCTGTAACTGTCGGCTCCTCCAGGGCGAAGGCTCCGACGAAGAGACGATCGCCGAGATGGCGGCGGCAATCGACGAGGATCGCCCCGTCACCGTCGAGATCAAAAACTACCGCAAAGACGGGACCGAGTTCTGGAACGAGGTGACGATCGCTCCGGTCCGAAACGACGAAGGCGAGGTCACGAACTACGTCGGCTTCCAGAACGACGTCACGGCGCGCAAGGAGGCCGAACTCGCGCTCGAACGGCGCACGGAAGAACTCGAGTACGTCCTCGACCGGGTCGAGGGGCTCGTCCAGGACGTCACCGCCGCCGTCGCGGGGGCGACCGACCGATCGACGCTCGAGAGTGCCGTCTGTGACCGAATCGCCGCGGAGCCGGCCTACGATGGCGTCTGGATCGGCGAACGAAACCCCGCGACCGAACGGATCGAGGTGCGAGCGAACGCGGGCGAGGCCCCCGCGGAACTCTCGGCCGACGACGACCATCCCGCGGCGACGGCGATCCGCACGGAGTCGACCGCCACCGACGCCGGCGACGGATCGACGATCGCCGCGTTCCCGCTCGTCTACAACGACATCGAGTACGGCGTGTTGACGGTTCGGACGGCCACCGACCGCCCGATCGACGACCGTGAGGCCGTCGTCCTCTCGGCGCTCGCCCGCGCGGTCGCAAGCGGTGTCAACGCCCGCGAGACCAGCCGCGTGCTCGCGACCGACGCCGTCGTCGCCGTCGAGGTCGACGTCACCGACGCGGCCGTCGCTCCTGCCGCCGTCTCGGCCGCTGCGGACTGTCGACTCGAGTACCGGCGGACGGTGCATCGAACCGACGATCGAACGGCGTCGCTGTTCACCGCCATCGGTCCCGACGCCAGCGAGGCGGCCCTCGCCGACGCGCTCGCTGCCCGAACCGACCTCGAGTGGCAGGTCGTCGTCGAGCGCGACGGGGAGTGTTTGCTCGAGGTGAGCGGTGGCGACGACCCCGTCGCCTGGCTCTCGGATCGGGGCGTCCGCGTTCAGGCGATCGAGAGCGAAGACGGCCGGGCCAGGCTCACGCTCGAAATCCCGCGCTCGGCGGACGTCCGGTCGGTCGTCGAGGCCATCGAGGATCGCTACGACCACACCGACGTCGTCTCGTTCCGTCAGCGCGAGCGCGACGGCGACACCCGCGAGGAGTTCGCGGTCAGGCTCGAAGAGGAACTCACCGAGCGCCAGTTCGCCGCCTTGCAGCGGGCGTACCTCGGCGGCTACTTCGAGTGGCCCCGGCCGACGACCGGCGAAGAACTCGCGGAGACGATGGGCGTCTCGCGGCCGACCTTCCACGAACACCTGCGAACGGCCGAAGCGAAGCTCTGTCAGGCCTTCTTCGCCGATCAGTAGCGCTCGAGACTCGTCCGTCACCGGGACACTCGAGTCCCGCCTCCCACGGTCCAGTGTCGTCCCGACCTCGTCGCCCCCGACTCGTTGGGCTCCGTGACGGTCGCCTCTGTGGGACTGTAGGCGCCGCTTAGAGCCGATCAGCGGCCCTGGCTGTGGGTTGCGTTTATGTAGCACGTCGTGATAGGGCGGTCCATGTTCGAAATCCCAACGGTGGCACTGCCGGCTCAATTCGGTGCTGGTGAGTTTCTATCGTGGGCGATCGTCTTCTTCGTGCTCGCGATTCTCGCCGCAGCGGTCGGCGCTCGCGGCGTCGCCGGCATCTCGATGGAGATCGCACGGATCTTCGTGTTGATCTTCATCATCCTCGCGATCGTCGCCCTGTTACTCTAACGCGTTCGAAAACCGATCAAATTGATATTTTGTAATATTTGCGGCGACGAACTAACCGGGAAAGCACTACGTCGATCGCCGCAAGCCGTCCGTCCGGCCGCCGTTTCAGTCGACGGAGCGTAACCACACCCGGTTACAGAAAGCTGGCAACAACTAACATGCTCGGCGTCGTATCTATGGATAGCGATTACAATGACATCACTCGGCGGTTTTCAGGACAGAGTCGCACGCATCGATCTCTCCGAGGAGTCGGTCGCATACGAGTCGATCGACGACGAGGACGCGAAAAAGTACATCGGGGCCCGCGGCCTCGGCGTGAAGTACGTCTTCGAGAACGGACCGGACGTCGATCCGCTCGAGCCGGAGAACCTGCTCGCGTTCATGAACGGGCCGCTGTCGGGGACCCAGACGACGATGAGCGGACGGATCGCGGTCTGTACGAAGTCGCCGCTGACCGGTACCGTCACCGACAGCCACCACGGCGGCTGGTCCGGCGCCCGGCTGAAATGGGCCGGTTTCGACGGCCTGCTGTTCGAGGGGAAAGCCGACGAGCCCGTCTATGCCTACGTCGAAGACGGCGAGGTCGAACTTCGAGACGCCTCGAAGCTCTGGGGGAAGGGGTTCCACGAGGCCCGTGAGACGATCGAAGACGAACTCGAGGGCGCCTACGGCAAGAACCTCTCGATCATGGGGATCGGCCCCGGCGGCGAGAACGGGGTCAAATACGCCTGCATCATGAACGAGGACGACCGCTCCTCCGGCCGGGGCGGCACCGGCTGTGTGATGGGGTCGAAGAACCTCAAAGCGGTCGTCGTCAAATCCACGACGCGGATGCCCAAACCCGCCGACCCCGAGACGTTCCAGGAGGGCCACCAGCAGGCGATGAAAGCGATCCAGGAGTCCGAAGTCACCGCACCGAACGAAGGTGGGCTCTCGATGTACGGGACGAACGTGCTGATGAACGTCGGCGAGGAGATGGACGGCCTCCCGACGAAAAACGGCCGGTACACCTCGACGAAAAGCATGCGCGAGGCAGAAGGGGCCGACCTCGACGCCGAGGAGGTCTCCGGTGAGAACGTCCGCGAGAACATCCTCGTCGACGAGCCGACCTGTCACTCCTGTCCGGTCGCCTGCAAGAAGGAAGTCGAAGTCCAGACGATGCACAAAGGCGAGGACATGAACGTCCGCATGGAGTCGTTCGAATACGAGTCGGCGTACGCGCTCGGCCCGAACTCCGGTCACACGGACCGTGACAAGGTCGCGCTCATGATCGACCGCTGTAACGACATGGGCGTCGACACCATCGAGGTGGGCAACATGATGGCGATGGCGATGGAGATGACCGAGGAGGGCAAACTCGAGGACATAGACGACGGCCTCGAGTGGGGCGACTCCGAGACGATGATCGACATGATCGAACGCATCGCCCACCGCGAGGACGACCTCGCGGACCTGCTGGCGGAGGGACCACGCCGGATCGCCGAGCGGATGGACGCCCACGACAACTCGCTGGCGGTCAAAGGACAGACGATCCCGGCCTACGACCCCCGCTGTATGAAAGGGATGGGCATCGGCTACGCCACCTCGAACCGCGGCGCCTGCCACCTGCGCGGGTACACGCCAGCAGCGGAGATCCTCGGCATCCCCGAGAAGGTCGATCCGTACGAGTGGGAGGGCAAAGGCGAGCTGACCGCCGCCTTCCAGGATCTGCACGCCATAAGCGACAGCTTCGACATCTGCAAGTTCAACGCCTTCGCGGAGGGCATCGAGGAGTACGTCCTCCAGTACAACGGCATGACCGGCCTGGACGTCACCGAGGACGAACTGCTCGAGACCGGTGAGCGGATCTACAACTTAGAGCGGTACTACAACAACCTCGCCGGCTTCGACGCCGCCGACGACTCCCTGCCGGAGCGATTCCTCGAGGACGGCATCCGCGGCCAGGGCGCCAGCGAGGGCGAGTACTGTGAACTCGAGGAGATGAAAGCGGAGTACTACGACCACCGCGGCTGGGTCGACGGCGTCGTCCCGGACGAGAAACTCGAGGAACTCGAGATCGAGATCGGTCCCGGGACGGGCGTCTCCGCCGGCGACAGCGGCGCGGCGGCACCGAGCGACGACTGATCGTCCGTCTGCCGGCGATCGTCACCGACGGTACCGTGATCCGGTCACCGTCGTTCCGACGGATGTATGCGGGAGTTCCCCGTACCCCGTCGCGATGATGGCCACGACCCACGTGTTCGTGGGACTGCTCCTCGCCGGAGCCGTTGCGCTGGTCGCACCGCAGTTCGCCGCCGTCGCCGCCGTCGCGGCGATCGTCGGCGGGCTGTTCCCCGACCTCGACGTGGTCGCAAACCACCGCCGGACGCTGCACTTCCCCGTCTACTACTGGCTTCCCGCCGGCCTCACGGGGGCGCTCGCACTCGCAGTGCCGACTGCGGGGACCGTCGGACTGGCGGTGTTCTTCCTCGCCGCCGCCGTCCACTCGCTGTCGGATCGCTTCGGCGGCAGCCACGAACTCGAGCCGTGGGACGGGACGGTCGATCGAGCCGTCTACAGCCACTACCACGGCCGCTGGCTCGGGGCGCGCCGGTGGGTCAGCTACGACGGCTCGCCGGGCGACCTCGCGCTCGCGGGGGCACTAGCGATCCCCATCCTGTTCCTGTTCGACGGCATCGTCCAGCCGATCGTGATCGGCATGCTCGTCGTCTCGATCGGCTACGCGCTGTTACGACGACCGATCGCGGCGAGTCTCGAGCGAGTCCTCGACCGCGTCCCGAGACCGGACCACGGATCGGGCGAGGGCTCGAGTCGACCGGCGAGTGACGGGCGCTCGCGACGACGGGACTCGGGCGACCGGGTTGACAGGCGAAATCGGTGACGAGCGACCGTCGCGTTCGATCCAACGGTCCCGCTACGTCGAAAATGGGTCCGCGGGAGATCCAGTCTACAGCGACACAGAAAGAGGTCGACGGGCCGAGTCGTCCGCTACGACGCGACTCCGGCGAGGGTCGCGTCGAGTCCGCTAGTTGCGACTCGACAGTCAGTCGTCCGCGGCCGCGAAGGAGGCGGGCGCGGCGTCGGTTGCGTCCGGTTTCGTTATCTCGATCTCGATCTCGCCACCCTCGCCGACGGAGACGACGACGTCGTCGAAGCACTTCCGGTACTCGGTGGCGTGTTTGCCCGAGGTGTTGATCCGAACCCGCTCCTCGACGAGGTCGGCCTCGGTGAGCATCTCGACCTTTCGGTAGGCCGTCGACATCGGGATCTCACACCGTTCGGAGAGCTCCGTCGCCGTCAGCGACTCCTCGCTCGTCGCCTCGAGGAGTGCTCGGCAGGCGTCGTCCTCGAGGGCAGTGAGTACCGCCTGGGGGTCTGCTGGCTCGTCTGTCGTCGGCCATCCTCGGGGGGAGTTCGAGTTCGTAGCGGACATCGTCTACTCTACAGTGTCGGCCGGGACCCCTCCAAATGAGTCCCAATAAATACAGGGGCCTTTAAATCAGGTCGGATAGGCGCCCGGCGAAACGACCGCGACGCGGCCTCGTCGAGGACAGAGGGTTTAGGAGGCGTCGGCCCTTTCGTTCCGATTATGCCGTCGGGGATCCGCGCGGAAGTGGCACTCGAGAATCCTCCGGACTGCATCGTCGCCGAGGCCGCAGCCGAGGCGGACGGACAGGTGCACTCGGTCTCGAAGAGTACGAATCCGAGCGCGCCGGACCGCGTCGCCGAGGAGTTCAGGCTCGAGGCCGAGCGCTACCCCGACTCGTTCGAGGTCGACCCGGAGCCGACGGAGACCTTCGCGTACGGGTCGAGTGCGGTCTACTCGTTCCAGCGCGACCTCGGCTATGGCTGTCCCTGCGAGGTCGTCGAGGCGTTCGATTGCCCGGTGACCGACGTCCGGGTTCACGACGGAGCGTTGCACCTGACCTTCCATGCGGCCGATATGCACGGGTTGCAGGCGATCATCGGCGAACTCAGGGACCAGTACACACTCGACGTCAAACGGCTGCTCCAGTCCCAGCAAGACCACGCCGACGAGCACCTCGTCTTTGTCGACCGGAGTACCCTCACCGACCGCCAGCTCGAGGTGCTCGAGACGGCCCACCGGATGGGCTACTTCGACCACCCCAAGGGAGCCAACGCGGGCG
>LFCJ01001566.1_pt1 | contig 16143 bp, 10 predicted proteins | sample 643141 | NCBI WGS metagenome assembly LFCJ01 (sample SAMN03766243, study PRJNA286221) | soda lake metagenome | biome: soda lake; feature: Kulunda steppe; material: water; isolation source: sample B1-Br-g2 brine of Lake Bitter-1 | place: Russia: Kulunda steppe | collected 2010-07 | reverse complement strand
GTCGACGCTTGGCGGAGTACTAGCTCACAGTAAACTCTTCGACCTCTCGGTTGAGTTCGGTCGCCGTCCTCGAGAGTGATTTTGCTGCGTTTGCGATTTCTGCGACCGTTGCGGTCTGTTCTTGGGCTGCGGCGGCGACGCTGCTCGTTTCTCTAAGCGTCTCTTCGCTGCGCTCGGTTGCCTGGTCGACCATTGTTACGACCTGCTGGCTCGTCCGAGCCTGTTCGTCGGTGGCGTCGTTGATCGACTGGACGCCTTCGTTTGCCTCCTGGACGTGATCGGCAATCTCGCCTAACACCTCGAGGCTGGCCTCGATCGTTTGCGCACCCTCGATGACGTCCTGTTGCATTTGGCTGATCTCTTCGACGGCCTCCTTTGCGGAATTCTGGACGTCGTCGACCATCCGGTCGACCTCCGTGGTCGCCTCGCCGGTCTCCTCGGAGAGGGATTTGACTTCGTTTGCGACGACGGCGAAACCGTTGCCGTCAACGCCTGCGCTTGCGGCCTCGATCGAGGCGTTGATCGCAAGCAGGTTGGTTTCTTCGGCGATCCCGTCGATGACGTCGACGACCTCGCTGACCTCCGCGAGTTCCGCATCCAGGGTTTCGATCCGATCGACGACCGTCGCAGAGCGCGACTCGATGCGCTCGAGTTCGTCGATCGCCTCGCCGGCCGTCTCACGGCCCGATCGGGCGCGCTCGGCGGCCTGGTCTGAGATTTCGGCGACTCCGTCGGCGGTCGCGGCGATCTCCTCGATCGTCGCCGAGAGGCCGCTCATTTCGTCCAAGACGGCTTCGAAGCGTTCGTTTTGCTCGTCGGTCGCGACTGATATTTCTTCGGCGGATTCGCTGACTTCCGCACTTGCTGTCTCCATCTCGCCGACGCTCGTCGAGACCTCTTCACCGACCACGTCGACTTCGTCTGCGAGCGTCTGGACGCTTCGAAGCGCCGCCTCTAAGTCATCAAGCATCCCGTTTAAGCCGTCGGCGATCTCGACCATCGCATCGTGGTCGCTTTCGATCTCGACGCGGTCGGTAAAATCGCCCGTTGCACACGTCTGTAGTACCGCCCGAATCCGTTCAGCGTCAGCCTCGAGGACCTCGTTGCGCTGTTCGACCGCCTCGCGCTGGCGTTCGATTTGCTCGCGGCTCTCCTCGAGGTCGGCGATCCGGCTTTGAAGTCCCTGTTGCATCGTCGCCAGCGAGTCGCCGAACTCACCTGGGACAGTCTCCTCTAAGACATCGGCGTCGAACTCCTCGCCGGCGAGTGCATCGGCCTGGGCCGCGACGGTCCGCAGATAGCTGTCCATCGAGACGAACGAACGCTGGAGATCACCGATTTCGTCGGGCTGGTCCGTCGGTTCCGGTCGACGATCGAGGGTGCCGCTTGCGATCCGGTCTGCGACCTCCTGGATGGTCTCGATCGGCTCGATAATGTCTCGTCGAGCGATCAAGAGCGTGTTGACGAATGCGACAATCGAGAGGACGAAGATGACTCCGGTCAGGACGATCTGTGCGGTTGGAAAGACGCCAAAGGCCTCGCTCGGCCCGAGAAAAACGAGTGGCAGCGCAAAGACAGCGATCGTCGCTCCGAACTGTAACACGACGGCCGCCACCATCTTCCGTTCGACGCTCTCGGTGATTCCTAACTGGTCCATCATCCCCCAGAGCAGTGACTCATACTGCCGGCGAAACGGGTTCTCTGACCCATCGGAACCCTCGAGGCGTTCGGTAGAAACGGTCGACATACGCAGAACACGTCGCGTAAGGGTCTTAAATTCGACGCCCGTTTCCAGTACAAAGAAGAGTCTTGTAATTTTTATCCAAAGAAAATTGAATATTTCGGCACACTCATCGGAACGAGATCGTCGGCGGTGAGCGGGGGCTCGAGCGACCGCCGAGCGAAATCGGTTTACTCGAGCCACGGGTAACTCCGGGCGTGACCGACAACTCGTCGTCGGAGCGTTCCGACGAGCAGCGACTCGAGACGGATGCCTCGAGCGAACCGCAACTCACGATCGCCGATTTTCATGCGGCAAGCCAGCGGGCGGGCAGGCCGGTCCTCACCGCGGCTGCAGTCGCTCGAGCCCTAGACGTCTCCCAGCGGGTGGCCACCGACACCCTCGAGACGCTTGCCGACCGTGGCGAGGTCAAGCGATTATCGGTGGCGACCGATCCCGTCGTCTGGTATCCAAGCGAACTCGAGGATCTGACCGACAACGAACGGGTGATCGTCTTCCCGAAGCGACGCGAGATTATCGTCGACCAGCCCGACCAGTTTACACGCGCTCAGTTGACGCAGTTTGCCCACCTCGCCGACGGAAACGGCGACGGCGGCTATCGGTACGTCGTTCGCCCCGAAGACGTCTGGCAGGCACCACACGATAGCTTCGAGGCGCTCGAGCGGACGATCCGCCAGGCGCTTTCCCAGCGATCGGAGCCACTCGAGGAGTGGATCGAAAGCCAGTGGGACAGAGCACGGCAGTTTCGCCTGTATACTCACGAGGAAGGATATACTGTACTCGAGGGGCAACGTGCTGAAATTATGGGAAACGTTGCCCGCCAGAAACTCGACGAGGAACACGTCCACGCTCCGATTTCGGAGACCGAAGACTGGGTCCGAGAAGGAAAAGAGGCGGCGATCAAGCGTATCCTCTATGAGGCGGGGTATCCCGTCGACGACCAACGCGAGTTAGCACGTGGCAAGCCCTTAGAGATCGAGTTGCAGGTTCGGTTACGGGACTACCAGCAGACGTGGGTCGATCGGTTTGCGGAGGCTGGCGAAGGTGTCTTTGTGGGGCCGCCAGGCAGCGGCAAGACCGTCGCCGCGATGGGCGCAATGGCTCAGGTCGGGGGTGAGACGCTAATCTTAGTTCCGAGTCGGGATCTGGCCCGCCAGTGGGCCGAGGCAATCGTCGAGTACACCAGTCTCGGGCCGGCACAGGTGGGTCAGTACCACGGCGGCAAGAAGCAGGTTCGGCCGGTAACGGTCGCCACCTACCAGATCGCAGGGATGGATCGACATCGGTCGCTGTTTGACGACCGCGAGTGGGGCCTGGTCGTCTTCGATGAGTGCCAGCACGTCCCATCCGACGTCTATCGCCGGAGTACACACCTGCAATCCCGGCATCGACTCGGCCTCTCGGCGAGTCCGATCCGTGAAGATGACCGTCAGACCGAAATTTTCACGCTGGTCGGCCCGCCGATCGGCACCGACTGGCAGGCACTGTTCGAAGCCGGCTTCGTCGCCGAACCCGAACTCGAGATCAGGTACGTCCCCTGGGGCGACGACGAGGAGCGAAACGCCTACATGTCGGCCGATGGCCGCGAACGCTACCGGATCGCCGCCGAAAACCGAGGCAAAATCGACGACGTTCGGTATCTGCTGTCGGCCCATCCTGACGCGAAGGCACTCGTCTTCGTCGACTATCTGGACCAGGGTCGAGAACTCGCCGATGCCCTCGAGGTGCCATTTATTAGCGGCGAGACACCACACCACGAGCGTCGTCGTCTCTTCGAGGAGTTCAGAGGGAACGAACGCGATCGATTGATCATCTCCCGGGTGGGCGATGAAGGGATCGACCTGCCGACGGCCGATCTGGCGATCGTCGCCTCCGGACTGGGTGGCTCCCGACGGCAGGGAACCCAACGAGCCGGACGGACGATGCGGCCGGCCGGCGGCGCGTTAGTCTACGTGCTGGCGACTCGAGGCACACGGGAAGAGGAGTTTGCCCGCAGACAGCTCCAGCATCTCGGTCGGAAAGGAATTACCGTTCGCGAACAGACGGTCGATCGGGACGGTAAACAGCAGTCGGATTCCCCCCGAGACTGAACTCGTGGGTATCCTTGTTGGACCGCTGTGCCCGACGATAGCCGGCCGGCTGTATTGTACATACAGTTAAGAGAACGCCCTCCGAACGTTCTCATTATTCGTGATTAGTCAGTCCGACTGCCCGTGTATTCGCGTGCTTTCTGTCAGTTCCACCGGTGGGGGATGTACTGATGGCAGCGAAACACTCGAGCTAGTTGATGATCGATTCGAGGTCCGTTCGGCGACGGGAATAGACGATGCAGCGGCCGCCTTCGCGGCCGACGAGTTCGATTGTGTGGTCGTCGATGCTCAACTCGAGGCAGGATGGTGTGAGGCACTCGACGCTGTTCGAACGTGTTCTGCGGACGTGCCAGTGTTTCTGTGTGTCGGTCCCGAGAGCGAATCGATCGTTCCGAAGGCGCTCTCGAGGGGGATCACGGACTGGGTTCGGTCGGACTGGGGGCAGTCGGTGGTCGCCACCCGACTCATCAACGTGGTAGACGCCGCCTGGGGTCGCCAGGACGCTGTTGAGACGGGTGGTATCGATACTGGGTCCCGGGAGTGGTCGCTTATCGAGAACTTTCCGGGCGTACTCTATCGGGCGCGTCTCGGATCTGGTCGGGAGTTTCTGATGGTGGAAGGAAACGTCGAGTCGATAACCGGCTACTCATCAGAATCGCTTCGGACGGAGCAATGCTGGAACCGCGATATCGTTCACCCGGCCGACCGCAGTCGCCTCGAGGAGACGATCGAGACGGCCGACTCGAGTGAGGGGACTTTCGAGATAAGCTACCGAATCTACACCCAAGAGGACGAACTTCGCTGGGTGACCGAACGGGGTCGTCCTATCGGTGAGGGCTGCCTCGAAGGCGTCATTACCGACATTACCGAGCGAAGACGGACCGAAAATCGGTTCGAGACGCTGATGGAACTGACACCGGCGATGGTTGCGATCGTTGGGTCGGATGGCGCGTTCCAGTATGTCAACGCCGCCCACGCGGAGTTTCTCGGCCATGAAACGGATGAGCTGATCGGCCAGAACGCATTCGAGTATTTACATCCCGACGACCGCGAGGAGATCTGGCCGACGTTTCTCTCGCTTGTCGACTCACCTGATTCGGTCATTACCGTCGAATTTCGATTCGAACACGCAACCGACGGCTACCGGTGGCTTACCACTCACGCACGTAACTGTCTGGGAACGGTCGGTATCGACGGCATCGTCACCATCTCACAGGACATTTCCGAGCAAAAACGCCGCGAACGCAAACTGTCCGAACAGAACGCCCGTCTCGAGGAGTTTTCCTCGGTCGTCTCTCACGACATCCGCAATCCGTTGAACGTCGCAACCGGCCGGCTCGAACTCGCCCGTGAGGAGTGTGATAGCGAGCACCTTCCAGCGGTTGCGGCGTCGCTCGAGCGGATGGCCCAGATCGTCGACGACACGCTGTGGCTGGTTCGTGAGGGCCGTGAGGTTGACGAGCGGACGCCGGTCGATCTGGCGAGTGCTGCCCGATCCGCTTGGAACCACGTCGAAACCGATGATGCAACACTCGAGGTTGACCTCGAGTGGACGGTCGAGGCGGACGAGCCACGCCTGTTACAGCTCTTTGAGAACCTGTTTCGGAACAGCATCGATCACGCGGGCGAGGAGGTGACTGTTCGTCTCGGCTGCAAGCCAGACACCGACGGATTCTACGTCGAAGACGACGGCCCCGGGGTTTCCCCCGACGAACGCGACCGGCTGTTCGAGGCTGGCTATACGACCGCCCAGGACGGAACCGGATTCGGACTGCGGATCGTCCGGGACATCGTCGAGGCCCACGGCTGGGAGGCGACGATCACGGAGGAAAGCGACGGCGGATTCCGACTCGAGATCGACGGCATCGATTCCGGTGAGTGATCGACCACTCACTGGAGGCCAATATTCAAGAGCGCGTACAAACCTAGAGAGGGTAATGAACGACGCTCGAGTGGATGAGGTGACCGCGGTGTGAGCGACCGACGCGAGATTCTCGTCGGCGAGACCGACGACGGGTCGGATCTCTACGTTCCGGTCGTGGAACTGTTGACTGGTCGTGGCTTTGTCACCGGCAAATCCGGCAGCGGGAAATCGAACACCGCTTCGGTGATCGCCGAAGAACTGCTCGAGGCTGGATTTCCCCTGCTTATCGTCGACACCGACGGGGAGTATTATGGGCTCAAAGAGGAATACGAGATGCTTCATGCCGGAGCCGACGAGGAGTGTGACATCCAGATCGGGCCCGAACACGCAGAGCAGATGGCGACGCTTGCACTCGAGGAAAACGTCCCGATTATTCTGGACGTCTCGGGGTATTTAGACGAAGACGTTGCGGACGAACTGCTCCGTGAGACGGCCCGCCAGCTGTTTGTCAAAGAGAAAAAGCTCAAAAAGCCATTTTTGCTCGTCGTCGAGGAAGTCCACGAGTACATCCCGGAAGGCGGCGGCATGGGCGAAACCGGCAAACTGCTCATCAAGATCGGCAAGCGCGGGCGCAAACACGGGCTTGGTATTCTGGGGATCAGCCAGCGGCCAGCGGACGTCAAGAAAGATTTCATCACGCAGGCAAACTGGCTCGTCTGGCATCGACTTACCTGGGATAACGACACCAAGGTCGTCGGCCGGATCATCGACTCGGAGTACGCAGAACTCGTCTCCGAACTCAACGATGGGCAGGCGTTCGTCCAGACCGACTGGAACGACATCGACGTCCGCAAGGTCCAGTTTCGGCGCAAACGCACCTTCGATGCCGGCGCGACGCCCGGTCTCGATGACTTCGAACGCCCCGAACTCAAATCCGTCTCCGACGCCCTCGTCGGCGACTTACAGGAAATCTCCGAACGGAAAGATCGCAAACAGGATCGAATCCAGGAACTCGAGGCCACACTCGAGAAAAAAGAAACACGCATCCAGACTCTCGAGGACGAACTCGAGTCTGCACGCGACATCTCGAATGCAGCCAAACAGATGGCTGATGCGCTCTCGAATCCGGACACGATGCAGGCCCAGTTGCCGGGAAGCGACGAGGAACTGCGCCGACTGCATCAAGAGATCGTCGATAAAGAGCGTGAGTGTGAGGTTCTCGAAGACGACCTCGAGGAACGTGAGGCGACGCTCGCCGAAACCAAAGACGAGGTCGATCGCCTCGAGTCCCTCCTCGAGCGTCGGACCGAGACGGTAGAGCGTCTCCGGGTCGAAAACGAGCGACTCCGGCGTCGACTGGGCGAACTCGAGCGCGAACACTCGGCTGAAGGCGAACACTCGACCGAGGCGACCGACGCCGAGGTGGCCGAGCGGACCCAGGAGTCGGTGAAAGCGGAGACACAACCAGCAAAAGAGGATTCGATCGTCCAGGTCAGCGGCGATCCGGTCGAGTTTGGATACGTCTCGGTCGACGAGCCGGAATCGGGAGGGCCAATCGATCCCGAGCAACGACAGGCCTACGTCGAGACAATCGAGACGGCCGGAATCACAGACCGGGTCGAGGCCGCAAGCGAGCGCTCACAGTGTAGCTACGAGACGGCAGCCCACGTCCTGGCGGTGATCGCACGGGATGGTCCGCTCGAGACGAAACTGGTTGCCTCTCGGGTTGGCCGATCGCCCGTCGCCGTCCAGGGATTGCTCTCGGAGCTTCGAACCGAGTCGGTCGTCGACCGACGGGAGAAACGTCGGTATGGAGTTGCGACGGAGTTCGAACCGCGGCTGGCAGCGATGACCGACGACAGGTGACAGCAGCCGCCCCGCACCGTCCTGGCGGTTAGGACGCCCGTCACTGACGCAGTGTCTCCCCGATCGCATCGATCTCCGCTGGATCGATTTGCTGGTGGACCGGAAGCGTTCGGACCTCCGTCGAGAGTCGGCGTGCAGTCTCGTAGGTCGGATCATCTCTGACGGTCGATGAGAGCCTGGGCCACCCGTTGACGCCGCCGATCCCAGCGCGCTCGAGCGTGGTTCGAAACGCCTCCGGGTCGTCCGTTCTGACGGGGGCGACCTGTGGGCAGATGCCCGCTGGAAGCGACTCGAGGACGAACGTCACGTCGTCGCAGTCGGCGAAGACGCGTTGCCAGGCCCGGTAGTTGCCACGGCGTCGTCGACGGATAGAGAGCGGATCGGCGTTCTCGAGGACGGACATCGCAAGCTTCGACATCGGTCGTTTTGCGTCGTCATAACGTGCTTTCGGGCCGCCAACGGCCGGTTCGTCGCCCCTCGAGAGGAGCGTCTCGATGGTGTGTTGAACCGACCGGCGGTCAGCGAGGAGTTCCCTGAGCATAGACGCGAGGACAAACCGGCCATCGGCGGTGTCGAATCGCTCACGAACCGTCGCAAGCGACGATGGCCTATACCGTTCGCGGGCGTTCTCGCTGTTGAGATAGAGGACGGCTCCGTTCGGAATCGGAAACAGTTTCCAGAGGCTCGTAAACCCGATGTCGCCTCGTGTGCCCAGAAGCGTTCCGTCGTCGACGCTGAACGCGCCGTGAGCGTTATCGTCGATGTGATAACAGCCATAGTCGTCGGCAAGCGACTGTATTCGCTCGATAGCTGGCTGTGGTGTGCCGAAGTAGTTGACCGAGCAGATGGCGGCGGTCTCGTCGTCGAGACGGGACTCGAGGTCGGCGATATTTGGAGCCAGGGTTTCCTCGAGTGCGTAGTAGCGGACCTCGAGTTGGAGATCGTACAGGGGTTCGGCGACGGCATCCGGGAGATAGGCGGGCACGAGGACGTTCTGGCCAGGTTCGACGAGTCCGGCGACGCCATCGCGCAATGCAATCTTCCCCGCTCCGTAGAAGACGTATTCGTCTGCTTGCCGGTCGAGAAACGACTCGACCCCGCGTGGGCAACGTTTCGAGCACGACGAGACGAAAAGCGACGGTGTGGGATTGATCATCGGTCCAGCACCTGGTCTCCCGTGGGTGACCCAGACAGTACACTCGACACTCACGACAGTCAGCCCTTAGTGTTGAGGTGGATACGATTCCGGGGACAGGCACAATCACGGCCTATAGTCGAGTTTCGTATCGCCGTCGGCCAACCGGTTGTCGACCTGAAACCGTAGCCTACAGCCGTGAACTACCCCTGCCAACTCACTCGCGGCGTAGCCGCTCGTTCCTTGAGGCAGGGGCTTCCTGCTTCCAAGACACGCTTTGCAGGAACAACCGCAGTTCCCGCAGGGAGCGCAGTCTCCACAGGCGTACCTTCGGAGTGACCCACTCCTAGTTTGGTGAGTCCGCGAGAAAGAACATTCCACGCCGCGTTTGCGTCTCTGTCGGCCTCGAAGCCACAGGCAGGACAGGAGTGCTCACGCACCCACAGTGGTTTGTCGGTTTCGACACCACAGCTGGCACACTCTTTGGTGGTACCATCTGGATCAACCTCCACGAAGTGCGTGCCTTCGCGTTCACACTTCGTTTCGAGCATATCGGTAAAGGTGCTCCACGCCGCTGACGCCGTGTTGCGGCTGTTTCGCGGCGATTCGAGCATCCCTTTTACGTCGAGGTTCTCGACCGCGACTAGCTCGTACTCCCGAGCGTAATAGTTCGAGAGTTTGTGCAGGAAGTCACGCCGCTTGCGCTTGATGTCGAGATGGCACTCAGCGACACGCCGACGTTGCTTCTGCCAGTTGTTCGACTCGTACTCTTTGCGCGAGAGTTTCCGCTGCTCTCGTTCGAGCCTTTCGCGTTCCTCTGAGAGGGCGAGTGATTCGACCGCTGTGCCGTCTGTATCGTGGGCATACTTCAGAATCCCCACGTCAATCCCGACCATCTCGTCAGTGCCAATCTCCGCTAGCGGTGGCTTGGCTGGCGGTTCTGTGTCCATCTCGATGCCGAAGATAGCAAACCACTCGCCGGTTTTCTCTTTTTTGAGCGTGACTTCTTTGACTGTGGCATCGTCAGGCAGCGGTCGGTGAAGTTCGATAGGAATATCTGCGAGTTTCGACAGCGACAACACGGTCTGACCACTCTTTTTGTCGAGTTCGAAGCCAGACTGGTTGTAGGTAAAACTGCGAAACTCCCGTGGTGACTTCCACCGAAGCTCACCAACCTTGTAGCCCCGCTCTTTGAGTTGTCCGAGACGTTTGATATTCTTCGCAATCTGCATAACGGTGGGCTGAAGCACCTTCGAGTACACATCGGTGAGTGCATCCCACCAGTCTTTGAGATCGGGAAGCTCGTCACGGATTTTCCGGACACGCTGTTTGACGGTGCCCTCATCTTCGGGAATCTGGTTGAAGCGGTGCAGGGCGTGGTTGTAGAGCTGTCTACACGTATCGCGGTGGTAGTCCAGCGTTTCACGCTGGTTTTCGGTCGGCTTGAAGCGATACCTGTAGTTGTAGTTCATGCTCGTTGGTCTTCGACGTACTCTTTCAACACATCCAGTGAGACTTGTCCTGTCGAAATGAGACAGTACGAGTCGTTCCAGAATGAGTCGCCCCAGAGGTCAGTTTTGAGTTCATCCTCGTACTCGTTGCGGATGCGTCGAGCAGTTGCGCCTTTGACGGTGTTGATGAACTTCACGAGGTCTGTGGTTGGTTCAGCCCGGAACAGGATGTGAACGTGGTCGTCTTCACCGTCGAGATTGGTCAGTGTGACACCGTACTTGTCCGCGAACCCCTCGATGACCCCGCGAATGAATTGGGTTCGCGCCTCGGTGAGCACACCACGCCGATACTTGGTAGTGAGTATCAGGTGGTAGTGGAGTGAATACACCGAGTGCGCTCCCGTGTCGAGGTCGTACTCCATTGGGTTCAGTCAATATTTGTAGAGCCTAGTAGAAAGAAGTTACGACTGCGTGGGCCTGTGGGTCGGGAATAGAACAATGAATGGAAGACGATGACGGCGCTGTATCCCCTCCCTACTGCGCTCCTTGTCCGCTGGCGCGGACTGCGGTGCTCCTTGAGGGAGGGGGCTTAGCGCCTGCATTCTTCTAAAGCGTTTGTATAACAAAGCCCACAGCCCCCCACCGACGGATATGAACCAGTCGACCGACGAATCGATGCGTGTGCTCGTCGTCGGACTCGACGCCGCTTGCCGGCCGATCCTCGAGCCGCTTTTCGAGTCGGGGGTAACGCCGACGCTCCGGCGGCTATTCGAGTCCGGGACGGCCGGCCCCCTCGAGTCCCAGATCCCACCGTGGACGGCGAGTGCATGGCCATCACTCTGTACGGGAAAAAATCCCGGTAAACACGGCATCTACGATTTTCTCAGTTTCGATGGCTACGAGTGGGACGTCGTCAACGCCACTCACGTCGACGCCCGTCCAATCTGGGAACTGCTCTCCGATCACGGCTACTCGAGTGTCGTCGTCAACGTCCCCGTCACCCACCCGCCGCGGGCGTTCGACGGTGCGTTGATCCCGGGGATGACTGCCCCTGAAGAGCCAGCCTGTCATCCCGAGGGGATCCTCGAGGACGTGACACTCGCCTGTGGCGACTACCGGGTGTATCCACGGAGCGGCGACGAACCCGACAGGTCGATCGAAAGCTACCAGCGGACGGTCGAGTGTCGTGGGACGGCGTTTCGGTATCTCTGTCGGCGGTTCGAGCCCGATTTTGGCTTCCTCCAGTTCCAACAGACAGACAGCGTCTTTCACGACCGTCCTGGGGACAAACGCGCCATCGAGGCCGTCTACGAGGCCGTCGACCGACAGGTCGCCGAGACGATCGAGGCCACAGATCCGGAGAACGTCCTCGTCGTCAGCGACCACGGTATCGGCCCGGTGTCAGGCCCCGAGTTCAGGATCAACGAGTATCTCCGTGACCGCGGTGACCTCGTAGCCCAGCGCGGCGGTGAGGGGATGCCAAACTGGACGACCGCCTGGGAGAACGACCTGTTAGACGGCGAGGACGCCGGCGACCGCGAGGTGGGCTCACTCGAGCGGGCGATGAACGTCGCCGCCTCGGTCGGTATCACGACCCAGCGAGTCGCCGCCACACTCGATCGGGTCGGCCTGAAAGAGCCCATCGGGAGACGCGTCCCGAACGGGCTGATTCGAGCGGCGAGTGAACAGGTCGACTTTCCGAACTCGCGGGTCTATATGCGCTCGAAAAGCGAACTCGGCTTGCGGATCAACCTCGAGGGGCGTGAGCCAGCGGGAGTCGTCTCGCCCACGGCGTACGACGAGTTCCGCACGGAACTCATCGAGGAGCTCCGGGAGGTACAGACGCCAGACGGCGAGGCGGTGTTCGAGGCCGTCGAACCCCGAGAGACCTACTTCGAGGGGCCGGCTCTCGAGGACGCCCCCGACATCGTCACTGTCCCTGCTGCGTTCGATGTCGCCGTTACTGAGAGCCTTGGGCAAGGGACGTTCGGCGAGCCGATGGAATCGTGGAACCACAAGCGGACAGGCGTCGTCGCCGCGGTGGGGCCGGCGTTCGATGAACGCGTCTCACTCGAGGAGGCAGGTGCGACCATCTTCGATATCGCGCCGACGATCTGTTCGGCCTACGACGTTCCGATCGACGCCGAAATGGACGGCCGGGCGTTGCCAATCGTCGAGGAAACGGAAGTCGTCGAGTATCCGGCCTACGAGGCCGAGCCAGCCGTTGTGACCGACGATAGCACGGTCGAGGATCGACTCTCCGATCTCGGATATCTATGAACGGGGGACACGCATGAGCGTCGAGATACGGGTGTTTGACCCACGGACGGACACAGAGGAGTGGAACAGATACGTCGACCGGTCGGATGGGACGAACCCGTTTTTCCGGGCGGAAGCGCTCCGGTTGCAGGCGGACGATACCGACACGAGGCTGCACTTGCTTGCAGGATTTAAAGGACAGGAAGCCGTCGGCATCTTTCCGCTCTTCGAGTACCGGCGAGGGCCGATCGCCGGGGCTTTTTCGCCTGCACCGCGGTCGTGGTCGCCGTATCTCGGCCCCGCCGTGTTGAACGTCGACAAACTCAAACAGCGAAAGGCCGACCGGCGGATCAAACGCTTTCTGGACGGCTGTCTCGAGTGGATCGACGAGGAACTGTCGCCGATGTACACGAAGTTCGTCGCGGCGGAGTTCGATGACGTTCGGCCGTTCGTCTGGAACGAGTACGACGTCTGTCCCGGCTATACGTACGTCGTCGACATGGATTGTACCGAAGACGAGTTGTTGAGTCGGTTCAGCAGCGATGCCCGGAGCAACGTTCGAAACGCAGACGAGGAGACGTACGTCATCGAGGAAGGCACCGCCGACGACGTCGGGCGCATTGTCGATCAGGTCGCCGCCCGATACGAGAATCAGGGTCGACCATTTCACCTGAGCGAGTCGTTCGCTCGGCGAGCCTACGAACGGTTACCCGACGGCTCGCTGCGGCCATACGTCTGTCGCGTCGACGGCGAGTTCCAGGGAGGCATCCTCGTCGTCGAATCGGATCGGACCCGCTACCGGTGGCAAGGCGGCGTCAAACCCGACGCAGACGTCGACCTGGCGATCAACGACGTCCTCGACTGGCACGTCATGCGCGATGGACTCGAAGCCGGCATCGAACGCTACGACATGGTGGGCGCGGGCGTCCCGAGTATCAACCGGTACAAGGCAAAATTCAACCCCCGACTCGAGATTCACTTCGAGATCACCGCCGGCACGTTCGGCCTGGATGTCGTCGTCGACCGCTACCGGAAACTACGGTAAGGACACCGTTTCCCGCACGTCGTGACATCCGCTACACGACTGAACTCGTAGGTTTTCTCCTCGACCTCAGATGATTAGTCGTCAGTTGTCGCCCGCACGTCGTATTTTTCGTACTCACCGTTCGAGATGACTTTGTTCGTCGTCTCGTCGTATTCGATCGCCTCGAGGGAGGCTTCGGTGTAGTAAAGTTCGTTGTACACCCCGATTTCGCGGGTGACGTCGTAGGCGGTGACGATCAGGTAGTGATCGACGTCGTTGTAGGCACCGCTGTAGTTGCCGGCGGCGAGTTGTTCGTGATCTGCTTCACCGCTTGCTGCCGTCGCGCCGGTGAGGACTTCTTCACCCTCGAGTCCGTTGATCGCGTGGTCGAACCGGAACGGGTCGTATCCGAGTCCGACGATGGGGCGATCTTCGACCCCGTTGGTGAGTGTCGACTCGTAGCCGCCCATCGTCTCGTCAGTTACGTGCTGGCCGGGGTCGTACATCATCGGCGAGGCATAGACGGTCATCAGCCCGAGGACGAGAAACACACCGAGGGTAAGCGAGGCGACCGTGTTCGCTCCCGGCCTCGTAATAACACTCGAGAGCCAGCCAAAGAGGTGTGCCAGTGTGATGCCTGCAAGAATCGTCACGACGACGAAAATAAAGCCAACCTGCCGGAACGCCATCGTCGGCGTCCCCACGAAGTAGACGACGAACATCGCCCCGAGTGGGAGCAACCCGACGCCGAAATACGTGATAAACGCCGACAGCTCTCGGTCGACGCGGGTCCATCCAAGCCAGGTCGCGAGGATAAACAGCCCGACGGCGGCGGCGATAAGCGCTGCTTCGACGAACATCACGATGAAGAGTTCGCCGAGACTGCCGCCGATTTCCGTCAACGCAGCATCCCGTTCGTCGACCTCGGCGGCCGCCCCAACATCCTCGGCGAACAGCCCCTCGACGAGGCCGACGACGGCGTTTCTGAACCGGTCGTTCGTCACCGCCCAGACGGTAAAGATCGTCCCCAGCACGAACGTCTGTACGTACGTCGTCGGGTGGTCGACGATCGGATGGTCCGCGAACCGATACCGGGCGAGAAACTGTACGGCACCGATCGCCCCAAAGAGGACGACGACGTTGATCATCTGCTGTGGATGGACCAACAGGAGGGCAAAGCCGGTGAGATAAATCAGAGCGCTAAACGGAGAGATACCAAACGGCAAGCGATCGTCGCCTGGGTCCCGGCGCATGTACGCGACGAACGAAAACAACACCACGGGGACGAGAAATAGGGCATTCGAGTTGGTGTGAACGCCCATATGCGTTGCAATGTTGTTGATCGGCAGGACCATCCAGGAGACGATCGCCGCGAATCCGACTGCCAGTGCGTTCCCCGAAAGATCCCTGACTATGAGTGGCACGAAGATCACGAAGGACACGAACAGAATCGGGATCAGAAACAGCAACGATCGTTCGACTGGAATTCCACCGAGGTAATGAAACGTCCCTCCGAGGGAGTGGACGGCAGGATAGAACAGTTCGTGAGCGAGAAGTTCGCCGTCGACCAGATCCCGCGTCCAGCCGAGGTGGGTCATCGCATCACCCATCCCCGAAAACCGGTAGTTACGGATCACCGGCAGGCTAACGATCGACGTGACGACTAGCCCACCCAGTGCGATCGCAATCGCCTGATATCGCCCACGACAGACGAGCACCGTCCCGATAGCGATCGCCATCGCGAACGCGAACCCGACCCAGACCGCCGTCGGCGTCCCCGCATATACCGACGACTCGTAACTCGTCGCAGGGTTTGCACGCGCATAGAACACTGCAACCGCTAGCGCGACGTATCCCAGCGTAAACGTCGCCTCGAGCGTTGCCCGCCTCATCGCCCCTCCAACGCACTCTCGAGTGCTGTCTCGGCTAGTCGCATTCGTTGAGCGCACAACGGGTGCGATCGAATTTGTTATAGAGTACTTATCAGCCGGTATCGCGGAACGTCGACTACGAACACACTCGACGGTACGGACAGCATACAGTGACAGGTGCCAGCAGTGGCTGGTCACACCGGACAGCAGCCAACGAATCTACCACAGTACGGATGGCATTCAACACAGCTGTCCAGTCAACGGGACCAACTGTTTTTGTAGGCGGCCGTGGGCGTTCGAGTCGACAACCGTCCATGTCGCGGATACGCATCGGCCGAATCGTCGCCGACGGATCGACCCTCGAGTGTGAGTTACACCCCTCGGGTGAACTCGAGCGATTTTGTACCGGCGACCCATTTCGGGTCAGCTACGACCGGCCAATCGAGGACGTTCCCGAGGCGATTCGTTCGATTCCGGTGCTCGCAAACGTCTGTCCGGTCGCGTGGGCCGCCGGTGGGGACGTCTACGTCGAGACGGTCGACGAGACGTTTGCCCACGCACTTTGTGCGGTCAAAGAGACGCTGTTTGAGCTGTATGACTTTTTCGAGGGCGGGACGCTGTATGCCAAAGAGACGGTCGACACCCCACCACCCGTATCCAAGGCCGCCACGGACGGGGCAGGCGGACAGAGCGCGTTGTTGTTTACCGGCGGCGTCGACTCGACGTGTTCGTACGTCCGCCACCGGGAGGAGGCCCCGACGCTCGTGAGTATCCGCGGCTGGACGATCACGCCCGACCCCGCAGACGACGACGACTGGGCCCACCTCAGACGACGCGTCTCG
>LFCJ01001565.1_pt1 | contig 16150 bp, 28 predicted proteins | sample 643141 | NCBI WGS metagenome assembly LFCJ01 (sample SAMN03766243, study PRJNA286221) | soda lake metagenome | biome: soda lake; feature: Kulunda steppe; material: water; isolation source: sample B1-Br-g2 brine of Lake Bitter-1 | place: Russia: Kulunda steppe | collected 2010-07 | reverse complement strand
TGAATCAAATGTATGCCATGCAGGTGCGCTGCCATGACTGCCTCTCCGACTTCGCCTGCCACAGCGTGGAGGCTGGGCGCAAGGCAGACGGCGGCCAAGCAGGTTGGGACCATGTACTAGCCGGTAGCCGAGCCCACCAGACCTTGCGGCCTAAGAACGCTTGCAGCGCAGTAACGCTTGCAGCCCAACAGAGCTTGCGGCCCAGCAACGCTTGCGGACCAACAACTCTTGCGGACCAACAACGCTTACGGCCCGGTAATGCTCGCTGCCCAACATCCCTGGGAAGAGCAACAGCACGCATGCTGTCATGGTCGTGCTGAAGGATGCGAGAAGGCTGAGTAGTGCCTCTCCATGACAGGGAGAAAGGAGCCCCTCTGAGCGCTAGCAGGGAGAAAGGATCCCAGGCAGGGAGGAAGGGGTCCCACTGAGCTGCGCCACTTTTTCTTGACAGGGAGGAAGGAGCCCCTTCTTGAGCGTTAGCTAGCGCAGAAAGGACACACTAGCTCCTCAGAGCGCAAACTGGTGCAGGGAAGACAGCACCCACATGGCTGGCATCCCCGGAGCTGAACAGCGCCACGTAGCGCAGGTTGGGCCCCAGCAGCTCATCTTCCTCAGCCGCCGCGCCCTGCAACGGTGGCTGTGTTGGCTGCCGGCCAGGCGCGGTGGGCGGCGACTCCAGGTATGCTGCCTCGGTGGATGTGCGGGCCTGGGCAAGTGGTGAAGGCGGGGGAGTGGGGTGGTGCACAATCAGGCAGGACAGTGCAGGCGCCGCAAACAGCGCAGTGCGGGGAGCACAAGCAGGGCTTTGGCGCGTGCGCACACACACGCACACTCACAAACATGCTATAAAGCTTGACTGTTTCCTGGAATTGAACTCGGGTTTTTCTTGCGCAGCCTATGTGTTGAAGGTCCCCCTCCAGGGGCCTAGAGCCATCATTGAGAGACCACTCTGGAAGAGCTATGAGTTCTACCGGTGATCTTTAAAACAAGACACTTGACAGTCTCAGGCGGGCATTTTCCCTGGGCGGGAACCTCCCAAAGCGTAACGGAGGTGTGCAAAGGTTCTGCACACACCAATGGGCTGACACCATGCACTCTAAGACTTGCCAATGAGGGGCCTGATTGCTGCAGGATCATAGGCAGCGCAGGCGCCTCAGGCAGCGCCGTGCAGGCGCCGCAAGCGTGCCAGCATGCCCAGGATCGCGGCATGCACGCACCTTGAAGTCGGAGACGGAGAAGTCACTGGTGAGGGCCTTGCTCGCGGCATGGGGCACGACCTTGACCACGCAGCCCAGCGCTAGGGATGCTCCCAGGGACAGGGGCATGCGCTCCTGCAAGCCAAGAAGACGTGCATGTGAGCACGCAGGCAGGTGCACCCGCGCTCAGGCTTAAGGCACACGCTGTAATGAAGGGGGGCTCCCAGGGACAGCCGCATGTGCTCCTGCGAGCCGAGGACATTGAAAGGTGCACGCGCATGTGCATGCAGGCAGGTGTGCACGCACGCACGTACTCAGCAGGAGTCGCCTTGACACGGGGACGAGGGTTCTCTTTTGCCAGCCGCCGCTTTCCACGTGAACAAGCAGGCAGATGTGTGCTCAGCTTTATCTAATAGCGGGCCACCTTACACGGGCACACAGGCCATTGCACACTCAGATGCAGGGAGTGCAGGCATGCCTGCAGGCCACCCTGTTATTGCGCTGGCACGCTGCATGGCTGTGCCGAGGAGCATGTGGTGGATCCGGGCAGTGGTCACCAAGCACGCCTCATTCTAAGTCAGCAAGCCATGCATGGTGCAACGCAGCACGATCAGGAGTGGAGCAACGTCATGGCGGCCGCTCCACAGCGCCTATGCTGCTGTGGTTGCCCTGCGCGCCCACCTCGTACACGGATCTGATGTGGGGCGCAGAAAGGGCGGTGGACAGCGCCGGCACGGCCGCCACGTACTCAGCCTCTGGCATGCTCAACTGCGCGCAAACGCGCGCGCATGAGAGCGCTCCAAATAAACGCACGCGCTTGTGCGGAGTCATTCTTGGGCTCATGGCATGAAGGACCGGCCGTACGCCGCCCACACATAGCTTGTGAGGTGCTGGGATGAGGTGCACGGCCTCCTTGTTCCCTTCTATCCGACGGAAATGGTGACAAATTGAATTCGCGTCTGCTCATGCCAGGGCACACAGGCAGTGGAAGGCAAGCGCAGGCACAATGTGAGACAGAAGGCTGGGGGATTCGTGCATGGGGAGGGATGAGGGTACATGTAGGGAATGAACAATGCATGAAGCTGCTGTACGACTCAGCAAATGTGAGGCAAAATGCAAAATGTGTTACAATCAAGGCTTTCACTTGGGCATTACGTTTCATTGGGACGTTGGCGCCCTCCTGATGGGCTGGCTATGGGTGTTGCGCCTTTGAAACAACTTGTCAGAAACGTGACTCTTGCTTTTTTATATGCCGTCTCCTCGAGTTCCTTACCTCGTACAGGTGTGCAGGCTTCCGGCCGCCAGGGAGGATCTTGTTGGGCGCAGGCTGCAGCACTGCCCCAGGGATTGAGGCCACCAGCATCAGCAAGCCATTGCCTGTGCGGTTGTGTGGGGAAAGGTGAGTGTGTGTGTGTGTGTGCTCTCATGCGCACATTTTTTACGCTCACAGCAAAAAGGGCCACGGCTGTCACTAATGGCCCTTGAGGCTAGTACCAACATCAGCATGGCCTGCCAAGCAGCGTGCGCATGTCTGCAGACAAGCCTGTGTACATGCATGCATGGCATGCATACATTCATACATCTCTTCACCTGGGGTGGCCTGCGAGAAGCGCGCGCTGTCGGCGGGTGCGTGCTCCAAAGGCACCTCGCTGTCCACGTACAGGGTGCGGGGAACCACCAGCGGCACGTGATGCACGCGCCCATCCGCCAGGAACCACATCTGTACACATATGCACGCGGGTGGGCATGGATTAGCGTTCATGGTTCCAGGAACCACATCTGCACATGCATGCATATGCAGAGGTGGGCATGAACCGGTGCTCATGGTCTTCCAAATGCTACGGGCTGCAAGCCAAAGCTCAGCAGCATGCTCTTGATTTATTCCACCAGGTTGTCACTTTACCAAGGTTGCATGTCTAGCGTTTGAGATACTGATGCGCATGTGCACCCCCGCAGACGCACCTTGAACCGGCCCGGCACCGGTGTTTCGGCCAGCTGCAGCAGCTGCCACGGAACCGCCGTCACTGCCGCCGCCTGCTGCCGGAACAGGGCGCCGACTTGGCCCTTGGCGCCACCACGCACGCCAGCCGCTGCCAGCTGAGCGTCCTCAGCCGCCGCACCTCCTGCCCTGCCGCTGGCGCGCGCAGCGGCACGTGCGGCAGCCTCTGCATCTAGTTTCCGTTTCTGTGCAAGAACAGAAGACGGGGGAGGGGAGGTGAGCCTTGGCACTTCAAAGGTGCCTATAAAGGGAGTAAAAATGGTGTATCTCTGTCCTGCACAGGGTACAGCCAGTCAACTAATTGGTTGCCAGATGCTGGGGGTGCAAGCAGCTGGGTGCGATTCTGGCCAGCACTCACCCAGAGACAGCTGCTGAGCTGCAATACAATTTCCATGCAGGTGCAGACAGGGTCATAGCTCCAGACTCTATCCACACACATACTCTGCGCACCCTGGCTGATGATGCGACCTCTTGGCTTTCCGATGCCCCTCTCAGGACCTGCCCGAAACCCACACCCACACCCACGCTCGCACCTTGCGCTCTCCTCGCTGCTGCCTCCACTTGGCCTTCTGGTGCCCGACCCAGCCAGCAAAGTCTTCCCGCAAGCTGGGAGGAGGACCCGCGGGGGCTGGCACAGTTGCCTGCCCGTTTGCCCCAGCCGCCGCGCCCGCCACTCCGTTCTGTGCACCACCACCGTTGGCGTGCGCAGCGTGTGAAGAGCCCTGAACCAGGACGCAGTGGGCAGTCACTGCTTCCGCACATGGGGATATGCGCAGCACCCGTGCACAAGGCCTCTTCCTCTAGTCGTGCGACAGGGATGCTCTGTCCCCAGAGGGCACATATTCTTGAGAGACAATCGGCCAATGATGTGTTTGGCTCATATGCAGCATGAAAAACATCCATGTCTGGCATGTTCGGCTCGTGTGTGGCACGACATGTCTGGCTCGTATGTGGCACGACATGTTTGCTTGTATGTGGCACGACATGTCTGGCTCGTATGTGGCACGACATGTTGGCTTGTATTTGGCACGACATGTCTGGCACATGTGGCTTGACACAAGTTCATGTCTGTACCCATATGCATGTGCACAGCTTATCATTCAGACCTTGAATTCAGAAGCGTCCGCACGTAGAGGCGCATACACACCCATGCGTGCTAGAGCGCAGGCCACACACTGACGCGTGCGTGAATGTGCAGAGCCACACGTGCGTGAACCTGCAAACCCATTCGTGCTTGAGTGCAAGCACAGCGGTGATACGAACCCAAACATACAAAGCCACACGTTGCGTCACGAACACATTCACACTCAAACGCACATAAACACACACATGCACACAAACACACACTCGCATTTTCGTACTGAAACAATCAACACACTTGCACACAATGCCTACCTGCACGCGCGTCACGTGCGCCACCACCTCACCCCCTGCTGCGCGCTTGCCGCCTCGCACACCGACCCCCGCAAGCTCCTCCATGTCCCCAACATCCGCCCCTCCGGCTACTTCAGCTGCAGCAGCGGCTGCAGTGAGCGAGCGAGGGCAGCACTGGTGTGTGAAGGGGGCATGCTACACAAGAGCACACCAAGAAGCACTGGCGTGAGGAGCAGGCATCTTACGAGGAAGAAAGGATGCCTCCAGCGGTGCAAGGACATGTGCTGGTGTGCGTGAGAGGAAGGCAAGCCCAAAAGACGGATAGGCAACGAGCAGAGGGATAGAGCAATAAGGTGCTCTGCAACTTTGATGTCCATGCTGTGTCCTGAGTTGGGGTCAGACCTTGGGGGGTGAGGAGCAGGCATGATATAGTAGGAAACCCTCAACTCGCACACAGAGTACACAACAAGAATCAGGTCGTGCTACATGGCATGTTTGGAGCTCAGGCTCGTCCAGACTCTGCCTACCCACCACCCTATCCAGCCTACCCACGGTCTACCTTTCTGCTTGGCGCCCGCCGCGCGCAGAGTTGGCAGCATGTTGTCCAGCTTGCGCTGCTGGTACCTGTCGTTCTTCTCTGCCAGCATCTTGTGCAGCCAGTCAGGGTGGCGCACTCGTGGCACTGGATTGGCCACACCCTGTGCCGTGTGTTTGTGTACATGTGTGTACGTGTGCATGTGTGTACGTGTGCGCGCGTGTGCGCACGTGCATTTGCGCCCATGTGAAATAAGGTGCTTGTGCACGTACCTGGATTGACATTCTTTCTGACGTATGTGCACACAAACATGTCTCCCACGTGCGCTTGTGCTGTGTGTATGAGCTTTTGCTCACCTCTTTGATGAGAGCAGCATCTTCAGCAAGCGCATACACATGGACACACATACATCCACACGGTCCCCCTTCTCCCCCCTTCTTAGCCCTAAACTTTAGTCACCTGCAAGGCAGCAGGGATGGTGATGATCTTCTGGATGGTGTTGCCCAAGCGCTCCCGGTAGTAGTCCCAGTCCACAATGTCCCGCACGTCAGGCACAGCGTCGGGAGGGGCTGCGCACATTGCCGCACACAGTGCCCCGTTTGTGATGTGGACACACATGCTGCATGCTGCATCGCACATGCTGCTTGCAACCACACAGCAGTCTGCACCGCCCCACACGCCAGGCACAGCGTCCTGCATTCACATCCACACACACACACACACACATACACACACACAAACACACACACACACACGCGCGCGCCAGGCCATGCGATCACACGCATATGCACACCAGGCCACGCGTTTACATGTACATGCACACCAGGCCACGCGTTTACATGTACATGCACACCAGGCCATGCACACTTATGGTTACCAGCAGCATGCCAGGAAACCTAACTCAGCAGCACGGACATCGATTCTGTGCACTGCCCACCCGTGCAAGTCCGCGCGCAAGTGTGCTGAGCACAAAACACCATGCACGACACGTTGCCTCAGAGCCAAGCACAAAACACCATGCACAACACATTGCCTCAGAGGACGCCCTTGGCCACAGACGATTGTCCGCTACAACGCGCCCGCGTCCGCTTATCACAGCAAAACCTCCCCCCCACAGCAGCGCACACACGGCACGCGCTGCTCCCTCTGTGCAGCTCCCCAACACAGCGCACCTGAGCCGATGTCGCCCCCACACCACTTGCGCAGGAAGGCACGCGCAACCGCAGGCTCCGCGGAGAAGATGGACACAGGGATGGCGCGCTCAGTGGTGGACTGGCCCTCGGGCCTGTATTGTGTGCGCGCACGCGTGCATGGACCATGGAATGGACACGGTGGACAGGCCCCCAGGCCTGTATGCGCGTGCATGCGCGCGTGCATGCGCTCTGTCGGACCTTGGATTGGACATGGACTTGGGCTTACCGCTCTGCAGTAAGCTGGCCCTCAGGCATGCGCGGCGCTTACAGGACGTGTGCCAGGAGCCATGCAAGAGTGCAGTGGGACCCATAAGTGTGGCTTCAGCCATGTCGGCCAGGCCGCCTTAGCGCATTGGGCTGACACGCATCATGGCAGATAGTCGATCTACATACTTCACCCAGCACGTCCTTCAAGCTGTCCAGGGAAGGACAGCTCGCCATGGTGTGCAAATCATGGGCACCAGCACTCACTTCTTGGCGATGACATACGTGCAGTTCAGGCCCTTGTCTTTGATCTGCTCGTCCCCCAGGAAGGCGCCCAGGCGCTTGGCGCACGTGATGGCACAGCTCTTGCGGCCTGCACGCCACACGCATGCGTGCATGCGCGTGTGCACTTGTGCACAACTGGTTCATGCGGCCTGCATGCTGCACACAAGCACTCACGCGTGCACATGTGCGCACATTTGCACGCGTGTGCACACATGAACACACATCCCGAAGAGTAGGCCCTCTCCATGTAGTTGGCAAGCAGCATGCAGGCATCTTCGAGGTGGACGACCAGGGTCACGTTTTGGCAAATGCTTGGCACAGCTGGAATTAGGTCAGTATGTCCAAAGAGCACCAGGAGCTATCGCTCAGGCAAGGTGGGTAAGGTATTGCACACAAGTCCCAAGCAATCTTCAAGAGAGCCGGGGCCCATGCTTTTCCTCTGCACACCAGCTTACAGCAATGCATGACAGCGGCACCATGAGCCCGGCAGCACCTTGAGCAATGTATGGCAGCACCTTGAGTCTGAATAGGATGATTCTTGAAGAGAAGTTGCCTAAGCCACACCACACCACACCACACTGCGCATGCGCCCCTCTATCAGAGGCAGTCTCTTGACCACTCGCCACACGCTTAGCGTGCCCCTCACACAGGGCCAGTTGCGCACCATCGTACTCGTCAATGCCCTTGCTCATTGTGGTGGCCTCGCTGATGTGGTCCACCAGCTCCTCATCCGTCAGGTCTGTGCCCTGCAGTCACGTGGAGTGTATGCACGCGCACGCATGTGTCTGTGTGCCCTGCAGTGTGCGTGTGTGTGTGTGCGCCATGCAGCCACGTGCAGAGGAGTCTGCATGCCCTGGGGGCCTGAGTCCCTGAATTAAGTGTCTGGGCCTTGTCATACTTATCCGTTTATGATCAGCTGCACAAACACACATGCATACACACAATTTCTTGTTACCCACGCATCTTTGGTCCCATATGCATTCTTTAGCTCGCTCCCTGACCAACAGGGCTCAGCCAAATGGTGCTTTAAGGTCCCATAAGCACCTCACACACCTGGCAGCCCAGCGAATGCTGCAGCCTGATATCTATCTATCTATCTATCTATCTATCTATCTATCTATATCTATCTATATCTATCTATATCTATCTATCTATCTATCTATCTATCTATCTATCTATCTATCTATCTATCTATCTATCTATCTATCTATCTATCTATCTATCTATCTATCTATCTACCTATCTATCTATCTATCTATCTATCTATCTATCTGTCTGTCTGTCTGTCTATCTCTCTCTCTCTCTCTCTCTCTCTCTCTCTCTCTCTCTCTCTCTCTTTTTCTGAGTGTTGCTCACTCAGCCAATGAGTGCCTGCCCCGCCCGTAACTTTTCCAGCCACCAGTAACCTGAAACTTTCAGACCCACCTGCGTGTCCAGCAGGTCCAGGTACCGGTTTGCGACGGATGCCACAGCCCGGTAGCACTCCTCCAGCGTGTTGCCCTCCAGAAACTGCGAGAACACCTGTTGAGCACATGCAGGGGGCGGCACTACAGGTTTGAACACCAACCGCATGTGAGTGAAGGGCGCTTTTTGTGCTCCAAAGCTTGGAGAGTGGTCCTCCAAGAGTGACTTGTGCCCCAATTCACTTGGCGGATCAATCGCAGGTGGAACAGCTGCAGCTGAGGCCATGACTAAAATTCCGCTTCAAAGGATTTGGTCAGGCCTCCCAGTGCCTGTTCACTCAAGCAACTGAGTCCATGAAGCTGCGCTCATAGCCCTCACCTCTGCCTGAAAGACCTTGATGAGCTTCAGCTCTCCTCGCCGCTTGATCTCAAAACCCTGCAACGCACGGACACAGCTTGCTGTCCTTTGAGTCCTGGATAACCACGCCAAGCCAAGGCATGGAGTAGAAGCCAGCACATGCAAAAAATATTGGGCATCACGTTAAGGTCCAAGCACCAGGCACGCTTGCTTGGTTGGCAGCACTTGCGTCAGTGCACACATCAGCCAGGACATCTAGCACAGGCACAGGGCAGCAGCCGCACCTTCAGCTCGGCCAAGGAGCCGTCGTCGTTGAACACCGCGTAGCGCTTCTTAATAGTCTTGCCCTCCTCCTTGCTAGCCGGCAGGATCATGGCCTGCAGAGACAAGCCGCAGGTGCAACAGAGCACACAAGTGCGCTCACCACCGACATGCTTCTGGTGCATGAGCTTGCATGACCATGCAGAGCTCATGCGCTGCAACATCCTTGTTGTGCTCATGCTACCTGAAGGCACGCAGTGCCAGGCCACAGAGTCATGCACAAAAATCTTCCAGGAGATGCGCACCATAGGCCTGCGACTCAGGCTGTGCAAAAGCAGGGGCCCAGCCTTTCACAAGCCGCTGCTCGCTTGTGCGCCAAGTGATGCAAGGCAAGGCATTTGTTGCTGGGCTCCAGAATGACAGGAAGCTTTGTGCCAGCTCCGGTGCAATGCGCATGCCTCAAGTTATGCAATGCAAAAGCTGATGTTCATTGGGTTTTGAACGTTTAAAGAAGCAAGGTCAAGCTGCAGAGGCCCCACCTTGTAAGGACCATCCACCTCAAACTCAATGCTCATTTCGCTGCTCGTTTCATACACCTGCGAGTGCATTGTGGGACAGCACATTGCAACTTCAAGGCTTGCCCTCTCCAATTCTCCTGCGAGCCCCCCACAGCAGCAGCAGCAGGAGGCACAACTTCGAAATCAGGGCAATGCAGGCAAAGGATGCCCAGACCTTCTTCTCGGGGTCCACCAGCGTCTGGTACTGGGCATTGGTGTTGTGGTCCACTAGCATCACATTGAGCATGATGCAGGGGTAGCTGATCTTCACATCCTGGAGGGCAATCAGAGCATTGTTGTGGTGAGAGTTGACAGCATCACAGTGAGCATGACGCAGGAATAGCTGATCTTCACATCCTGGAGGGGCAATCAGAGCATCATGGATGTGAGGGTTGACAGCATGACATTGAGCATTATATAGAAAAAGCTGATCCCCATCCACATCCTGGAGGTGCAATCAGAGCATTGCTGTGGTGAGGGCGCGCAACATTTGTGGCAGCTGAAAATCAGGAGGGAGGAGAAAAGGCCTGGCTGCTGCCCTGAGTCCCATACCTGTCGCGTTTGCTGTTGATTTGCCACTGCAAGCAAAACCCCTAGTATTGTCCATGCAAAGCTCCCTGTCCATCCTCGAATGCATTTTTTGCCTTACTGCACCACAGCAAACAGTAAATGCCTCAATCTGCCGCATCGCCCTCTTGCCGGCAGCACTGCACTGTCACCTCCGGCGCCACTGTGCTCTCTTTCAACCATATGCTAACTTTTCCATACTTGAACAGCCCAGGGAAAGGATGGGCAGGTCATACAAGAAAATCTCAGATCAGAGCACTGCACTGACACCTTCCGGGGCCACTCTGTGCTACACCCACCTTGCCAGTCTTGCCGTTCTTGAACTTGAAGACCTCAGGGAATGACGCAGGCAGGGCACACCAGATGCCATCGGTGTCCAGCTCCAGGGGCCGGCCAAGCTGCTCTACCAGCTTGCAGGCGCGCTGCATGGCCGCGAGGGGTGCAGGCACAGCACACGCCGCACACGGTCAGAGCAGCACTTGCATCAGCATGCAGGCGCTCTGTGGCCCCAGGAGCTCAGGCATGGCAGAGGCAGCACCTGGGACAGCTTGCATGCGCATGGCCAGGTCCAGGAGACCAAACCCAGCAGTGGCAGCAGCAGTAGCAGCGACGGTGGCGGCAGCAACAGCGGCAGCAGCAGGAGCAGTGGTGGCAGCAGCAAGAAGTTGGATCCCCAGGCAGAATGGGTAGCGCAGGCTCTGCGCAGCCCTTGCCTCAAACGCTTATCATGCAGACGCTCACAATAAGTATTGATTTGCGCCGGTAATGCCGCTGAACCTTTGCATTCATGACCTGAGTCACATGGATTAGCCTCGCCTTAGGCCCTCATCCTGCCCCTCACTACAGTCATGTTTGTCCCAGTGTACAGCACTGTGTCCGCACTTCCCCAAGACACCTGCCCCTCACCTCAATGATTTTAGCCCCGGTGTACGTCACCACGCCCGCCATCTCCATGGAGTACCAACGCGCGCCCTTGCGCATGACGTAGCCATAGAAGCTGCAGAGCAGCAGAGATGTGTGACTTGAATGAAGGCACAGGTTGACTGATGCATCTTGGAGGGTGATTCCAGATCAGCAGCCCTTATACGGATGCCCTAGGACTGGGCCTGAATCCAAACAAAAGCTGCGTGCCACACAATGCATTCACTCTTCCAGCAAGTCAGGCCTCGTGTGTCTGCCTGACCCACACAATGCATTCGTTCCTCCAGCAAGTCAGGCCTCATCAGCCCGTCAAAGCCACAAAATGTGTTCACTTTTCGAGAGTCAGGCCTCATGTCTGTCCATGCCCTCAAGCACCATGCTCAATCACACGGCTACGTAGGTTGTTCAGAGTATGCACACTATGGCGCACCTGTTCAGGATGCACTTGTGTGCCAGTTGTAGCGACTCGTACAGCACACACATGTCTGCGGCTTCCTGGGTCTTTAATGTGTCCCCCTTGGCTGCATCCAGCTTGTTCTTCCAGGTCTGCAAGTCAGAGCAGGAGCAAGGAGCTAAGCACGGGGACTTGCCAGAAGTGGCTTGGCTGGTGTTTGGGCGCTTACGTGCCCTGGGCATTAAGGCCACCTGAGAGTGTCTGTCGCCGCCAAAACCATGGGAGCCAACATAATAAGGGCGGCACACATAGGTGCACCTGCAAGCCTGACACGGGCTCTTGCGCACGCTGGCCAAATATCATTGCAGCGCTGCCATCCCCGACAGCCGGCACTCACCCTCAAAGCTGGCGGACTCAAATCCGGGCTGAACAGGCAAGAGCCCAGCCAGCCACAATAGTGGGAGATCCCTTGCTTGCAGGCCTGCTGCAGTCAGCTGCGAGCACTCACCTTGTTCAGGGCTTTGTACTCATAGCGGCGGTCGCGGAAGGCGCGCACCGTGCCCACCTACAGGTTTGCAAGGGCCGAGGACGACCAAAGAAGGATGGTTCAGATCAACAGCCCTTCATTGTAAACAAGGACATTGGAATATCAGGATCAGGATCATCAAATTTGGCATAACAGACATGCACTGGAGGCGCCAGTGCGCCTGCATCCCCACATGTGCCGCCACCGCCACCGCATGTTGTTAAGACTTCCGCGCCAAGCATATGAGCAACTTTCAAAGGGTAGGAGGTGAGGTTCGCAAAGTAATACAGCACCAACAGTTTGGCGCGGGGATGCACCCCCTCACTGTCACTATGATGCTCTTTATTCCAAATCCAACTGGCACATTGAGCTGTCTGTGGGGACTCACATAGAAGTCGTTCTCACGCTGGCAGATGCCAGCTGTGCGGCTCTCGGTGATGGGCTTGTCGTGAATGCGCTTGTACACCTGCGCAGCACACGCCCGCGTGCATACAGATATCACATGACCATGCTTAATACACTCGCACAGCACATGCCTGCGTATGTACAGATACTTGACCACACAGAATGCACTCGTACAGCCAATGCCAGTATGCGCACAAAGACTGCATGATCATGCTGAACATGCCAGGATAGCACAAGCCAGCGCTTGCATGGGCGCCACGAGGCGTGGGACATGGCGCTCACAGCCAAGGCAGGAATGAGCGCAACTTGAATCTGCATGAGGTTTGGCTGAGCAGGTGCAAACTGGACCACACATGGGAGTGGGCAGGCGCGTTTGACACCTTGAAATAGTTTTTGTGTCATGACAAATTGTACTTAACATGGCTTTTCAACAATGATAGGCTTTTCAACAATGATAGTGTTTGGCATGACATTGGTTGTCAGACCTGTATGAGACATACAAAAGTGATGCAGACAGGCAGGAGAAGCCCCTGACCCAGCGTATGTGAGCAGCATGGGGAGCAGCTGCCGTTCAAGCTTGCGCACATGAACACATGTGCTCATGAGACAGTTTTTGCATGCGCACGCACGCACACGCACGAATGCGGAGGTTCGCCCACCTTTTGCGTGTACACCTTCAGGCGGTCCTTGAGCAGCTTTGCGCGCTCATCCTGGCCCAGGTCCTCCCAGTATCTGTGTGCATGTGTGTTAAAGTGTGCATGAGCGCCCACATATTTGCGCCTGCAGTTTGTAATTGTGCACGCGCCGGGTCTTACTCCGCATTTAAGTGTCGGCCGCACAGCGACCTCAGTGCAGCACACATGTTTGGGCTGGCCCTGACGCTGATTGTTGCCTGCCACAGGAGCACCCACTTTCTAGCAAATCAACTGCCAAAGGCGTGTTCAAATGCAAACTCTTCCTATGAGGCCAGGCCGTGCATTCAAGGCATGTTCAAACGCCTTGAGCTGCCTTAAGGCGTGTTCAAACGCAAACCGTTCCTGTGCAGCCAGGCAATACAATTAAATGGAAGCTGATCACGGTGACTGCTCCCTGGAACTGTTTTTGCAGCCAAGAAGGTTTGCTGGCACGTCATGTACCCAAGGTAAGGGAAGTGAAGGAGCTGAAGTGCATGCCAAAATTTTGCAAGGCAGGAGGAAATTAGAAGGCAAATTGATGCAATGCCCTGCTTCTTCTTTGCCCCCATGGAGATGGCAGGCCAGCATTCCTTGCAGCTGCGCCCAGAACTTGGAAGAGAAAGGCGCATGAGATGGTGGGGAGGAAAAGTGGGCAAATGCATAAGAGGCGATCAATCTCACTTCATTTGGTGGATGTGAGCATAAGATCAGCAATGCATGAGGGGCAGAACGTCTTATTACAAATGGTGGATGTGAGGACTAAATCAGCAATGCAGAGGGTGCCATGCCTCACACTCCATACATTGAATAAGAGCATCCAATCAGCGATGCAGATGGGGCAATGCACCTCACTCCATATGTGGTGGATGTTAATATAAAACCAGCAAGGGCGCACCTGGGGGGGCCCCCTTCAAATTGGGGGGGGTGCGCCTCTGCCTGCAGCTGGTTCTTGACGGCCATGTACTCCGCACGCCCAGCAGCATAGTGCTCCCCGCGCCACATCTGCATATGGCGAAGACACACAGGCACAGGCACAGTGAGGGCACGCATGCATGTGCACGAGCGGAAAGGAGTGAGCGGCGGAGACTGAGGGGGGGCATCATCTATGTGCTCGCAGAGACAGGCTGGCTTGGTGTGGCTCTTCCCAAATGCATACCTTAAAGCGAATCATGTGGCACCGCCTGTGCAAAAGCTTGGGCTATCAATCACACGTTCTATGCAGCAATCACACACACATCAAGTTCAGAAAACTCATGCATGTGCATAAGACGAAAAGACTGTGCTCCTGCATGTCCTCGCCTGCCACGTGCAAGAAGTGCATGGGATCAAAAGACGCATGCACACTCGCAGAGGTTGTGCACATACGTCCTGATTGACACACTCACCCACTCCATCTGGCGTAGGCAGGTTTTGCCCGGTTTGTTGAAGTCACAGGCTGCACAGTCCTCGTCGGTCACGATGGAGGGTGGCTGGAGGCGATTGGTGAGGATGATGTTGGGGTACATGGCCGCGACATCCAAGTGGTATATCAATGGGGCCTCCTCCCTGGATCATTTGGTGAGTGGATGCATGGATGCAACTGTCAAGTTGCATCCAATTAAGGCATTCACCCTGGGCAGCAGCATGCCCAAGGGGCACATCAACAAGCAGAAAGATCAGCAGAATCAAGGCAAGAGGTAGATCAACAAGGCGGCCTCCTTTTGGGGAGGCAGCAGGACCAAGGAACAGGATCAAAAACGAGCTGGACTCCTTACATAGAATTCATCAGAGCAGTTGCACTTCTTCCAGAATAATGGGCGTGCTACAGATGTTACGTGTGGATCCAGCCAGGTGGGCTCATTTTGGTGGAGCTATGTCAACTTCATACTGAGTCGCTTCGGGGATTCTTAAAAGCGCACCCCACCTCGTGCAATGCGCTTTCTGAAGGCAGTTTGATGTGTAGACAGCACCAGCACATGCCAAAAAAAGTGCTGTCATAAACAAGTGTAGCTGCAATCAATGACGGAGTTAGGACAAGCACAGCTGTCACTTATTCAAGTTCCATGCTTGCGGACATTGTGCGACTTGGAATCCACTATTTGAAATCCGTACCTGTTGGGTGTATCCCGCAAGCCAGCGAGGATGCCAGCAATTTTGTCTCTTACTTCCTGGTAGTTGACTATATCTTCCATCTGCACATCATGGTACTTGGCAGAGCTGAGGTACTGGGCTAACACACTTGCTCCAGATCTGTAGCTAGAAATTGGCGAGCCCAATCTTTTTACTGAGATAAATTATGGCTACATACAATGCAGATGACTTGCCAGACAAGCACAGACATGCCCATCAATGCAGCTTGAATGGACCATTCTGTGTGCACAAATACCTTCATCTTGCACTCGTGCGTGATTGCGTGCTTTAAATCGTTGTCCAATCGATCAATAAGGGCCTGCACAACAACGCAATTCAGAGCTTAAGAATTAGGTATACCAAAATAAGGGTGTCTGGTACACAAGAACGTGCAAACAAGCGGCAGTGGTTTCTTGGCCTGTTTCCTGCTATAAAGTTGGGAGGGTATATTTCCAGAGGGGGCTATCTGAGGCTCAAAATGGGTATGGTTTTGGCATGATCCCAGGGCATGGGCGCCGTGACGGGTACCTTTCCAGCTTAGCGTTAGATGGTAGCCCTGCTTGCAAGCTTTTCATAGCATCTGAATTTGAAAGGTACCCGTCTTGGCGCCCGTAAATGGGCCGTGGTGTGAACCCTACTTTTCACAGCCAGATGTCCACACCAGATCAGCCACTGCAGCAAATCACATGATTTTTGGTGTTTTGGTGCTCTTGTAATAAATGAACATCATTGCAAAAGAATTGGATTGAATCCACTCAGTGGTTGGTGAGATGTGCATTTTGGGTCATTTCCCTTAGAAAAAATCAGCAAAAGGGGTGCCAAAATGGGTCAAAATCCGACCCCCTTCAAACCTCAGTTTCAACATCCAATATCAATTTGCCAGGTATTTGGTATATTTCACTCAACATCCTTCTTAACAGAGACCTGCTTGACGGCTATCAAGGGCAACATGCCCTCCCATTCCTGAGCAAATATTGTCGATTCGATTAAGCTGAGAAAATGGAGGATCCTCAACCTTAGCATGCATGCATTAATTAGTTCACTGAATCATCTACAATCTTGTCCTTAAAAGCGCACAGCATGCCTCTGACATGTCGTGCACTCGAGCAACTTGCCATGAGCACAACAGCACAAGTTGCAGCACATGAGTGCATGCACACATTTTAAACGACCCGAGTGTGCGCATGCG
>LFCJ01001564.1_pt1 | contig 16151 bp, 15 predicted proteins | sample 643141 | NCBI WGS metagenome assembly LFCJ01 (sample SAMN03766243, study PRJNA286221) | soda lake metagenome | biome: soda lake; feature: Kulunda steppe; material: water; isolation source: sample B1-Br-g2 brine of Lake Bitter-1 | place: Russia: Kulunda steppe | collected 2010-07 | reverse complement strand
GAACCCTCCCGACCCCCACTAATGACCTTCTTCCTCGTTTGATGGTGGAGGTTTGCCTGGTGCTTGCACCAGATGTAAACTTCTTCCTTAATTCATGCAAACAGGGGTTACCTTGTTAGCGTAGTCTCTTCTTTTCTTTTCAAGGGGGGGCATTAGTGTGTGGAACTTGAAGCCTTCGGAGCGCAATTTTGGGCAGGTTTCCAAACTGCGCCAGGTTGCTCTGCCCCAGGCTGGGAACATCGCTGGAAGCAGTACATCCTAGTACTTGGTACCCAGGTACACTTCGGGTGAGCTGCCAAAAGTGGGGTTGAAATTTGGAAGTGGTTTAAAAAATATCGATGTTGTGGATCACATACTGTGTAAAGCATCAGACTATGTCAGAAAAGGAAAGGAAAGGAAAGGAAAACTGCATACTACACCTACTAGGTAGGGAAAAGCACTCCCTATCATATGATATCAATTAAGGAAAAGAAGACACATTGGCCCAGAAAGCCGTGAGTCTCTTCATGAGGCTCCACCAGCCTGAGGGTCAAAGAAGAAGATCTGGAGGGTGGCAAGCCGCCTGCTCCAGACCTAGACCTTGAGAACAACTGATTTTTTCAAGAGCGCGTGTGGCATAAAGCACAGAGTGAGCTTGTAATTTAAGAGCAGTCTTATGGGCTTTTTGTGCAACGAGGCTGAGCTCTTGAGGATGATTTGAAATTTGAGAGGTATACTATACGAGTAGATAGAGCCTCCCACACCAACTTGTTGAACAAGGATGTTGTGAAGGAAGACCTTTTCTAGCCATCTAGTGCTTCAAGCAGGTTGCAAAGAATCATTCTTTGAGATGATCTCATGTTGCCTTCTAGGGCTTCTTGCTAGGGAAACAAAGCTAGAAAGGAAATACCACGGTCTAGCCATGCTAATTTTGGAACGTTTAAAAATCACATTTTCAGAGCTTTGTTGTTATAATTAAAGCATTACAAATAGCTTGGGATGGATTGTTGCAGGGGTTGAGGAGTTGTGCAACTTCAAATCCCAAGTTGTCTGCAGCCGTTGCAGTGCTCTCAGCATGACATTTCCCTACTTACGCATGCCATCAGGGGATCCCTGAACGTGCAACTAGCTCTGGACGTCAAGCAGGCAGCGGGGCACCTGCGATGGGAAGTCGGCTGTCCAGCCTCGCAACCTGTGGGTTCGGGGTTCGAACCTCACTGGAGGCTCACAATCGGCTAAGCTGCCCTCGTTTGGCAGATACAGCCTTCAAACCTTAACCTGAATTTCCAACAATCCGATTAGGGGTGAGTCAGCCAGGGACCCTGGCTGCACGTCACCTTGCACTTGTTGTAAACTAGGAGCATGGGGTTGCATATTTGCAAGTGAGCACAAGGGAGCGCACCGGTACCAGATTGTTACATGGAAATGAGGCTACCGAGAAAAGGCAATCATTTTTACACCGAAGGCATGCAAAAACAATGCTGTCAAGGCCACAACTTCGGTTTTCCAGCAAGTGTACCCAGCCCCGCAACCAACTAACATAATTGCAGAAATTGAATCCAGGCAATCCCGATATTATTCAAACTCCCAGCCAGCTAAAATCTTTCAAGGTATGATGCAGCATCCATTCAATCAAGTTGAGCACAGTCACCAAGGACCTTCCGAGGAAAAGAGCAATAGAGCTCAATTGCAAAAGAGCAGTCTCTGTAGCAGAGATAAATTTAAGCACTCAGGACAATGAATCTCTTCAACTGGAGTGGGAGTTCTGGGGTGCAGGAGTATGAAAATAGATGGTACCCTCTTCACTTACAAGGGAGCAGTTGGCCACTTCCATTTTTTACCATATCTAAGTGCGTAAGACTGGTTTGTGTACAGATGCCTGCTCAATACGTACGCAGTGCTTAACTTCAGGCAAATACATGTAGCATTCAGAAGGCAGCTCTACTCACACAGCACAAAGGAGATGAATATACCATGTTGTAAACCTCAACATCCTGCCCTTTTTAACTGAAGGCACATAAGACAGGTAACAACACATTCTACACCAAGCAGCAAGGTATTATCAAACTTACGTTCGTTAGGGCAGCACAAGACCACACTACTACCACCTGATGGATTCGATAAGGCTACATGAAATGCTCATCACTGGCATCAACCGTGCCCACAAATCAGGCAAGCACACTTGGCAGGCAACATGCCATGGATGATCCTGCTCACTGAGCGAGCAAATTGGGTGAGGCCATGGCAACCAGCATTAGCAATGAGCCGAGGTTCCAACACTTCGGGAGACATCACGTCTCCATGTGTGCACATCAATGATATTATCACAACGCATACACTCCAACGCGAGTTCAGTTTGCTGGAATTTTACGTGCACGTTAAGTGCAGTAGTGTGCGTACCATAAAAGCAGCAGAGGTTGACCAACCGCAAGCATCCAGAGGCACTTGCACGCTAGATGTCAACACCCGGTCATAAAATTAAAAGTGTCACAATGATGCACTCTCAACCAAATGCACATCCTTCAACCACAGGGTCAGCAGAATCAGAGTCACAACCAGATAGTGCATGCTCAGGAATACACATAAATTGTGGCTACAAGCCCTGCACACAGGAGCGCTGGTCGTCATCACAGACACAAGATGCTGTTCCTGATAAAGCTGTTGCTTGTCATGTCGCATCATCATATCTGCTCAGACACAGGCATCCATCTGAAAGCTCACAAGAAGCACTCATCGCTTTAACCCCATGGCACAATGCAGAGGTTTCAATTTTAAAGGGCAGACAATACACAGACAGCTTGGCATGCACTGTTGCTGCCAGCCAAGCAACAGAGTCATGATCTAGCTCACCTTCTATGTACATGGATAAGTATCGGCCCTTTCACTACCGGTCCTCACATGCCCGCGATTGTCTCCATGGCACCTAGCACTAGATGGCATTGCTCGTAGAGCTCATTGTCGTCCATCTGTTGAGCCATGAGTGACACGCCTTGGGGCAGGCGCTGCAGACCAGTGCTTTTGTCTTCGTCATTCTCTCCTGCCTTCTGCATAGGGGGCGGCAGGGAGCAGCTGCACCCCGCCTTCTGGCTCCATCCGCCATTTGTTGCAGGGTCAAACAGGTAGGTCCGCATCCTCCCCTGCAGGATGCAGTAAAGAAATCAGGCGGCTGTCAAAGTGCACTTGATAAAGGGCACGACCAGCATTCGAAGTTCAAACATTTGGCTATGCTGCCGCCCAAGACCCGGGATGCTGGGGCTCTGATTGAAAGAGAGGGGTCCGAGATAGAGGGCTCTGAGGGAGAGGGCTCTGAGAGGGAGGGCTCTGATTGAGAGCCCTTGGCAACTAGGCCTACTGACTTGGCAAACTGGTTCTCACGGGCAAAGATGCTACGTTGGGCAAGTGTGTGGCCAAAAACCGCAGTTTTTCCAAGCATCTGATGTACTTGCAGGTCCTTTTTGTTTGCAAATGGAGGTATGTGACAATCAGCATGTTCAAGATTTTCTATTTGATGTGCTTGTTGTTCAAGTCTAAAACACACTGTCCTTCTCGTCAACGACATCACAGATATAGGGCAGTTGAAAACTGTACCATAGTGCTCCTTTGATCTTGCGACTCCTTAATCTTGCGAGGTCCCAAAGTAATAACATTAATTTATTTGCGAGCATTAAGGGGCTGCCAGGCCTCTAATCTAAAACCCATATTTGCCAACTTCAGGTTTTTGCGACCTCTTTCATTCCCTGCTTGTCTAGTACACTTGGTGCTCATTCCCCCTCCTTTTCTTCATCTGAGGATTCTGAGGAGGTCTCTGACTCTAGCTCCTACAGCTCCTCCCAAGCCCTCTACTTCCTCCTGCTCCTGCATCTGCACCGGCAACTCTCCCAAACCGCTCTGCCATGCTCTGTGCAAAATCCTTCTCCTATTCACTCCATTGCTTCAGCTTGAGAAATTGTGAGGCCCGTAGCTGCACGTGCACATGCCCTTTTCTGCCCACCTCCAACCTGAGCCATACCCGCTGCTGCTTGTCCCATTCAGCTGCTGCTCTGCCTGAGTAGTGCAGGCGTAAGCTCACATGCACTTGATGGTTGGGCAGTCACAAGGGCTGCCACTGTACCCACACCAAAGGCTTCACTTTAATGGACGTTGGAGCAGGTCTCTCCAGCCTTGGCCTGTCCACAGGCCTGGGTGGAGCAGGAGGGGGGCTGGCTGCAATGGCAGCAGCAAGCATCCTCTCATGCTCAGCAACTCTCTGAGCCAGGGAGGGGTCCTGGCGGATACATAGCTCCCCAGGCTGCCCGTCGCCCTCTGAGCCCTTCCATACAACCCACATTTTAGTGTCCTTCGCCCGTGGGGCATGGGGGTCAAAAGGGGGGGCCCAGGCGGGGCAGTGGCTAAACTACCATACCTTGCAAGCTTTTCAAAAAGTAATCTATTTTACTCCTGGCGGGTTGCAAGGGGGTGTTGGAATTAACTAATTAATTGCAAGATCCATAGGCGCACTATGGTACTCTAATGCATTACATTGGCCGATTTTTTGTGCTCATACGCCAAATCGTATGGTTTTTGGTAACCCTACAAATCATAAACGATAGAAGTACAAGAGTTCCACAAGCTCCCCAACAGGGAAGGGCTTATTTGCCTGCCGCCTGGTGGGCGGACCACTGGTGTATTTGCATTCTTGCATTGAGAACCTGGCAAGAAAGGTGCGACTCTTCTTATGTGTAGAGACGACTGTGCAACACCCACTTCTTGCCTCTGGTCCCACAATGGGTGCTCCCTCAGCTGCACCTGGAGTATTCCCCCCCCCGACTTTCTGTGCAGATGAACGGGTGAGCAAAGGACAAGTCTGCAAGATTGCAATCGGCAGCAATGTTTGATCTCCAATTGTACGTATCAATGCTTTTCCACAAACGTCCCGAAAAAAAGAACATCAGATATGGAGGCATGGGACACGGCCTTTTGGACTCTCACCCTGACTCGACAAGGCAAGATTAGCTTAGTCATAGTATGCAGACCATCTAAGCCCTTTTCCTATCACTGGCCGTGGTCATCCAGGCGTGCACCTGCACACTGCTACCCCCCTTGTGCCACATGTCGGCCATCTTGTCTTCACCAGAAATACTGCTGTGGTCCCAGCTTTTCTTGCTCAAAAGTAGGCCTGGACATTTACGCACCTTTCCCTTGACTTCAACTCCGCCTGTTGCTTTCCAAGCATACTCTGGTAACAGAGCATGCGTCGTCTCAGACACATGAATGCATCCGGGATGGCCTGTTAAAGTAGGGCACAGTGGGTCCAGGCAATGGGTTGATGTCTGAGAGCCGGACGGGCCAGACTAGACCAATTTTGTTGCCACTATGTTATGACTGCTATGAATCGGCCACTTGCTGGCTTCATCCACCTTGATTCAGGGCCGGGCAAAACTTAAGCCACATTGAGCAACTTCTTATCCTACCAGGGGATGCCTGCTGTTTCCAAAGATTAGAAGAAATGATTCCCTAACAAAACATAAATTGGTATGGTATTTATTTCCATTACTCATACGCTGGATCCGTGATATCACAGGTAGATCATGCAAATATTTGCAGGAAGACTAAGGTGTGATTCATTTTGGTACGACCAAGTTCAGAGCAACATGTGATTTGCAGAATACCTACCACTCGACTCCATCCTCGACGCGGTATTCCTGCTCAGGGAGCATGATAATGGAGAACAAGGATCAATTAAAAAGCTGACAAAAAGGGCATGAGATCTGGCAACCTTGCCTGTGAAAGAGTTCCTTACATGGCATCATGGTTTTGCTAATCTGTGCTGATTTACTCACATTGCATCTCCGAAACATGACAGCTTGGCAAGCTTTGTGCCTGTAGAAGAAGAAAGCAGCAAATATTTAGGTGTACATGGGAGCGTTGCTTATGGGTCTGATGGACCCAACAGTCCCTTAGGCTGCTTTAACTAGTGAAAAAAAGTCGAGGCTTGCTCTTTCAAAGCATGTTGGCAACAACAACAGTACATCAGGAACTTGGTCAACGAAGGTGACCTGTACAAAATAGGTCTGCTATTTGCATCATTCCCTGCATACCCATTTGGCATCCTTGATAAGAATTGTACGTATAAACATTCATAAGCATAAAGGATAAGCAAGCTTAACAGAACATCGTGTTTTTACGCTTCCAGTTGGGGACAGATGCCAAGTTTGCTGCAGCGTGAACCCAACTTTTGTCACAGCTATTTGCCCAGGTCACTACTCAAAGCGGGTGTCTATACAGGCGTACTTGCTCGAGTGCACTCTTCCTCTGTTTCCAAGCTTTTGGTGACTCACCTATGAGACCAGTTATCAAGTCACCCTGCAAAAAGGGTTTGAATCAAGATGACAAGTATAAGCTCGGACTAATAAAGAAAATGACTCAGAAACCGGACTGCTGCCAACCTCGGCCCATGCGAGCTGGATTTCATGCGGCAAGTAAGCATTTGTGCACAACAAGCAAAGCTTACCGTGTGAATGCCAACGCGCACTCTTACAGGCTCGTCTGATTTGGGCATCCTTATCTGTGTAGAAAAAGGCAACCAGGAGGACACGTATGTCGAAGGATGTCATGTTCTTTAAGAATGCTGTTATTTAAGGCAGCCACTGCTGGACCACATAGCCATTAAGCATCTTAGGATTGTTAAGCAGATACGACATACCCTATACACAATGAGAAATCAAATCAAACGGCAATCGCCACAGATCCTCACATTGGCAGTTTCGACGAGTAGGGCCTTAGCGAACTCCTGCAAATTTTGAAAGCACACACATGCTGTGATCAGCTCAGCAGGAGGGATAGGCTCTGTGTCAACTAGTTATGTTGCACGCATTTTAAGAAAGACATGACACGATTGCAGTTATTTGGTCCACGCATACATATATACACACATACGCACGCACACACATACGCACCATGACCCGTCGTGCAGACTCAATGTGGTCGTGAGTATCAAGAGTACGCAGAAATCCGTCTTCAGGCTCTTGTGACATGATGCCGGCAGAGACAATGTAACAATCCCCAGCAGTTTCCACCTGCAGGGATCAACCCGAATGTCATACACACGCGTCTACGTCTACCTACCTGATCCTTTTGTGAGGTCCTGGTAAAACAAGGCCCATACGCTACATGGGGGCCTGAGTGCTTCTTTTTGAGCTGCTTCTGCTCAGTGGAAGTGCACAACGAGCTGCACTTCCGGCATGCACTATGCATCTTGACATAAAGCTTTCTGCCTACCGTTGTACTCCTAGGGATTTTGCAATTAATTCATGTACCAGGGTGTTCCAGCACCCTCTCGCAACTCGCCAGGAAATTAGTGATTTTTTTTTAGAGCTCGCAAAATATGGTAGTTTAGACACTGCCCTGCCCGAGCCCCCCCTTTGGACCCCCCCACGACCCAAGCGGGCAAAGGAGACTTTTCGATGTGGGTTGCACAAAACGGAAGGGCTCAGAGGGCGACAGGCAGCCTGGGGAGCAATGTATCCGCCAAGACCCCACCATGGCTCAAAGAATTGCTGAGCGTGAGAGGGTGCTTGCTGCTGCCATTGCAGCCAGACCCCCTCCTGCTCCGCCCAGGCCTGTGGATAGGCCAAGGCTGGAGAGGCCTGCTTCATCTTTCGTCAAAGAGAAGCTTGTGGTGTGGGTACAGCTGCTGCCCATGCAGCTGCCCAGCCATTAGGTGCATGTGAGCTTGCGCCTTCAATACTCAGGCAGAGCAGCAGCAGAGGCAGAGAGAGCAGCTGAATGGGACAAGCAGCACCGAGTATGGCTCAGGTTGGAGGTGGGCGGAAAAGGGCATGTGCACGTGCAGCTACAGGCCTCACCATTCCCCAAGCTGAAGCAATGGAGTGAACAGGAGAAGGAATGTGTACTGAGCATGGCAGACCGGTTTGGGAGGGGTGGGAGCCGCAGTGTGCTGGCTATGGCAGCACTTCAGCAGCAGGTTCAGCACTTTGGGGGAGAGCCACATCCGTTCTTGGGAGAAAGCAGCAGAGCGCAAGCGGCAGCAGGCAGCTGACTTGATAAAGCCTGGAGGGGCAGGGTGCCGCTTCCTGGATGCTGCCCTCATGGCAGAGATCTGCAGAGCCATCATTGCCCAAGTGAATGCTGGTGTGGAGGTCAGCGCACCCTTGCTACGGCCCTTCGTCATTGGCATCATCATTGGTCGCGGCAGGGTGCGTGCGCGTGTGCATGTGTGTATATGTGTGTGCATAACTGCATACGAGCACAAGCATGTTTTAAGTGCTTGCTGAGCTTCGCGTTGGGTTGGTTTCCATAGTCAGAGGTACAGGTTGCATACTTGCATGCTCATAGTCAGAGGTACAAGTTGCTTACTCGCATGCTCAAGCTTGTAGGACATCAATACCTGTACGCTCCAGATGACACACTAAGACAAGGGCTCGGGAAGAGCTGGAGGAGCTGGAGTCAGAGACTCCTAAGAATCCTCAGATGAAGATATGGAAGAGGGGGAGTGGGCACTAAGTGTGCTAGACAAGCAGGGAGTGAATGCAGACGCAAAACCCTGTTTGTAAATATGGGCTTAAAACAAGCGAACCCGCAACCCCTTAGAACTCACAAATTAATTGATGTAATTGTTTTGGGACCTTGCAAGATGAAAGGAGCACAATGCTAGATTGCCCAGGATAAGCAGGAGCATCAAGCATTGATAAATATTTGAATGAAGACTTGCTGGTTGTGTGGCTGCTCTGATGTCCTGTTATAATACTTGGCACTGCCTCCTCTGCGCTGAGGTTGCAGGGAGATCACAACCTTGCATGAGCAATACCGGTTTTATGCAAAATAATGTGGTAGCTTTACCTTGTGGACCTTGAACTGGTCAGTGAGCCGGTCCAGTGACGAGAACAATGTGTTCAGTAAGACCATAACGTCCCGAGGCTCCACATCCTTTGCCCAAGATGTAAATCCCACAATATCTGCAGAGGGGGGTTGCAGGCTGAGGAGCTGTGGCTCAACCAGAGGCTTGTGCATTCAACTTCACATCTTCTCCATCTGCTGGCTGCAACATGAGCATAACAGACCGTAGCCTACCATGCAGAAATATCTGAATTGTATTGCAGGAATGCCAGCAGGTCGCTAGACTAGAGAAGCTCTAGACAGCATCTACAAAGAAACTTGTGCGGAGCAGCTCATACCCACCCATGAACATGAGGGTGACCTGTTGGTGGCTGCGAGCAAGCTTAGACATGTTTTCTGGTAAAGCCGCCGCTGCACTGCTGTTGCACGCCAGGAATTGGATTGCATGCTGCAGATGTGTGTAGGCAAATAAGTAAACAATAAGTACCAACAGAGTCCAATGTTATCTTTTCTCTGCAAGGTGCTCGTGCACTTGCTCCAGCTCAGATCCCAAGGAAAGCAGGTAAGATTTTCATTTGCGGCAAATACCCACCTGTGGCAAAATGCTAGACAGCAAAGCAAGTTGGTTTTCCGCCAATGACATCAGTGCAGCTTGCAGTTGGACGTGCTCCGATACATCTGCAAAAGTCATGACTGCCCTTGGGTACCTGGAATGGCAGATGAGAGCACACACAATTTATTTGAAATACCATTTTGAATCTGGAACGGCAGATGAGAGCACACATGGTTTATTTGAAATGAAGGACCATTTGTATCTGGAATGCCAGATGAGAGCAAACACATTTCATCTAAAACGAAGCCCCATTTGAGTCTGGAATGGCAGATGAGAGCACATATGCTTCACTGAAACGACCACCTTTGAATAACATCATGGCAAAAGCTGTGCACCCTGGGGATTGCATTTCAGGCAGGTCAGGTTCTGGGTGAGAGATTTGTTCGCATTAACTCCTTTCTGAATGAGGTTCCCCAACGCTGCCGATGGCATCATGCAATAGATTAATTAGGGTCATTCAAGGTGGCATTGCTTGCACACATCCATCAAAGGGCACAGAGTATGTTGCACAACTCTATCAAAGGGGGGGGGGCCCATCTACCTGTCAGGTCCTGCGGTCAGAGGACAAAACGAAACTTCAAGCAGTGTTTTCAGTGTCTCCGCTTTTGAAGAGGGTCCCGGATCATATGAGGAGGTGGCTGCGCAGCCCTGGCCACTATTGCTTGTGGCGCAAGATTCTTCTGCGACCTCTTTCAGGACTTCAAAGTGCACAGGAGCTTGACCTGCAGATTCGTACAGTATTTGCGAGTCAGCCTGGGGGGTGCAATCATGGGCGGACCATGAGCCTAGGGGGTGCAATCATGGGCGAGTCGCAGACCGTGGGCTTGGTGCGGACCAGGGGCGAGGTGTCCCTGCGCTGCATTGCATGCATGGCCCCAGTGAAGAGAAACAGCAAGCTTTCCAGACGCCAGGTGTCTCAGCGGCGGCCAAGGCAGTTGTCAGCCCAACAGCATATGCTTGCAGCCTCAGCAGCTCGTGCCCTCTGCCTTGCCTCTTGCATCAGCGCCCTTGCCAGGTTGGATGATAGCAGGTAGCGGTTCCGAAAGAAAGCCTGACCGCTGTCCCTGGACAGCTTGGGCCTTGCTTTCCTTTTGCCCGATGCGGGGTTGGGACTGAGGGGCGACCCTGGTGGGGGGGACGTCCTTAGACATCCCTTCCAGGATCGCGGCTGTCCTGCAGGTGCAGCATTTTGCACACATGGCCTCAATTGAGTGGGACAAGATAGTTTGGCACTTGAGCACCTAGCGCGTGAGGAGCGCGCCGCCTTGGAAATTCACCCCTTGCGCTGCACTCTGTCTGTGGGAAGTTGTGTAGATTGCCATGGGCTGCAAGGCATACCTTCTTGGAGAGGGTAGATGCATTGGGAGAGAGCAGGGGTCCTATCGTATAAATGTTTGTCAGTGAGAGTCAGCACAGCAGAAAGATGTACAGGTAGGTATGTGAATGAGTAGCCTATGCACACGGTCTGAGGTCAAGCCCGCCTTTCCATCAACCACTGGTCAGTGCAAACATCTGCATCGCACCGCATCGCACGACGCAGTTCCATCACCCCCTCTTTGCTTTGCAGCCCCTACACACAGCGCTCGCCTGCACAGGGCACAGGGCAGGGCGCCCTGTGTATTACCTGCCATAGCTGCCAGAGGACTGATCACATTGCCCACGCACACGGCTCAATGTAGAGCTGGTGAGTCTCTGCTTAATGCCACTTGGAGTGCCGCAGCTGGACTTGGGGGCAAGGCTGCCGCTGCTTTCTGGCGCTGCAAGGCTCAGAGCCCTGCCCTTGGTCAGAGACAGTGGAACGCCCCCGCTGTCTATGCCCTGGGCCTGGCTGGCACTTTGTGACGCCGCAGAGCTGACCCATGTGGAGCTCTCAAGCTCCGTGAAAGGAGCACTGGGAGATTGGGAACCTTGGAAGTCCACTCTGAGAAGAGAGGATGAGTCCTGACAGCTGTCTGCCCCGCCCTGCTTCATTGCCGTGGCCAGCACATCCCCTGTCTGCTCCAAATACGGCTGACTGTGGCTGCTGTGGAAAGAGCAGTCATCGCGTGGGGACAGCGGCAGTTTCAAGCCTTGGAAAAAGCTGAAGCAGGTGGGCATCTGAGCAGGGATGTCTGCATGACATGCCAAGGAACCAGCCTCCTTGATTGATCTCAGAGGCTGAGGCAAGTGCAGCTCCTGCCGCCGCTGGTGCTGCTCCTGCTGCCGCTGCCGCTGCTCCTGCTGCCGCTGCCGCTGCTGCTGCTGCTGCTGCTGCTGCTGCTGCTGCTGCTGCTGCTGCTGCTGGTAGCTTGTGTTGTCCAGAACGCTCCCATTCCCATCACCAATCAGGTATCCACTGTCCTCTATTTGCCCCTGTCCAGCCAGCAGGTTTTAGCAAAAGGATTGTTAAAAAAGACAAAAAAACAAAAGGAAAAAGCCCCGCCACAGGATTCCATCCTGATGCAATGCATAATGCCATGGGTGGCTGTTTCTTGTGCATCATGTTACATGATTCAACATGATGCTTTATTAACATTATTCATGAAAAGCGTAGAGCACCTCTAGTTAGGATGGGCTGTTATCCACTTTTTCGCATCTTTCATTCTTGTAGCAGCCTCACTCCCATGCAGTTTGTCTAGCTGGGCACAAAAAAAGGATGCTCACCCGCGCTGCCGAGACATAGGATGGAGGTGATGCTGAAGCGTCAGTTACAGACTTGGCTCGCCCAGCATTGCAAGCTGTGCAGGCGCTGTGCATGGCGTGATCAGTGACCTCTTCAGCGCGCAGCTCGTGCTCTACCACCACCCTGCATGTGGAGGGAAGTGCATGCGCTTTAAAATCCACCATTGCAAGATTGATTGTCGCAGGGAGGAAAAGCAACAGCTGCAACTCAGGTCAGTTTACACTCAGCATTGTATATTGTAAAGTTGATATAACCGCGTACTCTCCTGCAGCTGATCCAGAGCCACCCTAGCCCTTTCAGACTGCACACTTGTGAAAGGGTGCGGAATTGCTGTTTTCAACCATTCAACACGCATCAGAGTGCTAGAAATTAGTCATGATCAGTAAGGGGCCAATCATAGGCAGTTTCACAGGCCGCTTCTGCGAATCTCTCCGCAAAATCGATTCTGAAATAATGATCCGATTGTACTCACACAGCATGTAACCTGACTGGACATGCAGAATGTACTGTGCATGCCACAGGTTGAGCAAATGGTCTCTTTAAGACACTCACGTGTGTGGTGTGCCCTGCAGCACCGCTGCCAAGGCAGCTTGTGTCTTTTCAGCACCAAGAAGCCGGACCAGGAAGCCTGACCCTCCCTCATCTTTGTGATCTGAAATACGGTCGAGAAGGGCGGCGATGCCAGGCGCCTGGAGCGCCGGGCGGACTGTTAAGATCTTGCATGTGTCAGTGTGGACATACTGCAAGACATCTGCGCCATCTTGCGCCAGCGAGCTGCTGAGGACGCCGGAAGCCACCAGCGAGCCTGTTACCGTGTGTGAGCAACGCACAGAGTGTGCCTTTTACAGGGGTCGCCTGTCTTATGTGAGTGCTTGTGCATCAAACCCAATGTGCACCAAACACACTGAAGACATAGAACTTAGCATGGCAATTTGAAGCTTCGCAACGGCAGTGACCCTGCAGCATGTCCAACAGGGAGAAGCCCATTCAATTGCAAACTGGCCAGGTGTATGCACTAACGTAGTGTGATGCAGGCGGGCATATGGCTCCCATGAGCGCTTGAAAAGGCTTGTGCAATATTACCTTGCTCCGCTTGTGCTTGCTTCGCATGCGCAGATTCGTTGGAAGCGCCGGATTCATTTGAGGCTCCTCTGGCTCTGGGAGGTGTTCGTCTGGCTGAGGGTGTCCGGGCAGGAGCATCTGTAAGTCCTGGATGTCCGAAACACTGAAGCACCTTTAACATCATTTGGTCGCTTGCATATTTTAATGCTATTGGAGAGTTCATAATAGTTCTTAGGGCCACATTGTTGCCTTTATTGGACACTTGAAGATGACACAAAATGACACTTAATAAATGACAAGCTTATATATTTTTTATTTTAATTGAAAGCGTATGTGCTGCCCACCATGAACTGGCTTGACAATCGTCTGCGAAGAGGGATGTGTCGCAGCCCGCAGCCCGTGGATCTGACAAGTGTTGTACAAGGACATGTCCTAGCAGGCTTGAGCCTGCACTGCTCCGTGACTTGGTATAGCCCAAGCTGGGGCATGTAACTGAGTGTCGAGGGCCTAAGAAAGAACAAACGTCCCATCTGCGCTCAGTTTGTTCCTGCACAGAGTGATGGCAAGAACGCAGCTGTCCAGTCTGCTCTGTCTTGTACATCATCTAAAGTTGTGATGATTAATGGCGCTACCATGCTGGGTGCTGTGGAGACTAGACAGCAGTAGGAGAGGAAGCGCTGCCCTGGATACAAGGAGGATTGCATTGTTGCAATAAGTGTAGCCTTTTCTGGATTCTGCTTCTTGGTGCTTAGCATCCCAAATGTACGCTTGGTCACAGCATGAAGGCCCCCTCCCACGTGCTGACCGACCCCACGTCCGTTGAAGCGTGAATGACAAGCAGAAAAGGGGGCGCAAGGCTGGGAATGCCATAGGGGCCACCAGTGTGGGCAGCTGCCCTTTTTCTGAGAGCTTGCGTAGTTCTGAGAGCTAGCTAGCTCCTCCTAGCTTCTACAAGGTGGATTGGCGCAGTGCGCTGGGTGATGGTTTAAAAGTTCGTGGGGCTGAACAGAAGTGGCATGTGGGGACACACTGCAGGCGGGTCAGGCCATTTCACTTTGTCTTGAGAGGTAGACATGGGTAAACCTGTCCACGTTTTCCAGTTTCAAGGTTTAACGGCCAGCCTGGTCATTAGGATAATTAGTTCTGGTCATGTGGCTTCACATTTCAAAAGCATGCGCGGGGGCTGGACGTGCTTGATTGGACTTGTGCTTGTTCAAATTGTTGGAGCTGGACATTTGCCTTAATCTCCCTATGGTGCTGAACATAGGCTTCACATAGAAGTACTTTGGGACTGAACAGTTGTGGGGAGGGGTGTTCTGGGGCTGAGCAACAATGAGGTCATCGCACAGACCATGTGCTTTAGGCAACTTTGGGGCTGTGCACACCGAACGCATTGTGCAAGTCGCCTGTTGGAGCTGGATGTGTGCCTTTTCCTGTTTACCTTTAGCTCTCCTCTACCTGCCAGATGGTTTTGCCTGCTTATAAGGTTCTTGCCTTGTCTATTGCTATCATAGCTCATTGGCAGTGACCAATAAGCCAAACGTTATGACTTTCGGTTAGTACTAGTAAACCTACAGTCTGGCAGTAGTTAGCCTGTCACCCCTCTTGGCTGAGGGAGATCATACGATGGGCCAGGGAGACGTTCCCTCCACCTGGCCCACACAAACACTCAAGCCAGCTGCAGAACTCAACATTGAACGTTAACATGATGGAATACTGAACAGCCTTTTAAAGATCACCTCCATCCTTCCAAAACGCCGCACCCTCAAAATGACTCAAGGGCAAAGGCCATGCCTCTCCCCCAGACTAAGTCACTCACAGGGTCACAGGAAGGAGATACCCACTTAGTCACTCAAAGAAAAGAAAGAAAAGAAACTATGTAGGCAGTGAAACCACTCCCTACATCGATTAAGGAAAAGGAGACACATTGGCCCGAAGAGCCTTGAGTCTCCTCCACCAGGGAGAATGAAGAACTAGTGAGGATCTGGAGGGTGACAAGCCGCCCCCTGCTCCAGACCAAGACCTTGAGAGCAACTGGATTTTTCAAGAGCGCGTCTAGTAGTTGTCAGTTTGTGTGCATAGAGCACAGAATGAGCATGTAGCTTAAGGGCAGTCTTATGGGCTTTTTGTACATTAAGGCCGAGCTCTTTAAGGTGATTCAAAGTGTGTGAGGTAAAAATAGAGCCTCCCACACCAAAAAGGATCGTGTGAAGGATGACTTTCTTCACAGCGAGTGAACACCAGTGTCTTTCTGTGAAATCTCATGTGCACAATTCTAGGTCCCGTGCGGGTTTGACCACAAATCAGGGACCCTGAAATACATACGCATATCCGTGCGTTGAATATTTGCAAAGAAGAGGCAAACTATTCCTGGTACACAGCACACTTAATCATGGTGTACCCAAGGAGAACTTAAAGAAGCATGGCAACAAACTTTGCCTGTTCATGTTCATTGTAGCAGGGGATCTTGCAAGTGCCCACAAGCTCATGCGTAAGCTTTGGAGCGTATGCTTGTGGACGCGAATGCGCACAATTAGCATGCACGAGATGCATGGGAGACCGTCGTTGGTTGTCCAAGGCAAATTTAATTGCAATATTTCCGAGCAGCGTTTCTGGTACCAGTGGATCGATATGCAGCATCCATGCATCACCGTCTACCTATAAGTCAGACATTCTGGCTCAGGCATGCTGGACAGCTGCCCGCCCACGTGTACATGTATTTAGTGTATTTAGGAAGCTACCTCTACTATCACATATGTATGTTATGCACGCTTGTTTGCTCAATTTGTAAAGCCACAGCAGGACATGCACAACAAAAATTCTTGGCTTTGAAGCCAGATTCCTGCAGCTGTGCAGCCATGAGCACTACACTTTTCTCATAGGCTCGTTCTATAATTTGAAGAAGTGATTCACCACAGGGCCATAGAATGTGTGTGTTTTTTGCTTGTGTGTTTGTGTGTGTGTGTGTGTGTGTGTGTGTGTGTGTGTGTGTGTGTGTGT
>LFCJ01001562.1_pt1 | contig 16166 bp, 24 predicted proteins | sample 643141 | NCBI WGS metagenome assembly LFCJ01 (sample SAMN03766243, study PRJNA286221) | soda lake metagenome | biome: soda lake; feature: Kulunda steppe; material: water; isolation source: sample B1-Br-g2 brine of Lake Bitter-1 | place: Russia: Kulunda steppe | collected 2010-07 | reverse complement strand
GTGCTTGGTGCACATCTGGCCCCAAACTGACCAGTTACGCTCGCAGACACAAGCTGTGGGAGCATACATAGCAGCTGCATTGTGGCAAGGGTGAAGAAGCCATGCTTGGACGCCCACAGGCGCAAGAATTTGACAGACTGAATGGTGGGGTCTGAAGTGCCTGCTGCTAACAAGTGCTTTCCTTCCCTTTCTCTTTCCATTCTTTCACAAGTTTGAAGCACATTAGCAGGGCTACTAGCTCTCTGGAAGGATTGGTAGCCCATTACCCTGTCAGTCATGTTCATCACATCATCACGCTCCTCATCGTCCCACACCACCTTGTCTCTCATTTTAAATTTATCTTAAAATGTTATAAATGGCTTGGTGTTATTTGAGGGTTTTCAAGCACATTTTTGCACAATAACGGCGTTTACCAGTCAAATAGGTGACACTCGTCGGTGACGAGGGTTCCCCCCATCCCCCAAAGAGACTCGGCGAGACTCGCCGAGTCTCGTTGTCGGCGAGTCTCGGCGAGACCCCTGCCCAACCTTACCAGTAATGCATGAAACAGACTACCTATTAGGCAAGCTGCACAGTAATGCATCACAAAATCCCCCTGCTCTTAAGAATGAGGCTGACAAAGGATGACTGATTCAGATGGAGGTGAGATGTTCGCTATGCGCTAGGAAGTTGTAAATCTGCACTGGCCTTTTGCTCCTCTTAATCAAACCCCTGCATAAAGAGGCAATGATTTTTGCCTGCCTATGTATGCACTATCCATGCAGTGTGCTTCCGTAACTTCTCAAATGATGCTGAAAGGCAAGAAGCTGTTGCGAACCTGGACAATTCTCTGGGGGTGAGTTGCTTAGAGTGCACTGGCAGTGTGCCTTTATGAAAAGCACCTGCTCTTTCTTTAAGTGCTGAAGACTTGAAAGCATAATCGGACAGTGGTTCTCTCTGAGTTATGCTGTGCTTTCATTCCAGATTTGTTTCACTTGAGCACGAACACAGTGACAGGCAATGCTTCTCTCTTCCTGCCTGCAGGAGTATTCCTGGCATGCTTTCTGTTTAAAGACCCGCATGACTTGCTGCTTGCATGCAGGATTTGTTTAAGTGAGGGGCTCATTTAGGTCATGACAAATCACAACCATGCCGAACATATTCATGGGTGTTGCAGGTTGCTAAAACTAAATGCAGGAGAATGAAGAGCCTGGAAGAGCTTATTTCGAAGCTTTGCACACAATCAACTGTGTGTCTGTAGGATTTACCTGGGCAAATAAACCAGCATAAAGCAGAGGAAGACCAGGCACAAGCCACACTGACGCGATTGGAGGAGTTGAATGCGCTGGTCGCCAAGGCATCCACGCTGGAAGCAGAGCAGATCACTCCCTTGACCAAGAAGTGTGTACATGGATACACAAACGCACCCTGAGGCTGCATGCGGCGCAAGCCTGCAGGATCTACCTTATGTGCGGCACATCTCATGGTGGCCACGCTATTAGCAGATATCTGTGGTGGTCATGTGTGTAGCCACGGTCATGAGCGCGTGCATGAGCGCGTGCATGCGCTGTAGGATCTACCGTATGTGCGGCACATCTTGTGGTGGCCACGCTTTTAGCAGACATCCAAGGCGGTCATGTGTGTAGCCACAGTTGTGAGCGTGTGCATGAATGCATGCGTGCGGGTGTTTTGCTTGTGGCTATGGCATGCAAGCATTTGGAGTGTATGCAATGATGACAGCAAGATAGATAAAGACACTCTTTTGCAGATCAGGTAAGACGGAGCTTGTGCTTTCCAGCTTGGTCCTAATTCATATTGTGGGGTTGTGCATGTGAGACGGGCTTTGCGTCTAGGTGGCTTGTGGGTTTTCCAAGTATGACAGGGAGATGCTGCTTGTAATTAAAAATGTTGCCGCGCATGAGCTGCAAAGCAGGGCCGCCTTGGCTGACTGCTTACCCAAACCACCTGTGTTGCAGTATGTCGTTTCTTGGGGGATATCCTGAGGTATTCTTACCCGCCGCTCCTTCAAGCCTGTTTCAGCTTCCAACATGGCATTTTTGCACTGGCACTTGAGTGTTCTTTGCTTCCAAGGATGCCTGAGTTGTGCATGAAAGTGGTCAGGCCATTACAGGCTGTGCTCATGGGGCAGCCCTTGATGACGGTGATGGTGGTGATGATGGTGGTGGTGGTGGTGGTGGTGATGGTGGTGGAAATGATGATGGTGATGATGATGGTGATGAGACAATGATGATAACACAACAACTATGTCAAGCCAAATTGTTGTTTCTTGACAGGTCAACAATTAGGCCTACACACATACTTGACATGATACGCGACCCTGTGACAACCAACATGGTCAGGCTCCTAGCATGAGCTGCATGCTTAGCACATGCCCAAGTTTTTGAAGGACCTCCTTTGGGCCTCTGACACGCTTCATGCAACTGCTGTATTTCACACATGCAGGAGGGACACCCTGCAGCTGCAATACTCTGACACATCTGTGAAGGTGGAAGATCTGAGGGAGCAGGTGCGTCATTTTCTACCTGGGTTCTGGCTGGGGTAGATCAATTATGAAATGGCCTCTTGTGATGAGAAGTTCCGGCGCACATTGCATAATGCAAGGTCCCCGAATCCTGGATAGCATGCATGAGTGTTGTTTGTGCGTGTCACGTTGCTGGAGGTGATCCATGTGGATTAGATGCCGTGCAAACAGGCTGATCCTCCTCCTGCATCCCACCTGCGTCTTGCACAGCAACAGAGCTTTGAGCGACGCTCATTGGACGCATAGCCTTTTGGAACGTTGAATGACCACAAGCACTTGGTATGGAGAGGTGTTTTGATCATCATTTCTGGAGGCCAGCATCCACCTTGACCCTGCCTTTGCCTCGTTTGCACAGCTTGGCGTGATGGATCATGATATGAAGACCAAAAAGGAACTGGTGGCGGAGGTGACTGTGACCCTGGAGCACTTGCAGCAAGAGCTTGGCGGGCTCCGAGAGGAGGTACGCGCGTGTGTGCTACTGGTGCATGTGCTGGCCTATCCTGTGAGAGTGTTCTGCAGTGGACGCGCCCTTCTTATTACTTGCGAACGCTACATGGTGGCGCAAGCTGCTACCAGGATGCAGGGGAATTTCATGGGATTTTGGTTACATGGTGTGTTGATGGAACGTGAGTGGTCTGTGGCTGGCGGACAAACGTGGACCTCATAGTGCTTGCGAATCAGGTTCTTGGAAAGTCTGCATTGCAGAGCTCATGGAGTTGGCATGCAGGGAGGTTCCTCCAGATACTTGCTCCACTGTGCCTTCATTGCGGCATGTGTGCCAAGGCAATGAGATTGGCTCCCCTTTGACGCATCCACCCCATGTGTGCCAAGGCAATGAGATTGGCTCACCTTTGACGCATCCACCCCATGTGTGCCAAGGCAATGAGATTGGGTCCCCTTTGACGCATCCACCCCATGTGTGCCAAGGCAATGAGATTGGGTCCCCTTTGACGCATCCACCCCATGTGTGCCAAGGCAATGAGATTGGGTCCCCTTTGACGCGTCCACCCCATGTGTGCCAAGGCAATGAGATTGGGTCCCCTTTGACGCATCCACCCCATGTGTGCCAAGGCAATGAGATTGGGTCACCTTAGACGCGTCCACCCCGTTTGCCACGCCCGCTGTGCAAGAAGATGGCTTTTGGCTCAGATGCAGTATTGAGCACGGCTGGTACAGGAACCGGCTCGAGCAAAATTAGGGTTGGGGGGAGCCTGGTCTTGTCAGATTTTTTTGCAGCTCTTGGGTCTCACAACAGTTAAGGTCTAATCGACCTTGTCACTTTCCGTGATTGTCAATCCTGGCTTTTCATTGCTTTCCGTAATTGTCAATTCTGGGTTCTCATCACAGATCAGCCGCCGTGAATGCATCCACTGTGCAACATGCAACTGATCAATGAAATCCAGTCCTAGTAGATGAGAGAAAGGGGCAGTGGGTGGCTCTGTTTAGCGTGTGGAACTCAAGGTATGCTCATCAAAACCAGGGGCAGAAAAGGCTGAATGTGACCCAGGAGTGCAGAAAAGGCTCTATGACACCCATGAAAGCAGGTCACACCCAGGAAAGCAGGTCACACCTAGGAAAGCAGGTCACACCCAGGAAAGCAGGTCACACCTAGGAAAGCAGGTCACACCCTGCACAGATTAAGAGCAGGATAAGCTGCTCATAGCCCGAGCAGTGCTATGCTCACTGCCAGGTGCACTGCCTTGTGCGGCATTGCGTGTGAGGGCCCTGCAGCTGGCTTGCACGGAGGCGCATGCGCCCGAGCAAATAGCTAGCGCATGCATTCAGCGGCGCGCGCGCTGCCTTGTGCGACATGCGTGTGCGCCCCGCAGGTGGGACGTATGGAGGGGCGTCTGAGCTCGCAGTCAGTGCACATGCGTAGCTTGGGGGACATTGATGATGAGCTGGAGGAGCGGGAGCGGGAGCGGGATACCAAGGAGCGGGAGCGAGATGCGGTGCTGCGCAAGAAGGAGAGGCTGAAGGAGGAGGTGCGTGCGGGAGCGAAAGGTGGTGCTGCACGGGGGTGAGGAGACTGAGGAAGAGGTACACGCGTACATGAGAGTCCTGGCTTAGGAGGCCGTGCATGCTTTCCTGGAGTCAAAAGAAGATCTGATGGCATATAGGACTCCTGGTGCAGCTGATAGCTCTGAGCAGCAGATAGCTCTGAGCAGATAGCTCTGATCTAGCAGGTGCAGCAGATAGCTCTGAGGGCACACAAGACTCCTGTGGGGGGAGTGCTGGCGCAGCAGATGGCTCTAAAAAAGGTGCACCCGGTGCTCTGTGATCTCTATCTCCTCCTTGCCATGTAAGCTGCCATGCATGTCTGGCTTCGGTTGAGGAAACAGAGAGATATAGTAAACTGCCATGCTGCCATGCATGTCTGGCTTGGGTTGAGGAAACATTAAATTATAAAAAGCCATGCCTGGACGTTCTCCATGGTCCTGAGCGGCAGCAAGCCACTGCTGCGCGGTCAAGCCTCATCGCCAGGCTCGTGTTCACGGCTTGCGTGCAGCATACAAGGTGCAAGCGGCTCCTCCACAGCATCTGTGGCCTGTGTGTGTGCAGCAGACGAGGTGCAAGCAGCTCCTGCAGAGCATGTGTGGCCTGTGTGTGCAGGGTGCACGGCTTTTGTGGACAGCACATGCTATGCAAGCCGCTCTGGCATTGTCATTGCCAGGGGACCAGCGCATGGACTGGATGCCATACTAGTTTGGGAAGTGCGCATCCTGTTGCTTAATCTCCCTAGTTAAACACCACTGAGGAGAGAGTGGGTCATTTGTGAGGGTGCAGGCAAGGCATAAGGCATATAAGGACAGGCTCACCTACCAGGCAACCCAACCCCTGCCATTGCCAGTCTGCTTTGAGCTGCTGGGATTCCTTCTTCAATTGGAGGGGTGCCCCCTTGCAGATGTTAGACACATGCAAGGCGAGGTTATGCCTTGCCTGACTGGCTAAGTGCCCCTTGCATGGTCCGTGCAGATGCTGAGCTTGACCCAGGAAGAGAGCGAGGCGAATGGCCAAGTGCTCCTGGCCACTGCTGCCAGCAAGAAGCGCGACGATTGCAAGGCAAAGGTGCGCAGGGGCAGGCAAGCAGGGGGGGTTGAGGGATGCGGGAGCATGGCCTGTGGCGGGAGCAAATGCTTTGATTTTGCATGCAAGGCATTTACATGCCTTTCGAGCACTGCGACGGACCTGCACGCTCAATCGTTGCATGCCCAGCTGGCACATCCATCAACATGTCACGTCCAGCTGGCCCTTTAGAGGTGGATCAGATCGCTGCAATGCTTTGGCATTCTTGCGGAATGCACAAGGGTGGGCACCGTGCATGGTGCCCCATTGAGGTAGGATCTGAGGGCAACTGTCAATCTACATTTGTAAGCATTGTATTAAAACAAGAGGGACAAAGTAAACCTTCAAGGAGGCTCCAGCAACAGGACTTTTCATTGCTGGCATTCCCTAGCACCTTGATGCCAAGTTGCAAGTGTATGCGTGGCTTCCAAGTATAGACATGGACACATGCACACAAACACATGCACGCGGACACCTACAATATGTATGCTGCCCCTATCCCTAAAGGTGTTAACTATACACCACAATTTCACCTCCTCCTCTGTGCCTCCTTGACCCCCTCTCTTTCAGGTGGAGGAGCTGCAAGAAGCAAATGCTGAGCTCAACAGCACCATCCAACGCTTCAGTCTTGAGTTGCACCCACTGACCACCAGCAGGGATGGCCACGTCAGCGATCGCGGTCTGGCGCGGCAGCGCATGCAGGCAAGTAGCATCGCATACAAGCTCAACGCACTAAGTGCGAGCGTGTGCGCTTGCCACGAGAGGCAATTGCTGTCGAGCGCAAGAAGGGCGTGCAAGCAAAATTTTAACGCTGCCTGCTTACCTGTGTGTGTGTGTGCTTGGGTGTGTATGTATGTGGGCTTGCATGCGTATGTATGTGGGCTTGCATGCGTGCGTTTGTATGTGGGCTTGAGGGCTTATGCAAGTGCGACAAGCTTGAAGTGCTGTCTTAAGCGTTTAAGCCTAAATGGCTGGGCCAGTGCCATGGTTGAGGAGGATAGGGGGAAGGAAAAGAGGGAAGAAGATGCAGAGAACAGGGCCTGCGCATGTTGATATTCAGATCTGGTCCAGTGGCGTGTTCAAGCTGTGAACAGGGCAGCAATCGAGGTATTTGTAGCGTGCACTTCATGTTGGTAATACATCAGGCTGTTGGGTGGTTTTGTGCGTATTGAAGAGGATCAAGGATGCAGTTTCAAGAGCAGCGCAAATTATGCCCAGGCCATGATGACATGCACCAATTCAATGGTGCGTCTCGTCTCAAAGAATGGCAACCTGCGCAAATCAAGGCGTGATGCCCTGTGCAACTTTGGGTGCTCTCGGCCCACCAGGCATTGTGTTCAAGCGCTATTGTTTGTGCGTGATGCAAGCTGTTCCTGGTCCTTGGGTGTCAAGCCCTGCAAAGCAGTGGCGCAGGGACCCAGGGAGGAGAAAAAGTCAAATCTTCCTTTGGCAGCTTGGAGTGGGGTCACAGCCGCTGGTGATGGCAGGGTTACACATGACTGTCAATTAGCCAACCCCAGGAACCCTGTTTTCTCCCTTTGTGGCCTATGCAGGCTGCTGAGGTCGCGGCAGAAGCTGAGCTGAGGGAGATATTTGAATTGTTAGCTCCGTTTGCTGCCTGTGCAGGCTGCCGAGGAAGCGGCGGAGGCTGAGCTGAGGGAGACGTCCAAATATGTGGACTCGCTGATTGAGAAGGTGGGCAGGGGTACAGCACGTGCGCGCCACATAGCCTGTGCAGGGCCAGCATATGCGCTCTTTGGGCAATTTCATCATATCCAGCCATCACCATTTAATGCTGAGCAGAGCGTGCTCCTCGTATGCGCCCTGTTCATTTGTGCATGCACTATCGTTGTTGCAGGACCAAGTTGCGCGCCTTCTGTCATGAGCATGATGCCAGACAAATATGAGTCCCTGTTCACTTTTTGTCCCATCTCCCTTTTACTGACTCGTTGACCTGCATTCCCCCTGGCTTATGTCTTTCAATGTGCATCCTCATCCAAGCCCTTTCAAGTGTGTGCATGCATGGGCTTGACGTGCGCATGCATGCACCTGCTCAAACTCATACATGCACACAGACGCAAGTACATAGTGCCCAACAGCACGCATGCCACTGCTGGAGGGTGTGAGCACACCCAAACATGCACGCATGCAAGCATGCAAACACAAACTTGCCTGCGCATACGCATATGTGCAAGATTAAAGCTCATCTGACAGAATGGGAGCACGCGCATGCATACACATGCACATGCGCACATGCACGTGAAAATGCCTGTGCGCACACAGATGCGCGTTATCCGAGCCTACGAGCTCAGCGGACGGGCTGATGAGCTGGACAGGGTGGCCGCCAAGATGCAGGACTTCCAGCGAAGGGTTGCTGCGCTGCATCAGGTGCGCCCCACGTATTATCACCCACCCAGGCGTGCCCCGTGTGCAAAGGCTCACTGAACTGCGCCAGGCGTGCCCCACGTGTTGAGGGGCGGCTCACAAAGCAGCATAGCTTGACCGGAGCGGAGGATCACGTGGCTAATCAGGGGCTGGGAGATGACTCAGATAGGTGCACGGCTGGATCTGAGGCTCTCTTGGCTTTAAAACACAAATTCACGAGACTGGCTGCTTGGGAGGTTGCTTGGGTGGCCCGGAAGCCCCACCGTGCCGGTCGCTAAGTGCGACCGTGCTAGGCAAGAAGATGGGCGTTATGCGCATGCAGGTGTGACGGGTCTGCAAAAGGATATGGCCCTTGCCTACGGGGAGGAGTGGGCCTGCAAAGGGGACGCACATGGATGTGCGTCAAGAGGGGGGTCCATGTGCAGGCCATGCAGGATGACAGCGATGGACATGCATCCACTGCACAGCCGCAGCAAGCGCGACCGACTGGCCCGCGTCTTCTATGCTCTCCTGTTCTTCTCTTCTTTGGGCCTTTAGCTGGTGCTTGCTGTGCCGGCTGTCCCCAACATTCTCATGGCCCTGGTCGCGATTCGTCCTGCTGGTCCAGCTCCGTGGTTGGCTTGTTCACTGTGCCCTATATGCGTGGCACCTACGCGTGACACCTTCCCTGTATGCGTGGCCCCTGCATGCCCCTCAAAGTGTGATAAGCGCTGCATGCATTCCCGACCCCACCCCTCTCTCTCCCTCTTTCACTCAAAATCTGGAAGAGGTTGAGGGCATTCCTCAGTCTGTGTGCGGCTTGGAGAGATTTTGAGCGCTGCCTTTTGTGCAGACTGGAGCCAACAGAACACAAGTGCAAGTTCACTGCCGTGCGCGCGCAGGAGCTCGGATAATGGGAAGCATCGCTCTCTTCCTGCGCACTGAAGCCAAACTTAGAGTGCAAGCTTCATTTGCTTTCACTTGCACGTGCAGGAGCTGGAGGAGAGTGAACGTCAGCTGTTGAGATGCCAGGAGCAGCAGGCCAGCAAGGCCACACGCAAGAGGCTGGCACAAGTGAGCTTCGTGTGCAACTTTGCGCGCGTCTGAACATGAGCATGCTGTTGTGCAACTGAGCCTCCAGATGGGCAGGTTAACAGGGTGAAAAGCACGTGAGCTCATGTCAACAGCGCATGGAAGTGCTGCATGCGCTGCGAGCCTGTAAGAGGCCAGTGGTCCTGCATGATGTAGTCTTGGAGAGCCTGTTGAGAGCCTTGTGATCCTTGTTGCTTTATGAAAGCCTTGTGTGTTCAAGGGGGCGCCACAACAGCAGCCTGGGCAATGTGCAATGCGGTATGTCAGGGATGACCACTTGGTGGAGCTTTTCTGCCACAAGTTTGGGATATTTTGTTCCTCCAGGTCCTATGATATCCAAGATTAGACTTCCCACACCCTTATTTAGCTAAGAAGATGTCTTTGTTTTGAATGGCTTTCCCCTGTGTCTGGTCGTGCACCTGTCTGCAGGACGGCTTGGAGTACAAGCAACTGCAGCAGCAGATTGCTATGCAGGATGCCCAGATTGCTGAGCTGGATCGCCAACAAGCAGAGGTGGGTGCACAGATTTTTTGTTCAAAACAGAAACCTGACAAGTAAGCGTATGAGTAGACTTTTAACTTGCAGAGCTGCTCATCCATCGGATGAATCAGAGACCTCTGGTAAGCAGCTGCTGCCACAGGCCCGTGACAGAACAAGCAAGTGACGAGCATTACTTACTAGAAAAGCCACATGCTTGAATCAATGCATACACGTGTTCAAACAAAGATGCCCGCGCCCGCACGCAGGCACATGTTCAAACAAAGACGTCTGCGCCTGCACGCATGCACGTGTTCAAACATAGACGCCTGCGCCCGCACGCAGGCGCACACTTGCAAACGCTTGCAGACACAAGATGTTCATATGTAGCAGCGCTTACCTGTGAGCAGCCACTGGCAGGAGCCCAGACGCCCGCGCGCACACACACACACACACATACATATGCGTGTGCGCACATGTACGCACATGCCCACATGCAGCTGGGCTCTAGCCAGGGCTTGGGGCAGCAGCAGGCCAGCCTGCGGCAGGAGCGCGAGAGCATGCGGCAGCAGCTGGACAGGTTGCAAGGTGCAAAGGCCACGCACGAGCAGACGAAGGCGCGGGCTCAGAAAGACCTGAGGGTGGGTCAACTGGTGCTGTCTGTGTCTGCTATGCTCGAGGCAGGTGCATGCTGCGCTGCGGTGCAGCGGTGAAGGGCTGCATGCGTGCACTGAGAGCAGACCCAGGCGCCCTACAAGCAGCAAGCGCTTGGTCAGCAGGGTCTTGCCTGGCAATTTAAAGAGCTGGCGGTCTATAGAGGATGGACCACCCGAGCTACAGACATGGTTGCGCATGCACAGGTTAGGCAAGGACCGCTCATCGTCTCATCTTGATGTATATGCATCATCACCTCATCTCAATGTACATGCATCATCATCTCATCTCAATGTACATGCATCATCATCTCATCTCGATGTACATGCATCATCATCTCATCTCAATGTACATGCATCATCATCTCATCTCAATGCACATGCATCATCATCTCATCTCAATGTACATGCATCATCATCTCATCTCAATGTATATGCATCATCATCTCATCTCAATGTACATGTGTTGGTTGGGCAGTCTTGCGCGCAGTGCTGTGCACCATCACGGGCGGCCACTGCCTTCTGCGTCTGCCCTGCTGAATGCCCCATCGCCCGATCAGCGCATGGGATGTACCCTCGAGATGCATCCCAGCAACTTTGCTCGTCGTGTCCCCCAAAATTGTGAAAGGGCACGAGGTTGTGATGGTAGAGGCATTTCCTACTTCTTGCAAAGTCCAATTCCTTGCAAAGGAAAAAAGGGAAGCAGGGAGGAAGGTGTGTGAGGGTCGGGGCCACCCCACACGCCAAGCCATGCCGCTCCTACATCCCCTGCATCAGCTTCTGCATCCAAAAGGGCCCTTGCACACTCTGCTCCCCTGCACACATGGGCGCACACGCTACTGTGTCGGGCTGCCGCTGCCGTGAGCGCAGGCCCCCAACTACGACCGCGTGCATGTGCGGTACAACACGCTCCTGGCTGAGCTGATGTACACGGAGATGGCCAACAGCGACCTTGACAAGTACCACAAGGTGCGGGGCTCCGGCCACGTGCCTCCTCAGCACATGCTGCAGGATACCTGCAGTGTGCGTGCCCTTGCCCTGCCCAGTGCCAGCAGCTGCTTTGCACTTTGCCTCATCACTTGACCCACAGCACAGTACAAGCGTTGGCGGCGCTGGCATTGGCGTTGACGTTGGTGTTTGGCGTGTGCACTGAATTCTTCAGCATTGGCGGCTGGGGAGCGCTTGGATTGACACAATGCCAGCAGTTTGTGTGCACTCTTGCATCCGCATCTGGACAGGCCCTTGGGAGGGCGCTATCACAGGCAAGCTCCTCTCCTCTGCAAGTCCGCTCATCCTGTTCTATGCACCATGCACTTTGGTACACCTCACTCCTGCACAGGGCCTGGCACAAAGCTTCCTGCTTCGATTCACTAGTCTAGGGACCTCGGGATCTGGGGGATGCGCTTGAACCATCCTGTGGTCTTGTGCGCCCTTCGGCCTTGCACAGGCCCCTCTCTCAAAGTGACTCAGGATCTGGGGGATGCACCCAAGCCACCTGAAGGTCTGGTGCAACTTTTGCTGCCTTGCGCAGGCCCTGGAGAAGGCACTGCAGGCGTTCCACACCACCAAAATGGCGGACATCAACAAGATCATCAGGGAGCTATGGCAGAAGACGTACAGGGGCCAGGACATTGACTACATCAAAATTGTGGCCGATGCGCCCGAAGGCATGCGCTCTTACAACTACAGGTGGGTGAGGATCTGGTGTCACAGCAAAGCATGCCCTCTGCTTGCAATGTGCGGGCTAAGGATCGGGGTCTGGTGTTTCAACAAATGAGTGCTGGCTTCATCTCCATTGGTCTAAACCTTCTACCTCAAGCTCTTGAGGCTGGACGAACTCATGGCCTATGTGGACCCTTCGTGGGGGGACAGGCAGGAAGACGACTTGTTACCAGGCACATAGCCCTCAACCTTAATGCATGCCATCGTCTTCCTGTTTTGCGTGGCCTTTGCGTCCCTGAGGCTGCTGCTATTGATGGCTTTTGGATATACACCAGAAGGGTGTAACTGGGACGTTTTGGGAGGAAGTTTTTGGGTCTGGTAGGGTCTGGATTTTCCCCACTGGGATGATTTTTGTCTCGAGTAAACGACAAATCGCACAACACCCCATCTATTGTAACTCTTCATCTTAACTGGATCAAGCGGATTTGTGTCATGAAAAAACACCAAAGATACGCCATAGCGAACCTGCATGAAAGCGCGCCTAAAATCCACACACTGTGTCACACCCCCCTGGATGTACACAGGACTGCAGCTAGGTAGCCTCTTTTCAGGGACCGCTGATGGTGTCCACAGACGCTATGTGCACACGTACTGTGCTTGCTTGATGCTGTTGGTCTAACGATGGGACCCAAGGGGGCTCTGGCGTACTTGCCTGATGCCATTTGCCTAACAATGTTTGCCTAGTGGTGTCAATCAGTTGCAATTTTTGTACGTGCCTGCCTGCTGCCTTGGGACCCGAGGGTCCCTGGCGTGTGATGCAGTCCTATCCTAGGCTGTAACACATCACGGGGGGTCAGCCTGCACCCATGCTCCGAGGCTACAAAGCAGGTACACGACGTGGGAGTGAGGAGACACATGCGTCTTTTGTGTACGACACAGGTGCCCCAACTTCTGTTGGGGAAGCATGCAGCCCCATCCTCATGGAGCGCACAAGCCGCAATTGACGGAGGGTGTGCAGGACTTGCCAGCGCCTTCGGACATGTATGCCCGTGCCCGCACGCGTGCTCGCACACACATACGTGCACGCACACAACACAAACACACACGTGTATGCCCACTCATGCGCGGGAGCAGGGTCGTGATGGTTGTGGGTGGGACCGAGCTGGAGATGCGAGGCCGCTGCTCTGCAGGCCAGAAGGTAGGAGGGCTGCACGAGCTGTCTTGGCGAGTTTCCGCCACCAGGCCAAGCGGCGGGCAACAGCACATGACTGTAGCTCTGGAGCACATGGTCATCTCCCTCAGCAGACGATGTTGCAGCCACACTTGCACACTGTTCTCCACCACATGTGATACACCCAAAGCCCCGTGGGTCCATGTATATGCTTTGCCGCGCCCACGTATCATCATTCAAGCCTGTGGGAGGGGGAAGGGGTGCAAGCACCATCATTTAAGCCTGCAGAAGGGGGGGGCGCGACATGCGCAGGGCCGTCAGTGGATTCCAGTCTGCAGCCAAGGCAGCACCATTTTGGCGGGGCACAGCTTCCGCACATAGTGGTAGCTAGGACATGCTCGTTGCGTAGCTGCCCCTCTCTCTCCTGCTGCAGCTCCTCAGGCTGGCTACTGTCCACACCCAAATCAGTTGGCGCATTTTGCAGTGCATGGCAGGGGTACTTTTGGGGGCCCTGTACTTGGCAGCCAGACATTCATTCCCTCACCGGTGACGCGAAAATAGCTCCTCTGTGCCAAAAGCTCTGCCCTCGCTCCGCCCCGCCTTTCCCGCTCACAGGTGCTGGCATGCCTGGTCATCCGCCTTGCGCTGGCCGAGACCTTTTGCCTGAACTGCGGTATCCTGGCGCTTGACGAGCCCACCACAAACTTAGATGCAGGTGAGAGAGGGGCGCTGGGGACAGGTGCAACGGGGGCATGGATGAGCACAGACTTGAGTGCGGTATTTTGTTGGCGACCATAATGGGGGGTAAGGAAGATGGGGTGCGGGAACCCGCTGGGGTGCACCGGGGGCATACATGGAACAGCTGCACCTTCAAGAGCTCCTGCACCCACATACATTGCAGCTCCCACACAGGGGCACATGCCAGGTGCGGTCTAGTGTCACATACGGTATGACAAGGGCAGATGCAGGCTCATGTATGACAAGGGCAGATGGCCGCATGTCAGGGGGTATTACAAGTCTACATCAAGTACACCACAAGAGCGTATCTGCACACACCCATCAATGCGTGCAGGTGTTTGCTGTGCAGTGCATTGATGATGACCTTGCCGTTTTCAAGAATAGTTCAGTGTCCCCGTCCTAGCAAACGCTCTGTTCTAACTGAAGCATTGGGGACCATCATACTTAAATGCAAGGGTATAAACCTCGTTTTCTTTTCTTTTGTGCTCATTCCAGAGAATGCGTCGTCCCTTGCGGAAGCACTTAAAGCCATCATGTTCTCACGTAAAGACCAGGAGAACTTCCAGCTCATCATCATCACGCATGATGAGAGCTTTGCCCACCAAATAGGGACGCGTGAGCATGCAGAGTACCTTTGGCGAATAGTGAAGGTGAGTGTTGCTTGGAAAATATGCTGCTTCTGGATTGGTGTACTAGGTGTACAAAATATCTTTCTCCTCTTGTTACTTTCTGGAAATCCAGTGACTTGCCTGCATAACACATGGTTTCTTCCCCCTGCTCCTTGTCCCTGTTTGGATTAAGAACTTGAGATGCATGCCTCAGATTGTGAGGGGGAAGCGCAGCTGCAGATACTTGCTTTTGCAGGCCCTGACAAACCAAAGACAAACAATCTGCAGCAATGCTGGGGCGCCTGCTATGAGTTGTGTTCCAAACAGTTGTCTTGCCTACCAATTTGGGATTACAGGATGAAGATGGCCACACGCTCATTCAGAACGACGTGATTGCTGGGCAGTGAGGCGGAACCTTCAAAAGCAGACACCTTAATATGCACAGAGCTTGTAATTGATGGCTCCTGATGTGGATTGTCAGCAGACACAGTGAGAAGAAGAAAGCAAGAGGAGGATTGCAATTGCTTTCTTTCAGAAGGTGTAGGCTTTGCTCACTGTATGAAAATAGAAGTTTGCAAGTTCTGTGATGGTCCTAGGGGTTTTGTCCTGCTTGGCAGAGTGTTGGATAGGTCACAGACTGCTTGCTATATAGGACATAGAATACTGTCACAGGTGAAAGGATGTACACAAGTTCGTGCTGAGACTGAGTGCACAAGTAGCACTCAATTATGATTTTAGAAGTAACATGTATTAGGGGTTTCCTTTGGCTATACGGATGTACCTGTCGAACAGGGCAGCTTCAGACCCCTGTCAACCAGAGCATTTGGGAGCCTTTCGCTTGACAACCTGCAATGTTCTAACTAATGGTGTAGAGTGGTTTCACTGCCTACGCAGTTTTTCTTTTCTTTTTAGAGTGTTTGACAGATAGACTAAGCCATTTCCCATAAAGAACAGCCGCCTCAGGACGCAGGCTGCTTTGATGTCTGAAGTTCATCCCCTGTTCTGGGGTTTACAAGGGATTTACAAGAAACTCCTCCTTTGATCAGCTGATTACAGCAGAAAGAGCAGCTGGCAATATGATGATTCCTGGCAAATGCAGGTAAGGTCCTCCTCATGCAAGCATGGATTACCGGCAGCCTTACTGTTGTGCTGATTGGTTTGTAGCTGGTCATCGCTAGCCCAAAAGTAGTCCATGATGTCCGACATTAGAGTCTGGAATTAAATAGCTAACTAAGTCTTCAGTGCCACTTAGAAAAGAGATCAAATACAGTCTCTTTGGGCTTTGCAAAATATAAGGGGCTTCCACAGACTGATTTGTAAAAAGGGAAAAAGGATAGATATCTTTGAAAGAGCACACAAACAGGTCTTGACAGCGAAAAAGAGCATGCATCTCAATTTGTACAGTAGCACAAGTCACAATGTCCATATATGCTATTCCATAGGAGGAAATCCATGTGTATGTACACCGCCGTCTCTGTGAACCAAAGAGGAACACCTTGGCAGCCACGGCGTACTCGGCCATCAGGCTGGCCAGCGTCAGGGGATCGATGCACAGGCCGGAGCTCATCGTTTAAACGCGAGTTGGTTGAAGGCTTGAGCGCGAAAAATGAGAAATCTAAAACTTGTTCGGGCCTCTTGCAAATTTGAAAGCCTCAACCACCAACATCCTTCAACTGAAGCTGTGGCGTGCAACAACACCGACAAAAAAAAGCTCGAAATTTTCGGGAGGAAATCAAGCATTGACGGGAGTGCGGATGCGTGCGCGTGGTGCTACGAGGAGCAGGTGCACATGGTTACACACTGCGCGCGCACCT
>LFCJ01001561.1_pt1 | contig 16170 bp, 25 predicted proteins | sample 643141 | NCBI WGS metagenome assembly LFCJ01 (sample SAMN03766243, study PRJNA286221) | soda lake metagenome | biome: soda lake; feature: Kulunda steppe; material: water; isolation source: sample B1-Br-g2 brine of Lake Bitter-1 | place: Russia: Kulunda steppe | collected 2010-07 | reverse complement strand
TAGATGTGCAGCAACACATGTTTTGGGTTATCCTAGATGTGCAGCAACACATGTTTTGGGTTATCCTAGATGTGCAGCAACACATGTTTTGGGTTATCCTAGATGTGCAGCAACACATGTTTTGGGTCCCCAGCGCATGCCCTCGGCAGCCAAAGACGGTTTTCTTGCAGTGTCGTTCCAGATCTTCACATTTACTTGGAGCTTTGATGGCTGGTGCCATTCCTAAACTGTCGCGTAGTTTGAGAGCATGTGGAGATGTGCAGCCTGGACGTAAGTGCATGCGGGCAAGTTATCTTATTAGGCATTTGTGTCTATAGGCTCACTGAGCCCAACCGACCACTTTAGCATCCCTGCGCATGTGCGCTTGGTGCCGTCAGATGACCTGGAGTGTTGCGATCCGGCATGTTTCCCGTAAATGTGGCTTGAGAGACAGGAGAAAGTATTTTTCATGGACATGCTCTCGCACAATTCCCTCTATCCTGCGTGAGCAAGTGCTATGCCCTTGGGCAGAGCTTGCGCACCTGAGTCTCAGATTTGAGTACCACAGCATCTGCATGCATCCATGCATAGATGTCAAAGCCCCATGCAGCTGCCAGCGCAGCCATGGTGTTGTGCAATTGAGGGAAGCTTAGGTACACGACTGTGTGCCAGATAGCGGCGGCTGCCTTGAAATCCTGCTGCAACAACAGCACAACAGCAGCAGAGGCAAGGGAATGGGTCTGTGCTCGCTGCAGCAGCAGCTTGACATGCACCAGCCCAACAATGCGCACGCAGAGTTGCCTGGGGCCACATACTACTGTGTGCAGCAGCAGCAGCAGCAGCAGCAGCAGCAGCAGCAGTTGTAGGGTCTAGAAACCTTAACTAAGCCAACTTATCACTGTCGCTTCAACCGTCTAGTCATTTCCTGCACTTCCCCGCTCCTCTGGCTCTGCCTTCGACTTACTTTTGAGTGAGCTTTCATGGAAAATACATAAGTGCGGCCAAAAAGCTCACCTGATTGGTACTGATGTCAAGAGTCTCAGAATTATCAATGATGACCACCTGGGAGGGCAGCATAGCAGGAAAGCTGTAGTCACAGAGCACCAAGTTCGTTCCACGTCTTCCAGCCATGGTCCTCTTGTTGGAGACGTGCTGCTCCTCCAAATGCCAGTGACCAAGCCAGCAACAATTGGGCACACATTGAGACGCTGCTTTCTCAAAATTGCAAGGTGCCCGTTCATCAATAGCGAGCGCAGTGATTTGAATGAGTGCCACACCTGACCCGGGAAGGCCTCTTGTGCGGAGTCAAATGCATGCTGCAACATGGTCAGGTTCTGCTGGTACACCTGTGCAGCAGAAAGGCTTTGTCGTGTTGGGGGCTGCCAAGCCGATGCTGGGATTGGCTCAAAGGAAAGGAAGGAAGACTGCGCCAGCAGGGATCAACCCGGAAGTATGCATCGGGGGGGCTTGCAAGCCTTGTTTGTCGTTAACTTGGTTCCTTACCATGAACACAGGGAACCTGCGGTGGGAGGAGAGGGAGCAGGGTTTTAATTTGGCTGAGTGTGCATGATGAGTGCTGAGCACTGCAGCTGCACTTTTGGCCGCTGTTGCAAGCATGCACTCACTTTTGGATGGAGGTGTGCAGGCCCAGGGGGATGATGGGTGACAGGACAGGCACAGGCACTTGGCGGACCACGGTAGGGCGGGCGTGCGTGAAGTAGTACTGCTCCTACAGTGAGCGGCAGCAAGCACGATGCTCCAGGGTGATGAGCTCTTGCCAGGCTCCAGTTGATTGTGCTCTTGAGTACTTGCGCGTAGTACGCGAAAGCGCACTCATGCCCAGGCGTACACAAACAAACCCCAAAAGCACACAACCGCACGCAGCACAACACACACCAGGAGAAAGAAACCCAAGGACACGATCAGCAATGTCGTCAAGGCCGTCACGGCGTTTTGCTGGAAAACGCCTGACGACATGGCTGCTAGCCCTTGCACGGGCAACCTGACTGCCAGGGGCGAGGGAACGTTGGTGGGAAAAGGGGGGGGGCGTCGAGCTCCGTTCTTCCCTATCCCCGAGCCTCGCAAAATTGCAACGCGAACGACAGAGCTCGGCTCTGATCAGAACGTTACAAGTTCGAACTTTTGTCCATGATTGCACTTGAATAAAATGGAGCTTTCGTTGGAATCGATGCAGCTCTCCTGTTTAACGATGCAAATTGATCTTGCTAAGCATGCCTTGAAAGGAGCCTCTGTTCAGCCCAGGTCATGGCCAGTATAGATTCTCTATGCTTATTAACTCCTGCTGCAGGCCTTGCTGGCCCAGATGTCTGCTGAAGATAACAGTGAGGAGGCACAGGCACGCAGGCGGCCTGCTGCGGTCAAGGGGCGCATCGACCAGCTGCAAAAGTTACAGCGGCAGCTACAACATTGTGTAGGTGGCCCGAGCTGTAGATTGGGACAGGTCTGCTTGCATTCTCCCGCTTAATTTCCCTGCTACTGACTGGCATGCCTTGACCGTGCTTCCACCTTGTATCAGTGCCAGGAGCACAGCAATTCAAGTATGCAGCTTCTCTAAGCTCAGGTCTTGGCTAATGCATTTAAGACCCTAATAGCCAGCATGCCTGTTTGTAATAGCCCATGCCATACATGATTCTGACGCTCGTGTGGATTCCCCCTTCGCCCCGTAGCAAGACTCCCTGGTTGCCGTCGAGCACCGCCTCCACATGTATGTCAACCGCTCCAACAGTGGCTGGGCAGACCAGCACGCTTGGCTACCTCCAGACCTTTGGGGTAAGAACTGGCAGTCAGCAACTAAGACAGCCCACTGCTCCTGTGCCAGTCAGCTCACGCCCATGTGGAGCAGTGTGTTGCACACCACGCATTGGAGACGTCACATGATCTAGATGACATATTTGGGTGGCTGCCTCGGAAGACACACAATCAGCAAGCAGCTTACCCCATTGCATTAGCTGTCCATCTTGGTGCATGCAAGGGTGGACAGGATAGGCAGCATGCAATTGGCGTAGTTGAACGCCTCTGTTGGCTGGCCTGCTTCCATTTGCTGCCTGTCAGAGTGCGCCCTGATGTGGTGGGTGCAGGGGCTGATGAGATGGATAGCTGGAGGCGGAGTGGCGTGGCGTCTACCTATCGCGAGGCGGCGCTGGGGTGCTTGAGGTCTGGGAAGGTGAGCATGGGCCTGCACAGGTCAGCTGGCCCCGGCCCTTGAAGTTGGGCTGGGTGGGCGCAGTGTGGAGTGCTTGAGGTCCAGGGAGGTGAGCATGGGCCTGAAGCTCAGCTGTGTTGGCACAATGCTGGGTGCCTGATTTTCAAGCGGACAGACGTGCATGGGCCTGGCCTTTGAAGCAGGGCTGGGTTGGGTGTTGGGAGACCAGGGGCAGGTGCATGCAGGCCTGGCTAGAGTGATGCAAGGCCTCCACCAGCCAAGCAGCTGGCTGCTTGGCAGGGTCTACTGGCGTTGCGAGGATCTAACAAGGCCTGGCCAGTGTGGCCCAAAGTCTCCACAAGCCAGGCGACTGTCATTACTTGGCAGCAGGAAGGGTCTACTGGCGTTGTGAGGATCTTCCAAGGCCTGGCTACACAGGCCTAGCCTTTGGAGTGAGGCTAAGAAGGGCGCGTCTGGCGCTATTGGAGCGTGTAGGGGAGGAGCATGTATGGTGGAGGAGTGTGTGACACAAAAGACGCGGCAATGTGCGTGCTGATCTGCGTAGGCATGGTTGTGTTGTTTGCAAACATGGTGATATCTGTTCGTGTGTCTGAACTCATTGTTGTTTTCCAACCCTTTGAAGTGGGGCCCTCGAGGCCCCTGCTCGATACAGGAACAACCTTCCACTAAATTCACCTTCTACCCTGGTTTAGGGAGGCAGTAGAGCATGTATTGCCTTGCTGCTCATCACTACAGTTGTGCGCCCAGCAGCACATGTGCACACACTTTCATGCAGGTGGCCTTCCTGTTCAACGCGTTTGAGGACAGCTTCCAAGCACCAGGCATCAGCCCACACAACCTGTGGTGCTCAGATCCTTGGGCCCTTCTGCTGCACTGCCGGCCAGGCATGGTGGGTTGCGCCCTACTGACGCAACCACTGTGCAGAACATGGTGGACTGCAGCCCCTCCTCTGCTGTGTACACAGTGCAGCCCCTCCTCTGCTGTGTACACGGTGCAGCCCCTCCTCTGCTGTGTACACGGTGCAGCCCCTCCTCTGCTGTGTACACGGTGCAGCCCCTCCTCTGCTGTGTACATGGTGCTGCCCCTCCTGTGCTGCATATTTACTGCAGCCCAGGGGTCTTGGCCCTCACCCCATGGGGCAGCCGTGTCTGCAGTGCGCTGGGCTGTATTGTTGAACGTGATGAGAAAGATCCCTGTGCTCTTGCTGCAAGGCTTGCCTTGGGCTGCTTGCATTCAGCTGCAGCTACAATGTGCGTGTTAGGTGTGTGTGTGCCTGAGTGTGAGTATGCATACGTCTGTGGGCATTGTTTTGTGTATGTGTGTGTTCCAAGCAGGGGACGCACACCAACGCGTGAGCGTCCAAGGTCTGATAGCCATTGCGCGCCACCATCCCTCTCAAGCTGCTGCAGATCAATGGATACTTTGGCATAGCCGCTCAGATTAAGCACACGCTCTGTGTGCAGCGCACCATTTCTAATGCTGCTGCCCCAGCCCCACGCAGGCCGCAGCATACCTGTGTCTGCCCGTGATACGTTGGACTTCAAGGCCGAGCTGCCTGCACACCCTTTGCGCGCAAGCCTGGCCTAGCGCTAACCCTGCAATGCGCCTGGCCATGCGCTGACCCTGCAATGCGTCCACACCTGCTCGTGCGTCCTTGCTGTGCAGAGGAGTGTGCCTGAGAGGGGTGCCCGGCACAGCCCACTCATGTGGGGCAGCCGAGTGATAGCAGCCCTTGTGCAGAGTATCAAGACTGCCGCTGGGTACAAGCAGGCAGATGAGGTGGGTCGGGGCAGAGGGGGACCGAGGAAAGAGTTCGACGGCTGGTCAGGTGGGGGGGCCAGATCTTTGGTGGAACACAGCACAAACGTAGCAAAAGGGGGGGTGGGGCGTTGGATGAGGCAAGGCGCTTGATGAGGTAGCAAGGGGTGGCTTGATGCTAGCGCTGTGGCCCAGGCACAGTGCTGCAGAGGTTTGGGTGTCAAAAGTGAAGCACTTGAAATGCCCATAATTGCTTTCATACCCAAACCCCATTTACAAAGTAATGGCCCCTTTTCGCACATGCAGGCTGTGTCTCAGGCATGGGTGATCATCGCGCTAGACGACCAGATTGAGCAGAATGTGGTGAAGGACATGTGGCTGCGCAAGTTCTACGGGTGAGTGGGTTGGCACGCCAGTGGCGACCATCCTCGCATGCTTGTACTCAATGGTCCCGTGTAAGATGGCATGTGCTGAATTCAAAATACCCTCGTTACTGCAATCCTGTCCCTAGGAGGTCTTGGGTTCAATACCCTCCATGCTTTGATCATGCCTCTGATGCTCCACTTTATGACGTCCTTTCTGGACTTGAAGCGCCCTTGCAACTCAGCTCAGCCGCTTTTGTGTGGCTGTGATCTGCCAGAGCTGTCCATGCACAACCACCCTGCACCACAACACTCCTCTACTAGCAATCTCTGAAGGGGCCTGCTGGATTTTTTTGTCACTATGCAGGCTCAATCGGGAGCGTGTGATGTTTGTGATGCAAAACAAGCGTCCGGTGTTTGCGTACGACTCTGTCCGCGCACAGTTTGTCTCAGACGAGATGTCGTCCAGTCTTGCGACAGGGACTGGGCTGACATTCATGCAGGTGAAGTTGTTCTGCTTTGGTAGATGCGGCCACACAGGCATTGTCTGTCAATGTTGGTATACCTACTGCATGTCGGCTGGCACAAGTTCTGAGCTGGCTTCAAGCTTCAATTTGTTTTGCACGTGTTGTTGCACCCTGCTGAATGTGTTGTTGCACCCTGCTGAACGCGAGGAGGCGCACCACCGCTCAAAAGGTCCACGCACGTATTTGCATGCGAGCATGCTTGCGTGTGCTACACCTTGGGAGGTACAAATAGCAGAGCTGGCGCCCTTAACAAAGGATGATGCACACCTCCTGAAAGTGCACGGCAATCAAAGACTCTTTGTGCTTTGAGCGCTTGGTTTGGTCCTCCATGGTGCACTGTATCTATTGTTACGACTGCCTGCACGTGCTTCACAAAATGAATGATACAAACCATGTGGCATATTTAACAAAATGAATGATACAAACCATGTGGCATATTTAACAAGGGGTGCACATGAGAAACGCAGACCTCACCCCTCATTGCAACCTTTAACCTTAGACCTATTTTCTTTTACACTTTTTTAACCTTTCATGATAAGGGGTGCACATGAGTAACGCAGACCTCACCCCTCATTGCAACCTCTAGGCCAACACCATGACTCTGTCCTGGAATCTGGAACAGGCCCCTCCTGACCTTGAGCACTTCACACTGTGCACACAGCTGGCTCGGCCCTGTTAGGCATTCATGCTCTTCACCCCTCTGTGCGCTATGCACGCAGCTGGCGTGGTCCTGCGAGGCGTTCATCCTTGGGGAAGATGGCGCACCCATCCCTGTACAGGGTACTGTCCTGGAGACGCTGGCAGAGCATGACGTGCAGTGAGTGTGCAGCATGCATCCACAATGAACTGAGGGTCCAAACATGATGTGCAGTGAGTGTGGATTGCATCCCATGCTGAGGGACTGGTATGCGGAAGTGTGCATGTGTCCTTTAGCCGCTGGCCGAGCATGATGTGCAGTGAGTGTGCAGCATGCATGCACCACAAATTGAGGGTTCAAACATGACGTGCAGTGGGTGTGCGGCACGCATGGACCACAAAGTGAGGGGTCGAGCATGACGAGAAGTGAGTGTGTAACGCGTACGCGTTATGGGCCATGGGTGCAGGGTCTGGGATGCAGGAGCATGAGTGTGTGGTGTGCTTGGCAAGCATCAACCAGCGCATGGCCAGCCATGCAAAGAGCGGCAGCTTGCTGAAGCTGGAGGACGGGCAAGAGTGTGTCATGCAGATGTGCTTTGCGCACAAGCCTGCTTGCGTGTCGTAACAAAAATTGTGCATGCGTGTGTGGAAATGCCGGCAGCACCGTCTCATAATTATGCTGCAAGCCACTAAGAACAAGCAAGAGCAGGTTCTGTTGTTGTGGCTGTGCGCTGTGGTGAAGATGCGCCCCATCACCAGATGGGTGACAACAGTGTGAGACACAAGAAGACCTTTGCCTTTAAGTCAGGCACCACAACTCCTGCACAAAATGGGGGATATCCTGCCGAGCCTTTCGATCCTGGATGTAAGCATGGAATGTGTCTTCCATCATCATAAGGGACTTTTTGGCATACATGGGTCAAAGGGGGGTGCACCCGGCCGATTTACTGGAAATTAGCGGGTGCGTTACGCTATCATTTTTAACTTCAAATAATATGTAATATATGTATTATAATAATATATATTTTTAAATAATTTTTAGTGACTCGGTGATGTCGAGTGGCTCAGATGAAAGTGCTCCCAGGCCACCCCGCCCTGCCAGTGTGGTCTGGGCACACAAGTATGGTCAGAGTGTGCAGGCCCTCCCTGCAGCGTTCCGCTGAGCCCAGAGCTTCGAGGAATTCTCGAGATGCTTTGTCTTGGCTCTGCTGCTTTTTTTAGTGGCTTTAGGGTGCTGTGCTAAGAATTTGCTGGGGTGCTCTGGTTTGAAGACGGCAGGATATCACACAAGGATTGTGGCGCCTGACTTTAAGCCTTTTTTTCCTTATTGGCACACACATGCGCACGTGCACTCGCCTAGCTTGAGACCAAGCACCAAACAGAGCATTTTTGGACGCTCACAGGTGGATGCTCTCAAGGCGTGCTCGAGACTTGAGCATCATTTCAGATGTGGGGGCGTTCAGCCCAGACAGCCTTGCATACGCTGCCTTCTTGAGGGACAAGTAAGACGCCTCAGGCAGACTGTTTGCACTGTTGATGTGGCTTAATTTGGCAAGTGCTGCGTGATTGTATTTGGCAAGTGCTGTGTGCATACATGCGCATGGCTGCGTGGGATGCATCTCACACAAGCTCAATTAACTCTTATCCAAATCAAGATCTCCCCAAAAGCACAGAGCAACAGACAAGCACTTATATTGCCCAACATAAAACATGCCCAACCAGATGCTGTGGAGGCACCAGATAATTTACATGCCAATACCGACCCGCCTATTGAAAGATTGTGCTCCAATTATGCGCACACGCCTTGATATTTTCATCAGGCCATTTTGTTCCAATTGTCTTGTCTGCTTGGTTGGTCGTGTGGGGCAAACTTTCACTTTGGCCTGAGATGTACTACTTATATGAACAAGGTTGCTGAAAACCTTGTATATACCCTGTACATTTTGGATGATCTGCGCACTGATTGGCAATCAAGCTGCGTCTGAATGTTGTTCTCAGCAACCCTTCATATTAACAACCTGAATTGTCGCTTAGTGTTTAAGCTTTAACAGGGTTGGCAATGTTTTCATATGAATTTTGATAACGTTGGCATGCATTGCTCAACAGTCATGCAATGCCTGGTCAAGCCTGCAGCACTTGGACAGGCCTGTGGTATATGTTGAACTGGCGCCTGGACAAAATTGCAACATTTTTGGGCAACCGCCTGCAGAGGCCAAGCTGGTGCAGTGGCAGAGGTCATGTTTGAGGCAGGGGAGCAGAGCTTGCAAATGTCCAAGACCATGGACAGGTGTGTCTTAAGATGATGTGGAATTGGGGCTTACAAATGTAAAAGACATTGTAACAAGTACATCTCAATGACAAGGAAAGAAAGCTTGCATTGTCCTAGACAATGGGAAAGGTATTTGAATGATGTGGAAACGAAGCTTGCATTTTTCAAGGAATGGGACTGGTGTGTTGGCACAATGAGGATAGTAAGCTTGTGAATATCCAAGATAGCGGACAGAGGCAGAGAAACAGACATTATGTGAACTTCACAAAGCATGAAGCCAGGGCATTGCATAGTAATTCAGTTTGGCTTCTTGGTGGGGACCTGTAGCTGCTATTTGTAGAGTATGTGCCCTTTCATTAGCTACAACCTGCCCCACGCCTAACTGGCTCAGCTGTGAACAGGCACTCGCTGCAGGGCCTGTTCTCCCTATTGGCAGACTGATGATTTGAGACGGGAGGGGCCCAATTTCGCATATACAGTGTTTCATTTGCATAATATTGGCGCACATTCACTTGCGCACTCATTAATACACACGCACACGCGCACACACACACACTGATGTGCACACATGCACATACACTTGTCAAAAAAGCATTGAGAGCACAAGCTCCAAGTGTGATATGCACCAACTTCATGTGCTTGCCTTGTCACTGCAACACATTTCCGGCAGTATCGTGCTGAGCAACAAAGCCATCCACGTAGCATGGCGCAAGACAGTCAAGCCCTCTGTCATGGATTTTCTGCCCCTGTCCGGCATGAAGAATGTGGTCGAGCTTAGCCATGCAGAGCTGCAGGTGCGCAGCGGGCAGGGCTAGGTGCATACGAGTATTAGGTGCGTGCGTACGAGTACGTAGGTGTGTAGGTGTGCAAGTGCGTAGGTGTGAGTGTACGCTCATGTGCATGTGTGCGTGCATGTGTGCGAATGTGGTGGAGCTGAGGCATCAGAGCTACAGGTGCACAGCTGGCAGGGCCAAGTGTAGGTGTGGGTGTGGGTGTATGAGTATGTATGCATCTTGTGTAGGTGTGTAGGTGTGCATGTACCTGTGTGTATGCATGTGTGTAGGTGTACGTATGTGCGCAAGTATGTAGGTGTCTGTGCATGTGCTTAGGTGTGCAAGTGTGTGCGCATGTGTGTGCATGTGGTGGAGTTGAGCCATTTGGAGGTGCAGGAGGGCAGCTGGCAGGTTTGTGTATGCCCTCGTGTGTGGGTTAGTGTTTGCGCGTTTGTGCATGTGTGTCTGTACACAGTGGAGCTGAGTCATGCAAAGCTACATGTGGGCAGCTGGCAGGAATCTGAGATTGTTGAGCTGATCCACGCAAAGCTGCAGGTGTATGTGCTTGGCCATGGAGGATTATAAGTAAGGATGGGTAAATAGGGTCTGATCAAAATGCCAAAGAGGCCCTATAGGGGCTCAAATAGGCTCTAAAGAGCCTCGATGAGGGTCTGCCAAACCCTATTTACCCATCCCTTATTATAAGTTATGTAGGCTTGGCTGGTTTGAGAGGGATAGGAACGTTGTGAAGGCTGGCTGGGCTGTCTGGGCTGCAAAGGCTTTGAGGATTGGCTGGGCAAGCTAGGCATGTTGTGTTTGCTGAGAAGGCTGTGGGAGCTGGGTGAGAGTGTAGGGTAGTGTAGGGTGTTAAGGTTGTTGAGCAGTGGAGTTTGTGTTCAGCTGTGGAGATGGACAGATGTAGGTTGGGCTTTGAGTCGTGTGCAGGCTATGGGGACTGATTGAGCTGCGCATCTTGTGCAGGCTGTGAGGACTGATTGAGCTGTGCATCTTGTGCAGGCTGTGGAGGCTGATTGAGCAGTATTTTGTGGAGCTGTATTGTTTGGCTTTGGCTCTGTGATTCTTTTAGCCTGGTGAAAACTGGTGCTCATGCGTTCTGTTTATCTTTTCCACGTATACTTATGATTTGAATACCACAACACTTGCCACAACACTTGCAACATCAATATCATGTGTTTCGTGTTGCTTTGCCCACTTTGTGTGAAACATGAGCTGTGGGAGCTCTAGACAAAATTATGTTGGGACTGGCTGGTCTGCGTGAGAGGCATGGGACTCCTGTGACTTGCAGTGCTGTGGGAGGCGTGGGAATCTTGTGACTTGCAGCCCATGCCAAGAGCTGGGCTGCGCTAAAAAAATGCACTCCCAGTGCTCACAGGGTGCCTGTGCACCAGGATTGGTATGTGCTTAGTTTGCTGGATGCCTTGGTGCTTTCGTGCGCGAGGGTGCATAAGTGCCTAGGCGCTAGGTTCGAGGAATGCCATACGTAGACCCTGTACACGTTGGCTGATGGGCACACAAAGGAGCCAAGCACACTGTGTATGAAGAGGTTCTTATGCGTTGCGGCACGCTCTTCTGTGCACATGTCCGGGGCCAACTTGCAGGGTGGGCAAGGCAACGTGAACGGTGGCCAGGTGTTGCGCGACCTGCGCACCGCCATGGGCAACAGAGTGGCCATTGGCTGCGGCCGATACTCCTTCCACGTGCCCACCCTCAAAGGTGTGTTTGTGTGTGTGTGTGTGTGTGTGTGTGCATGTGTGTGCGTGTGTGCTACGCACATGTACTAGTCTGGATGCATGCTCAGGTTCAGCACAGGCTTGCCATCGCCCAGGGCTCAGTGCCCTGTCTGCCTGCAACAGTGCCTGGCCTACTTTTGTTGCCCATGCCCCCCTCCTTCACCCCTTTATGTAGCGCTCTGTGTTATGGTATGCTTGTGCGCCCCCTCTGTGGTGTGCACGTAATGGGACCTTATAACAAGCGCCCCCTCATCAGCAGTCTGTGTGCGCCTGTGTGTCTCAAAGGCTTGGAGCCTCGCAGAGGTACTTGCCCCGCATGCTTCCAACCAAACAACCCACCCAACATGTCCCTCACCTGAGTTGATGCACGCATGCTCACCACCTGTGCCCTTGTTGATGGTGCATGCTCAACCCCTGTATCCTAGTTGATGATGGCCTAGTTAGTGGTGCATGCATGCCCACCACCTGTGCCGCCAACTCGACCGTCTCCGCCCCGCAGAAACGCTCACCACGCCCGCCATCTTCCGCCCCAAGCTGCGCTTGATGTCGGATGCGGAGCGTTTGGGTGTGCAGCTGGATGCGCGCGATGTCTTGTCAGTCCCCACCGTGCGCTGCATGGGCATGCTGGCCAGCAGGTGCGTGCGTGCCTGCTGTACTGTTGTGTGCAGACATGCGCCCATGTGCCTCCACGCGCCCGCTGTTGGTTCCCACCATGTGCTACATGGGCATGCTGACCGGCATGAAATGGCGTGCTCGAGTGTGCCGACAATTGATTGCTCGTGTGGGTCCTGACTCCTTGTGTGGGCCCTGACTGCTTGTGTGGGTCCTGACTGCTCGTGTGAGTCCTGACTGCTCTGCGCTGCATGGGCGTGCATGTGGGCGTGTGCCTCTTTCCATGCGGCTTGCAGGCCTCCCCTGCAACTTGACGCAAGCAATTCCCCTTTGCCATACTCGCCTTCTTTCCACACATGCATGCATTTCAGTGCACGCCTGTGCTTGCATGCAAGCAAATGCATGCGCGTGTGTGCATACGCGGCTGTTGTTCGTACATATGTGTCCGCAAAGTCAGGGCCACCTGTGCTGCGCGTACACGCGCTTGATGCTCTGTTTGTCACAACGTCCGGTGTGCTTCCTGAGTCTCCCTTGTCTGCGGCCTGCCTCTGCAAAGTCCATATGCCCCAAAGTGAATCTTGCCGGCCCTCTTCCCAGGCGCAGCGCCACCCTTGGGTTGTGCTTGTGCTTGTGTTTTACTGAGTTGTGATTCATGGGTGGTAACCATACATTTCCGCTCTCCGCCTGTGGCTCTCTGCACCCTTTTCGTACCCTGGGGCTTTTGCCTCCCATCTTTCTCCTGCGTGTCCTACTTGCAACCATCCACCCCCCCCTTTTAATTTTGTCTTAAGATTAAGATTCTGGCAAGCTTGGGAAAACCGGCATGCTTTCCTCCTTTCGGTTGCTGCCATTGCTGCTGCATGCACCGCGTGGAGGCAAGGCTGATGCAGCAGAGGGCACGCATTGTGTGCGTGCGCATGTGCGCAGGCAAGAGTGGCGCGGAGCACTGCTGGGCCCACAGTCCATGGACGTCCTGCTGCAGCTGCTTCAAGAGCAAGACACAAGCCCTGGTGAGGGGGGACGCACGCGTTCTTATTAACATGTACATCCTTTGAACACGCACACATGGTGTTTGCACACGCGCACACGTATGCACTTACGCAAGGCCAGGAAGGGGAGTGGTGGGACGGGTTCTTTTACACACACACATACACACACAAGCAGCTTGTACCCTGCGAATGCGCACATGCACACGCATCCTTTTGCACATGCGCACCCAAAAGCGCACGCTCCTTGCTTGCGCAGACAAACGCAAGTGTGCGCACACACAAGCATACCATGTGCACACGCCCCTTACGCGGGCACACACAAGAGCAAGCACAGACACTCACACTCACAAATACACACACATTCACACACGCACGTTTGCGTGCGTAAGCACAGCTAAGAGCGCACACCCCTCCTTCGCACGCACGCACTCACACGCACGCACATGCGCCTGGACATGCACCCATAAGTGCACACCCCTCACTTGCACACGCGTGCGGCACGCACCTACCTGCCTGCCTCCCGCAGAGCTCCGGAGGCTGGTGCCAGGCCTGCGCCCGCCGTCGCAGCTGCTCGCGAGCCCCGCCACCCGGTCCCCCTCCTCCGCCTCCCAGCACCAGGCTGCCCCTGGGCAGCAAGGGGGCCACAGCCCTGGGAGGCTCAGGGTAACTACCGGCACCTCCAGCTCCGACAAGGAGTTGCAGCCGCAGCAAACGCTGGTGGTCTTTGTGACCAACAACCGCGTCAGCCAGCTGGCGGTGGACGCCGCGGTCGCGATCGCCATGTGGGTACATGAGGTTGCTTCGTGTGCTGCGCGCTCACGAGCGTGCTGCGGTTCCGCCCGGTGCCTGTGCCGGCTGCGGCCGCAGCTTCACCAGAGACACCTGTGCGGTGGGGAGGGACTGCAGCGCAGCCGCTCGCTCAAAGTGGGGGTCTCGCAGGCGCACTCGCCGCTTGAGGGCTGCTGCTTGTTGCTCATGTGTGTTTAGACAAAGTGCTTGCCCCTTTCTGTGCTTTAAAAGGTGCGCGCTCGCACAAATGTATGCAATGCGGCTCACCTGCTGCGTGCTTCTGTGGCACGCTGCTCGCCTCTTGCATGCTTGCTGTGCTCCCTGGGACACTCATTTCTTTTTAATGCCCATGCTGCACGTTGCTCACATCTTGCAGGCCAGGCAGGGATGTCTTGAGGCTTGTGACTTTCCTGCCATCGGACTCGCCAGGTGTGTGTGTGCGCGCATGTGTGTACTTTCCTGCATGAAAGCGTCCTTGTTGCTACCAAGAAAAAGCTACCAAGCTAGGCTGTGCGCAAGTGCGTCTCGCACCTGCTTTGGCATGCTCTCTCTGTCAAAGCCTCAGCCCAGTAGGCCTCTTTGTGCCGCGCACAACAAGCCACTGCGCACAACAAGCCACACACAAGAAGCCGCGCACAACAACTCGCTGCGCACAACAACCCGCGCTCTACAAAGCCCCTGGGCTGCAACGTCATGCTTTTGAGAGATGGAGGCGCCTGCTGGGCAACAGTGGCCCAGCTCAGGCATGAATCGGTGTTGACGCTCAAGGGGTCCGCAACAACCTTCCTTCCAGCTCAGAGCTGGGCTGGGTAACCAGGCAGCTGGGGGTGGATCGTGACGTTGCACTGGTGCTTTGTGCGGCAGTGCTGACGCCTCCAGTTGGTGCGGCAGAGAGGTGTGTGCTTGGTCGGAAAGCTGGAAAGGGCTCGCACTGGGTGCGTGGATTGCTCTTGAGTAGCGTCGGCATGCGCTGCAGGCGCGGCAAGCGCCAGCTCCCTGGTCCTGCTGCGCTTGGGGCCCGGGCGCGGTGCCGTTTGTCACAGGCACAGGAGGACGCACGTAGGACTACTCCACGTGCAGTGCTCCATCTGGTGCAAGCAGAGGTCCGTAGCCCCTTCCCTATGTGCAATACCCCGGTTGGCGCAAGTAGGCCCATTGCTGCCGCCCCATGTGCCGCGCTCCGGTTGGCGCAAGCAGAGGCCCATTGCTGAACCCCCACATGCAGCGCTCCATTGCTGACCCCCCACATGCAGCGCTCCATTGCGCGCCCATGTGCCGCGCTCCGGTTGGCGCAAGCAGAGTCCCATTGCTGACCCCCCACATGCAGCGCTCCATTGCTGACCCCCCACATGCAGCGCTCCATTGCGCGCCCATGTGCCGCGCTTCGGTTGGCGCAAGCAGAGGCCCATTGCTGACCCCTCACATGCAGCGCTCCATTGCCGACCCCCCATGTGCAGCACTCCGGTTGGCGCGAGCAGGCCCAATGCTGCTACCCAATGCATCCATGGGATCAAGCGTGCGGGCGCAGCCCTCTTTAGGGCCCCCCGGCGTTGGAGAGCCAGGGAGAGCTGTGGAAACTATTGAAAAAGCAACACCCTCCATGCTCCGGTGCATCATCGTGCATTGCTTAAAGCGCCCACCCACAACCCTGAGGGGCTGCGTGCAGGAATGGCTGCATGGCCCATGGCCTGCCTGCCTGGCTGCGTGCCGCAGCCGGCGGGCGCACATCCATGCCTGCACTGTTTGATTCACACACATTTGAGCACATTGCTTCACACAAACACACATGCAAGCACACGCACGCACACCCTGCAGAGCTGCATGCGGACTCCCAGGACATGCTGGCCCGGCTGTACCGCAGCATGATGCGCACGCATGGCGGGGGCGTGGGCATGGGCGCCTGCAACTCCGCTGGGGTCGTCGACATCGTGGTGCGTTTGTGGGGGGCGCGCCGTCGCTGCATTTTGAGGGTGACCTACAGCCCTTCGGTTCTGTCTGGAAGCATGCCCTAGGCGCGCGTGCCTGTGGGCCCCGCTTCAGGCGCGGCTGAGAGGGCGCAGGCTGCTTGTGGCACGCGCACCTGGTGGGGCCAGTGCAGCGCGCGGCATGGCATGAGCAGCAGACGCAGCCTTTATGGCAGAGTTCCCTGTGTGAGGGACTGCCTGGGTAAACAGAAGTGCGGAAGGCTGGCTGAGGCCACCTGGGTAAACAGAAGCGCAGAAGGCTGTCCGAGGCCGCCTTGAGAGACGGAAGGCTGTCCAAGGCTGCCAGAGACTGTCCAGCCTGTCAGGGACTGTTTACCCTTTCAGAGGTTGTCTGCAGTTCCTGGCTGCAATCAAGGCGTGCTGGTGTACAGAGAGCTGCAGAGGCGTGCTAATCTGCATCAGCGTGTGTTCAGTGTGCAGGCGTGCTGGTGTGTGTATTCAGTGTGCAGGCGTGCTGATGTGTATTCAGTGTGCAGGCGTGCTGATGTGTGTATTCAGTGTGCAGGCGTGCTGATGTGTGTATTCAGTGTGCAGGCGTGCTGATGTGTGTATTCAG